>JAABUT010002509.1_pt1 | contig 17485 bp, 13 predicted proteins | sample 5559281 | NCBI WGS metagenome assembly JAABUT01 (sample SAMN10711880, study PRJNA513359) | rock metagenome | isolation source: Antarctica rocks | place: Antarctica: Victoria Land, Ricker Hills nord | collected 2016-01-04 | reverse complement strand
GCTGACGGCGTCGTGCAGCATCGAGCGGACGATGTAGCCGACGCGGGCGCCGTCGCCTGTCACCCAGCCCGGCACATCGGCGCCGACCTGCAGCTCCAGCCGCATGCCGCGCGCGTCGGCTGCCTGACGCTGCTCGGTTATCGTCCGTTCCAGCAGCGGGCGGAGTTCGAATGCGGCCGCGGCCAGCGTTATCCTGCCGCCGTCCAGCAGCGACATCTCCTGCGCGTCGTCCACCAGCCGTTCCAGCCGTGCGGCGTGCGCGCGCGCGACATCGGGCTGCCTGGGCGACCGGTCGGGCAGGGCGGCCTGCAGGGCGTCGATCTCGGTGCGCATCACCGCGCCGATCATGTCGATGAAGCGGGCGTATTCCACCGGCGCCGCGGTGCGCAGCCGCTCCATCTCGTGCCTGGCGGCCTCGCCGCGGCGGCGGGCGGTGATGTCGGTGAACAGCGTCACGATGCCGCCATCGGCCATGGTGTTGCGGCGCAGCTCCACCACCTGGCCGTTCGGGCGGGTGCGTTCGATCACGCCCAGCTCGCGGGCGCCCTGCAGCAGGGCCAGCCGCCGGAGGACTTCGCTTCGGTTTCCACGTCCACGGCGCCGAATTCGCCGGCCTGCGCCTGGCCGCGCAGCATGTCCTCCAGCGACATGCCGGCGCGCAGCAGCGCGCGGGGCACGCCGGTGCTGTCCGGGAAGCGGTCGTTCCAGAGCACCAGCCGCGATGCCGCATCCAGGATCTGCACGCCGTCGAAGGTGCCGGCGAGCACCGCGTCCAGCTGGCCGCGCAGCCGTGTGCCGGCGGCCCGGCTGCCGGCGAGGTCGGCGTAGGCGACCTTGAGGGCGGCCCCGTCGCGTGCGAGCACCAGGCCGTGACGGCTGGCGGCCAGGGTGGCGTGCAGCAGCGTCAGCGCCAGGCCGGCCGCCAGCGACCATCCGGCGATGGCGCCGATGAGCATTTCGGACAGGGTGGTCAGCAAGGCGGCGATCATCCCGGCCGTGTTCCCAGATGCGTGGATGCCGCACTATATGCCGCAACCGCGCCCGCTGCCGATAGGTTTGTGCAACGAAGGCGTGCCGGTGTCCAGCGACTTGCCGCCCGGCCGCGCGGATGCGATGGTCCGGCCGCATTCAGGGTCCGCCGCACCACGCGGCCGGCACCGTCACCAACGAGGATGGCATGGCAAAGATCAAGGTGAAGACCCCCGTCGTGGAGCTGGACGGGGACGAGATGACCCGCATCATCTGGGGCTTCATCAAGGACAAGCTCATCCTGCCGTATCTGGACATCGACCTGAAATACTACGACCTCGGCATCGAGTACCGCGACCAGACCGACGACCAGGTGACGGTGGATGCCGCCCACGCCATCCGCCAGTACGGCGTCGGCGTGAAATGCGCCACCATCACCCCGGACGAGGCGAGGGTGGAGGAGTTCAAGCTCAAGAAGATGTGGCGCAGCCCGAACGGCACCATCCGCAACATCCTGGACGGCACCATCTTCCGCGAGCCGATCATCTGCAGCAACGTTCCCAGGCTCGTGCCGCACTGGACGGAACCGGTGGTGATCGGCCGCCACGCCTACGGCGACATCTACCGCGCCACCGAGTTCAAGGTGCCCGGGCCGGGGAAGGTGACGATCAACTACCAGCCCGCCGACGGGTCCCCGTTGCAGGTCATGGAGGTGTTCGACTTCAAGGGCCCCGGCGTCGCCATGGGCATGCACAACACCACCGCCAGCATCACCGGCTTCGCCCGCGCCAGCTTCAACTACGGCCTGGCGCGGAAGTATCCGGTGTATCTGTCGACCAAGAACACCATCCTCAAGGCCTATGACGGCGTTTTCAAGGACGTTTTCCAGGAAGTCTTCGACGCCGAGTTCAAGGCCCGCTTCGACGCGCTGGGCCTGACCTACGAGCACCGGCTGATCGACGACATGGTGGCCAGCGCCCTGAAGTGGAGCGGCGGCTACGTGTGGGCCTGCAAGAACTACGACGGCGACGTGCAGTCCGACATCGTGGCGCAGGGCTTCGGCAGCCTGGGCCTGATGACCTCGGTGCTGATGAGCCCGGACGGCAAGACGGTGGAAAGCGAGGCGGCGCACGGCACCGTCACCCGCCACTACCGCGAGCACCAGAAGGGCCGCGAAACCAGCACCAACCCGATCGCCTCGATCTTCGCCTGGACGCGGGGCCTGGCGTACCGGGGCCAGTTCGACGGCACGCCCGAGGTGACGAACTTCGCCAACACGCTGGAACGGGTCTGCGTGGAGACGGTGGAAGCCGGCTTCATGACCAAGGACCTGGCGGCACTGATCGGGCGTGACGCCAAGTGGATGAACACGCAGGACTTCCTGGCCAAGATCGACGAGAACCTCGGCAAGGCCATGGCGGCCTAGACCGGGTCATCCCCTCCGACCGGATGGCGGCGCTCGCCACCCGGGCGGTTCCTGGTCACCGGCATCGGCACCGCGGTCTGGGCGCCGCTGGTGCCGGAGGCCAAGCTGCGGCTGGGCCTGGACGAGGCGTCTCTCGGCCTGATGCTGCTGGCGCTGGGCGGCGGCGCAGTGGCGACGATGCCGGTGGCCGGCTACCTGATCCAGCGCTTCGGCGGCCGCGCGGTGATGCTCGCCGGCGGGCTGGCCTTTTGTGCCGTCATGCCGGTCCTGGCGGTGGCGCCCAGCGTGGTTCTGCTGGTGCTGGCGCTGGCGCTGTTCGGCGGCGCGCTGGGGGCGGTGGACATCGGCATGAACGCCCAGGCGGTGGTGGTGGAGCGCGCCTGCGGGCGGGCGATGATGTCCGGCTTCCACGGCGCCTTCAGCCTAGGCGGACTGACCGGCGCGGCGGCGATGAGCCTGCTGCGCTATCTGGGCCTGTCGCCGCTCGGCTGCGCCGCGACCATGGCGCTGGCCTGTGGGGCGCTGCTGCTGTCGCAGGTGCGCGGCATGCTGCCGGGCGGCGGCGTGGACGTTGCCGGCCCCGGCTTCGTGCTGCCGCGCGGGCGCCTGCTGCTGATCGGCGCGCTGTGCTTCACGGGGTTCCTGCTGGAAGGCGTGGTGCTGGACTGGAGTGCGGTGTTCCTGCGCTTCTCGCGCAACGCCGACGCCGCCGCCGCCGGGCTGGGCTACGCGGCGTTCTCGCTGACCATGACGGTCGGCCGGCTGACCGGCGACGCGGTGGTGCAGCGTTTCCGCCCGGTGCCGGTGCTGGTCGCCGGCTCGGTGCTGGCGGCGTCGGGCTTCCTGCTGGCGGCCGGCGTTCCGGGCGTGATGCCCGCCCTGCTCGGCTTCGCGCTGGTGGGGGTGGGTGCGGCCAACATCGTGCCGCTGCTGTTCGCCGCCGCCGGGCGCATCCCCGGCCTGTCGCCCGGCGTGGCGATGTCGGCGGCGGCCACCCCGGGCTATGCGGGCCTGCTGGCTGGCCCGGCGCTGGTGGGCTTCCTGGCCGGCGAGGCGGGCTTGCCGATGGCGCTGGCGGCGATCGGCCTGCTGACCCTGACCGTGGCCGCCACCGCCCGCCGCGCCGCCGGCTGAACCCACCCGTGTCCGCCCGCACCCCCTGATCGGCACCCGCTACGGAAGCGGGATGAAGATCGAGTGGCGCAGCCTGCCCTCGATGGCCTGTGAGCAGTGGCCGCGCCCGGTGGTGTCCTCGACCAGGATGACCTCGCCGGCGCCGATCACCCGGCTTTCGCCGTCGCTGGCGGTGATGCGCACGCCGCCGTCCAGGTTGATGATGTACTGGCGGCGCGGGGCGGGGTGCCAGTCGTAGTCGTAGCTGCCCGGGGTCTGGCGGAAGATAATGCCGGTGGCGGGCTGCACCGCCGACATCCGGCCGCCCTTGCCCTCGCTGGCCCACTCGACCTCGATGTCGCGGAAATGCGTTTCGCCGGCTTCGTCGGCATACAGGTTGTGGATGCGCATGGCGTGTTTCTCCCGTTTGTCGCTGTCACGGCGTCGGTTGCGTTGCCGCGCGCGCGGCGGCACTATTTATGGCACCTGCAACAAGGAACGTCACAGTGAACGACATGCATGGGCTTTCGGGCCTGGCCAGCTACAACCTTGCCCGCCGCGGCATGCTGATGACGGGGCTGATCTCCGGCCTGACCCTGGCGACCACGCGGGTGGAGGCCCAGGCGATCAAGACCGACGAAGCCGGCCTCGATGCCGGCGAGGTCAAGATCCCGGTCGGCGGCGGCGAGCTGCCGGGCTACTTCGCCCGCCCGCAAGGCGCCGGCCCGTTCCCCGTCGTGCTGGTGATCGAGGAGATCTTCGGCGTCCACGAATACATCAAGGACACCTGCCGCCGCTTCGCCAAGCTGGGCTATCTGGCGGTGGCGCCGGAGCTGTACGCGCGCCTCGGCGACCTGTCGAAGATGACCGACGTCGGCCAGATCGTCAGCCAGGTCATCAGCAAGGCGCCCGACGTGACCCTGCTGTCCGATCTTGACTCGACCGTGCTGTGGGCCGGCGAGAACAAGGGCGCGACCGAGCGGCTGGGCGTCACCGGCTTCTGCCGCGGCGGGCGCAACGTGTGGCTGTATGCCGCGCACAACCCGCGGCTGAAGGCGGCCGTGGCCTGGTACGGCCCGGTCGTCGGCCCCACCAGCCCGATTCAGCCGCAGACCCCCACCGACGTCGCCGCCGGGCTGCGCGCGCCGTTGCTGGGCCTGTACGGCGGCAAGGACACCGGCATCAAGGTGGACGACGTGCAGGCCGCCGCCGCCAAGGCCCGGGCCGCCGGCAAAACGGTGGAGATCGTCGTTTATCCGGACGCGCCGCACGGCTTCCACGCCGACTACCGCCCCAGCTACAACGCCGCCGACGCCGCCGACGGCTGGAACCGCCTGCAGGCCTGGTTCAAGCAGCACGGCGCGGCCTGAACCGGATCAGGCTTCCTGCCTGACCAGCCCGTCCGCGTCGGTGCGGGCGGTCAGGCGACCCCGGCGCTGCATCAGGTTCACGTGGGCGAGCACCTCGCCGAAGGCGAAGCCGGTCTGGTGCTCGTCCAGCGCGCGCTTGAACAGCACCGGCAGCAGCTCGGCCGCGGTGTGCGGACGCAGCCGGCAGGCGGCCTCGATCTCGTCGCAGCGGAATTGATGATGCTGTATCAGTTCATCGATGCGCTGGTGCAGCCCGAAGAACGGCAGGTTGTGCGCCGGCAGCACCAGCACGTCGTCCGGCACCGCCGCGCGCAGGGCCGCGAGCGACGCGAGGTAGTCGCCCAGCGGGTTGGCGTGCGGCTCCCAGCCGTTGACGCTGATGTTGGGCGATATGCGCGCCAGCACCTGGTCGGCGGGGAAGAACAGCTTTTCGGCGCGGCACAGCAGCATCACCTGCTCGGGCGCGTGGCCGCCGCCGGTCATGATCTCGAATGTCCGCCCGCCGATGCGCAGGGCCTCGCCGGCGACCAGGCGGCGGTAGGAGGGCGGCAGGTCGGTGGTCATGCGCAGGTAGCCGTGGCCGCGGGTCAGCACCGGGTCGATCGCCGCCGGCGGCAGGCCGTGGCGCAGATAGAAGGCCCGGTATGATGGCGAGTCGATCGCCTGGGGATTGTGGCGCATGTTCTGGCTGAACAGGTAGTCGGTCTGGCTCATCGACAGCTCCAGCCCGCAGCGTTCGGCCAGCCAGCCGGCGAGGCCGGCGTGATCGGGATGGAAATGCGTCACGATCAGCCGCGACAGCCGCCGCCCGCCCAGCCGGCCGCCCAGCAGGTCCTCCCACACCGCGCGGGTGCGCTTGTCGCCGATGCCGGCGTCGACCAGCGCCCAGCCGTCGTCGTCCTTGATCAAAAACAAATTGACGTGGTTGAGCTGGAACGGCAGCGCGAGCCGCAGCCACAGGATGCCGGGCGCGACCTCCCGGAAGTCGCCGTCGTCGGGCGGGGTGGCGTGGGGGAAGCGCAGGGCAGGGGTGATGACCGACATGGGGCAACCTACGGGCCAGCGGCCTCGGGCGACAACCGGGTCATGCGGATGACTGGATTGCTCCGGGCGGCGCGGCAGGGTTTATTGCCGCGATGAACACAGCCCTGCGCGCCGATGTGACCGTTCCCGACACTCGCGGCCTGGACACCGCCTGGTGGGGCCGGCGCGACCCCGGTGGCCCGACGCTGGTGCTGCTGCACGAGGGCCTGGGCTCGATCGAGCTGTGGCGCGACTTTCCGCGCCGGCTGGTGGACGCCACCGGCCTGGCCGCCTTCGCCTACACCCGCGCGGGCTACGGCCGGTCCGGCCCGTGCGAGATGCCGCGCCCGACCGACTACCTGCACCGCGAGGCGCTGGACGTGCTGCCGCAGGTGCTGGACGGGCAGGGCATCGGCGACTGCGTGCTGATCGGCCATTCCGACGGCGCCACCATCGCCGCCATCCACGCCGGGCTGACACATGACCCGCGCGTGCTCGGCATCGTGCTGATCGCGCCGCACTACTTCGTCGAGCCGCTGTGCCTGGACGTGCTGGCGACGGTGCGCGACACCTACGAAAGCAGCGGCCTGCGCCGGCGCATGTCGCGCTACCACGACGATGTCGACATGGCCTTCCGTGGCTGGAACGACATCTGGCTGAGCGACGCCTTTCGCGGCTTCGACCTGTCGGCCGCGCTGGCCGGCATCACCGTGCCGGTGCTGCAGATCCAGGGGCGCGACGACCCCTACGCCACCTGGGCGCAGCCGGAGATGGCCGACCGCCTGGTGCGCGGGCCGATCCGCACCATCGCGCCCGCCGCCCGCCACGCGCCGCACCTGGAAGCGGTGGACGAAACCATGGCGGAGATCGTGGCCTTCGTGACCGGCGCCTGCGGGGTCGCCGCGTCATGACGCCACGAGCGGTCCTGCTGGACCTGGACGGCACGCTGACCGACTCGCGGCCCGGCATCGTGGGCAGCTACTGGGCGACGCTGCGGGCTTTGGGCCACGAGCCGGACCCGGCGGTCGACCTCACCTACGTGGTCGGCCCGCCGATGGACGACGTGATGGGCGAGGTGCTGGCGCATTACGGCGACACCCGCGTCGAGCAGGCCGTCGCCGCCTACCGCGCGCATTACGGCGAGGTCGGGCTGTTCGACAACGCGGTCTACGACGGCATCGAGGCGCTGCTGGCCGAACTGCGCGCGGCTGGCCGGCAGGTCTGCCTGGCGACGTCCAAGCGCACCGTGTTCGCCCGGCGCATCCTCGAGCATTTCAGGCTCGACGGTTATTTCGACGGCATCTACGGCGCCGAGCCGGGCGGCGCGCGCGACCACAAGCCGGAGCTGATCGCCCATGTGCTGGCGGCGCAGTCGATCGACCCGGCCACGGCCGTCATGGTCGGCGACCGCCGCTACGACATCACCGGCGCACACGCCAACCGGGTGCGCGCCATCGGCGTGCTGTGGGGCTACGGTGGGCGCGCGGAGTTGGAGCAGGCCGGCGCGGACCTGCTGGTCGACACCCCGGCGGAACTCGCGGCGGCCTTGCTGAAGTAGCGGCCTTCACAGCCAGAAGGCTTGGTCGGCGACGGTCTTCTTCGAGGTCAGGCGCTGCTGCCATGCCGCGTCCGCGTCGAGGAACTCGAAGGCGGGCAGCTTCTTGCCGGCACTCTGCTGCAAGTACTGGCGCCAGCGGTAATGCTGGTAGGTCATCATGCAGTTCACCGCGTAGGCTTCCGCCAGCCTGGCGTTGCCCTCCACGATGACGAAGTTGTCGTCGTTGGTGGCGCTCGCCGCCTTGGAGAAGTTGTGCGAGCCGGTCACCACCACCGGCCTCTCGCCGAACGGGTCGATGACGAGCACCTTCGAATGCGTCATCGCGAAGCCGACATCCTGCAAAAACTGCCGGCGGGTGACCTCGGCCGCCCATTCGGCCAGCTTCGCGGCGACACCCTCGGGTTCGATGACATCCAGAAAGAACGGCTTGCCGTCGCCGTCGCGGATCAGCCGGATTTTCTCGCGCTGCGCGGCGCCGATCTGGTTCACGACGCCGCGCACGTAGAAGCCGTCGGCCTGGCGTTGCAGCAGGGTGTCCAGCGGCTCGGCGCCGGGGTTGAACATCACGAACAGGATGCCGTCCCGGGCGCCCTGGACCAGCCCGATCAGCCGCTCGATGTCGCGGGCCTGCTTGACCGGTGTCAGCCAGGCGGTCGCCCTGCCTTTTCCCGCAAGATCGAACGGCCCGCCGGGCGACGGGTTGGCGGCGGCAAGGGTGGCCGGCTTGGCGCTGCCGGCGTCGCGCAGCCGCTGCCAATGCGCCAGGTAGGCGCCGGCGAGGTCGGCGTCCGGCAGCACGATCGCGTTGTTGACCTGGGTGCACAGGCCGGTCGTCGTCCAGTTCGTGCTGCCGGTCAGCAGCTTGTATGGCTGCTCGGCCCTCCCGCGGCACAGGACGACGAACTTGTTGTGGCCGAGCGCGCCCGGCGCCACCATCCGATCGTGCACGACCAGGCCGGCGTCGTTCAGCCGCTTGCGCGCCGCCTCGTTCTGATCCGCGCCCTTGACCTTCACCGAGCCGTTCGCCAGCACGATCTCGACCTTGGCGCCGCAGGCGATCAACGCCGTTTCCAGTTCGTCGTCGCCCAGCTCGTACAGGGCGGCATAGGCCTTGACGCCGGCGGTGCCCGCGACCTCGGCCAGCAGCGCCAGCAGCTCCTCGCGCAGCACGCCGGACAGGAACCGGCGGATGTCGTCCTCGAAATCGCCGGCCCGGGCCTTCAGCTCGGCCAGCGTCAGGTGACGGTCCTTCAGCAGCCGGGCGACGAACTGCGAGATGACGAAGCCGCGGTTGAACAGCGCGCGGGCGCCGTCGCACTCCGCATCGAGCTTCATCGATCGTGTCCACGGGCTGGCCGGCCCGTCGGCCAGCGCTCCCGGTGCGCCGACCCGGGCGACCACGCGGTAGCTGATCTCGTCGCCGAGGTCGGCGGCGTGGTCGGTCCAATCGTAGCGCTGGAACGGCCAGTCCCGCGACGGGCGCCTGTCGCCGGCCTTGGGCGCATCGGCCTTGAAGCCGACCCGGTTGGACAGCGGGGTCGCCGGGCCCAGGGTGCCGTTCTTGCGGCGGCGGCACTCGATCGCGAAGCCCAGGCAGTTCGGGATCGCCTCGCCCGGCGACCAGGCCAGGAACACGTCGTCGCAGTTGGCATAAGCCTTGAGGATGATTGCCATCGTCGTCTCCCTGCCGTCTCGCTTTAGCAAAATCCACGTGACAGTCCGGAGAAGACAGCGTCTCGATCAGGTTTTTCCGAGCACCGCGCTGATCTCGTCGAGAATGAGCGGGTCGTCGATCGTCGGCGGCGGTGCCGCGGCCTCGCCGTCGGCGATGCGGCGGATGGACGCGCGCAGGATTTTTCCCGATCGGGTCTTGGGCAGCCGCTCCACCACCCGCGCGTCGCGGAACGACGCCACCGCGCCCAGGCGTTCGCGCACCAGCGCCACCAGCTCGGCGGGGATGCGCGCCGTGTCGTGGTTGCTGCCGGCCTTCAGCACCACCAGGCCCAGCGGCACGTGGCCCTTCAGCGCGTCGCGCACCGCCACCACGGCACATTCGGCGACCGCCGGGTGGGACGCCAGGATTTCCTCCATAGCGCCGGTGGACAGCCGGTGGCCGGCGACGTTGATGATGTCGTCGGTGCGGCCCATCACCCACACGTCGCCGTCGGCATCGACCATGCCGGCGTCGCCGGTGCGGTACCAGCCGGGGAAGTCCAGCAGGTAGGACCGCCGGTAGGCCTCGACATCCTGCCACAGGGTCGGCGCGCAGCCCGGCGGCAGCGGCAGGCGGATGGCCAGGTTGCCGGTGGCGCCCGGCGGCAGCAGCACGCCGGCATCGTCCAGCGCGTGCACGTCGTAGCCGGGGCAGGGCCGTCCGCCGGCGCCGGGCTTGACCGGGAACAGGCCCAGGTCGCGGAACTCGGCGGTGATCGGCCAGCCGGTCTCGGTCTGCCACCAGTGGTCCACCACCGGCAGGGAAAGGATGTCGGCGGCCCAGATCGCGGTCGGCGGGTCGCAGCGCTCGCCAGCCAGGTACAGCGCCTCCAGCTTGGACAGGTCGCGGCGGGCGAGTTGCGCGCCGTCCGGGTCCTGCTGGCGGATGGCGCGCAACGCCGTGGGTGCGGTGAACAGCAGCCGCACGCCGTGCTGGGCGCAGACCCGCCAGAACGCGCCGGCATCGGGCGTGCCGACCGGCTTGCCCTCGTACATCACGCTGGTGCAGCCGGCCAGCAGCGGCGCGTAGATGATGTAGCTGTGGCCGACCACCCAGCCGACATCGGACGCCGACCAGTACACGTCTCCGGGCTTCATGCCGTAGATCAGCTTCATGGAGTGATGCAGCGCCACCGCGTGCCCGCCGGCGTCGCGCACCACGCCCTTCGGCCTGCCGGTCGTGCCGGAGGTGTACAGGATGTACAGCGGGTCGGTCGCCAGCATCGACACCGGGTCGGCCGGAGTCGCGGCGGCTTCGGCGTCGGCGAAATCGTGGTCGCGGCCGGCGGTCAACGTCGCCTCGGCCTGCGGGCGTTGCAGGATGAGGCAGGCGGCGGGAGCGTGGCCGGACATGACGATCGCCTCGTCCAGCAGCTTCTTGTAGGGGATGACCCGGCCCGGCTCCAGGCCGCAGGACGCCGACACGATCACGGTCGGGCGCGCGTCGGCGATCCGCTTGGCCAACTCGGCGGCGGCGAAGCCTCCGAACACGACGGAATGCACCGCGCCGATGCGGGCGCAAGCCAGCATGGTGATGCAGGCCTCGGGGATCATCGGCAGATAGATCACCACGCGGTCGCCCGGCCCGACGCCGTGCGCGCGCAGGGCGCCGGCCACGCGGGCGGCGCGGTCACGCATCTGGCGGTAGGTGAAGGTCTTGATCTCCCCGGCCATCGGGCTGTCCCAGATCAGCGCCGCCTGCTCCCCGCGGCCGTCCAGCACGTGGCGGTCGAGCGCGTTGAAGCAGGTGTTCAGCATGCCGCCGGCGAACCACTGGCCGTAGGCGCCCATGTTGGGGTCGAACACCCGGTCCCATCCGCGGTCCCAGGCGATGCCCTCGGCGGCGGCGGCCCAGTAGGCCTGCGGGTCGGCCTGCCAGGCGGCGTACACCTCGGCATAGCGGCTTTCAGCCATGTGTTCTTTCCCCGACCCGCGCCGATGCTGCCCGAGATGGCGGAGGCGCTGCGGGCATCGTTAAACTTTTTGTGCTTGGCCCGCCCGTGCGCAATGTATAATCGTGCATATCCCAGGCGGGACTGTAAAGCGCCGGGATAAATCAACGTATGGGGAGGGCATGTTGAGCGACACGCATGTGGACCGGATTCGCCAGAATCCCGATTTCATCGAGCTGACCCGGTCGCGGAAGTCGTTCGGCTGGACGTTGACCATCATCATGCTGCTGATCTACTACGGCTACATCGCGCTCGTGGCGTATCAGAAGCCGCTGATCGCGCAGCCGCTGTTCGGCTCCATCACCGTCGGCCTGGTGCTGGGCATCGGCGTCATCCTGAGCGCCATCATCCTCACCGGCGTTTACGTCCTGCGCGCCAACGGCACGTATGACGAGCTGACCCACCGCATCATCGCGGCCGACAACGCCGGCAACGCGCGGGTCGCCAGCATGGAGGCGGTGCGATGAGCCGCCTTCTGAGCCGCACCGTCCACGCTTCCCTGGTCCTGCTTGCCAGCTCCGTCGCGCACGCCGCCGGGCCGCTGGAGGCCGGGACGCGCCAGGCCACCAACTGGGCGGCCATAGCCATGTTCGCCGGGTTCGTGGCGCTGACGATGGGCATCACCTACTGGGCAGCCGGCCGGACCAAGACCACCAGCGACTTCTACACCGCGGGCGGCGGCATCACAGGCTTCCAGAACGGTGTGGCGATCGCGGGTGACTACATGTCCGCGGCGTCGTTCCTGGGCATCTCGGCGCTGTTCTACACGTTCGGCTACGATGGGCTGATCTACGCCATCGGCTTCCTGGTGGGCTGGCCGATCATCATGTTCCTCATGGCGGAGCCGCTGCGCAACCTGGGGCGCTTCACCTTCGCCGACGTGGTGTCCTACCGCCTGCAGCAGACGCCGATCCGCGCGATGGCGGCCACGGGCACGCTGGTCACGGTGGCGTTCTACCTGATTGCCCAGATGGTCGGCGCGGGCCAGTTGATCGAGTTGCTGTTCGGCCTGCCTTACACCTACGCGGTCGTCATCGTGGGCATCCTGATGATCGTCTACGTCACCTTCGGCGGCATGATCGCCACCACCTGGGTGCAGATCATCAAGGCGGTTCTGCTGCTGTCGGGCGCCACGTTGATCTCCATCCTGGTGCTGGCCAAGTTCAACTTCAGCGTCAGCGACTTCCTGGCGAAAGCCATCGAGGTGCATCCGAAGCACGGCGACATCATGCTGCCGGGGCCGCAGGTGGCCAACCCGATCTCGGCGATCTCGCTGGGCATCGCGCTGATGTTCGGCACGGCCGGGCTGCCGCACATCCTGATGCGCTTCTTCACGGTGTCTGACGCCAAGGAGGCCCGCAAGTCGGTGTTCTGGGCCACCACGTTCATCGGCTACTTCTACCTGCTGACGTTCATCATCGGCTTCGGCGCCATCGTGCTGGTCAGCACCAACCCGGAATACCTGGACGCCAAGGGAGCCTTGCTGGGCGGCGGCAACATGCCCGCCATCCACCTGGCCCACGCGGTCGGCGGGGACGTGATGAAGGGCTTCATCTCGGCCGTCGCCTTTGCCACCATCCTTGCGGTGGTGTCGGGCCTGACCCTGTCGGGCGCCAGCGCGGTCAGCCATGACCTGTATGCCAGCGTGTTCCGCCGGGGCCAGGTTTCGGATGGGTCGGAGGTGCGGGTGTCCAAGATCACCACCGTGATGCTGGGCATCGTCGCCATCGTGCTGGGCATCGCGTTCGAGAAGATCAACGTGGCATTCATGGTGGGCCTGGCCTTCGCGATCGCGGCCAGCGCCAACTTCCCGGTGCTGCTGCTGTCCATGCTGTGGCGCGGGCTGACGACGCGGGGCGCGTTCCTGGGCGGCTTCACCGGGCTGATCAGCGCCGTGACGCTCACGGTGCTCAGCCCGGCCATCTGGGTGTCGGTGCTGGGCCACCCGGCGGGGTCCGCCTGGTTCCCGTATACCTCACCGGCCCTGTTCACCATGCCGCTGGCCTTCTTCGTGTGCTGGCTGGGGTCCACGCTGGACCGCAGCGCCTCGGCCAACAGGGAGCGCGCGGCGTTCGCGGCGCAGTTCGTCCGGTCCGAGACGGGCATCGGCGCCGAGGGTGCGGCGGCCCATTAGCCCGCGATCGCCCTGACCGGAGCAGGCAGGGCGTGAATCGCCGGCTCAAACAAAGCTGGACCGGTATCGGCCTGACACAGTCAAACCGATATCGGTCCAGGGGCGTTGTCAACGCGGCTGCCGGCTGACTTGTGAGGAGCCGCCGGGTCAGGTAGGCAGGCGGGATGACGACACCTGCCTGCCCGAGCTACGCCGGGCCGACGCCGGCAGCTTGCCGCGCCGTCGGGCGCCGGCAGATGCTCCCGTTGTCGCCCAGGATCGCCTGATTGGACAATTCCCCGATGGACGCGTTCCCGCTCGGCTTCGGCCTGACCTTCGCCGACCTGACCCACGACGGCGGACTGGCCCGGCTGGACCGGTTCTTCCTGGCCGCCCTGGCCGACGAGGACCCCGGGCTGGCCACAAGGCTGCTGACCGCGCGCGCCACGCCGGACGCCCTGGACGCCAAGACCGAGGGCGAGCTGATCGTGGACCTCGGCCGCAGCGTCGGGGACTTCGTGGCCGGGCTGTTCGGCGTCGAGGCGGAGGTCGCCGCCATCGCCGGGCGCACCGCGGCCATGGACCCGATCCACGCCTGCAAGCGGCTGTTCGTGCAGCGCCAGGCGGTGCGGAAATATCCGGCCCCGCAGGACTTCGACGCTCCGGCGCTGCGGACCGACCTGGAGGCCGCGATGGGCGAGGCGCTGACCGAACGGGCCTTCGCCGTTCATGTGGCCGCATGGGAAGCCGCCGCCGACACCGGACGCCTGGACACCGCCATGCGCTACGCCGCCTGGGCGACGCTGACTCCGGCAGGGCACGCGGCGCATGTCGGCGGCACGCTGTTCCGGGTGCCGCACAGGCTGGACTTCGGGGCGCTGGTGCCGGTCGAGACCGTCGTCCGCGACGGCGTCACCATGCTGCGCCTGCCGGAGCACGATCGGCGCCACCGCGAGGGTTTTTCCCTCACCGATCCGGGCATGGATGACCAGCAGGCGCTCGACCAGGCGAACTACTGCATCTGGTGCCACACCCAGGGCAAGGACTCGTGCAGCAAGGGCCTGAAGGACCGCAAGGTTGCCGGTGGGAAGGGGGGCGCCTTCCAGAAGTCGCCGTTCAACGTCACCCTGGCCGGCTGCCCGCTGGATGAGAAGATAAGCGAGATGCACGTGCTGCGCGCCCGCGGCCACCTGCTGGGCGCGTTCGCCACCATCGCGGTGGACAACCCGATGATGGCCGCCACCGGCCACCGCATCTGCAACGACTGCATGAAGGCCTGCGTGTTCCAGAAGCAGGAGCCGGTCGACATCCCGCAGGTCGAGACGCATGTGCTGCGGGAGGTGCTTTCCCTGCCATGGGGCTTCGAGATCTATTCTCTCCTGACCCGCTGGAACCCGCTGAACATCCGCCGCCCGCTGCCCCGGCCGCACACCGGCCGCAAGGTTCTGGTGGTCGGCCTCGGCCCGGCCGGCTTCACCCTGGCGCACCACCTGATGAACGACGGCTACACCGTGGTCGCGGTGGACGGGCTGAAGATCGAGCCGCTGACCTTCGACCCGACCGCCCCGGTGCGGGACACGGACGAAATATTCGAGAACCTGGACGACCGCGTCATGGCCGGCTTCGGCGGCGTGGCCGAATACGGCATCACCGTGCGCTGGAACAAGAACTACCTGAAGCTGGTCCGCCTGCTGCTGGAGCGCCGTTCGCAGTTCGCCATGTTCGGCGCCGTGCGCTTCGGCGGCGGCGGCACCTTGTCCATCGACGACGCCTGGGCCATGGGCTTCGACCACATCAGCCTGTGCATGGGCGCCGGCCGCCCGACGGTGATCGACATGCCGGGCGGCCTGGCCCGCGGCGTGCGCCAGGCCAGCGACTTCCTGATGGGGCTGCAACTGACCGGGGCGGCCAAGGCGTCCTCGATCGCCAACCTGCAACTACGGCTGCCGGTGGTGGTGATCGGCGGCGGGCTGACGGCCATCGACACCGCCACCGAAAGCCTCGCCTACTACGTGCGCCAGGTGGAGAAGTTCGCCCTGCGCCACGCCATCTTGGTGGCCGAGCGCGGGCAGGCGGCGGTGCAGGCGGCGTGGTCCGCCGAGGACGCCGCCATCGCCGCTGATTTTCTGGCCCATGCCGCCGCCATCGCGGCCGAACGTTCTCAAGCGGCGCTCGAAGGCCGCGCACCCCGGCTGGCGGCGCTGCTGGACGGCTGGGGCGGCGCCACGGTCGCCTACCGCCGCGGCCTGACCGACTCGCCGAGCTACACGCTGAACCACGAGGAAGTGGAAAAGGCGATGGAGGAGGGCGTCCGCTTCGCCGAGGGTCTGCAACCCGTGGCGGTCGAGGTCGACGGCCACGGCCACGCCGCCGGCCTGCGCGTCCGCATGGCCGACGGCAGCGAAACCGTGCTGCCCGCCCGTGCCGTGCTGGTCGCCGCCGGCACCCAGCCCAACACCGTGCTGGCGCGCGAGGACGATCGGGTGAAGCTGGACGGCAGGTATTTCCAGGCCGTCGACATCGCCGGCCATCCGGTCACGCCGCAGCGCGCCACCAGCAAGCCGGACAGCGCCGACGTGCTGATGCACCGCGCCGGCGACGGCCGCTTCATCAGCTTCTTCGGCGACCTGCACCCGAGCTTCTTCGGCAACGTGGTCAAGGCCATGGGCGGCGCCAAGCGCGGCTACCCGGTGGTCAGCCAGACCCTGGCGCTACGGCCCGCGACCGATATCAGCGGCGCCGACCTGATCGCCCGCTGCCGGCAGGATCTGGTCGCCCGCGTCCACGCGGTGCGTCGCCTGACGCCGACCATCGTCGAGGTCGTGCTGCACGCCCCCGCCGCCGCGCGCGCCTTCCGCCCGGGCCAGTTCTACCGGCTGCAGAACCACGAGGTGCACGCCGCCACCTTGCACGAGCCCGGCGTCGGCACCACCCTGCTGGCAATGGAGGGCCTGGCGATGACCGGCGCCTGGACCGACCCGGCCCGCGGCCTGGTGTCGGTGATCGCGCTTGAGATGGGCGGCAGCTCGGACCTGTGCGCCACCTTGCCGGTGGGCCAGCCGGTGGTGCTGATGGGTCCCGCCGGCACGCCGACGGACATCCACGCCGACACCACCGTGGCGCTGGTCGGCGGCGGCCTCGGCAACGCCGTGCTGTTCAGCATCGGTGCCGCGACGCGTGCGGCGGGCAGCAAGGTGGTCTATTTCGCCGGCTACAAGGCGCTGCGCGACCGCTACAAGACTGAGGAGATCGAGCGCGCCGCCGATGTCATCGTGTGGTGCTGCGACGAGGCGCCGGGCTTTGCGCCCACCCGCCCGCAGGACCGCAGCTTCGTCGGCAACATCGTCCAGGCGATGGCCGCCTACGGTTCGGGCGGGTTGGGCGCGCAGGCGGTGAAGCTGGCCGACGCGGCGCATGTGATCGTCATCGGCTCGGACCGCATGATGGCCGCGGTGGGTGCGGCCCGACACGGCGTGCTGGCGCCATACCTGATGGCCGGCCACACCGCCATCGGCTCGATCAACTCGCCCATGCAGTGCATGATGAAGGAGGTCTGCGCGCAATGCCTGCAACCGCAGACCGATCCGGTCACCGGCGTGCGCAGCGTGGTGTTCAGCTGCTTCAACCAGGACCAGGAACTCGACCGGGTGGACTTCCCGGCGCTGAACGAACGCCTGCGGCAGAACGCGCTGTCGGAGAAGCTGACGGCGTTGTGGATTGATCGAACGCTGAGCAAGTTGAGGGTTTGACGCGGAGGCGCGGAGAAGCAGAAGATCATGACATCCAAGGCAGGCGCGCGAAGCAAGGCAGGTCCTTAAACAAATTAGGAACATTCTCCTTGCAGCGCCGAGGCCGATGTGGTCTTCTCCCGCAATGAGTTTGCCCTTCTCCTTCACCCCCTTGGCCCACTGGCTGACGCTCATAGTCGCCGGGCTGCAGAAGGCTGCCGCCGCCCGCGCCGGCCGCGACCACGCGGTCGCACCCCTCGTGCTCCTGCTCTGGACCCGCCTCGCCCGCTTCACCGCCCGCTTCGACGCCCTGGTGGCCCGCCTCACCGCCGGACACCCCGCCGCCCCAGCTCGCCCGCGCACCCGCCCCGCTTCCATCGTGCCCGCCCGCAAGGCACCGGCCGGCGGCTTGCGCCTGCCGCGCAGCCACAGTTGGCTGATCCGCCTGCTGCCGGGGGAGGCGGCCTCCTACGGCTGCCAGCTTCAGGCTCTGCTCGCCGACCCGCAGATGGCGGCCCTG
>JAABUT010002507.1_pt1 | contig 17503 bp, 12 predicted proteins | sample 5559281 | NCBI WGS metagenome assembly JAABUT01 (sample SAMN10711880, study PRJNA513359) | rock metagenome | isolation source: Antarctica rocks | place: Antarctica: Victoria Land, Ricker Hills nord | collected 2016-01-04 | reverse complement strand
GCGTGCCGTTCCCACCGGCGCGGCTCGCGATGCTCCTGCAGAATGCGGACGATGCCCTTTTCTGCCCGACCGTGCGTGAGGAGGTCGAGTACAGCGCGCGAATGCTCGCGCGGTATGATCCCGGATGGCTGCACGAGCTCTTCGTGCGCTTCGCGCTCGAAGACCTGCATGATCGCCCGCCGCTCAGCCTCAGCGATGGGGAGAAGCGGCGGGTGGCGCTCGCGGCGATGCTCGCCCACCGCCCGGAGGTGGTGCTCCTCGATGAGCCGACTGCCGGACAGGACGCCCCGCGTAGCGACGCGCTCGCGGATATGATCGTGGCGCTGCGCGCGGGTGGCGCTGCGGTGCTGATCGCAACGCACGACCTCGCCTTCGCCGCCGCGCATTGCGCGCGCTGGCTGGTCCTCGCGGAGGGCCGACTGGTTGCTGATACAACACCCGCAGCCGTGCTCGGTGACGCGGCGTTGCTCGCGCTTGCGCATCTCCTGCCCACGCCCATCGCTCGTCTGGCGGCGGAACTCGGTGTGCCGTACCCAGGCGAGACGGTCACGCTACGCCCCCACCCGGAGATGGTGCAGCCTCCATGACGCACCTCGATCCCCGGACGAAACTCTTTCTCTCCATCGCGGCGATTGTCGTGACCCTCGCGACGCGCGCGATGCTGCCCCTCTGCGGACTGCTCATGGGCGCACTCCTGCTGATCATTGCGCTTCGTGCCCTGCCACGATGGGCAATGATGCTCCGGCTGCTCGCCCCGATGCTCATTCTGCTCACCGCGATCGCTGCCGTCGGGAATATCACGGTCGATGCCGTGGCGCCCGCGCTCAAATTGCTGGCGCTTGGTACGATCTCAACCACGCTGTTCGTCGCCGTGCCGGCGGACGAACTGGCCGATGCGTTTACCCTCCTGCGCTTGCCTCCGGCATTCAGCTTCATCCTGATCGGTGGCCTACGGTACGCACCGGCCCTGACGGAACAATGGGCCGACCTCGTGGAGGCCCGTCGCGCGCGTGGTGCGCGCATCCCGCGCGGGATACGCGCGCTTCGGGCGTATGCATCGCTGATCGTGCCTGCGGTCGTGCGCGCGCTGCGGACCGCCGATGCGATGGCCGAGGCGATGGAATCGCGCGGCTTCGGCGCGAAGAATGTCACGCTCATGGCGTCGTATCGCCTGCGCGCCGGCGATTGGCTGCTTATGCTCCTGGCCGGTATCGCCGTGTTCTTTTACCTGACAGCGGTTCGGTGATGCTCCCGCGATCACGCGCGTGTTCGCCGCCACGGAGCATCCTTCCTCACTCTACGCGCGCGAACTTCTGGAAGGTGTGGCAGCCGTCCGGCACCAGGCCGGGGCGCACGCCCATCGTGTAGGTGACCTCGCCCACGTAGAGATCGCCGTGCGAGTCGACGCAGATATCGTGTGGCCCGACAAAGTTGCCGGGCGCGCACCGCTCCATCCCACCCCAGCGCGCCAGCACGGTGCCCGCCGCGTCGTAGACGCTGACCCGGCCCGGTCGTTCATCCGTGATGGCACCGAGGCGGGGGGACTGATCGCCGGGGCGGTGCAGCAGTTCGGCGACGTAGATGCACCCGTCGCGGTCGATGGCGATGTTCGTTGGGCGCTGCACATCGTGCCACTCGGTCAGGTACTCGCCGTCCGGGCTGAAAAACTGGATGCGGTCGTTCTCTCGATCCGCGATCAGCACCCGGCCATCCGCCGCCACCGCGACGCCGTGGACGAGGTTGAACTGCCCCGGCCCAATCCCCGGCTCGCCCCACGACTGGATCAGTCGCCCATCCGCGCCGAAGCGGTGAACGCGCGCGTTGCCGTAGCCGTCGCTGACGTAGAGATCGCCGCTCGGCGCGATGGCGAGGTTGGTGGGCCGGTTGAAGGGCGGCCCGCCGTGGGTGATGCTCGCGAGGGAGCCGTCGTATCCGGTATCGGAGGCGACGCCGGGGGTGCCGATCGTCTGCAAGAGTTCGCCCTCCGGCGTGAAGCGGAAGATCGCCTCCTGCCCCTCGTCCACGCACCAGATCGTGTCGTCGGGCGCGATCGTTAGACCGTGGGTGCGCGGCGTGAAGAAGGCCTCACCCCAGGAGGTGACGAATGTCCCGTCCCGGTTGTAGACGATCACGCGCGATTCCTGGCGCGTGAAGAGGAAGACCCGGTCACGCGAATCGGTTGCCACGCCGACGACATCGGCGTGATGGAAGCCGTCCGGCAACTGTTCCCACCCCTCAACGACACAGTACTGCAGACTCCCCATCGTGGTTGCCATCGCATCTCTCCTCTCATGACCGCGCCCGCCATCGTCGCTCGGTTGCATGTCCCGACGATTGGGGCATCGGTCCGGGCAACATCGGCGCTCAGCGCAGCATAGCACGATGTCAAACGCATACGTCCTGCCTGAGCGGATACGTTGACGTGCGTGGCGAGAGCGGGTAGCGTGTCCTCCGGGAAGGAGTTGCGTGCAGCACTCGCGCGTGGGGCATAGAGCCGGTAGCGGGCCACGCAAGGCCGACGGACGAGGGAGGCATCCACATGGATCTCACCTACACAGCGGCGGATACCGCCTTTCGTCAGCAGGTGCGCCGCTGGCTGGAAGTGAACACGCCGCGCACGAAGCTCGAAACATTGGATGAGAAGCGCGCGTGGCATCGGATGCTGTACGACGCGGGCTATCGCGGCACGGGATGGCCGGAGGAATACGGCGGCCATCCGGCGCGGCCAATGGAGCAGGCAATCGTGGCCGAGGAGATGGCGCGCGCGAATGCCCCCGTGGGGTTGGACGGCCTCGGCATTGACATCTACGTGGCGACGCTCGTCCATCACGGCACCGAGCGGCAGAAGCAGGACCATGTCGCGAGGATGCTGACGGCCGAGGAGATTTGGTGCCAGTTGTACTCTGAGCCGAACTCCGGTTCGGACCTCGCGAGCCTCCAGTGCCGCGCCGACCGGGACGGCGACGAGTTTGTCATTAACGGGCAGAAGATCTGGACGAGCGACGCCTATCACGCCGACTGGGGCATCCTGCTCGCGCGCACCGACCGCAGCGCACCGAAGCATCAGGGCATCTCCTGCATCATGGTGGATATGCATCAGCCGGGCATCGAGGTGCGGCGACTCAAGCAGATCAGCGGCAACCAAGAGTTCTGCGAAGTCTTCTTCACCAATGTGCGCGTCGTCGCGGACAACCTCGTCGGTGAGACGAACGCGGGCTGGCGGATCGCGCAGACGACGCTCTCGTACGAGCGCAGCGGCAGCACGCTCGGCCATGTCGCACGCCTTCAGAAAATGTTCGACCGGATGATCGCGGCCTGCCGGACGCTCACGCGCAGTGGCAAGCCGGCGCTCGAGGACCCGATCGTCCGGCAGAAACTGGGCGAGATCTACGCCGAGATCGAGGTGCTGCGCTATGCCGCGCTCCGGCTCCTCAGCCGTGCAGAGAAAGGGCTTCAACCGGGGCCGGAAGCGTCAATTGCCAAACTGCACACCGCCGAACTCGATAAGCGCGTCCAGGAACTCTTTCAGGATATTCTCGGGACGTATGGGCAGCAGATTGGCGGCGTGCCGGGGGCGCTCGCGCTCGAGGCGGGCGCGCAATTCGGTGAACCGGGGAGTTGGGCGTATGCCTTCCTCTGGTCGCGCGCTGGGACGATCTACGGTGGTTCGGCCGAGATCCAGAAAAACATCCTCGGCGAGCGCGTGCTCGGCCTGCCGAAGGAAGTGCGCCAGGATCGGATCGCGGCGACCGAAAAGGCGCGCGCGGCGGATTGAACGAGCAGGAACAGGGTGGTGGTGGGGTTTAGCCTGCCACCACCAGAAGATGTCCAAGTGTCAGATGATGTCCCGTTCCATAGCGGAAAGGTTGCGCGATGGCACAGACGGCTGGACCAGCGGGCGCGGCAGGCGAGCAGGCACAGTTCACGCGGGCAATGGAGGCATTGTTCCACCCGAAGCGGGTCGCGATTGTAGGGGCGACGCCGCGCCAGGGGTTCGCGTACAACATTCATCGCGAGATCATCGCCGGTGGCTACGCGGGCGAGATTTTCGGCGTCACGCCGCGCCATACGGATGTGCTCGGTGCGCCGTGCTACCCGACGCTCGACGCGATTCCCGGCAGCGTGGATTTGGCGATTGTCGTCGTGCCGAGCCATCTCGTCCTCGACGTATTGGGCCAGGCGGAACGCGCCGGCGTCGCGGCGGTCAACATCATCACCAGCGGCTTCGGCGAGCAGGGCGATGGCGAGGCGCACCGACGGCAAGAAGAGATTCGTGCCTTCGCGCGGCGCACGGGCATCCGCGTTGTCGGGCCGAACTGCCTCGGCCTGATCAGCACCCCCGCGAAGATGATCGCGATCTGGGGGCCGTACGATACGGTCCCGCGCGGGCCAATCGGCCTCGTCTTTCAGAGCGGGCTGCTCGCGTACTGCGTGGTCACGCCGACGAGCGAGCGCGGGTTCGGCTATACCTACATCGTGACAACCGGTAACGAAGCGGACCTCGATGCGACGGACTTCATGCGCTACTACGTCGAGGACGACGAGACGCGGGTGATCGGCTGCTTCATCGAGCAGTTCCGCGACCCGCAGAAGTTCCTGCGCGTCGCCGAGATGGCGGCGGAGCGGCAGAAGCCGCTCGTTATCCTCAAGATTGGCCGCTCCGAGGGCGGGCGACGGGCGGCGCAGGCGCACACCGGCTCACTCGTGGGTTCGGACGCGATCGCGGACGCGATCATGCGGCAGTACGGCGTCGTCCGCGTCGATACCCTGGATGAGATGAATGAGACGCTGGCGGCCTTCCACGCGAAGCGGCTGCCACGGGGGAGCGGCGTCGGCGCGATCTTCTCCTCGGGCGGCGCTTGTGGCCTGGTGTCGGACCTTGGCCATGCCCTCGGCGTCGCGATGCCGCAACCCGCGCCGCAGACGGTCGAGAAGTTGCGGTCCGTGATCCCGGACTTCGGCACTATCGGCAACCCGCTCGATGTCACCGGGCAAGCGGCATCCCAACCGCAGATTACCGAAGGTGCGTTCGTCGCGATGGCCGAGGACCCCAACATCGATATTGTGCTCTACGGTCAGGCGGTCCCCGAGCGCTTTGACCTCGCGACGCCGGTGGGTGAAGTGCTGCGGATGATGCCGGAGCGCTATCCGGACAAGGTCTTCCTCATCACGTCGCTCGTCGCCGGGCGGGTTCGGGAAGGGCGGCGGGAAGGCCGCGATCCGATTGAGCCAGCCATGCAGTGGGACGGGATCCCGTTTCTTCAGGGAGCGGATAACGGCCTGCGCGCGGTGCGCTCGCTCATTCAGTACGCGGAGTTTCAGCGGGAACGTCAGGCGTGCGGGCGTGCGGTGGAAGGGGCGAGCGCCGTCGCGGAGCGGGCACGGGCGCGCGTCGCGGCGGCGGGGGGCACGCCGCTCGTCGAACGCGCGGCCAAAGAAATCCTCTCACTCTACGGCATCCCCGTGACCCGTGAGTCGCTCGCGACGACTGCGGATGCGGCGGTCGCGGCGGCGCGGGAGATCGGCTACCCGGTCGCGCTGAAGATCGAGTCTGCGGACATCGCCCATAAGACCGAGGCGGGCGGCGTGCTGCTGGATGTGCGGGACGATGCGGCGGCACGGGCCGGTTTCGCGACGATCATCGCCAATGCCCGCCGGTACAAGCCGGACGCGCGAATCGCGGGCGTGCTCGTGCAGGAGATGGTCGGCGGCGGGCGGGAGATGATCCTCGGCATGACGCGGGACCCGGCGTACGGCCCGGCGGTGGCGGTCGGGCTGGGGGGCGTCTTTGTCGAAGTCCTGAAGGATATCGCGCTCGGCGTGCCGCCGCTGACGGAGCACGACAGCCGCGCGATGCTCTCCCACCTGCGCGGCGCGGCGATTCTCGATGGGACTGGCGCGCGGGGCGCGGCCCCGGCGGACACGGAGGCCATCGTCGCTATTCTGGGGAAATTCTCGCGGCTGTGCATCGACCTGGGCGATCTCGTCCGGGAAATCGACATTAACCCGCTCCTCGTCTTCGATCGCGGCGACGGGGCGCGCGTGGTGGACTGCCTGATCGTGCCCGAAACGAACGCGGTGCAATGAATCTCGGCGTGATCGTGGGCCGCTACGCTGCACCCACGTCGCGACGAAGCGGGGCGGCTGACAGCGGGGTTTGCCCGGACGTTATCGCGCGCCGCCGCCTTCGACGACGGTCAGTGCGGGCAAGTCCTGCTCCCGCACGAGCGTGTTAAAGCGCGGCACATCGCGCCCGAGCATGGTGTCGAGGCGCTCCATGTGTCGGTCGAGCCGTTCTGAGACCGACGCGAAGACCGCCTGCGACTGCGTCGTCGGCGCGGCATCGGCGCCCCCGACGACGCCCAATAGGGTGGCGAGCTTCACGTTGAGTTTGGATGGCGCGGTGAGCGCGTCCCGCGAGGACTTCCAGCGCGTCTGAACCAACTCCTCCTCGATGCTCGTCAGCCCCTCCCGTAGCGCCCTCGCCGCCTCCACGAGCGGAGAATCTTCCGAATGCTGCTTCACGCGCGCCTCCCACGCGCCGATCTCGCTGCGCAGCGTGCGAATCTGGACGATCGCATCGTTCGTCTCCGAGAGTTTGTCCCGAATCTGGAGCAGGAGCGCGAACTGCGCGCGCAGTTCGGCATCGCTCGCCTCGACGCGCGGGTCCTTGCGGATCTCGAACGACTGGACCGACGATTGATCGCCGACGGTGAGGCGAACCTGATAGGAGCCGGGGGGCGCGAGTGGCCCGGTTACACCGCTCGAACGGTAGATGGCTCCCTGGAAGTTGCGCGCGTCCGGGTAACGCATATTCCAGACGAAGCGGTTCAGCCCCGCTTCCTTCGGTGCGGCCTTTTCCTCAGCCGCGCCGTCTTTCGTCTTTTCAACGGTACCGTCGTCCGGCTTACTCCTGAAGGTTTTGATCTCCTTCCCGTCTCGGTCAAGGAAGACGAGCGTTACGTCATCCGTCGGCTTCTCGCGCAGATGGTAGAAGATCACCACGCCATCGGGCGGATTCTGACCGGCGTCGAGGAGTTTCTGAGTCTTCTCGCCGTTCGGTTGCGTCTCCTCGCGGAAGGTGTACGTCGTCGTGCCGACCGGTTGATAGGTCTTGCCCGGCCCCGCGCCCCCCTCGAAGCCGCGCAGCGTGCGATAGCGGATGGTCGGACGTGGCGCATAGAGGTGCGCGCCCGCCGCGAGCGCCGCTGGCGTGAGCGCGTGCAATGGCGTCAGGTCGTCGAGGATCCAGAAGGCGCGCCCGTGCGTCGCCGCGACCAGATCGCGCTCCTTGACGACCAGATCGTGGATCGGGACAACGGGCAGGTTGAGCCGGAGCGACTGCCAGTGCACGCCATCGTCGAACGAGACGTACACCCCGGCCTCGGTGCCTGCATAGAGCAGGCCGCGCCGATTCGGGTCCTCCCGGATCACGCGGGCGAACTCATCGGCGGGGATCCCCTCGACAATTTTCGTCCACGTCTCCCCGTAGTCGTCCGTCTTGTAGAGGTAGGGGGCGAAGTCGTCGTGCCGGTGCCGATCAATCGCGACGTAGGCGGTGCCAGCGTCGTGCGGGGACGCCTCGATGACGCTCACCAGCGACCATTCGGGCATGTCCGGCGGCGTGACATTCTGCCACGTCTCGCCGTTGTCGCGGGAGAGATGGATCAGCCCGTCGTCGGAACCCGCCCAGAGGACGCCCCGCCGCACCGGCGACTCGGCGAAGGCGAAGAGGGTGCAGTAGTAGTCCATGCCGTTGCTGTCAATCGTGATCGGCCCGCCCGATGGCTCCTGCTTGCTCGGATCATTGCGCGTCAGGTCCGGGCTGACAATCTCCCAACTCCTCCCCTCGTCGGTCGAGCGGTGGACGTGCTGCGAGGTGATGTAGAGGGTGTTCGGGTCGTGCGAGGAGAGGAGAATCGGGAAGGTCCACTGGAAGCGGTATTTAACATCCTTCGCGCCCCATCCCGCCGATTCCTCGGGCCAGGCGGCGATGTTCTGCCGCTGGCCGGTGCGGTGGTCGTAGCGCGTGATCACCCCCGCGAAGTTGCCGGCGAAGATGATGTTCGGGTCGTCCGGCCGGACCGCGATGTAGCCGCTCTCGCCGCCGCCGATCTCGTAGGTGTCGGGCTGCGTGATCGCGGCGAGTTTCGACCGGCTCGGCACGCTGATCGTGGAGTTATCCTGCTGTGCGCCGTAGAGGCGGTAGGGCGTCTGATTGTCCACCGTGACGTGGTAGAACTCCATCGTCGGCTGGTTGTAGATCGTGGACCACGACTCGCCGCCGTTGAAGGAGACGGTCGCGCCGCCGTCGTTCCCCTGAACCATCCGCATGGGATTCTTCGGGTCGATCCAGAGTTCGTGGTAGTCGCCGTGCGTGCCCGGAACCTGCGTGAAGTTCCGGCCGCCGTCGGTCGATTTCCACGCATTCAGATTCATCACCCAGACGGTCTCCGGGTCCTGCGGGTCGGCGAAGACGTGCATGTAGTACCACGGCCGCTGCCGCACCTCGCCGCCCTCGTTCACCCGCTGCCACGTCTCGCCGTAATCGTCGGAGCGCACGACCGCGCCCTCCTTCGCCTCGATGATCGCCCAGACGCGTCCCGGCTTGGCGGGCGAGGCGACGATGCCTATGCGCCCGAGCGCCCCCGGTGGCAGCCCCGGCTTGCGCGTGATCTCCTCCCAGGTGTCGCCGCCGTCCGTCGAGCGGAAGAGGCCGCTGCCCGGCCCGCCGCTAATCAACTCATGCGCGCGGTGGACGCCCTCCCAGAAGGCGGCGTAGAGGATGCGCGGGTTGGTCGGGTCGAGCGAAAGATCGACCGCGCCCGCCTCCGCGCTGCGAAAAAGGACGTGTTCCCATGTCGCGCCGCCATCGTCGGAGCGGTAGACGCCGCGCTCCGGGTTCGGCCCGTGGGCATGGCCGAGCGCGGCGACGAAAACGCGCTCCGGGTTCGTCGGATGCACGCGCACCTTGCTGATGTTGCGCGTCGCCGCCAGCCCACAGTGCTTCCATGTTCGCCCGCCATCGGTGGATTTGTAGACGCCGTCGCCGTGGGAGACGTTGCTGCGGATCGTCGATTCGCCCATGCCGACGTAGATGACATTCGGGTCGGCATCGGCAACGGCGATTGCGCCGACCGACGCGCGCCGGAAGTAGCCGTCGGAGATGTTCTCCCAGTAGGTGCCGCCGTCGGTCGTTTTCCAGACGCCGCCCCCGGTCGTGCCCATGTAGAAGGTCGCCAGCTCGGTCGGGTGCCCGGCGACGGCGATCACCCGACCGCCGCGAAACGGCCCGATTGGACGCCACGCGAGCGCCTGCAACGCCGCCGGATCAACCGCCGCCATGTACTTGTCCTCCCCACCCGCTGTTTCCGGCATCCCGTCGCCTCCTCATTGCGTCCCAACCGTACAGAGCCGTGCGCCGGTCGGTTCAGTCATCGTGGAACCGATCATCGCACGGAACCCCGATGTGTGCATGGTGCATGGTGCATGGTGCATGGTGCATGATGCCGCCGCCCACTCCCCTCAAGTCACCTGTCAACTGCGGTCGCGAAATATTACAGAGTGTACATGTTAGCGTAACTTCACATGTTTTTTACTTTTACTCGTTACTCTCGCCATAGGGAACTCGTTCGGTTGACGACGCTCGCACGGCGGGATGGCAGGGAAGAGTGATGGTAACGAAGGGAACACGGACGCCGGTCCGCATCCTCCACGTCCTCGGCGGGATGGATCGGGCGGGCGCGGAGACATGGCTGATGCACATCCTCCGCATGATCGACCGCGACCGTTACCAGATGGATTTCCTCGTCCACGTCCCTGAGCCGCAGGATTACGACGAGGAGATCCGGGCGCTCGGCAGCAGCATTATCCTCTGCCCCCACACCCGCAACCCCCTCCGCTATGCCCGCGACTTCGGGAAGATTCTTCGTGAGCACGGCCCCTACGACGTCGTCCACAGCCACGTCCACTATTACAGCGGCCTCGTCCTCCGCCTCGCCACGCGCGCGGGCGTCCCGACCCGCATCGCCCACAGCCACCTCGACGACGCCGCCTCCACGGCGCAGGCCAGCCCGCAACGCCGCGCCTACCTCGCCCTGATGCGCCGCTGGCTCGCCCGGCACGCCACCGACGGCCTCGCCGCCAGCGAGCAGGCGGCGCTCGATCTCTTCGGCCCCGCCTGGGCTGCCGACCCGCGCGTGCGTGTCCTCCCCTGCGGCGTCGACCTCGACCCCTTCGCCCGCCCCGTCTGCTCACGCGACGTGCGCGCCGCGCTGGGCATCCCCGCCGATGCGTTCGTCGTCGGGCACGTCGGGCGGTTCACCGACCAGAAGAACCACGCCTTCCTGCTCGCCATCGCCGCCGAGGTCGCGCGGCGCGACGTGGCGGTGCGCTTCCTGCTGATCGGGGCGGGGGAGCTGCGCCCGGTGATCGAGGCGCGGGCCGGGGCGCTGGGGCTGACGGAACAGATCATCTTCGCGGGGTCGCGCGCGGACGTGCCGCAGCTGCTGCTGGGGGGGATGGACGCCTTCGTCTTCCCGTCGCGGTACGAGGGACTGGGGCTGGCGGTGGTGGAGGCGCAGGCGGCGGGGCTGCGGTGCGTCGTGGCGGATGGGGTGCCGGGGGAGGCGGACGCGGTGCCGTCCCTGGTGCGGCGGCTGTCGCTGGGGCAGACGGCGGGGGAGTGGGCGGGGGCGCTGCTGGGGATGCGGGGGGAGGCGCCGCCGGTCTCGCAGGCGGCGGCATTGCGGATCGTGCGCGCCACCCCCTTCGATGTGCGCACCTCATGGGCGCAACTGGAGCGGGTCTATGTCCACGCGGGTTGAACCGACGCCATTCCAGCGGACAGCGACGACCGTGGTCGTGGCGCACCTCTTTTTTGGCCTGAGCGTCGCTATCCTCTATCTCTGGGGGCGGTCGGTCTTCCACCTGACGGACGCGGACCTGATTTACCCGCTCTCCATGTTGCTCCTGGTCGCGTTCGGGTGGTCGCTCTGGTCGTGGAAAAAGGTGACGGGCAGCATCTTCGACCCGTACGGGCTGTTCCTGATCGCGGCGTTCTTCTTCAACGCGGGGTCGGCGTTCACGTACACCTTCGGCCTGAACACGACGGGCCTGATGATCCTCGATTTCTCATTCCCGCCGGATGTGACGCTCCAGACGTTGCTGCTCGTCTTCCTCGGGCTGGCGGCGTTCCACCTCGGCGGGCTGCTGATCGCGGCGCGGCACGACGGGAAACTCTTCCCCGCCGCGACGACCGAGGATGAGGAATCGCCGTGCGCCGAGGAGATTCGCTTCGTCGGCTGGGCGCTCATCGTCATCTCCGCCGTGCCGATGGCGCTGCTGCTCAAGCAGTCAATCAGCGTCGTGCTGACCTCGGGCTACTTCGCCCTGTATCAGCAGGACTACGCGACGGGCCTACAGGCGAGCACGCAGTTCCTCTCTAGTTTCCTCGTCCCCGGCGCGCTCGTGCTGCTGGCGGGGAGCAAGCGGGCGCGGAGCGGGCGTGCCGTCTCGATGGGCGTGATCGCGCTCTACGCGCTGGTGCAACTCTTTCTCGGCTCCCGCTACCACGCGGTCGGGCCGGTGATCGCGTATGTCTGGCTCTGGCACCGCACGATTCGCCCGATCCCGCGCACCCTGCTGTGGGGCGCGTCGGCCTTTGTCTTCATCTTCGTCTTCCCCGTCGTCGCCGCCACGCGCGACACGAGCGGCGCGGATCGCCTGTCCGCCAGCACGCTCCTCAATGCCTTCTCCGGCGTCAATAACCCGCTTGTGGCGATCCTGGGGGAGACGGGCGGCACGATGGTGACGGTCGCGCATACCCTGACGCTCGTGCCGGAGGTGCGGGGGTACGACTTCGGCCAGCAGTATTTCTTCGCGGTCTTCACGCTGGTGCCCAACCTCTTCTGGTCGATCCACCCGGCGGTCGCGCATGGGCTGGCGTCGGACTGGCTCGTCTGGCTGGTCGATCCGAGTTTCGCGGCGTCGGGCGGCGGCTTCGGTTACTCCTTCATCGCGGAGGCGTACCTGAACTTTGGCTGGGTCGGCGCGATCGCCTTCCTCGGCGTCGTCGGCTATTTCTTCGCCAAACTCGTCTTCTGGGCGTGCCGTTCGGGCGCGCCCGCCAGACTCGCCGTCGTTGCGAGTTTCACCGGGTTCGTCATCTTCTGGGCGCGCGGCGAGTCGATCGACGTGGTGCGCCCGCTCGTCTGGTACTCCCTCGTGCCGTATCTGCTGATCCGGCTCGTCGCGTACATCGACAGCCGCCGCGTCGAGCCGCTGGTGATCGGCCCGCTGACGTTGTTCGGCAACCGCACGGCGCGCGAAAGTGAGCAAACCTCATGAACCTTGTCGTCTCGATTGAGCACCGCTTCGACCGGACGCCGGATGGCGCGGTCTGGACGCAGACGATGTTTGCGCGCCCGTTCTGGTCGCGCTATCTCGCCGTCTTCGACCACGTCCGCGTGGTCGCGCGGGTGCGGGAGGCGCCGACGGCGCCGGAGACGTGGCAGCGTGCCGATGGCGACGGCGTCACCTTCGCCCCGCTGCCGCACTACCTCGGCCCGTGGCAGTACCTCAAGATGCGGCGGCGGCTGACGCGGGCAGCGGTGGCGGCGGTCGGGCCGGGCGATGCGGTGCTCTTCCGCGCCCCCTCGACGATCGCCGCGCAGATCGAACCCGCCCTGAAGCGCACGGGCCACCCGTACGGCATGGAAGTCCTCGGCGACCCGTACGATGTCTTCGCGCCCGGCGCGGTGCGGCACCCGCTGCGCCCTTTCTTCCGCTGGTGGTTTCCCCGGCGGATGTGGCGGCAGTGCGCCGGGGCGAGCGCGACGGGCTACGTTACCGAGCGCGCCCTCCAACGCCGCTATCCGCCCGCAGCGGGGGCATTCACGACCTACTACTCCGATGTCGAACTCTCCGAGGGGACATTCGTCGAAACACCCCGCGTGCCGCGCCGCGACGGGCCGTTCACGATGATCACTGTTGGGTCGCTGGCGCAGATGTACAAAGCGCCGGACGTGCAGATCGACGCGCTCGCGCAACTGGTGAAGGAGGGGCTGGACCTTCGGCTCGTCCTCGTCGGGGACGGCAAGCACCGCCCCGAACTCGAAGCGCGCGCCGCCGCGCTCGGCATGGCGGATCGCGTCGCCTTCCGGGGACAACTGACGGCGGGCGCGGTGGTGCGCGACGCGCTCGACGCGGCGGACCTCTTCCTGCTGCCGTCGCGGACGGAGGGGATGCCCCGCGCGCTGATCGAGGCGATGGCGCGCGGCCTGCCCGCGATTGGTTCGACGATGGGCGGCATCCCGGAACTCCTGCCGCCGGAGGATATAGTGCCGCCCGGCGATGTCGCCGCGCTCGCGGGCAAAATCCGAGCGGTCATCACCGACCCGGAGCGCAGGGCGCGGATGTCCGCCCGCAACCTCGCGCACGCACGGGGATACGGGGAGGACGAACTGCGGGCGCGCCGCACGAGTTTCTACCGCGCATTGCGGGAAGCCACGGAGGCGTGGTTACACTTCGACCAGAAAGACCTCCCCGTGCGCGAACCTACCTATGCGGGCGCGGGTGCGGATCGGCATTCAGTCACCTGAAAGGGTTGAGAGGAAACGAAATCAAATGGGGAGTGGGAAGAACGGTGCGTTGCGGGTGCTCTACCTCGCGAAAACGTCGGTCGGCGGGCCGTGGGCGGTGCGCCAGACGCGCGACCACGTCCGGCTCGGCGTCGAGGCGCACATCGCCGTGCCGACTGGTGGCCCGAAGGTGGCGCAGTACGAGGAGGCGGGCGTCACCGTCCACCCGATGGAGACGGATTTCCCGATCACGAAGCCGTGGCTCGCACCGGCGCGCTTCGCGCAACTGCGCGAACTGGTTGACCGCGTGCAGCCCGACATCATCCACAGTTATTATGTCGGCACGACGCTGACGGCGCGGCTGGCGCTCGGCAGGAACCACCCGACCCCGCGCGTCTTCCAGGTGCCGGGGCCGCTCCACCTGGAGCACCCCTTCTTCCGGCGCGGCGAGATCGCGACAGCGGGGCCGCGCGACTACTGGATCGGCACCTGCCACTCGATCTGCGCCGTCTACCGCGCGGCGGGCATCGGCGACGACCGCCTCTTCGTCTCCGACTATGGCGTTGATCTCGAAGAGTATGTCTACCATCCGAAGGGCAAACTGCGCGGCGAGTGCGACATCCCGCCGGATGTGCCGATCGTCGGCATGGTCGGCATTATGTACGCGCCGAAGCGATACCTCGGCCAGCGGCGCGGCCTGAAAGGGCACGAGGATTTGATCGACGCGCTCGCGCTCGTCCTCAGGGAGGAGCCGGACGTGATCGGCGCGTTCGTTGGCGGTGGCTGGAACGGCGCGGCGGCGTACGAGGCGCGCGTGCGGGAGTACGCGCGGGAGAAGTGCGGCGACCGCGCCGTCTTCCTCGGGATGCGCACCGATGTGCCCGAACTCCTGCCCGACTTCGACATCGCCGTCCAGCCCTCCCACAGCGAGGGCGTCGCGGGGACCGCCGTGGAGGCGCAGTTGCTCGGCATCCCCGTGGTGGCGACGAATGTCGGCGGTCAGCCGGATTTGATCGTGGACGGTGAGACGGGCTGGCTCGTGCCGCCGAAGGACCCGCCCGCGATGGCGGCGGCGATCCTCGACGCATTGCACAACCCGGAGCGCACGCGCGCCATCGCCCGCGCCGGGCACGACCGCGCCGAACGACTCTTCAATGGCAAGACGAACAACGCCGAAGTCGTGGGGATCTACCAGACGATTCTGGCACGAACGGGGAGGGTTTCCGGTGTACCATCGCTGCGGTCAACGCCTGTTTGACATCGCTCTCACCATGCTTGGCCTGATCGTGCTCGCGCCGGTCATCGCCGTCGTGGCATTCCTCGTGCGGCGGTCGCTCGGCGCGCCCGTCTTCTTCCGGCAGGAGCGGCTTGGGCGTAACGGCGAGCGGTTCGCCGTCTACAAATTCCGCACGATGACCGACGAGCGGGACGCGAGCGGGGCGTTGCTCCCGGACGCGCGGCGGATGACGCGCCTCGGCAACTTCCTCCGCGATAGCAGCCTCGATGAGCTGCCGGAACTGCTCAACGTCCTCAAGGGTGAGATGAGCCTCGTCGGGCCGCGCCCGCTCTTCGTGCACTACGCGGAGCGGTACACGCCGGAGCAGATGCGCCGCCACGATGTGCGCCCCGGCCTGACCGGGTGGGCGCAGGTGAACGGGCGCAACGCGATCTCGTGGGAGGAGAAGTTCGCCTACGATCTCTGGTACGTCGCGCACCAGTCGCTCCTGCTGGACGTGAAGATTATCGGCATGACACTGCGCAAGGTACTGCAACGCGCGGGCATCAGCGAGGCGGGGCATGTGACGATGAGCGAGTACATGGGTGTGCAGGCGCGTCCGGAGGAGGGTACGGCGGCATGAGGGGCGGCATCCTCGTCATCGGGGCGGGCGGTCATGGCAAGGTCGTGGCGGACATCTTCCGCTGCCTGGGGCAGCCCGTCTACGGCTTCCTCGACGACGACCCCGCGACGTGGGGGACGACGCGCCTCGGCTTGCCGGTGCTCGGTGCGGTTGATCGCTGGCATGTCTACGCGCCCACCGGCCTCGTGCTTGGGATCGGTGAAATCGCGGCCCGCACGCAGATCGTCGAACGGCTCGGTGCGTGCGCGGCGGGCCTCTGGTGCAACGCCGTCCACCCGCGTGCGACCGTCGCCGCCTCCGCCTGCCTGGGGCGCGGCATCGTCGTTGTGGCGGGCGCGGTCGTCAACCCCGACGCCACGCTCGGCGACCACAGCATCGTCAACACCGGCGCGACGGTGGATCATGATTGCGTCGTCGGCGCGCACGCGCACATCGGGCCGGGCGCGCACCTCGCGGGGGGCGTACAGGTCGGCCCCGAAGCGTTCATCGGCATGGGCGCGAACGTCACGCCGTGGCGCACGATCGGCCACGGCGCGGTCGTCGGCGCGGGGGCGGTCGTCGTCCACGACGTTCCCTGCCACGTCACCGTCAAGGGTATCCCCGCCCGGTAGATTCCTTGTACAATGCCCGCATGAAGAATGCTGATGCGCTCCTAACGATGGCGTTTGCCACCCAGCACGACTGGGAAATATGGCTCGCAGAGCACCACGCCGATACATCGGGCGTCTGGCTCAAGATCGCCAAAAAGGGGACCGGCACCGCCTCCGTGTCGTACGCGGCAGCCCTCGATATCGCCCTCTGCTACGGATGTATCGACGGGCAGAAGGCCGCGTTCGACGACCACTACTGGCTGCAACGCTTCACGCCGCGCCGCCCAAAGAGTCTCTGGTCGCGGGTGAACTGCGACAAAGCGACGGCGCTAATTGCCGAGGGGAGAATGCAGTCGGCGGGGCTACAGCAGGTGGAGTTGGCGAAGCGCGACGGTCGCTGGGAATCGGCGTATGCGTCGCAGCGCACGATCACCGTCCCCGATGATTTCCAGCGTGAATTGGATAGGAACCCGCAGGCGCGGGATTTCTTCGACACATTGGACAGCAGCAACCGGTACGCGATCCTGTGGAGAATCCAGACCGCGAAAAAGCAGGAAACCCGCGTCGCACGAATCGAGAAGTTCATCAGCATGTTGTTGAACGGTGAGAAAATCCACCCGTAGAGCGTTTTGTAGCGACTGAATCGCCAACTTCCTTGCTGCGGCAGGCTAATGAACCTTGACAACTTATTTTGGTAATGGAGCCACAGGCTGAAAGCCTACGCTACCAGTAGCCGGGTGCCCTCTAGGCAGATTTCAGCCTGCGTCCCTGTATTACCGAATCAACCAGTGAAGGTTCATAAGCCCGCCGCCACCGATATTTCTCAGGCTTACAGCGATTTGCAGAGATATTGATCCCCGTAGGGGTGCCCCTACGGACTCCGTATTTCCGCAACGCGCTCTCATGCCATTGCAATTACACCGGCAGCATCCTTTCGGGCCACATCCTGCCGCTCCCACGCGGTGCAGGGTGAATGCATTCTCTTGTTGCCGCCAGACAATTCCCACCGTGCCCCGTGCGCCCCGCTGGTCCCCCGTCAGCCCTGCCCCTACCCCTTCTTGTCGACCGGCGGCGATTCCGGCGTCGGGGGTAGGGTCGGCTTCTTCTCGTCCTTCGGGATCGTCGGCACCACCAGCGGCGTCGCCGCCTTCACCTCCTGCGGCACCGCGAACTTCGCCAGGCGCGGCGCCGCCACGTCCTTGCGCTTTGTCACCACTCGATAGGTGAACGTGCCATTCAGATCGCTCGCCTTCTTGCCTGCGGTTGCGCCAACGGTTGAGGGAACGGCCCCGACGGTGAACCCCGTCGCGCTCTTGCCCGCAACGTGCAAGGCATGGTGTTCGTCATGCGCTTCGGTGAATGCATGCAGCGTGCGCGTGTCCACCACCGCCGCGAAGTCCGCGTCCAGCGTCACCGCCCCCTTCCCCCCGCTCAGCCGACCCTCCCCGAAGTCCTCGAACCATGCCTCCGGCGA
>JAABUT010002506.1_pt1 | contig 17514 bp, 13 predicted proteins | sample 5559281 | NCBI WGS metagenome assembly JAABUT01 (sample SAMN10711880, study PRJNA513359) | rock metagenome | isolation source: Antarctica rocks | place: Antarctica: Victoria Land, Ricker Hills nord | collected 2016-01-04 | reverse complement strand
GGTCACACGCCCATCATGTGCGCGGGTGAGAACAGCTGTCGTCATGGTCATCAGGTTGGTAATCCACTCTCGCCCTACAGGGATGAAGGTCTACTGAAGGTGTCTCACGAGAGCCTGACAGAGAGGGATCTGGGCCGGTTCATCGGGCGCGCGAGGTGTCGATCAGGTGTCGTCATGCCGGGGGTACCTCGTCTCCTGGCCAGTGCGCGGCATGGTGGTTGACTACAGATACTCGAACAGGGAGTCGTAGTGGCCGAGAACGCTGAGCCGGTTTCGTATGAAGGCGTTCCCGTCGGTGTTCCGATGCTGTCCTCGACCGGGCGTCAATTCGGAACACTGGCCAAGGTGCTTGAAATTGCGAGTGAGGATCTCTTTGACGGTGTCATCGTCGAGACCCGCCACGGCAGACGGTTCATCGACCGTGACCAGATCGCCGAGATCACCACGGAGTACATCAAGTGTGGCCTCGATGACGCCGCCACCGAGAACCTGCCCGAGCCTTCCGGCACCCCGGCGTTCGATGCTGACGTGGACTATGGCGAGGGATCATCCTTCCGCGAATGGGTGCACCGCACCTTCGGGCATGGCGGCTGGAAGGTCGAGAGGTAGCAGTCCGTTTCGTCCTGCCGGTGTGCCGTTACCCCAACGCCTGAGAACGCCGACTCGGCCGAGGCAGGAGGGGACGTTCTCCGGTGTTGATCGCGTTGGACGGCGCGTTCTCATCGGTTGGTGCATTTGCCAGTACCGTCGCCGAAGTGACTGAACACACGAGACACGCCCTCGGACCCGAGGGAGATGCATTCACGGCCCGTGGCTGTGCCTGCGAGAACGTCCACCTCCGCAGTGGCGCGCCCACAGGCGAGCCCGTACGTCCGTGCGTGGGGGGTTGGGGCTTGTGGTCGCCAGTCCTGGCGGGTGTGGCGTTAGACGCGCCTAAACCGGTTCCCGACGAGGCGCTCGAAGAGTGCTGCTGCTTCGTTGCTGCTGGGGCCGACCTTGCTGTAGAAGACTTGCACGGGTCGGCCGGGCTCACCGAGCCCGAGCGGCCACTGTTTCTCGTCCTTGGCGGGAATGATGACGGATGCCAGCGAGTCCCAGCACCAGGTGAGCACTTCTGGCCGGGTTGCGAGGTCCTCGAGCGGGAGCCCGAGCAGGGCCTCGATGTCCGCCCGGCGACGGGTGGTGAAGCGTTCCTGGCCGAGGTTGTACTGCTTGGCGAACGCGAAGCCGATCCGCGTCAGCAACGGCCAGGTCGGCTGAGGTACGGCGAGTAGGCGGTCGTGGGTGATGATGCCGTCGTAAGGCTTGCCGGCCCGCAGCTTGTAGGTCCGGCGCCGCGTGACCAGCGTGGGCAGGAAGGCAATCCGCTGCTCGCCGGGCAGCTCGACGTCCGGGACCGCGTCGTCGCCCAGGGCGACCTTGCGGCGGAGCAGGGCGGCGCGCAGCGCCGGCTTCCACGCATCGTCGTCCATCGCTGCGGCCAGCTCGGGTCGCAGCGGCAGGGGACGCCCACGACGGTCGACCAGGGTTAGCGGTGTCGCGAAAGACAGCTGCCAGCGCGCTGCGCCGGCTGAGACGAGCGCCTCGGCGGCGGCGGCGTACACAGGGCCCGTCACGAGGTTCACGAGGTCGTTCCAGCGGCCTGGGGCCCCGGCCTGGCTCCGGTTCCCGGTGTAGGCGGTGACCAGCGCGACGTCGCGGTCGGCTTCCAGCAGGTCCAGCGTCCGTCCGAGCCCGGCGGGCGCGCTACCTCCGTCGACCTGGGCGGTGGCCGCGGCGAGGGCGGCTGCGGTGACGCGCTGCGGTTGGGCGTAGGCCGTGGTGAGCGCTGGGGCGTCCCAGTCCAGGAGCGGTCGCTCTTTGGCGGTGAGCAGCTGGCCGTGGAACCACGCTGTCACCCGCACCTCCAGCGCCTGCGCGCCGGAAAGGACCTCGCGCGCCGACCGGGTGTCCCCGGGGGCGGTGCGGTCCGGCAGGGTCCGGGCCAAGGCGATGCGTTCGCTGGCGCTGGGGTGGGAGTCCAGCGGGTCGGTCGGTCGCCCGTCCTCCAAACGCAGCTCTTGGAGCTCCTGCTGGCGGGTCGGCTCGTCGAGCAGCAGCCGGAAGCCCTCGTAGAGGTCGCGCGGCGCGGCACCCGAGCTCCACACCGGTTTGGCGTAGGTGTTCAGGAAGAACTGCCACGCCGGCGCGGCGGCCTGCAGCTCGCGCAGCAACGACTCCTGCGCGGCCCGGCCGGCAACTTTCACCGACGCCTGGTCGGCCCGCAGCTCCTGCCCGCGCCGCACACTCAGGCTGACGCGGCGGTACAGCGTGGCGTAGGCGCCGAACAGGCGCCCCAGCAGCGTGGTGGGGCCGAGGTGGTCCACGGTGCGGCGCACCGTCGCTTCGGCCCGGTAGACCAAGGCGGACAGCCGGGTGTCGCCGCCCGCGTAGTGGCCGAGCTCGTGGGCCAGGACCGCCCGCAGCTCATCGACGGTGAGAACTTGCAGCAGCGCCGTACCGATGCCCAGGTGCCGTTTGCCGCCGACCAGCCCGAGCAGCCGAGTGTCCTGGTGCACGAAGGCGTTGACGTCCTCGACCAGGCGCAGGTCGTCCGGGACCGGGAAGCCGGTCTCGCGGGCGACGTCGTCGACCAAGGCCCACAGCGCGGGCTGCTCGCCACGGCTCACCATCACCCCAGCGCTCTCGAGATCCGCGCTGCGCTTCTCGACCGCGAACACCGCGCGGCCGATCCCCACCGTCACCGCGATGGCGAATACTGCGAACCGGGTAGCTCCTGGCCGGCCGAGCTCGCCGAACGAGATACCGAGCAACGCCACCACGATGAGCAGGGCCAGCAGGTAGTAGCCAACCAGCAGGGCCAGCGCGAGGGCCGCCCGTGACCCCAGCGAGCCAGCCGCGCCGCGTGCTGGCGCCGCTGCCACGGTCTTGGAGGCCGGACGACTCGTGTCGAGCGGGGTCACCTCGGCCGCAACGAGCGGGGCCGTCGCGGGCTCAGGCGCCACAACCGCGCGGGGCTTGGGGGACACAGCGTTGCGCGGTGCCGGGGACACCACCTTACGGGGTGCACCGGCCTTCCGGGGTACTGCGGGTGCGGCCTTCGGCTGCACCGGCGCGGCCGTGCTGCGGGGTGCCTTCGGTTGGGCCGGCGCGGACGTCACCGGCCGCGACGGCGGCACAGTGGGCTCGGGCACGCGGGACTCCAGCGCCATGGGTTAAGGGGACGAACCGAATCAGGTCAGGGCAGAAGGTACGCCCGGACACCGGTCCCCGCAGGCGTTCAGACGAGCGGGGCGCCGAGCAGGACCTGCTGCTCCCAACGGGGGCGTTGGCGGCCCGTGATGTCCATCCCGGTGACGACCGGCTGCTAAACCGCGCCAGGCATCAGCCCGGCGGCCTGGCCGTGGCTGATGTGCCTGGCCACGTCCAACGGCCCTGGCAGCAGCTCGACTGCGCGGTCTGCTTACCGAGTCCCGCAAGTCGCTGCCCAAGCAGGAGGGCGTGGACGGCCGCTTCCGGAAAGTGGTGCTGGCCACCCTAGGTGCGTCCGAGGCGAGCTTGCGGCTCCGCTCTCCACAGCACCGGTCATGTGGGGCAAGCGCGAGATCGGCCAAGACCCGCCACAGACGAGCGCCGCCTCCTCGGGGTCCGGCGGCCGACGGTAACGCTTACCTGCGGGGATCGGTCGTCGGCAGAGCCCCCGAGAACGTGCCGATGCTCGGCGTTCTCAGGAGTTGGACGACCGCTCCCCCTACACCAAACGCCAAGACTGCCTTCGTAGAGCGGGTGCTCACCGAAAGCGGCTAGTGCCGCCACCGAAGCTCGCCGCACCTACCCTCGTCCTTGTGGCGGGCGTGCAAGCGGTGCTGATCGACATCTATAACACTGCCTTGACGTGCAACTTCTCAGGCCACGACCGTGACTTGGCGGCGCTCGCCGGTGTCCCAGTTGACGTCTGGCGCCGTGAGTCCGAACCTCTTTGTCGGCCCGTCATGAACGGACGGCTCACGTTGGCCGGCGCGTTCGGTGAGGTCCTCACGGCGGCTGGACTCCACGCTGAACCGGGCTTGCTGGCCACACTCGTTGAGCACGACCAGCGGTTCTTGATCAACAATACGTCGGTCTACCCAGACACCGTCGAGTTCCTCGAATTCACTCGAGCGCGTGGCGTCAAGACAGCGTTCGTCAGCAACTGCGCTGAGAACACCCGCCCGCTGCTTGACCAGCTTGGTCTTGCTCGGCTGGTCGATTCTGTCGTTCTGTCCTGCGAGGTTGGCGCGTCCAAGCCTGCACCCGCGATCTACCGCCGAGCCGTAGCTGAACTAGGCGTCACTTCAGAGAGCATGCTGTTCGTTGATGATCAAGAGCCCTACTGCGAAGGAGCCGCGTCGTTGGGCATGAGTGCCATCCGCATCTTTCGGCGCGGCGACGCGGGCCCCAACGGCCTCAGACGCTTGCTGGATCTCTGCGACCTCCTATAGCCGCACGATTCGGCGTTCTCCTGAGTTCGGGCAACGCTCCTGATGGGCCTAACACGCCCAGCCGTCTCGGCTCGCCTAATCACGTCTTGCTGTTCTTCTTGTGCATGTCGTCCTGAGTCGTCGTTGTCAGGTCGCCGTGGCCGGCTGATTTTTGGGGGTCAGACCTTTGCCCGTTGCGGATGGCGGCGGCGGCGGCGAGTGCAATGACGGTGGCGCAGGGCCACACCAGGCGCGGCGCGGCGCCGTACAGCGTGGTGCCGAGCAGCGGGGACAGGAGCATCCCGCCGATGGACGCGGAGGCGTAGAGGCTTTGGTACCGGCCTTGCATGCCGGCCGGTGCGAGATCGGCGGCGTGCGCGGTCGCGGTCGGCTTGTAGAGCATCTCGCCGATGGAGATGATAAGAACCGCGACGAAGGCCGAGAGCACCGATGGGATGACGCCGAGCACCAGCCACCCAACTCCGACGACCGCGTACCCCGCGGCGATGACGTGCAGCGCCGGACGAGATGCCAGCCGCCTGGCTACCCGCGGCTCGAGCAGGACGATCATCGCGCCGTTTAGGGAGATGGTCAGCCCGTACAACCACGGCGGCGCTGAGCGGTCGAGGAGGAACAGCGGAACGACCGTGTACAGCAGCCGGTAGGTGGTGTCGACGGCCAGCACGCTCAGCACCACGCGGCGCATCTCGCCGTCCAGGCGCAGCACGGCTAGCAGCCCGCGCCGACGCGCCGGCGCCGGCGCCGCGGCGCGCGGTACCCAGCGCAGGACGACCACCAGCAGCACCGCGCTCGTCGCTCCGTCGATGAGGAAGATCCAGCTGAAGTGGTGCGCGGCGAGCAGCCCGCCCAGGGGCGGCCCGAGCACGGCACCGGCGTTGAACGCGGCTCGCGACAGCGCGATCGCCTCGCGGCGCAGTTCGCTCGGCAGGCCGGTCGCGACGACCGCGCTCATCAGTGGCCGGCCGGCACCTCCGGAGAGCCCGGCCAGCAGGGCGAGCGGCGCCAGCGCGGGGGTCGGGCAGACGGCGAACGCGGCCACGCTCAGCAGGGCGATCCCCTTGGTCGCCACCAGCGTCTCGCGCAGCCCGAACCTGTCGCCCAGCGACCCGCCGAACAGGTTGCCGGCGATCGCCCCCGCGCCGTACACGGCCGTCACGACACCGCCGGCCGGCGCCGACAGGCCGCGGTCGTTGACCAGGTACAGCGTCAGGTACAGCCATGCCAATGACCCGGCCGCGCTGACCAACTGTCCGAGCAGCAGCGCCTTCAGCCAGGTCGGCGCGGTACGCAGCACAACGCTCCTCCACAGTGAGTTCCTTCGGGGAACCTACTATGCTGGGGAGGTGCCGCGTCCACCGACCTCACCGGACCCGAGCTGTGCTGTCTCGGCCGCCGCCTCGGTGCTGGCCGACCGATGGTGCTGGCTGGTCGTGCGGGACGTGGCGCGGGGCCACCGCCGGTTCGATGACCTGGTGGCTGAGCTCGGCATCTCGCGCAAGGTGCTCGCCGAGCGCCTGCGGCACCTGCTCGAGCAGGGCGTGCTGGAACAGGTCGCGTACCAGGACAACCCGATCCGGCACGACTACGTCCTGACCGGTCGCGGGCAGGCCCTACTGCCCGTGCTGATCGCGTTGCAGGACTGGGGCGACCGCTGGGTGCTCGGGGACGGGGAAGTCACTGCCACCTCCACCGACGGCGCCGACGCCACCCGGCTGCACGCGCTCGTGGGCACCCGGGTGCCGGACCTGCGCCTGCCCGCCACCCGCGGCGACGGCCGCGTCACCGACGGCCCGACAGTGCTGTTCGCCTACCCCGCGACCGGCGCCCCGAGCCCGCTGCCGGCCGGCTGGTCGGACGTGCCGGGCGCCGCTGGCTGCACCCTCGAGAACCGGCTGTTCCGCGACCGGCACGACGAGCTCATCGATGCCGGCGTCGCCGTCCACGGCGTGTCCACCCAGCGACCCGAGGAACAGGGCGCATTCGCGGCACAAGAGCAGATCCCGTTCCCGCTGCTGTCCGACGTTGACCTGCAGCTGACTGCAGCACTGCGCCTGCCGACAGTGAGAGTGGCCGACCAGGTACGGCTCCGGCGCACGGTGCTGCTCATAGACGCCGACGCAGTAGTGCGAGACGTCCGTTACCCCGTCACGGACATCGCCGCAGCCGTCGCATGGGCGGTCGACTGGGCAAGCGACCCAACATCCCACCAATGAGTCCCAAATCCGCCCGCAGGACTCCGCGGCGACGTTCGGGCACGCGCTGGCCGGGTTCTCACGACTTCCCGGAGCGACTCCGGGACGGGTAGCGGGCACTTATGCCGGTGACTCGCGGGGAACCGCGCAGGGTTACCTGAAGGCCAGTGGCGGCCAAACCGCCAAACGAGCAAACCTACGCAAGCCCCGGTCCCTGCACCACGTGAGGCCCCTCGCCCAGTTGGACCTTGTAGATGGCAGGCATCGGCATGTTGAACCAGAAGTCCGCATCTACTGCGCAGCCGAGGCCGAAGAGGGCGCGCGCAATCCACGTGCCGTGCGCCCCGATCACCGTCACACACCCCTTGCCTTCGTCTGCTGCCCGGCCCAGCGCGTCGACTGCCCGCGTCATCAGCGCGGCGTGGGTCTCGCCGGCCGCGTTTGACCACTCGGGATTGTCCCAGCAGTAACGGTAGTGGCGTTGCCACTGTGGGGTCGGTTCGATTCCGGATACCCATTGTCGAAGTTCGGCACGAGGTTCAACCGCGAGGCCGAGCGCCTGGGCCGCCGGGGCCACGGTCTGCACCGCCCGCAGGTACGGACTCGACAAGAAGCGCGCAGGAGCGACAGAGACCAGCGGCCCGGCCAAGTCGTCGGCCTGCGCCAGGCCGACTGCTGTCAGGGGACGCCGGTACTCGTCAAGGCCACCGATGGTTGGGGGCATCGACGTCGCGTGGCGAACGAGGAGGAGGTTGAACACCTGGGAACCGTAGCGACCAGCCCCGAGGCGCCGCCTCTCAGCGGTTGTAACGGCGGCGGATTCAGCGGTCCTCCACTCGATGCCGAGACACACCTCTGCACCCCCGGGAGCGGCACTTAGCCGAGCCTCGTCATCCGCTGGCGGACAACCGCAACCGGTCGAACGCTGGCAAGCCCCGGTGGGTCGCAAGGGCGACGGCGACCACCTCGGCTGCACGGTCCGCTGAAACAGCCGAAGTGTCGATCTCGAGGTCGTATGTTCCGTGACTGTGCACTTCATCAAAGGTCGCCTCCGCGTACTCCATGCGGCTGTGGACGCGATCGGTACGCGCCTCCTCTCGCCGTCGCACCTCGTCGATCGGGCACCGCAATCCGACGAAGAACACGTCAGCGCCCTCGAAGGTCGAGAGGTACTGGGGTAGCAGAGAAGGCGTGGTGACCGCCTCGGCGATGACCTTGTGACCGGTATCGACGAGGTCGCGCAGCAGACGCATGTACGAGTTGACACACATGTCAAACAGCCCATGGGGAAAGGGGTGCTGAGCCCAGTAGCGCGTCAGGTAGCCCTCCCGGAAGGCGTCCAGGGACTGCCACCAGTGCGGTTCCACAAGTCGTTCGCGCAACGCCGCCGCGACGCTGCTCTTGCCCGCTGAAGGCGTGCCGTTCAGCAGCACGATCCGGCCCTGAGTAGGTGAAGACATGCAGTCAACACTGCCGCAGACCTTGCCTGGCTGGCCAGCCGGTAGCCGGTTCCCTAACGATGAGGAGCATCGCCTAGCCGAGCGTGGACCGGCACCTACCGTCCGGCCTTGAGGACGGCGAGTACCTTGTGCGCGACTTCATCGCGCACCTGGCGGGTGCCCAACGGCGACAGCAGTCGGACGTCAACACGCTGCAAAATGAGGTCCGCGAGGCAGGCGACTCCCGGTGCAGGCGGCTTCGGAGAGGCGTGACGCGTCACGGTCGCGGTTAGGGTGACCTGGCTCCCCGACTCCACCGCAGCCACCGTCGCCGTGCCGGTTTCCTCGCACCCGCCACCAACAGCAACATCGACCGTCAATCGCCTAGCCGCCGGCCCGGTGGCCCTGACGGCCATCACCGCTGCTGGTAGAGCGAAGCCTGGTACGCCTGTTGAAGCCTCGCTGGATGCCGTTGGCTGTGCGGCCCCCCTGCCAGGAGCGCCTCCGCATCCAGCAGCGATGAGGCACGCACCGACGGCGAGCGTTACGCGGAACCTTCCTCTCATGCGCATAGGACGCATCACGTCCCGGACTCGTTCCGCCTGCTCGATGCCATCCACGCTTGTCGTCGAATCACGGCGTGAGGCAAGTGCCGCTCGCTGGACCGCAGGTAACGCCGCGCCGTTCTGAGTCACGAAAATGACGATGCGGTCGTAGTGGCGGCCACATCCCCCGCACACCTGCGGGATGACTTCTCGGTCGGTGAGGTCCAACTGCACGCGCCGGAGGCTAACGCCGCATAGCCATGATCGTTAGCAGCACAGGGGCACCCCAGACGGGAAGTCGGGGTTGCCGGGCATCAGGCTGTTGGGCCTTCGCGGTGCCGCTCTTGAGCTATGGCAACGGTAGCCACAAGGGCCTCGGTCTGCAATCCCCATCCTGGGGTCGACCCGCGCCAGTGATCGGAGCGGTGGGCTACTGGGCCGGCCCTCGGCCGGATTGGGGCACGCATTGGGCTGCATGATGGGGCCATGCCGGAACCCGACGCGGGAGCGTCCTTCGACCACGCCGTCTGCACGATCGCGGAGGAGGACGCGGCGGGTGTGCTGATCTGGCTGGCGGTGTGCTTCTGCGGTTGGCGCAGCGATGCCTACCTGGACGAGTTCGGGGCGGACCTTGCGCGCTCGAACCACCCCGACCCCGAAGACCCCCTGACGTACGGCGGTCCCTCCAGCGGGTTGCGGGCAGATGCTACGCAGCTGCTGCTCGCCGGCATCGCCGAAGAGCGAGCGAGCCTCGCGCGAGCTCGGAGGCTGAGCTCAGCGCTCTGGAGACTGGACTCGGGTGCCGGTTCGCTGCTGATCACCGTGACCTTCTGAGCCGGGTCCTGCCCACTGGTGAGGGGTGGCCTGACTGGCGCGGCTCACAGGGGACGCTGCGTCATCGGCTCGAGCGTCCAGGGCGCGAGCTGGAGGAGGAGGTCGGGCGTGGGACGTGGTGGTGCGACACCTGGGGGCCCAGGCCAGCGCGAGACGTTGATGCCATCCAACTCGCTCACAAACAACTTGAGGCGGCTCCCCAGCTCGTGCCGCTGTTCGAGAACCGTTACGTGGCTGCCGAGCCCGTGCCGTCAGGCGGCCCAGTGTTCTCCTGGTACCCGGGTGACATGATCGTCTACGCCCGGGACCTGCCCGGCTACCTCCTGCAAGAGTTCGGACACGCCCAGCGGGGCGACCACCAGACCCCAGTCCACGAGGTGCCAAGGTCAACCAGGTCGGCAAACCGGCGACCGAGCCCGACATCTTCCCGTGGCTGGCGCTCGACGACCACGGCAACGCCTACGCCACCTGGGTGCACAACGGCCGGATGTACTACAGCGTTTCCTTCATCGACGCCAAGGCGAACAACCCGAAGCTTGGTGGCCGACCGGGCACCGAGTTCAGCCCCGAGGTCGACATCACCCCGCCGGACCTCGGCGCCGTGATCTTCCCGGAAGTCGTGGCCGGCACGCCGGGCCGCGTCGCCATCGCGTTTGACGGCACGTCGGACTTCAACAGCGGTGGCACCAAGAAGACCGACGACGCGAAGCCGGACGCCCGGTGGAACACCTACGTCTCGGTGCTGACGAACGCGCTCGGGCAGAACGGCCCGGTGGAGGTGCGCACCGGGAAGATCAGCCACCGGATCGTGCACACCGGCAACATCTGCACGAGCGGCACCACCTGCGCCGCCACGATGCCGGAGAAGGACCGCTCGCTGCTCGACCTCATCGACATCGGCCTCGACGCGAACGGCGCCGTCGGCGTCGTGTACACCGACAACAACTACGTTTTGGCGACGCCGGCCGAGCCGGCGAGCCCGCGTAAGGGACCCTTCGTGCAGTTCGCCAAGCAGGTTGGAGGAACCTCGATCGCCTCGACGAAGCCGCTGCACCTGCCGGTGCCAACGGGCGACTCCATCGCCGACCCGACCGGTGACGCCAACTTCCTGAACCGGGCCGGGACGACGCAGCTGACGTCGCTGGACCTGAAAGGCGTGTCGCTCAACGTCGACGGTTCAGACTTGGTGGCGCGGGTGTCCTTGCTGACGGCGAACGCCGCAACGATGCGCAAAGACCTCGGCACGTACAACGCGACGCTGTCGAACCTGCCGCCCGCCGAGCGGCTGCAGTACATCGTCCGGTTCACGACCAACGACGAGAAGGTCGTTAAGGGCCGTGCGGGCGACGTGTTCCACCTCAGCATGGAGCAGACCGTCTCGGGCAACGGCAGCCGCCGCTTCTTCGGTGGCCGCATCGACGGCAACGACGGCATCGGCAACCCGGCGTCGCCTGGCGCTGTCTCGGGTGTCGCGTACAACACCGACGCCGGTTTTCCCGTCAAGGGCACCGTGGAGGGCAACACCCTGGTCCTGCGGGCGCCGGCGAAGGCGTTCGGCCTCGCGAAGGGGTCGCGCGTCATCGGGCTGGCGGCGTTCGCGGCGGCCGGCCCGCTTGAGTCCGGGCAGACGTTCTTCACCAACATCGAGCGCACCGTCGACGCCACGGCGCCGCTGGACCTGACGCTCGCCGCCACCGGTAACCGCGGCCCGTCGATCACCCGGCCCGGCGCTCCAGAGCCCCCCGCGGGCGATGCGCCGCCGGCCACCGGAGCTCGCGGCTCCCCGTCGGTCACCCGGCCCGGTGCTCCAGCCACCCGCGCGGGCGGTACGTTGCCCGCCACCGGCGCTCTCGGCGCCCCGCTCGCCGCGCTCCTGCTGCTGGGAGCCGCCCTGGTCTTACGGCGTCGCCGCCCCGCCTGACTGGTCGTCCCGGTGACGCGCATCACCGGGACAGCGCGGGGCCGGTGGGCTCAAGGTGCCGGCCGGCGTGGGCACCCCACCCATCGCGCGGCCGACATCGCTGAGACACCGTTCACCGTGTCGCCAGCGACAAGCGGCAGGCCCGACAGGTCAGCCTGGTCGTGCGTTGCGTCCGCCTCCACCCCGGACTCGCAACTGCGCTGTTCACCGCCTGGAGCTACCACGCGTTCGTCAGCGACCGCACCCTCCCACTGGCTGAGGTCGAAGCCGACCACCGCGGCACGCCGTCGTCGAGTAGCACATCGCCGAGCTCAAAAGCGCCGGTTTCTCGACCGCCAAGAACGCCGCATCTGAACGGTTGGGACGGCAGGGCCTACCTACGGATGCCGACAGCCCCTGTTCTGGGTCAAAGCGCGACTCAAAGTCACAATCGAGTTACTGCCGGTGTCGCAGCGCCACCATCTGGGCAGTGCCGGAGATCATGACGTTAACCCGAGCGGGGCCGGCGCCGCTGCGCTCCAGCGACCTGGGCGTGACCCGGTCTGACATGGACGCCTGCGACGCGGCATCGATCGCGGACTGCGCCACCGGTGACCCAACCGCGCTCGACGACCTCTACAGCCGTCACGGCGGGGCGTGCCTCGCGCTCGCCCAAAAGATTCTCGTCGATCCGCACTACGCCGAGGACACGGTCCAGGAAGTGTTCCTGCACCTGTGGCGCAACGCCAGCGCCTTCGACGGGAGCCGCTCGTCAGCGAGGGCGTGGCTGATGATGCTCACTCACCGCCGCGCTGTCGATCGCGTGCGCTACGAGCAACGCCGCCCAGCGTCTGCGCTCGGTGAGAAGGACGACTACCCGGACGACCGACCTGGCCCCGAGCTCCAAGCCATCACTGCGCTGCTCGGAGAACGAGCCGTGAGCGCGCTCGCCTGGCTGACCGCGAACAAGCGCGAGGCGCTGGTGCTGGCGTACTGGGGCGGCTACACCCAGCGAGAGATCGCCGTCATGACAAGTACGCCCCTCGGCACCGTCAAGACCAGGACGCGTGACGCGCTGACTCAACTGCACCGATCCCTCGCCGACGACTCGCAGCCGGCCGCCTGAACGCGAGCGCGACTAGGGCGTGTCTCCTAATGGGCTGCGGAGCCACATGATGATGCTGCGCAGGATCGCGGCGCCTCGGAAGATGACAGCGAGCTTGTCGTAGCGGGTGGCCAGGCCACGCCATTGCTTGAAACTTTCGTAGGCTCATTCGACGACGTTGCGGCCCTTGTACAACTCGGTGTCGTAGGTGACGGGCCGGCCGCCGGCAGAGCCCAGGCGCCGGCGGTTGTTGCACTGGTCGCTGCGTTCGGGGATCACCGCTTTGGTGCCTTTGCGGCGCAGCAGTTCTCGGTGGGCCCGGCTGGAGTACGCCTTGTCGGCCAGCAGCGCATCGGGTCGGGTTCGGGATCGCCCCGGGCCGCATCGCGGGACCCGCAGCAGGCCCAAAAGCACCGGCAGCATGGGGCGGTCGCCACCTTGACCAGGTCCGGCCTCCACGACCAGCGGCAGCCCGTTGCCCTCGACCAGGGTGTGCAGCTTGGTCGTCAACCCACCGCGGGACCGGCCAATCGCATGATCAACAGGTTCGACCGGTTGTCTCTTGTAGTTCGATGCCTCCCCTGTGTGACTCGGCAGAGCCAGGGCGACCTCCCGGGGCAGGTTCGCAGCATGCTGATGCACCCGACTGATGGTGGAGTCCAGAGACAACTGCCAATCGACCTGGCCGGCCCGGTCAGCGTCGGCGATCAGCCGCTCCAGGACCCGGTCCCACGTGCCGTCCTTGCTGAACCGGGCATGGCGCTTCCACAGCGTCTGCCACGGCCCGAACCGGTCGGGCACGGACCGCCACGGACAGCCAGTGCGATACCGGAACACAATGCCCTCAAGCACCTGCCGATGATCACGAAAAGGCCTACTGGCCTTACCTTTCGAACTCGGTAGCAACGGCTCGATTAACGCCCACTGCGGATCGGTCAGTACCTGATCACGTGACATGCCCCGACGATCCCGCAGGCCACAGCCACAAGTAGGGAGACACGCCCTAGCCGCACCTGCACGAGGAAGTAACGCGCGAGGTACCGGACACGGCGCCGCGCACCGGGCATAGTGTCGCCACCATGATCAGTCGCGTTGCCGCCGGCGCTTCGGCTTCACTCGCGCTGCTCGGGGCCCTGGTCGTCTGGCGGCTGGCAGAGAGTCCCGATGCGGATTGGGTCGTCGGGCTCATGACGGCGTCGCCCTGACTGGCGTCGGCGATCGTGCTCGGACTGTTCGCTCGCTGGGCCTGGGCGAACGCAAAGCCGGGCGGGTAGTTTCCAGACTTGAACTGAGCCGCAGCACCTACCCACGTTGGGTGCCGTGAGCTAACGGCTGCCCGATGACGTCGCCGTCCTCGCCTTGCAGGTCACGTAACCGACGATGTACTCGCCACCTTCCGACAGGTGGCTACCGCCTAGTAGCCCGACGACGGGGACGCAGCCGGGGCCTTGTAGTGGCCAGGCGACTTCTTGTTATAGGAGCAACCGGTGAGCGCCAGCACGGTGACGAGTAGCGCTACGACTACTTTGCGGGTCAGGTGCCCTCCAGCATGCAGATGGTCTCCGAAGCGAGCTTGGTCAGCCTGACATCCAGACCTCGCCAGGGCTAGCGCTCGCTCCTTCCAGCGAGCGTGTAGCGCCTAGCCGACGGGGCCAACACCCGAGAACGTCCCTCGCCAACCCGGGGGGCTCGGCGTTCTCAAGAGTTCGGTGCCGGTTCACCCCTCTTACGCACCGGGGCCGGGTGAGGCACGATGCGGCGGTGACGTCAGCGCCGGGCCCCCAGGCCCCGGACTCGCAGCAGTCAAGCCCCGAGGGCTCGAACGGGCAGTGGTCCGCACCCGAGGGCTCGAACCGGCAGTGGTCCGCCCCCGAGGCCTCGGACCGGCAGTGGTCCACTCCCGGATACGGCCAGCTGCCGACGGACGGCCAGCCCTCGCCCGCGGGCTGGGGCTCCGGTCCCGGCTACGGGGCGCCCTCGCCTGGCACCGACGGCTTCGCCATCGCCAGCCTGGTGCTCGGGATCGTGCCGGTGCTGGCCGGGTTGCTCGGCATCGTCTTCGGCGCGGTAGCCCTGCCCCGGATCAGGCGCAGCGGGCAGGGCGGGCGCGGCATGGCCATCGCGGGGCTGGTGCTGGGATCGCTGTGGCTGGTGGCGATCATCGCCGCTGTCGCCATCGGCGTCGGGAGGGACGCCAGCCGGAGCCCGGCCGGAGCGGTCACGTCAGCCGGCACCGTCAGTCTGGAGGCCCTGCGGGTGGGCGACTGCGTAGCCACGCTGCCCGAGGGCGAGTCGGTCCTGACCGTCGACGTCGTGCCGTGCACGTCCCCGCACGCCGGCGAGGTCTACTCCACCTCGCAGCTCGGCGCCGGGCCCTACCCAGGTCCCGGCCAGGTCGAGCGCCTCAGCCTGAGTCGCTGCCGCAAGGACCTGCCGGCCTTCGTCGGCGGCACCCCAGGCAAGACCGGCTTCGGCATCTTCTACCTCCAGCCAACGAGCCGGTCATGGGCGCTCGGCGACCGCGGCGTGACCTGCATCCTGCACGATCCGTCCGACGCGCCCCTGCACGGCGAGGCGCGCGGCACCGGGGAACTGCGCCGTTGACGCGACGGTCGGGGGCGCGACGGTTGGTGGCGGCCTGCGGATCACCGGTGCTGCTCATGGGCGCCGGACGGTGGTTTCGGCCTGACCTTGCAGCGCAGGCTCGCTCTTGCGAGCGCCACGTCGCGCTGGCGGCAAGGACCGGCGACTTCAGCGGCTGGGAGATGCCCATCTGCTACGCGGCGTCGTGCAGGAGCACGCTGCGGTCCGCACGGCCGTGGGCGTCTTCGACGTCAGCCGCCTCGGCAAAGGGGTGGGTGCGGGCTCGCCGCGAACAGCGGCGCGAGGAGCAGCGTGAGGTTGCGGGGCCGCAGCCGAGGTCGAGCAGGCGCTCAGTGCCAACTAGCTCCAGCTCGGTCCGGATCATGTCTGCCAGCCGCTACGGGTAGGGCAACCGTCCGTTCGCGTAGTGAGCGGCGGACCCCTCAAAGAGCGACTGGTTCCAAAGCCCCGGCATCGGTTCAAGTTATGGGGAAGGCTTGAGCCGGCCGAAATCGCATCGCCGGCAACCCCAACACCGCCTACGTTGTGTCCATGCACTCCATGATGTTCGTGCGGACGCGCCGCTCCTAGCGGCGCGATCCCCCTGATCTGATCGCGCTGCCTTCGGCCCCCTGCCGAGCAGCGACCTTGTGCTGCTCGGCTCCGTTCTTCCACCGTGGAGCAGCAGCCATGTCTCAGCATCATCAGCCAGGTCCGCACGAACTCGGTCAGAACTTCCTCCGCGACCCAGCCATCGTCCAGACCATCGTGAACCTCACGGCGGCTGGCCCCGGTCCCATTATCGAATGGGCGGCCGGCGACGGAGCCCTGACCCGCGCGCTAGCCGGGTTAGACAGACCGCTCGAAGCCGTCGAGGTGGATCGACGGCAGACTCGAGGCCTCAGCCGGAGCGTTCCGCCACACGTGTGCATCACACACGGAGACATCCTCCGCCACGCACCACCGACCGGCGGCCCCTGGACGCTGGTCAGCAACGTGCCGTTTCACATCACCACCCCCGTCCTCCGCCGCTTGCTCTCGCTACCCGGCTGGGAACGAGCAGTGCTCATCACGCAATGGGAGGTCGCTCGCAAACGCGCTGGTGTCGGCGGAGCCACCCAGCTCACCGCTCAATCGTGGCCCTGGTTCACCTTCCGCCTAGTGCAGCGCATCCCAGCCTCGGCCTTCGTCCCAACTCCCAGCGTCGACGGCGGACTGCTGGTCATCGACCGCAGGAACACCCCTCTCATCCCAGGATCCGTCCGGGAATATCAGGACTGGGTACACCGCATCTTCACAGGCCGCGGACACGGCATCCTCGAGATCCTCTCCCGAGCAGGCGGTGTCCCCCGAACCGCAGCCCGGCAATGGTGTCGAGACCAGCAAATCCCGCCGACCGCCCTCCCACGAACGCTCTCGGCGGAGCAGTGGGCCTCCGCCCACCAGCTCCACCGCAGGTTCCACGACCGAAACGATCATCAATGGACAGCGGCTGCCCGGTCTGCACCCGGGTGATGCCAGACACCTGCACGCCAGCTCACTATCGAGGTCCGGGGGTCCGGACAGAAACGTCCGGTCCGACGACGACGTTCACGCCGCATCCGGCGAGCTCATCGATGTTTCCGAGAACGGCATCTACCCACCCGCCGGCTGGACGGTAGCGCAGGCTACAGCTCGTCGAGGACACCCTGGAACGTCCCGATGCTCGGTGTTCTCAGGCGTTCATGAACGGTCACGTAGGAGCTCGAACACGACTCGCCGGTCCATCATCCCGGTGATGGTGTCGCTATAGGCAGAACCGATCGGTGTCCCGCCCAGCTTTTGGTAGAAGGGCACGGCTGACTCTCGAGCATCGGCCCAAACGAAGCGGGTACCGGCAACCTGCCCTCTGCTGAGCACGTACGCCAGCAGCATGGACCCGGTGCCCCTGAGCTGTCGGTCTTGCCGGACCGCCATGCCCCAGAAGTAGATGGCCGGGTCGGCGGGAGCGTCCGGGTACGTGTGCGGCATGAACGACACGACGCCCTCTGCCCGCCCTTGTTCGTCGCGGGCCGCGACGTGCAGGGTGTCCCCAGCTTCGTCACCTGGGACGAAAGCTCTCGGCCAGCCGAGTACTTCACAGCGCAGGTCCAACAGCTCCCTCCCCCCAACCGCAGACAGCCGCACGGTCAAACCCTAACGACGCCGGTGCCGCGGAGCGACGCCCAGCAACGACCCGAGGTCTGCCTCGGCAAGCTCGGCGTTCTCAGGCGTTCGTACGCAGGGCCGGGGGCGGCTCTGCGCGAGAGCGTGCACGCCGCCACGCCCGGTCAGCGGCATAGGAAGACGTTGTGCGTGTCGGTGCCGGACTGAGGAACGTCCCCCTGATGCGCTGCGGGCTTGGTGTCCCACGCAGGAGGAGGACGTTCGATGAGCAACGGTAATGGTGTGTCCCG
>JAABUT010002504.1_pt1 | contig 17531 bp, 17 predicted proteins | sample 5559281 | NCBI WGS metagenome assembly JAABUT01 (sample SAMN10711880, study PRJNA513359) | rock metagenome | isolation source: Antarctica rocks | place: Antarctica: Victoria Land, Ricker Hills nord | collected 2016-01-04 | reverse complement strand
TTCGCCGCTATCCGCTCCTACACCGGCACCGCCGGCAAGCAAAACATCAACCTCTACCAGGCGCTCACCCAGCTCGCCGCCGGGCACCCATGGCTACCAAGCCCACAAACCACCTGACTAGTTACCAGCCGGGCATACTTCAGCATGTACACCGTGTGCACGAGCACCCAAGAGAGCAACACCGACACGACCGCGAAGCCCACCTCGAGGTACTTCAACGCCCCGGGAGCGTGACTTGCCCCGAACAGCACCAGTCCAACTGCGAGCAGGCTCGCCCCGGCAGCCCCGAGCAGCGCGGCGTCGGCGAGGCCTCGGGAGGGGTTGTCCCGCTGAGAGTGCGCGGCGGTACCCGCCGGGTCCAGCGGCCACACCGACGCCCACGTCCACACGCCGAACACCAGCGCTGCCGCGGCGGTCGGCCCCTGGACTGACCAGCCGGTGGAGCAGCACGAACTCGACCCTGTGCTCAGCCACCCGGGTGCTGGCGGCGCCGGTGGTGGACATCTGCCGCGACCAGCTGCAGCCCAGCTCGACGTTGTTCCCGCGTTCAGCAGGTCCAACGTGACAACCTGTGCTGGCATGGCCAAGGCACTGACAAGTGGAGGTATGGGATGAGTGGGATGGACAAGGCCAAGAACAAGGTCGAGGAGGTCGGCGGCAAGGGCAAGGAGGCCGCCGGCGACGCGACCGGGAACGAGGATCTGAAGGCCGAGGGTCAGGCCGACCAGGCCAAGGGCAACGTCAATCAGGCCGGTGAGAAGATTAAAGACGTCTTCAAGTAGGTCCACGCACGGCAGTGCCGGTCTGGCTTTCAGCAGGACCGGCACTGCCATGGTGCGGGGCGGGCCCCGACGGCCTCGTTCTTGAACAACCCGAAGGCGGTCTCGGCGGCGAGGTTGTCGTTGGCGTCCCGACGGACCGCCCGGTAGTACAGGTCCATCACTAAGGCGACGTAGATGAAGCCACCCTATGTCCCATCAGGGAATTCCGTCGCCCAGGCGTGGTTCGGGCGCGGTGCGGTGAACACCCGGTTGAGCAGGTCGCCGGCTCGGACCCCACCGGCCTTGGCCGGCACCGTGGTCTTGGCGCCGCGACCGCGCGCCAGGCCATTCATGCCCTGCTCGCGCATCAGCCGGTCAACAGTGTGCTCGGAGACGTCCGGGAAGCCGTTGCTGGCCAGCCAAGCGGTCATCTTGCACCGTCCGTAGAGGACCTCAGGCAGTGGACACGGCCGCTCTCGCATTATCTCCTGCGGGTGACGGCGCGCGACCTCACCTGCGTTCAGGTGGGGAGTTGGCCGCGCTCCGGCGCGCCGAGGCGGTCGAAGGGCTGCAGCACCAGGCGGCAGTGCGGGCCGGCCTGGAGCTTGAGTAGACCGAGCACCCCGAGCAGCTCCGGTTGCAAGCCACCGGTGGGTGGCCCCTAGATCACCCAGCGCCGCTACGGGCGTCGGCTCGCGGGGAACGCGCGGCATCGCGGCGGAGTTCAGCTTGGTGTTTTCTTCAAGTGCACGGAGCGTACGACGTCAATGGTAGGTTTCACGGCGAAAAGGATCGACCCGATAAGAAACAGCCAATCGGCGGCTTTGGTAGTTGAGTGGAAGAAGAAGAAGACGCTTCCTAGCACGAAACACGCAGCGGCGCCGAAGTCGACTGCCGTTCGCACGACTTGGTAGCGCCGGTAGATCTCAAGGTGTCGCGGCGTCAAGTCGTTGAGTAACGGGTCGAGAAGTTTCATCATTGGATCCCTTGATCGAAACTAGCTATTGGTTGTCGTGGTGAGCGGTCTGCACGGGATGCCTCGGTAGGCGGGGGCGGCGCAGACCAGCACGACTGAACGCAATTGCGGGACAGTATTAGCTTGGACCGTGCCCGGACGATTCCGGCTCTCCTGACAAGGTGAGTTGTGCGGCTTGTTCTTTCGGTGCCCAGGCGTGGGTGCTGGTGAACCGCGTAGCGCGTCCGTCTCCACGATCGGGAGCCACCAGTCCCCTTACCGTTAGACCGGTTGCGCGCATCTCCTCCGCGGCCCCGCTCTGCACCGGCGACGGCAGTGACTGAGGCGGCGGGGTCCGCGTTCTAAAGCATGGTTCTGCGTGGCAGCTGACAGCCGAGAAGATGAAGGTCGATGCTGTCCGGGACCCCGCTGGTCGATGGCGGTCGTTGCAGCAGCGGCGCTCTTCGGGCGCGCTGCGGGTGGCTTTGGTGGGCGCCACCGGGCCGCTGCCTGTTACCCGGGACAGGCAGCGCCGGGTCGAGCGTTCCAGCCTCAGTCCGGCAGCTGTTGGCAGTTGTCCGTCCGGGTGCGCATGCGTGCCAGCTGAGGCCGGGCTATGGCGGTCCGCTGTTGCACAGCGCAGGCATAGGTCGATGCAAGCCGCGACACAGCCCGGCGGCGGAATCTGCGTGGTGTCGGGCTACACGGCCCGACCATCCTCAGGTTGGAGCACCACTGTGAATACCAATGCACGCGTAACCAAGGTCGGGCTGGGCGTCGCGGGCCTGGTTACCGGCGTCATCCTGGCTGGAACGGTGGGCGCCTCGGCGGCCACGTCCACCCCCGCACCGAGCGCGCCGTCCTCCAGCAGCTCGAGCACTTCGACGGCCGCCGACCCGCACCCAGGGGACAACGGCGCCGACGGGGTCGCGGAATCCCAGGAGCACCACGGACCGGGCGGTCGCCACGCCCTGGGCTTGTCCGGCACGGTCACGGCCGTGGGCACCGGCACGGTGACCATCAAGACCTCGGCAGGTACGACCGAGTACGCCGTGACCAGCGCAAGCGACATCGACAAGAACGGCGAGGCCGCGTTGAAGGACCTGGCCGTGGGCGATGCGGTGACCTTCAGCGTCGACAGCGCCAACACCAAGCAGATCGACAAGCTGCACGCCGGTGACGAGACCAAGAACCGGCCGACGGCCCCGGCTGGGTCCGCCACAACGGGCACGACCTCCAGCGGCGCCTAACGGCAACGCCCCGTTTGCAGCAGACAGGCCCCCTACCCGTCGGACCGGTAGGGGGCCTGTCCGCTGCCAGGGCTCGGGTGATCTGCCTGTCAGAGGGCCCCCGGGTGCTCGGGCCGAGTCCGGCCGGACGCACAGGCCGCGCACAGAACGCGCATGGCTCACGCACGGCGCAACGCAGCAGGGTTCTGCCAACACCCGCCGCTTGCTAGGAGAGTTGATGACCGTCACACCTGCGCTCCCGCGGGTCCCCACCGCGGCGCCTCCGGCCGCAACGCGTGGTCCGGTGCCGACGCCGTCGTGGTGGCGCCCGTGCAGCCGGGACGCCCTGGTCGTGAGCCTGCTGCTGGTCGTGGGCTTGTGGGCCTATCCACATGGCGTCGCCGACCTGGGTTTGGGATTGAGCAGCGCGCTGACCAGCCTGGGGCGGCTTACCGGCCTGGTCGCCTCGGACCTGCTGCTCGCCCAGGTCCTGCTGATCGCTCGCGTGCCGATGCTCGAACGGGCTTGGGGCCAGGACGAGCTCGTGCGGGTGCACCGCCTGGTCGGGTTCACCTCGTTCACCCTGATGCTCGCCCACATCGCCCTGATCGGGTTGGGGTACGCCGGTGCGGACGGCCGCGGGTACACCGGGCTGCTCGCCGAGCTGTGGGCCCTGACGTGGAACTCACCCGGCATGCTGATGGCCGCGGCCGGGACGCTGTTCCTGATCTTGGTGGTGGTCACCAGCGTGCGCGCCGCCCGCCGCCGGCTGCGGTATGAGTCCTGGCACCTGCTGCACCTCTACGCCTACCTCGGGGTCGGGTTCGCGCTGCCGCACCAGCTGTGGACCGGCGCGGACTTCCTGGCCAACCGCCTGGCGACCGGCTACTGGTGGACAGCATGGGCGGGCACCGCAGCGGCGGTGGTGCTCTACCGCCTCGCGCTGCCGGCCTACCGGACGTTGCGGCACCAGCTGACCGTCACCGCGGTCGTGACCGAGGCGCCGGGGGTGGTCTCGGTGCACCTGACCGGCCGGCACCTCCACGAGCTCCCCGTCCGCGCCGGGCAGTTCCTGCTGTTGCGGTTCCTGTCCGGCCCAGGCGCCAGCCACGCCCACCCGTACTCGCTGTCCGCCGCGCCCTCGGCTGCCTCGCTGCGGATCACCGTGAAAGACCTCGGGGACGGCAGCGGCCAGGCCGGCCAGCTTCGCCCCGGCACCCGGGTGCTGGTCGAGGGCCCCTACGGCCCGCTGACCGCTGAGCGCCGCAGCACCCGCAAGGTCCTGCTCCTGGGAGCCGGGATCGGCATCACCCCGCTGCGCGCCCTGGCCGAGGAGCTCCCCCAGGCACCTGGCGACGTCGTCGTCGTGCACCGCGTCCGGACCCGGAACGAGGCGGTGTTCCAGACCGAGTTCGAGGACCTCGCTGTCACCCGAGGCCTGCGCACGGTCCTGGTTCCCGGCCCCCGGGGACGGCACTTCCTGGGCCCCGATCGGTTCACCCGGAAACGGCGGCACCGCCTTTGCGGCACCTGGTGCCCGACATCGCCGAGCGGGAGGTGTTCGTCTGCGGCCCAGACGCCTGGATGGACGCCGCCCTGACCGCGGCGCAGCAGGCCGGCGTCCCCGTCGAGCGCCTGCACGCCGAACACTTCGCCTGGTAACCGCACCACCCTCCCACCCCCTACGCACCCGTACCTCAAGAGTTGATCATGCGCCGCATCCTGCTCGCCCTGATGAGCACCCTCACCGCTGTTGTGCTGCTGTTCGGCTACCGCACCAGCACCGCTCACCCGGCCAGCACCGCGACAGCGACCGTCGCCGCCGGCACCCCGGGCAGCGCCAGCTCCGCCGGGGCCACCACCGGCACGGCCCCCGCGGCCCCGCAAAGCACCTCCAGCTCGGCCGGCACCAAGGCCGGGACTGCCCCGACCACCGGCAGCAAGACCGTCACCGGCCAGACCGTCCAGACCCGATGGGGACCGGTCCAGGTCCGGCTCACCATCGCCGGCAACAAGATCACTGCCGTCGACGTGCTGCAGTCGCCCTCCGGCAACGACAAGGACGTGGAGATCAACAGCTCCGCGCTCACGGTGCTGAAGCAGGAAACCCTGCAGGCGCAGAACGCCCACATCGACAGCGTCTCCGGCGCCACCTACACCAGCATCGGCTACCTCACCTCACTGCAGTCCGCGCTGGTCCAGGCCGGACTGTGACCGGCCCCGCCGCCACCGCCACCGCCATCCCGAGGCCAGGCAGCCAGAAGGAGTCCCAGCGGAGCTGGGTGGAGATGGTCATGGGCCTGCCGGTCAGCGTGACGGTCCGCGGACCCGCTGCCCGCGGACCGCGGGCCGATCAAGTCGTGCACGGTGTCTACGCCGAGCTCCACCGGGCCGACCGGGTCTTCAGCACCTACCGCACAGACTCCGAGGTCAGCCTGCTGAGCTCAGGAGCGCTCGCGCGCGAGCTGGCCAGTCCCGACGTGCAGGAGGTCCTCGATCTGTGCGCGCAGGCCCGTGAGCTGACCGGCGGCTCCTTCGACGCCGAGATCACCCAACCCGACGGGCAACGCCTACTGGACCCGTCCGGGTTGGTCAAGGGCTGGGCCGTGGAACGCGCCGCCAGCGGCCTGAACCTGCTCGACGGGCACGACTGGCTCATCAACGCAGGCGGCGACGTCCTGGGCAGTGCTCAACGCGGACCGGCCTGGCGAGTCGCGCTGGAAGACCCCCGAAACCCCAACCAGGTCCTGTGCGTCCTGCCGCTACGCAGGGGAGCCGTCGCCACCTCCAGCCTTCCGCCCGCGGCCGCCACATCACCGACCCCCGGACCGGCCGCCCAGCCACCACAGATCGCCTGCTCAGCGCCACCATCACCGGACCGTCCCTCACCTGGGCGGACGTGCTGGCCACCGCCGCCTTCGTCCAAGGACCCGACTCGCTCGCTCGGGTGGCGGCGCTCCACGGCTACCAGGCCCTAATCCTGCTCCCAGACGGCAGACTTCTTGGCAGCTCGCAGACCGCATCGACATGTGGCGATGCCGTACCAGCAGGATGATCACTCGCGCTCGGCGCGGGACGCGTCCGGGCACAGCCCGGACGGACTGTCGGCCCGGGGCGGAGCGGCCCTCCGAGCCGCTGCCTGCAGCACGGCACCGGTGACTGCGGCGACGCGCTCAGTAGGAAAAGCAGCACGTGAACGACGTTCGTGTCTGCGGATGCAGGGGCGTACGGCGCTGTGGCAGTGAGGGGAATGCGTTCGCCGGGGCTGCTCAGGGACGGTCTGCCGCTACCCACGCGGGTGCTGCCCGGGCATGGCGGCAGGCCCCGTCCCGGGGTCTCGGGAGGGGCCTGCCTGCAGCGGTGGCGGGTGGGGGTTACGCGCTGGTCACCGCCGCGCCGGTGGTGCTGGCCGAACGGTGCTGCTGGAGGAGCTCGAGGAGCTGCTGGGCGGGGTCGGCATGTCCTTGGTCTGGTCGCCGGCGTGCAGCTTGACGATCTGCTTGGTGTTGGTGCTGTCGACGCTGAAGGTGACGGCGTCACCGGCGGTGAGGTCCTTCAGGGCGGCCTCGCCGTTCTTGTCGAGGTCGCTGGCGCTGGTGGCGGCGTACTCGGTGGTGGCGGTGGCGGTCTTGATGGTCACCGAGCTGGCCCCGACGGCCGTGACGGTCCCGGTCTGACCCAAGTGGTGGACCGCCGTGGTGCTCCTGCGCCTCCGGGACTCCGTCGGCTCCCTTGTCGCCGGGTGGCGGGTCGGTCACGGTGCTCGAGCTGCTGGAGGTCGTCGAGCTCGGTGCGGGCGTGGCCGCCGAAGCGCCCATCGTTCCGGCCAGGACGACGCCGGTGACCAGCCCCGCCGCGCCCAGGCTGAGCTTGGTCAGTGCATTGGTGTTCATAGTGGTTCTCCAACCTTGGGAAAGGCCGGGTCCGGTGGCCCGAGACGACAGAGGTTGCGGCGCGCTGGTGCGCACGCACTGGCCCTGACGTAGCACCCCGCTGTGAACGTGGACGGGCCGGCCTGCGGCGGAGCCATCGTGCGCGGCAGAGCACGGATCGGTGCGTCGAGGGCTCGCGGGTGTTGCCTCGAGCTGACTCGAGCTGACTCGAGCTGACTCGCGCTGGCGCAGCGACGCTCGCGCCGGGCCTGCGCCGGGCCAGGCGCGGCTCGCGCGCATAGCTGCTGCACAGCGCGTCGCTGGCTGCTGCTGATGTCGCCCGCGCAAGGTCATTGGGTCACCACCGGCCTTGGAAGGACTCGTCATGAGCAGAACTCCACGCCAGCCCAGCAAGCCGGTGCTCGCGGCCCTGAGTGTGATGACCGCCCTGTGGTTCGGCTTGACGGCGCCGAGCCTGTCGCCGGTGGCCGCCCCTTCGGTGCCGCTGGTGGTCCCGGTCTCCACCTCGGTCGTGTCCGGCCAGCAGGTGAGCACAGCCGTTCCCCTAGTACCCACCACGGTGCTGGCTCCGGCTCCGGTCGTGATCGCGCTGGTCGCAAGATGAACGGGCCAGCGGGGTCGTTGGCTCCGCTGCTGGATTGGCCATCCGCGACCAGTGGCCCCCCAGCGCAGCGGACCCGCGCGTCCCACGTGCTCGGTGCCATCGTCGCTGGCGCGGTGCTGGTGGGGGTGTGGCCGGTGGTGAACGCGCTGCGCAGCGGTCTGCCGTTGCAGATCCCCGTGCTGGTGGCGCACGCCTGCGGGATGCTCGCGGGCTTCGGCGTAGTCGTGCTGGTCGGGTTGATGTCGCGGGCGCCCGTGTTGGAACGGTCCGTCGGCGCCGACCGGCTCTCGCGCTGGCACAGCGTCGGGGGCCGGGCCGTGGTGACCCTGGTGCTGCTGCACGCCTGGGGCGCGTTGCAGAGCTGGGCCGACAGCAGGCGGGAGAGCCTGATGCTGGCGAGCTGGCACGTCCTGCGGTTGCCGTCGCTGACCGCGGCGAGCCTGGGCACGGTGCTGCTGCTGGTTGTCGCGGTCCTGTCGGTCCGCGCCGCCCGACGCCGCGTCTCCCACGAGACCTGGCACACCGTTCACCTGCTGGTCTACGTGGCGGTGGCCCTGTCGTTCGTGCATCAGCTCGCCGGCCCGGACCTGGCCGGGTACCGCGTCCTGCAGGTCGGCTGGGCGCTGCTGTACATGCAGGTGTTCGCGATGGTCGCCCAGCACCGCGTCCTGACACCGCTGCGTGCGGCGAGCCGGCACCGGATGCGCGTGCAAGCTGTGGTGGCTGAGGCCCCGGGTGTCGTGTCGATCGTGATCGAGGGCAGGGAGCTCGACGCGTTGCACGCCGAGTCCGGGCAATTCTTCCGCTGGCGGTTCCTCACCCCTGACCACTGGAGTACCGCGCACCCCTTCTCCCTGTCGGCGCCGCCGACCGACACCCGGCTGCGCTTGACGGTCAAGACCTTGGGCGACGGCAGCGCCAAGCTGCAGGACCTCGAGCCCGGCACCTGGGTGCTGGCCGAGGGCCCCTACGGGGGGATGACTGCCCAGCGGCGCACCCGCCGCGACGTCCTGCTCGTCGCCGGTGGCGTCGGGATCACCCCGATGCGGGCGCTGTTCGAGACGCTTCCCGTCGGGCCTGGCCGGGACCTGCTGCTGCTCTACCGGGCCCGCACCCAGCAGGACCTCGTCTTCCGGCGGGAGCTGGACCGGATCGCCGAGCAGCGCGGGGCCCGGGTGCGCTATCTGCTAGGGCCCGACGTCGACCTGAGCGCCGCGGGCTTCCACGCCCTCGTTCCCGGGCTGCGGGACCGGGACGTCTACCTCTGCGGACCGCCCGGCCTGTCCGCCGCGGTTCGCAAAGCCCTCAAGGGCGCCGGCTTGCCGGACCGGCAGCTCCACCAGGAGCGCTTCGCGCTGTAGCCGCGGCCCAGCGTTGTGCCGACGCACGGCCGCGCAGCGGTCCTGCGTGGCCACGGCGCTGCTGCACAGCAGCAGACCCAGCCAGGTCGGAGCCCACCCGGCCAGCTGGTCGCCCAGTCGGGTCTGGTCCGGCCTGCGTGCCCGGCGTCAGTTCGGGTTCACAGCGGCCGCACACGGCAGCCTCAGCAGGCACACGACCTAGGAGCCCATGGTCAAGGCAGTCCCGATCTGGAGGAAACATGAAGATCCTGATGGCCCTGCTGCTCGTGCTGCTGCTCCTGGTCGCGCTTGCCGTGGCTACGGGCACAACCCTGCCTGTCTTGCTGGGTGCAGTGCTGTGCGTCACGGTCTGGCTCCAGCTCTACACCACGGCCGGCATCGGGGCTTGACCCGAACCAAGTCCGCGCCAACCAGGCCCACAGCTGACGCACAGCGCAGCCCTAGCAAGCGCACACCGCTTGTGACCAGACTGGCCCTATGCCCAGCTCCCAGACCGTGACCCGCACCGACGGCAGCCAGCCCCGCGTCCTGGTCGTGGACGACGAGAGCACCCTGTCCGAGCTGCTCTCGATGGCCTTGCGGTACGAGGGCTGGGACGTGCGGACCGCCGCGGATGGCCTGACGGCGGTGCGCGTCGCCCGCGACTTTCAGCCGGACGCGGTCGTGCTGGACTGGATGCTGCCCGACATCGACGGGCTGGAGGTGCTGCACCGGCTGCGGGCCAGCGACTCCCACGTGCCGGTGCTGTTTTTGACCGCCCGGGACGCCGTCGAGGACCGGGTCACCGGGATCACCGCGGGCGGCGATGACTACGTCACCAAGCCGTTCAGCCTGGAGGAGGTCGTGGCCCGAATCCGCGGCCTGATGCGCCGAGCGGGGACGGCGTCGCAGGCCCGGCCGTCCGCCGAGCTGCAGGTCGGCGACCTGGTGCTGGACGAGGACAGCCACGAGGTGCGCCGCGACGGCGTCGAGATCAGCCTCACGGCCACGGAGTTCGAGCTGCTGCGGTTCCTGATGCGTAACGCCAAGCGGGTGCTGAGCAAAACTCAAATCCTTGATCGGGTGTGGCACTACGACTTCGGCGGCCAGGGCAACGTCGTGGAGCTTTACATCAGCTACCTGCGCAAGAAGATCGACGTGGGCCGCCAGCCGATGATCCACACCGTCCGTGGCGCCGGGTACGTCCTCAAGCCCGCGTCGTGACGCTGCGCACCAAACTCGTCGCCTTGGTGCTGGGCCTGCTGGCGCTGCTCAGCGGTGTGGTCGCGGTGGCGACGGACGTGGAGTTGCAGCGCTTCCTCGTCGGTCGGCTGGACAGCCAGTTGCAGACCGCCAACGGCCGCACAACCCATGCCCTAAGGAGCTCGGGAGGACCCGACGGTGGGGGAGGGGCGCGGCAGGAACCCACGCTCACCGACGCGCTCAACGGCCAGGGTCCCGGCGCACTGGTTGCACGCATCACCGCGGCCGGAGTCATCACCGCCGCCCGGCGCACCGAGGCCCTGGACCCGGTGGCCGTGCCGGCTGAGAACCTGCCCGCGCTAGCTGCGGTGCCGGTCGACGGGCAGGTGCACGGTGTGCACCTGGACCACGTGAACTACCGGATGCTGGCGACGCGTGCGCCGGACGGAGACGTCTCGGTCACTGGGCTGTCCACCGCCGGCGTGGACGGCACCCTCCTGCGGCTGGTCCTGATCGAGTTGGCTGTCACCGCCGGGGCCCTCGTGCTGGCAGCAGCGGCGGCCCTGGGTCTGCTCAGGCTCGCGTTGCGGCCCCTACGTCGGGTGGCTGCGACGGCCCGGAGGGTCGCCGAGCTGCCGCTGGACCGCGGGGAGGTCGCGCTCGCCGAGCGGGTGCCGGACACCGACACCGATCCGCGCACCGAGGTGGGCCAGGTCGGGGCCGCGCTCAACGGCCTGCTCGGTCACGTCACCAGCGCCCTGCAGGCCCGGCAGGCCAGCGAGTCCCGGGTGCGGCAGTTCGTCGCCGACGCCAGCCACGAGCTGCGCACCCCACTGGCCTCCATCCGCGGCTACGCCGAGCTCTCGCGCCGCAGCCCCGAGCCGGTCCCGACCGACGTCGCGTACGCGCTGCGCCGAGTGGAGTCCGAGGCGGTCCGCATGACCAGCCTGGTCGAGGACCTGCTGCTGCTGGCGCGGCTGGACTCCGGCCGTCCGCTCGAACACGAACCTGTGGATGTGTCGCGGCTGCTGGTCGACGCGGTCGGCGACGCGCACGCCGCCGGCCCCGACCACCACTGGCGCCTGGACCTCCCGAACGAACCGGTGCTGGTCCAGGGCGACGCAGCTCGGCTCCACCAGGTGGTCACGAACCTGCTCAGCAACGCCCGGACGCATACTCCCGCGGGCACGACGGTCACTGCCCGGGTCACCGCCGCAGACACCACAGCGATCATCGGCGTGATCGACGACGGTCCCGGCATCCCCGCCGCGCTGCTCCCGACGGTGTTCGAGCGGTTCGCGCGGGCCGACACGAGCCGCTCGCGGGCGGCGGGCAGCACTGGGCTCGGCCTGGCCATCGTGTCGGCTGTCGTGCACGCCCACGGCGGTTCCGTCGATGTCATGAGCAGTCCTGGGCAGACGTCCTTCCTCATCCGGCTCCCCCTGCCGGTTCTGGTCGGCTGACTCGCCGGCTTCCCGCGCCGTGGCGAGTGCCCCGCGAGCGCGCTCACGCACGTAACCCACTGCAGACCGGAGCACAGCACACCTTTGTCCATGCGGACGGCGTGCGCTGGCCGAGGAGCTCCTCCAGTCCCCCGGCGACGTCATGGTCGTGCACCGCGTCCCTCCCCGGACGAGGCCGTGTTCTGCGGTGAGCTCGACGCGCTAGCCGCGAGCCGGGGGCTTCGCACACCAGCGTGGTGCCCGGCCCCCAGGACGGCAGCTCCTGGGCTCCGGTCGGCTCCCTCGGCGACGGCGCGGCCTACTGCGGCACCTCGTGCCTAACATCGCCGAACGGGACGTGTTCGTCTGCGGTCCGGACGCCTGGATGGACGCCGCCCTTGGCGCGGCAGGCCGGCGTGCCCGCCGACCGCCTGCACGCCGAGCGCTTCGCCTGATAAGCGCGCTACCTTCCCGACCCACCCCTCCAGCCGGCCCCCACCAGGAGCGGAGATCCTGTCGCGGAAGAACACTCAACTGGCCCAGGTCGAGGAGCAGACCGCCGTGAGCTCGAGGCCAAGTATCGGCCCGGTACCGAGATCGCTGGTGTTCCGACTTCCGAGCTCTCGCCGGGACCGAGCTCGACGGCACGATGATTCTGGGAGTGCCGCTGCAAGTGGCTTCGATACCAGCGGCGGTGGGTGCTGCCGCGGAGAAATTGGGCATCTCGATCCGCGAGCCTCATGTCCCGGTCGTGCCATGAGGAAGGCTGCCACGTGCGCGTGACCTACTGCGACCGGTGGAACCGAGTCACCGATACCCCGATCGAGCCGCTGGAGGAGTCCGAGGCCCGCCGCCGGCATGATGCTGGTGAGTTGTACACGGCGGTGGTCTGGACCGGCGACCACGTCGAGAACTACGTCGAAGTGCGCCTGGAGACCGGCTATGTGAGCGTGAAGTTCCTGGACGAGCAGCGTCGCCTGGTGCTCACTTACACCTTCCATGTGGTTGACGCAGGCCGGATGTTCCTGGTCCAGACTCGGATCTTCGACCCAAACGACTACGCCAACAATGAGGTGTACTTCTTCGGTTTAGATGGCAGCATGGAACGCAAGTTGGCTTCGCTGGACTACACCGAGGCCGCAGAAGACAAGATGACCGGCCCGCACCTCGCGGCGATGTTTGAGCCGGTACCGTCCTTTGGCCGGTATGAGTCGGTGCTGCGGCGCGAACGCGACCGGTCGGTCGACGATCAGCCTGCATGAGGTCTCGGGGTCGGGCGGCGCTGGCCGATGAGGGCCGAGCGGTGAGTTCGGGGTCGCGGGAGGCGGCTGCCTGGACGGGCGCCGTTGACCGCCCGGGACGACGGTGGCGGGGATCCATATCTGGCCGGTGAACAGGTCATGGAGCACGACCAGCTCGTGCTGGCCGTGCTGGCCGTGCTGGCCGTGCTTGCGAGCGGTGGAGCGGTAGGACCGGACCGCCAGGAACGAGCGGGCGCCGTCCTGGAACGCCAGCTGCCGCTGATCTGCTGCTGGAGCTTGACCATCCGGACATCTCGCTCAGCCTGGTCATTGTCGAAGCTGACGCGAAGTCGGTGGCCAAGCAGAGACAGCCCGTCGTCGACAGCGATCCCGCTGGGACCCAGCAGCGCCCCAGCAGTGTCCATCGCAGTCTTCGGCAGTAGCGACGCCAGCCAGTCGAGACCGGCGCACCGAAACAGTCCTCCAAGCACTCCGCGCCCCGCTCCACCAGCAGGTGCTGACGGCCCAGCAGGTAGGTGCCGAACGCCGCCACCCGGTCCGTACCAGGTCGGTGCGGTCATTCCCGACCACCGGCGGCTGGGCCAGATCTGACCCGCAGCCTCGGCACACTCGCGGGATGTGCACGACGGTCTGGTCCGGGTCGGCCCGCTGCTTCAACCCGAACCCACGCTCGCCGGGCTGCTTGCCCGGCTGCCGGCCCGAGGCCCGCCGCAAACGACCGCGGTTCAGGTTTGGCGTACCCACCGGCGCACGGCGGCTTCGGGGAGTCCTGCGAGTGCTTGCCCAGCCGCGCTTCCAACTCCGCCACCCGACCCGCGAGCTCAACGGTCATCGCGTCCCGCTCGGCGAGCAGCGCCAACAGCTGCTCCGCCGACGGAGCTTCAGGGACCGTGGACAGCAACGAACCTGACTGGTTACGGGTCCGACAGAAGCGGTCCGTAGGGAATCTGGGCGAGCTTGCACTGCGCCGGGCCCACCTGCTCGTTGTCCGGCCCGGCCGCTGTCCCCCATCCGGCAGCGACGGGACCGTGCTGCGTCGGCTTATCGCCCGAGGGGTGGGGGCCCGCACGCGCCGCGGTGAACACGCGGCCATCTACGGCCATCCACAAAGACCGTCCACAGAACCGGCCGGCGCCGTTTTCTGTCGGTGGCAGGTGGTGGCATGCAGCCATGGAGCTGTTCGACCTTGCGTCCCGCCTGACCCACGACCAGCACGCGGCCGTCTTTCGGGGGCTGCCCTCGCGGCTGTCCTCAGCGTTGGCCGATGCAAAGACCGCGGAGCTGGTGCGGCCGCTGCTCGCCCGCGGTTGGCGCCCGGGTCAGATTGCGGCGCGGGTCGGGGCCGCGCCTGCACCGGCCGATGGCGCGGACGCAATCGGGCGCGTGCATGCGCTCCTGCAGATGTTGCAGGCCGAAGCGACGCCGGCCGACCGGGTCGCCCGGGAGCGGGCCGCTCGCGTACCGGTGCAGCCGGTGCCCGCCGCCGCTGCTCCCGAGGTCAAGCAGCGCTACGTCGCCCAGATCCGGCGCCAGCTCGGGCTCACCCCGAATCACTCGGCCGAGCCGCCTCCGCAACCGGTCCGACGCTGCGTGCTCTGCGATCAGGCCAGTGGCTACTTCGTCACCCATGAGGTCCGGCTGTGCCCCGCCTGCGTGCAGGTCCTCGCCAGCGGGCGGGCCCGGCTCGTGGCCGCCGGGTGACGTCGTCCGGCCATGCGGAGCGGGCTGTCGGGCGGCGATCGGTAGGATATTCCTGCGTCCACAGGCTGTGTGCACAGCTGTGTGCAGTTGCTGAGCGTCCCTGGACGATCACGCTGATGGAGGCTGCCGGCATTGGGCCGCATGCTCCACAGGGCCGCGCCGCGCCGTCCCCACCGGCCCCACAGCCGCGTCCACAGGGGCCGGTCGCGCCACGCCGAAGGTCGGGCCCGGACCCGGTAGAACTCCTGCGGAGCTGCTGCCGGGGCGGCCCACCAGGAGGTGCCGCACATGAGTGAGCGGGTCGTCGAGCGGCCGCGTACGCCGGCCCAGTTCACGCCGTCCGGCGGGTCGGCGGAGTTCGAGCGGACCCCGCCGCAGGACGTCGGGGCCGAGCAGTCGGTCCTGGGCGGCATGCTGCTGAGCAAGGATGCGATCGCCGACGTGGTGGAGATTCTGCGCTCCGGCGACTTCTACCGGCCGGCGCACCAGACCATCTACGACGTGGTGGTGGAGCTGTACGGCAAGGGAGAGCCGGCCGACCCCATCACTGTGACCGGCGAACTGGTCAAGCGCGGCGACGCTGTCCGGGTCGGTGGGGTGCCCTACCTGCACACGCTGGTGTCCAGCGTGCCCACGGCGGCCAACGCCGGGTACTACGCCAAGATAGTGGCCGAGCAGGCGATCCTGCGCCGCCTCGTGGAGGCGGGCACCCGCATCGTGCAGTTGGGCTACTCGGCCGGTGGGGGCGAGGTGGACGATCTCGTGGACCGGGCGCAGCAGACCGTCTACGACGTCACCGAGCGACGCACCAGCGAGGACTACACGCTGCTCGAGGACCTCATGCAACCCACGTTGGACGAGCTCGAGGCCATCGGAGGACGCAGCGGGGCGATGAGCGGAGTCCCTACCGGCTTCGCCGACCTCGACCTGCTCACCAACGGCCTGCACCCCGGTCAGCTCATCGTCATCGCCGGTCGTCCTGGCCTCGGCAAATCGACCCTGGGACTGGACATCGCGCGCAGTGCCTCGATCAAGCACGGTCAGTCCAGCGTCATCTTCTCCCTCGAGATGAGCAAGACCGAGATCACCATGCGGTTGCTCTCAGCCGAGGCCCGGGTGCCGCTGCACCACATGCGGTCCGGCTCCATGACCGACGACGACTGGGCCCGGCTGGCCCGGCGGATGGGCGAGGTCGCCGAGGCGCCGCTCTACATCGACGACTCCCCCAACCTGACGATGATGGAGATCCGGGCCAAGGCCCGGCGGCTCAAGCAGCGCCAGCAGCTGCGGCTCGTGGTCATCGACTACATGCAGCTGATGACGGGCAGCAAGAAGGCCGAGAGCCGTCAGCAGGAGGTGTCGGAGCTGAGCCGGAGCCTGAAGCTGTTGGCCAAGGAGCTCGACGTGCCGGTGATCGCGATGAGCCAGCTCAACCGCGGCGCGGAGCAGCGCACCGACAAAAAGCCTCAGCTCTCGGACCTGCGCGAGTCGGGCTGCCTGCCGGCCTCGACCCGGATCCTGCGGGCCGACACCGGCAGCGAGGCGACCCTCGGCCAGCTCCAGGAGGCGGGCGCGCGCGACGTCCCGGTGTGGAGCCTGGACGAGAGCCTTCGGTACGTCGCGCGGCCGCTGACCCACGTGTTTCCCACGGGGACCCGAGAGGTCTTTCGGCTCACCCTTGCCTCGGGCAAGACGGCACGGGCCACCGCCAACCACCCGTTCCTGACCTGCGACGGGTGGTGCCCGCTCAGTGAGATCACCCTCGGAACCCGTCTCGGCGTACCCCGGCACGTGCCCGCACCGGAGCAGGTGACGACCTGGTCCGACGAGCAGGTGAGCGAGCACACCCGGCGCACCGGCGACTCGGGCTGGCAGACCCGCGAGCTCGCCGACGCGGTTGCCGGTCTGTCCAAGCGCCAGCTGCGCATGTTCCTGCGCGGGCTGTGGCAGCAGCGCGGATCGATCACTGGCGGCGCAGGTGGGGTACCGGTTCTGCTCGCCTCCGATGACCTGCTGACCGACGTCAGCCGGTTGCTGCTGCGCTTCGGCATCTCGGTGCAGCAGGTCCCCGGCCGCGTCGCGGTCGTGGAACGCGCCGACCGCCGCCGCCTGCTGACCGAGATCGTGCAGGCGTCCTGGCAGGAGGAGGCCTTCGTTCGGCCGGCGACAGAACCGGCCGCGCTGTGGTCGCAGGTGCGGGACGTGCTGCAGGAGGCCTCGGTCACCACGGCCGCACCCCTGGAGGGCGACTCCGGCACTGCGGCCCCGCCTCTGGCCACGGTGACCCGACTGCTCGAGCAGGAGGACCTCGTCCTGGCCGCGACGAACGACGTGCTGTGGGACCGGCTCATCTGCGTGGTCCCGGACGGCGTCGAGGCCGTCTTCGACGCCACCGTGCTGGGAACGCACAACTTCGTCGCCGACGGCATCGCGGTGCACAACTCGATCGAACAGGACGCCGACCTGGTCGTACTGCTGCACCGCGAGGACGCCTACGAAAAGGAGAGTCCCCGGGCCGGCGAGGCGGACTTCATCGTCGCCAAGCACCGCAACGGACCCACCGACACGATCACCGTGGCCTTCCAAGGCCACTACAGCAGGTTCGTCGACATGAGCCCCAGCTGATAGTGCTGCACGCCTACCGCGCTTGCATTGCAGCAGACCGCTTGCCGACGTCGCCTCCTTGGCGCACGACGACCTCGTCTCCTTATGGGTTGAGCTGTTCCCGTACAGCTCGTGCGCATCAAGGGTGTGGGAGCTGCGATCGACGGTCACCGCGTACGACGCGTGCTACGTGGCGCTGGCCGAGATCCTGGGGGCGGACGTGGCAACACTCGACGTCCGGTTGAGCCGCGCGAGCGGGTCTCGCTGCTAGTTCTCGGTGCCGCCTGTCTAGGCAGAGGCGCGGGCTCAACTCACAGCGGCAGCCACGAGGGTGCGCCCCTTAGCTCGTTTCGGCGCGCCGGTGCAGGGATCGGAACATCAGTACGGCGTCTCGGTGGTCGTGCTCGTTCAGCCTGGATCCACCGCCCCGATTCTTGATGGGCCTTGACGACGCTCGATGATCTTGGTTGGCGGTGGGGCGTGGGTGATCGGCCGGTCTGTCCGGCTCTTCCACTTCAGGTCTGGGTTTGGCCTCGC
>JAABUT010002503.1_pt1 | contig 17545 bp, 13 predicted proteins | sample 5559281 | NCBI WGS metagenome assembly JAABUT01 (sample SAMN10711880, study PRJNA513359) | rock metagenome | isolation source: Antarctica rocks | place: Antarctica: Victoria Land, Ricker Hills nord | collected 2016-01-04 | reverse complement strand
ACCAGCTCCGCATCCGGGTTGTCGCGATAGACCGGCGCGGTGAGCTCGAAGATCTGGCCCAGGCCGACGGCGCCCACCCGGACCTTGCGTGAGCCGACCGGGGTCCACATGCCGCCACTCTGCCCGGGTCTGACGCGCATGTCAGGCCGCATAGGCTGCGGCCATGGGCGTTCTGCTCGGGGTGCTCGTCGCGCTGGGTTATGGCAGTGGCGACTTCCTCGGCGGCCTCGCCGCGCAGCGCTCCGGCGCCGCCTCGGTCGTGTTGCTCGCCCAGCTGACCGGTGCGGTCGGGATCGTCCCCGTCATGCTCGTGCTGGGTACGGCGCCGCCGGGCGGCGCCGACCTCCTGCGCGGTGCCGCCGCCGGGGCCGTGGGGGTGGTCGGCGTGGGCCTGCTCTATCGCGGGCTCGCCACCGCCCGCGTCGCCGTCGTCGCTCCCGTCGCCGCCGTCGTCGGCGCGGTGGTCCCCCTGGCCCGCGGGGTGCTCGCCGGCGAGCGTCCGTCCGGAGCGGCCATCGGCGGGATCACCCTGGCGCTGCTGGCCATTGCCCTCGTCTCCGCCGCCGGCGCCCCCCCGGGTGACGACCGCCCCGGTGGCGCCCCCCTCGGTGCGCTCGCAGGCGCCTTGCTCGGCGGCAGCCTCGTGCTCTTCGCGGCGACGAGCCACACCTCGGGACTGTGGCCGGTGGCAGCGGCGCGGCTGGCCGCCGTGGGCCTCGTCGTGGCAGCCCTCGCATCCCGTCGCGGCCTGCGCCTCCCGCGGACCGGTGACCGGGTGCCGGCGGTGGGAGCGGGGGCGCTCGATGTCACCGCCAACGCGCTGTTGCAGCTGGCGCTGCGGGCCGGCCTGCTCACGGTCGTCGCTCCCGTGGCGGCCCTCGCGCCCGGCGCGACCGTGCTGGTGGCTCGGCTGGTGCAGGGCGAGCGGCTCGGCCGGCAGCGTGCCGCCGGGCTCGTGCTCGCGCTGGCCGGACTCGCCCTGCTCGCCGGCGGCTGAGCAGCCTATGAGGGTGGTGTCAAGACGTGGCTGTGGTGGTCGAGGGCGTGGTTGTTCGCCGCGGGTCGCGGTGCGGCCTGCGAGAGGGTTCTGGGGGGGCTGCTGACGTCGGGGGCGGGTCCGCGCCCGCTCCCTGGCCCCACCTAGCGCAACCGGGGTAGTCCCCGACAGCCTTCATCCGAGCTTGGTGGGGGCGGGCGGGACTGCTCATGCTCAGTTTCGGGGTGTGCCCCAGGCGCGTCGAGCTCGTCCCGTCCGGTGCGTCAGCGGCGGTCTGGGGGTCAGGCGGCAGTGGCGGTCACCTCGCCGGTGCCGGGGTGGACCTTCCCGGCGGCGATGTCGGGGTCCCAGGGGGTGCCGGTGGTGAGCACAATGAACAGTTGCCGGAGCAGGCTGCCGGCGACCGCGACGTGGGCCTGGGTCGGCTTGAGGGGCTTGTCAGCTCGGGTGGTGAGGTGGCGGTAGCGGGCGGCCAGGACCGGGTTGTGCTGCAGCGCACCGAAGGTCGCCCGCCAGGCGGCGACGCGCAGCAGGGGCCGGCCGCGGCCGCTGATCGTGGTTTTGCCGGTGAACGTGCCGGAGCTGTTCTCCCGCGGGCACAGCCCGGCGTGCTTGACCAGCGCGCGGGCACTGTCGAACCGGGTGAGGTCCCCGGTCTCGGCCAGGATCGCGGCGGCTCCGACCGCGGACAGTCCCGGGATGCTCCTGGCCAGCGCGGTGAGCCCGAGTTCGTCCAGCACGCCGACCATCAGGGTCTCGACGTGGTCGCGTTGGGCCAGGGCGTGGCGGTGGTCGGCCAGGGCGAACGCGGCGCGTTCCAGGCCGCCCAGCCGCTGGGAGGGCACCCCCTGCTCGTCACCGGCGGCGATGATCAGCGCGTCGATGATCCGCTGGGTGGGCCGGGTGGTGCCCCACCCGGGGAGCTCCCGGCGGACCGCGCGGGTGAACCGCTTCGGTCCCAACTCGCGGATCTTCGCCGGGTCGCAGCCCGCTACGTGCATCGCGGCCCGCCAGGTCATGGAGTCCAGCGGCTGCGCGGCCGCGCGCAGCGCCGCCGGCCAGGAGCACTCCAGCAGGTCACGCAGCTGCTGACGGGCCGCGCCGACCCGGGTGACCCATTCCACCCGACGGGCTCCCAGATGCCGCAGCCTGGCCCACGTCGGGTCGGCCCGCTCAGGCAGGTAGACGTGCAGCTGGGTCGCCAGCCGGGCGATCAGCAGCGCGTCCTTGTCGTCGCTCTTGTCCCGGGTGAAGTCCTCGGCCTCCCGGGCCCGGTGCACCAGCAGCGGTTGCACGCACACCAGCTCCACGCCGGCCTGCGCGGCGAGCTCGGCCACAACGCGCCAGCGGTGCCCGGTGGGCTCGCACGCCACCGTCACCCCGGTGAACCCGGCCGCGAGAGCGCGCTGCCTGCCCCACTCGATGACCTCGGCCAGCTGCCAGGCCCGGCACCGCACCGTGCGCCGGGCCAGCACCTGACTGTCGTGGTCGGTCAACGCGAAGACCTGCTTGTCATCAGCGAGATCCACCGCGAGCACAGCATGATCACGCGGGAGCACCCCCCGCAGCCGCGTCAGACGAGCGTTACGACGGCTGTCACCCCGTGACAGACCTCTACTGTTGGACACCGACATCCTCCTGTCGTGGTTGGGACACCAAGCCCGCACCCACCACAGCAGGGGGATGTCTCGGCTTCAACCCGTCAGGCTTCTTACTAGCAGTGCCGCGGGGGCAAAACTGCCCTGCCCTCAGGCCCCTTCCGCGCGGCGTACCCACCGGGGCAGTGCCACGTCGTCCGCGACCCGCTCGAACGCCACCTGCACGGGCGCACCGATCCGGATGCCCGCGGGGTCGACGGAGTCGATGCGGGCTCCGGGCTCGGCCACGAGGTTGCCGACGATGCGGATCCCCGGGTCCTCCTCGAGCTCGACGGTGACAACGTTGTAGGGGGCGAAGACGGCGAAGGCCGGCAGCAGCGGCGGGTGCGCCACGACCCAGCTCCATACCCGACCGCGGCCCGACAGCACGCGCCACGTGCCCGCCAGCGACCGGCAGCGCGGACACATGGGCCGCGGCGGGAAGCGCAGGCGCCCGCAGGAGCCGCAGGCCTGGATGGCGAGATCGCCGCGCACGGCCGCCGCCCAGAACGGCGCGGAGTCCCCGTCCAGTTCCGGCAGCGGCGGCCCCTCGATCACGGGATCGGCTCCGAGGTCAGAAGAAGCGCGGACGTGGGGACGCCCTCCCCGCTCGTCACCAGCGACACCCGAGCCCCGGGCACCTGCGCGGTGGAGGTGCCGCGCACCTGGCGCACCCCCTCAGCGACGAGGTTGAACCCGTGCACATAAGCCTCGCTCATGCCGCCCCCGCTGGTGTTCACCGGCAGCCGTCCCCCGAGCGCCAGGCCCCCGTCGCGCACCCACGACGCCGCCTCGCCGCGCCCGCAGAAGCCGTAACCCTCCAACGACAGCAGAACCAGCGGTGAGAAGGCGTCATAGAACTGGGCGACGTCGACGTCCGCGGGGCCGACGCTCGCCTGTCGCCAGAGCACCTGGGCGCATGCCCACGCCGGGCCCTGCAGCGGATCGTCGGCGAAGTAGTTGGTCATGGTCTGGTGCTGGGCGTTCAGGCCTTGGCCGAAGGCGTGCACGAAGGCCGGTGGCCGGGCCAGGTTGCGGGCCCGCTCCGCCGACGTCACCACGACGGCCACGGCGCCGTCGGTCTCCAGGCAGTTGTCGAACAGGCACAGCGGCTCGCTGACCCAACGGGAGCCGAGGTAGTCCGACAGCGTCATCCGTTTGCCGTGCATGAGCGCGAGCGGGTTGCGGTTGGCGTGCTCGCGCACCGTCACCGCCACCCGGCCCAGGTCCTCGCGCGTGCCGCCGTAGTCGTGCAGATAGCGGCGGGTCAGCATCGCGATCTCGTCCACGGGTCGCAAGAGGCCCACCGGCCGGGTCCACTGCGCCGGACCCGTGAAGCGGTCCCCCACCTGGGCCCACGGTCGGCTCGCGGCCGACCCGCGCTTGCGCGCGCGCCAGGCCACCGCCACCCGGCACTGGCCCGTCGCCACCGCCATCGCGGCCTGCCCGACCACGCCGCAGCCCGCGCCGCCGCCGAACCCCACCTGCGACCACCAGGTCACGTCCCCGAGGCCCAGGTTGCGGGCCACCTCGACCTCGGCGTTGGGTTCGAGGGTGTACGACGCGAGGCCGTCGACCGCGGCGGGTTCGAGGCCCGCGTCGTCGAGCGCGGCGGCGATCGCCTGCACGGCAAGGGATGTCTCGGTGTCGGGCAGCGACTTGGCGAACGCGGTCTGGCCCGTGCCGACGATCGCGGTGCGGTCGCGCAACGGGTGCGTCACCAGCCTCGGAACTCCGGTGCCCGCCGCTCGACGAAGGACAGCATCCCCTCGCGGGCGTCCTCGGTGCCGTTGACCAGCTCCTGGGCCCAGGCCTCCTCGGTGAAGGCCGTCTCCCTGTCGCTCGACAGCGAGCGGTTGAGCAGCCACTTCGCCATACCGATCGCGCGGGTCGGGCCCGTCGCGAGGCGGCCGGCCAAGTCGGCCGCGACCTTGCCGACCTCGGCGGCGGGGACCACGGCGGTGACGAGCCCCATGCGCTCGGCCTCCGCCGCCGGCAGGTCGTCGCCGAAGAAGATCAGCTGCTTCGCCTTCTGCAGGCCGATCAGGCGCGGCAGGAGGTATGCGCCCCCGGCGTCCGGTGCGATGCCGCGGCGCACGAAGACCTCGATGAAGCGCGCGTCCCCGCTGGCCACCACGAGGTCGCAGGCGAGCGCGAGGTGCGCTCCCCCACCCGCCGCCGTCCCGTTCACCGCTGCGACGACGGGCTTCTCGCAGTCGAGGATCGCGGCGATGAGCCGCTGCCAGCCGGTGCGGATCATCCTGGCCGCGTCCCCCATCGCCCGCTCGGGCGCGCCAGCCGGCTTGGGCACGCCCGGCGGCCGCGAGCGCAGGTCGGCCCCGGTGCAGAAGGCGCGGGTGCCGGCGGCGGTGAGCACGACGGCGCGGACGGCGAGGTCGGCGCTCGCCCGTTCGAGCTGCGCGACGAGCTGGGTGCGCACGTCGTGGGTGAGCGCGTTCTGCTGCTCCGCGCGGTTGATGGTCAGCGTCAGGACGCCGCCGTCGTGGGCGACGAGCAGCTCCTCATCGGCTGGGGCTGCTGTCATGTCGTGACCACCAGGGCGTCGAGGGCGACCGCACCGGCGGGCCGCACGAGGAGGGGGTTGATGTCGAGCTCGGCGAGCTCACCGGAGAGGTCGAGCGCGAGGCGTTGCACGCGCAGGAGCACGTCGACCAGGGCGGCCCGGTCGGCGGCGGGGCGCCCACGGACACCGTCGAGCAGCGCGCGCCCGGCCAGCTCGTCGAGCGCGCGGTGCGCCTCCGCGGCGTCGAAGGGCGGCACCCGGTGGGTGACGTCACCGAGCACCTCCACGAGCACGCCGCCGAGGCCGACCATGACGACGGGACCGAAGAGCGGGTCCTGCGAGACCCCGACGACCGTCTCGACGCCGCCGCTCTCCATCCCCGTGACCAGCACGCCTTCCAGTCTGGCGGCAGCCGGCACGGCCGCGAGGATCGCGTCGTACGCCGCCTCGACCTCCGCCGGCGACGTCATCCCGACACGGACGAGCCCCAGGTCGCTCTTGTGGGCGAGGTCGGGGCTGCAGGCCTTCAACACCGCCGGCCGGTCCAGCCCGGCGGCGGCCTTCACCGCGTCGGCGCGGCTCTGCGCGAGGACGTCGGCGGTGACGGGGATGCCATAGCTGGCGAGCAGGCGCTTGGACGCGTGCTCCGACAGCGCCTGTCCCCGCGGCAGCGGCGGCACGTCGACGGCGCGACGGGCGGGCAACAGCGGCATCGGTGACTGCCAGCGCGCGTGGAAGGCCTGCGTGTCGAGCAGGGCCCTGACCGCGCCGACGCAGCCCGCGAAGGTGCGGAAGACCGGCAGCGGGCTCGGCAGCAGGATCTCGGTGTAGGCGACCTCGGTGCCGACCGGGCTGCCCCACACGACCAGCACCGGCTTGCCGTGCTCCGCTGCCTTCACGACGAGGTCTTTGGCCAGGCGGTTGGCCATCGAGCCGGCCCCGGTGATGGGGCAGACCAGGATTCCCACGCCGGGGTCGGTGAGGATCGCGTCGAGGATGGCCTTCCCGCGGGCGTCGCCGCTCGGCGCACCGCCGGAATCGACGGGGTTGGACACGCGCAGATAGCCGGGGATGTGCTGCCGCAGCGCTTCCTGCGTCTGCGGCGCCAAGGTCACGAGGTCCAGACCAGCAGTGGCGAGCATGTCTGCCATGTGCGCCCCGGTGCCGCCGCTGATGGAATAGACGCAGACACCGGGCGCGGAGGGGGCCGGGCTGCGGGCAAGCGCGGCCGACACGTCGAGCAGCTCGTCGAGTCCGTCGACCCGGGTCACGCCGTACTGCCGGAAGACCGCGTCCACCACGGCATCCGCCCCGGTCAGGTGACCGGTGTGCGCCTTGGCCATGGACCTGCCGGCCGCGCTGCGCCCGACCTTCACCGCGACGACGGGCACCCTGCGCTGCGCGCAGTGGTCGAGCGCGAGCTGCAGGGTCCGGCCGTCCTTGAACCCCTCGATATAGGCTGCCACGACGCCGGTTTCGGGTTGGTCGGCGAACCACCTCGCGAAGTCCGCGAACTCCAGGTCGACCTCGTTGCCGACCGGCGCCCAGTGCGAGAGCCGGATGCCGATCTCCTGCCCCTGGAAGACGGGGCGCCCCTGGTGCCCGCTCTGGGTGACCAGCGTGATGGCGCGGCCCGGCAGGTCGTCGCGGAAGACCTCGAAGGCGTTCATGTTGGTGTTCGGGCCGAGCAGTCGGGTGTCGTTGCCGGCGACCAGCTGCGCGAGCTGCCACTGCCGCTCCTCGCCGGCGGGCCCGGTCTCGGCGAAGTCGGCCGCGAAGACCACGGCGAAGCGGCTGCCCCGGGCGATCACCTCGGGCAGCACGGCCAGCGCGTCACCGACGAGGATGACGGTGAGGTCGAGCGGACCCTGACCCGGCACGTCCGCGACGCTCGCGAAGCAGGGCACGCCGTCGACGCTCGCGCGACGCGGGTTGACCGGGTGGACGACGCCGCCGCCGGCCTCCACCTTGTGCCGCAGCTTGCGCCACATCATCGTCGTCGGGCGGTGCTCCGTGTCCGACGCCCCGATGACGGCCACCACGCGCGGGCTGAAGAAGGGCGTGAGGTCGAGGTCGCGCAGGGCGGTCGGGCGGCCCGTCACGTCGAGGGGGAGCTGCGCCGTCACCCGCACCTCCAGAACCTGACGTTCGCGTCAGTCATTGCTACCACGCCGGGGTGCGGTGCGGGTGGGGCCCCGCTGGGATCGGGCCGGCTTCCGCGGCCACCGCGATGACACGGCGGGCGGCCGGTATGACGAGGACCGACCGCAGCGCCGACGGCGGCACCGTCAGCCGGACGGTGCCGTCCTGCACGCGCAAGGGGGCCGCGTCCGGGGTCTCGTCGAGGCGGACCGGGTGGGCCTCGGCGACACCGAAGCCGAAGCGCACGAGGGCTTCCACCGGCTCCGCCGAGGGATTGAGCACGCGCACCACCAGCCCGTCGCCCTCATCGGCGGGCTTGAGCGCCGAGCAGACCAGTGGGGGAGGTCCGATGCTGACGAGCGGCTCGCCCGCCGGCCAGAGGGGCGCGTCACCCGCGAGGACCGCCCGCAGCCCGAGTTCGGCTGCTCGGGCGCGGTCCGAGGGGTCGGCGCTGTCAGCGGGCAGCAGGGCGAGCCGCGCCTCCAGCCGGCCGGGGCACTGCGCCCCGGCCACCGGCATGCCCGGCCCGGCCGCCTCCGCCCGACTCGCCAGGCCGGCGCGGGACAGCCAACCCACCGAGCGCAGCAGGGTCAGCGCGAGGGTGCCGTCGGCGAGCACCTCGGCCTCGGGCAGGCCGGGCGCCAGCACGACCAGGGGCCCGACCTCGACCCAGCCCTGCTGCGGGAAGGTCACCGGCGGCGGATGTTTCCATCCTGCGGCCGGCCCGGCGCCCGGCACGCGCCGGGCTGTGCCGCTCGTGGTCGCGGCCCGGAAACTCGCGACGGGCACTCCGGTCGGGACGAGCAGGCGCAGCCGATGGTCGCGGGCGGCACCGTCCACCCGGACCCGCAGGTCGACGCGGTCGACGCCCGGCGCCACCCGGGCCAGCACCTCCACGGTGACGACGGTCGTCGCGTCGAGGCGCTCCTGACGGGCCGGCTCCGCCAGGCCGACGGGCAGCTCGAGCGTGTGCAGCACGACGAGTTCGGCGATGCCCACCGCGGACCGTCGTCGGGTCACCAGCACCTCGCGCCGCCGGCAGCGGTGGCCGTCCGCCAGCAGGTCGGCGTCATAGGTGTCACCCCGGTCGCCGACGTCCTCCAGGGCCAGCAGGCCCCCCACGGGGCCCGCGCCGAGGTCGACGGTCAGCGTGCCGTCGGCGGCGGCGTCCACCGTCACCCTGCCCGCGCGCACATGCCGGCCGTCGTCGACCTCGTCGTCGGGCACCGCGCCGGCGCTGACGTGCACGCGCCGCCACCCGCCGGCGGGCACGTCGTCGACGACCAGCTCGAGGTCGAAGGGACGGTGCTCGGGCAGCAACCGGAAGCGCGCCGGGTCGTCGCTGGCGACCAGGCGCGCGGGCCGGCCGTCGACGAGCCAGCCCGCGGGGGCGAAGGCGGCGGCGTACAACGGGTGCAGGTCCCCTCCCCCGAAACCCGTGCGCAGGAAGGGATAGGGCTCCAGGGGGAAGCGCACGACATCTGTCCGCGGGAAGGGTGACGGGTTCCAGACGGCGAGGTCGAAGGACGTCGACCAGGGGGTACGCCGCGCGGTGGCGCATCCCGCCAGCCGCTCCAGGAGCCGGTCGGTGCTCTCCTGCGCGAGGCCCTCCGCCTCCGCGTAGCGGCCGAGCATCTGCTCGTGGACGGCGTCGGTGCTGCACCCGCCGATCGAGTCGTGCGCCGTGTTCTGCAGCAACGCGCGCCACGCGAGCCGCAGGGCCGGCCGCTCGTCGGTGGCCCCCAACGCCAGCCCCAGGGCCGCGGCCGGCTCAGCCCACCCCTCGAGCAGTGCCTCGCAGCGCCGGGCCCAGAGCTTCAGCGGCAACCGCGCCGACCAGACGCCCGGCAGCAGGTTGGCGGTTCGGCCCCCGAGCAGCTCGCCGTGGTGGCGGGCCTCCCCCGGCGGGGCGAGGCCGACGAGCCGGTCGAGAAGCGCCCGCGTCACCTGCCACCCGGTGTGTTCGGACAGCGCGGCGGCGACCTCGCCGGTGCCCGCGTCGGGGAGCATGTGGTCGGTCCCGTTGGGAAACACCAGCGGCATCCCGGCGGGCGTGCGGGCCGCCAGCGTCTCGCCCAAGGCGGTCAGCCGGGCGACGACGTCGGCCAGGGGCTGGTCGTCGAGGGTCGCGGCCGCGGAATAGCTCTCGGCCAGGTGGTAGGCGGTCACCGAGGTGCCGTCGGCCCCCACCCATTCCCAGACCGTCGGCAGGCGGTCGAGCTCGTCACCGTTGCCCCGCCAGAAGACGAACGGCCCCAGGCCGAATCCCGCGAACAGCTGCGGGAACTGCGCCGGGTGACCGAAGGAGTCGGGGACGTAGGCGACGCGCGAGGAGGCACCGACGAGCGCGGCGGCGCGGCGGCCCTCGAGCAGGTTGCGCACGTGCGACTCGCCCGACGGGAGCAACGAGTCCGGCTGCACCCACCAGGGCCCCACCGCGAGGCGACCGCTGCCGCAGGCCGCGGCCAGCTCGGCGCGGCGGTGCGGGCGCAGGGCCAGATAGTCCTCGACGACGACGGACTGGCCGTCGAGGTGGAAGACGTAACCGGGGTCGGCGGCCAGCAGCTCGAGGACGCGGTCGACCGTGTCGACGAGCCGCGCCCGGAACTGCTGGAACTCATGGTGCCACTCCCGGTCCCAGTGGGTGTGTGGCACCAGCAGCACCTCGTGCGCGGTCACGCCAGCACCTCCGGGTTGACCGGTGAGGCAGGACGCTCGCCGCGCAGCACAGCGTCGACGTTCTCGCACGCGTGGCGCACCATCGCGAGGCGCGTCGCGGCAGTCGCCGAGCCGATGTGGGGCAGCAGCACCAGGTTCGGCGCGGCCAGCAGCCGGGGGTCGACGCGCGGCTCGTCGGCATAGACGTCGAGGCCGGCACCGCCGAGCCGGCCGTCCTCGAGGGCCGCCGCGAGGGCGTCGGCGTCGACGACCGGGCCGCGGGCAGTGTTCACCACCACCGCGGTGGGGCGCAGGAGGGCGAGCCGCCGGGCATCGAGCAGGTGGTGGGTCTCGGCGGTGAGCGGCGTGTGCACCGACACCACGTCGGCCCAGCGCAGCAACCCGTCGAGGTCATCGGTCCAGCCGGGCTCCCCCGTGTCGTGCCGCGTGCAGTGCCGCACCACCATGTCGAAGCCGGCGGCGCGCCGGGCGACCGCCCGGCCGGTGCGGCCGAAGCCGAGCAGCGCCAGCCGCGCGCCATGGACGTCATTGCCAAGGAAGCCATCGAGCCGCCAGCCGTCCCAAGTCCCCCGCCGCAGCGCCGCCTCGGCCTGCGACGCCCGCCGGCTGGCCGCGAGGATGAGCAGAAAGGCGAGGTCCGCGGTGGTCTCGTCGAGCAGGCCCGGCGTGTTCGTCACGACGATGCCCGCGGCCGTGGCCGCCGCCACGTCCACGTTGTCGACGCCGACGGCGACCGTGGCCACCACCTTGAGGCGCCGCCCGCGCAGCACGTCAGGCCCGATGCGGTCCGTGAGCAGGCACACCAGCGCGTCGGCGTCCGCGGTGGGCGGCCCGACCTCGACGTCGTACGCCGCCAGTGCACCGACGCCGTCGGCCGGCAGCGGTGCGGTGAGCACCACCCGCGAGCTCAGAGCCGCACCCCCACGACGACACCGAAGTCGCGCTCGAGGTGCGCGACTTCGTTGTCGCGCCAGGTGACGTCGCGACCCTGCAGGTTGACCAGATCGAGGTCCTCCAGGAGCGGCCACGGGCCCTCGTGCCAGGTCCCGACCGCCAGGTTGAGACCCCGGGAGCCGTCGAGCAGGAAGGCGCGCAGCTCGTGCAGATCCGCCGGGTCGGCGAAGGTCAGGTCCGGCGCACCGACGACGATGCAGGCCGGGCGGGAGTGCAGCGGGACCAGCGTCTGGGTCGCGAGGTGGTGCCGGTTGAGGTGGTCGATGCGGAACGGGCGGCGCTCGTGGTGCAGCACATCGAGGGTGAGTTCCTCGCCGCCGCGGGTCTCGAGCTGCACCGCCTCGCGCCCGACGACCTGCCCATAAGGTGCGAAGGCTTCCGGCGTCAGCGGTTCGGCGGTGACCCAGTGCCACTGCGGGCCGGCCGGCGCGGCGCCGGCAGCCGCCGGCGGGGTCAGCACGGGCCGGGGGGGACGCGGGTGGGACGCATCGAGGATCGGCTGGCGGCGCTGGGCATCAGCCTGCCCCGCCCGCACCCGCCGCACGCGCCACTGCTGCCGCTGGTCGTGCACGGCGGCCGGGCCCAGACCAGCGGCCAGCTCCCGCGCCTCGACGGTCGCCTCACCAGCAGCGGGCTGCTCGGCCGTGACCTCGACGTGACCGCCGGGCGCGCGGCCGCGCGCGTCCGCGGGCTGAACGCCCTGTCGACACTGCGGGCGGGGCTCGGGGATCTCGACCGCGTCGAGCGCGTGCTGAGCGTGCTGGTGTTCGTCGCGTGCGTGCCGGGGTTCACGGAGCAGCCCGCGGTGGCCGACGGCGCGAGCGAGGTGCTGATGCAGGCCTTCGGTGACCCGGCGGGCCGGCACACCCGCAGCGCGGTCGGCGTCGCAGCGCTGCCCCGTGGCGGGCCGGTGGAGATCGAGGTCACGGTCGCCCTCCTCGACTGAGCTGGGCCGCCGGCACCAGCTCGACCGCGTCGGCGTCGAGGCCGAGCAGGTCCACCGTGCTCGCCCCGGCGGCGAGGGCCGCGAAGAGCCCCAACTCGCCGTCCCGCCGAGCGCTCGCCGCGGTGAGCACGTCGTCGAGGGCCGCGGCCGGGACGACGACGACACCGTCCGCATCGGCCACGACCCAGTCGCCGTGATGCGCGATGACGCCGCCGACCTCCACGGCACCGCCGACGCTGCCGGGGCCCACCTTGCGGGCCCCCGGGAGGCAGGTGGCGGTCGCGAAGACGGGAAATGCCCGCTGTGCCAGGGCATCCGTGTCTCGCACGCCGCCGTCGAGCACCAGGCCGGCCAAACCCCGGGCAAGGGCCTGACAGGTGAGCACCTCACCCCAGTTGCCGAGGTCGGCGGACGCGCGTCCGACCAGCACGCTGCCGCGGCGCGCCACGGTGAGCGCCACGTGCAGGGCCAGGTTGTCACCGTCGGGGCAGCGCACGGTGCAGGCCGGGCCGGCCATGCGGGCACCCGGCCAGGCAGCCCGCAGCCGCGGCAGGCAGGTCAGCGCGCCGCTCTCGCCGAGGGTCGCCGTACCCATGGTGAGGAGCCGGTGCACCGTCTCCTGCACGTGCTGCCCTCCCCCGGATCGCGGGTCCGGAGCGTACCGTTGAGGTGACACGCGTGTCAGGCATGGGCGAGTGAGGAGCTGGGCGATGTCGGTGGACATGCAGCAGCTGGCCGGCAGCCGGCGGCGGCTGGGGCAGGCGGGCCACGTCGACCCCATCACCGCCGGCGTGGTCCGGAGCGCCATGGAGACGGTCTGCTTCGAGATGGCGACCTACGTCTCGCGCACCGCCACCACGCCGATCCTCAACCAGAGCAACGAACGCAACGCGACGATCCTCGACGGTTCCGGCCGGCTCGCCGCACTGTCGGTCGGCATCCCCCAGTTCATGCTGACGTCCACCCTGCCGGTGCGTTTCGCGCTCGAGTTCTTCGGCGACGACATCCACCCCGGCGACGTCTTCGTGGCCAACGACCCCTACCACGGGGGTGGCCACCTGCCGGACTACAACGTCTTCGCGCCTGTCTTCGCCGCCGACGACGGGCGCCTCATCGCCGTGGCCAGCATCCAGTGCCATCACGGCGACACCGGCGGCAGCGTCCCCGGTGGCTACAACATCACGGCCAGCGACATCTGGGGCGAGGGGGTGCGCTGGCCAGCGATCCGCGTCGTCGACCGGGGCGTGGACCGCCGCGACGTTTTCTATGCGCTGCAAGCCAACAACCGCCAGCCCGGGTTCGAGGGTGACATCCGCGCGCAGGTGGGTGCGGCCCAGTTGGGGGCGCTCCGCCTGGCGGAGATCGCGCAGCGCTACGGCGCGGAGACGGTCGAGCAGGCCATGGACTTCTCCATCGACTACGCCGCGCGCCGTTTCCGGGAGGAGATCGCGTCCTGGCCGGACGGCACCTACGAGGCCGACTCCTATGTCGACCACGACCCGCTGGGCAACCTCGACGTCCACCTCCACGTGGCGGTGACCGTGGCGGGCACGGAACTCACCATCGACTTCACCGGCAGCGACGGTCGGCCCGAACTCCAGGCGTGGTCGACCTTCGGCAACACCCGCGGTTATGCCGTCGGGCAGATCGCCGCGCTGATGGACCCGTCGATCCCCAAGAACGAGGGGTTCTTCGACTCGATCACCCTGATCGTGCCGCCCGGCTGCGTGCTCAATCCACACTCCAGCCGTCCCGTCTCCGCCGGCACGCACCACCCCGGTGTCGAGGTCGGCGAGGCCATCGCGGTCGCGCTCTCCCAAGCGATCCCGGACCGTTGCGCCCCGCAGATCTACAAGACGGGCATCCCGACGGTCATCGTCGGCAAGCATCCGCGGACGGGCGAGTCCTTCACCGATCACAGCGCGGAGACCTACGCCGGGTGGTGCTCTGCCGTCCGCGGCCAGGACGGCTGGGGAGCCTTCAACGCCTCTTTCGGCAACCTCTGGAAAGCCACCGCCGAGATCAACGAATCGCTCTATCCGCACGTGCAGTGGGCCCGCGACTATCGCACCGACTCGGGCGGGCCGGGCCAGTGGCGCGGGGGCTGCGGCAGCCACTACGTGAAGGAGACGCTCGTCGACGCGCGGGTCTACACCTACGTCGTCGGCATGCGCTACCCCATGCCCGGGATCGCCGGCGGCGGCAACGGGGAGCCGAACTCCCTGCGGCTCGGGGTGGGCGGCCCGGACGAGCTCGTGGTGCAGCACACCGCCGACTGGGTCCCCACCCGGGCCGGCGAGCGGATCGTCTACGAGTACGGCGGGGGCGGCGGCTGGGGCGACGCCCTGGCGCGCGACCCGGCAGCGGTGCTGGACGACGTCCTCGACGAATACGTCTCGGTGGCCGGCGCCCGGCGCGACTATGGCGTGGTCCTCACCGGCTCGCTGGCCGATCTCTCCGTCGCGGTGGACGAGTCGGCGACGGCGGCGCTCCGTGCCGAGCGCCGCGCCGCCGCCTGACCCCCCGGCCCACCCCCCGCCGAGCCGCACGGTGTGCCACCCACCCCCGCCGAGCCGCACGCTGTGCCACCCACCCCCCGCCGACCCGCACGCCGTGCCACCCACCCCCCGCCGAGCCGCACGCCGTGCCACCCACCCCGCGCCGAGCCGCACGCCGTGGCCTGAGTCGGGCCCACAGGACAGCCACAACGTGCGACTCGGCGCGAGACCCGTTGAGGCCCTGGTCAGCGACGACCTGACAGACCTCGATCTGGTTGCCGTCGGGGGCGTGCAGCCAGAACAGCCGGTAGACGCCTGCTTGGCACCGCGCTCGGCGCGGCCCCCGGCGCGGTGACTGCAGCGTGCCACGGGCGATGTCGGCGGCGGTGAGTGCCTTGGGCGTCGGTCAGTCGCCGGGGGCCAGCGGAGACGGGCCACCGTCTGCCAACGAATGTCGGGGAGCCGGGCAGGAGACCCGGCGGCAAAGGCGAACCCCCGGGGTTAAGAGCCCTCTGGAGGAAACCGTGTCCCGTCGCCCCACCGTTCTCGTCCTGGCCGTGGCCGGGGGCAGCCTGGTGGCCGCCGCCGCCACTGCCGCCGCCGGTCCGGCCGCCGGACCAGCCGCCGCCCCGCACGCCGTCGCGGCGCGCGTACCGGTCTTCGCCAGCCCCACGGTGGTGGACAACTACCGCCCCGGCTTCGAGCCCGACGTGGCGGTGGACCACAGCCCCGGCGGAGACCGGCGGCTCTACACCTCGACGCCGTTCGGCTTCAGCACGACGCAGTCGTTCATCGAGCGCAGCGACGACGGTGCTGACAGCTTCCATCTCATCGAGGCCAACGTCGCCGGGAAGCCGTTGACCTGCGCGGGGGGCGGCGACACGGAGGCGCAGGTCGATTCCGTCAGTGGGTCGCTGTTCTTCTCCGACCTGCAGGGGCTGACCAACTTCTCCAACGCACGCAGCGATAACCACGGCGGCACGTTCACCGGCTCCTGCACCTCGGTGACGGGTACGGGGGTCGACCGGCAGTGGATCGGTCTGGACACCAACGGCGGGACGACCGCCGTCGGGGCCGGGGCAACCGCGGGGCGTGCCTACCTCGACTACGACAACGTCGCCCAGGACACGGGGGCGAACGTGTTCGCCAACCAGCTGGTGATCAACCAGTCGGTCGACGGCGTGCAGTACGGCTCCGCCTGCCCGGGCGGAGCGATCTGCGGTGGTCCTGCCACCGCCATCAGCCCGGACGAGGGCCTGCCGGGGAACCTGATCGTGGACAACACCCGCGGCGGGGCCTACCAGCACAGCGTCTACGCGGCACACACCAACGGCGCGCTGAGCGGCATCACCGTGAGCATCTGCCGCGGAGCCGCCATCGGCGTGCCCAAGGACGCGGCGACCGCGGCCGACTACTGCCTGGATCCGACGGCCATCACGGACACCTCCCGGGTCTCCAGCCACTGGCACGACGTACCCGTCGACACGGCCGACGCAGGGCAGGTGGACAAGGCGTTCAACGTCATCCAGGTCGACAGCGCCGGCAACCTGTACATGACCTGGGCTTCGGCGCCCATCATGAAGGACGCGAACGGCAATTTCCCGCAGACGGCACCCGCCCAGATCTACTACTCCCGCTCCACCGACGGCGGCGAGCACTGGTCCCCCCGCGTCAAGGTCAACGCCCCCGCCCAGGCCACCAACATCTTCCCGTGGATCACCGCCGGGGACGCCGGCCGGGTGGCCATCGCGTGGTACGGCAGTGAGCAGACCACCGGCAAGGTGCCGTTCGACTCGGACTCGCTGGACAACGGCCTCTGGGACGTCTATCTCGCGCAGACCACCAACGGTCTCGACCAGTCGCCCTCCTTCACGGTGACCACGGTGAGCGACCACCACGTCAAGTACGGCAACATCTCCACCGGTGGGCTCGGCGGGGCCTCCGACCGCAGCCTCGGTGACTACATGCAGGTCCAGACCGGGCTGCGTGGAGAGGCCGTCGTCAGCTACGTCGACGACACCTCCACCGGGCGCAACCAGGACTTCACCGGCGGCACCGGGCAGTCTCCGCCGGAGGCCTCGGGTCCTACGATGATCGCGCACCAGATCGGCGGGCCGAGCCTGCTCAGCACGGTCGGTGACCTCGGTGACGCCACCCCCGCGACCGACGGGGTGACCGACCCCACCGGAGTGGGCGTCGGAGACTCCTTCGTCTCCCAGCTGGGGACGGCGACGGCGGGGTCGGCCGCGCAGGACATCGCGGCCGTCGCGGTCTCCCGGCCCGACCCCGGGCACCTCACCTTCACCCTGCGGACGGCGGACCCGAAGCTGGCCTCGGACCTGCGGGTCGATCCCACCCAGGGCGGCACGACGGGCGTGTGGATGGTCCGCTGGGCCGACCGATATGAGCCGGCCCTCAAGGACGGGGCGATCCGTTACGTCGCGATGCAGTCGACGTTGGGGGGGACGCCCGAGTTCTACACGGGTACGACGAGCTGCATCGCCACCGTGCGGTGCAAGTACATCAGCTATCCAGCGACGACCGACATCCCCGGGAAGATCAGCGGGGACACGATCAGCTGGACCGTCCCGCTCGACGCGATCGGGAGTCCGGCCGACGGCGCCGGGCTCTTCAGCGTGACCGGCTCCACAGCGGTTCAGCCCCTCCCGTCGGTGCCGCCGGCGGTCACGCTGCCCACGTCTGGCGACGTCACGAACACGCAGCTCCCGAACCTGGTGGACGCCGCGAAGTCGTTCTCCTACTCGCTGCGCACCGCCTCCGTCGGCGGCACGACCGTCTCCTCCGGTCCGGCCCCGGCGGGCCCGACCGCGGGCCCGACTGCGGGCCCGACCGCGGGCCCGACCGCGAGCAAGGCTGCCGCGGCGGTCAAGCCCCGGAAGTCCACGAAGAAGCCCGCGGCCCGGCGCGTGCAGCGGCCCACGCAGCCAACCAGGACGCTTGCCTTCACCGGGCTGGACGTGCTCCTTCCGGTGGCCGGCCTGGCCCTGCTCACCGGTGGCGTGCTGATCCGCCGGAGGCGCCGCCCCGGGCTCTGACGGGGTCAGCACCTCGTCGGGCTGAGCCGGCCATGGCGTCGTGACGAGGCGAGAGGACCTGGCCATCTCTCCCTCGCGGTGGACGAGTCGGTGACGGCGGCGCTCCGTGCCG
>JAABUT010002502.1_pt1 | contig 17553 bp, 18 predicted proteins | sample 5559281 | NCBI WGS metagenome assembly JAABUT01 (sample SAMN10711880, study PRJNA513359) | rock metagenome | isolation source: Antarctica rocks | place: Antarctica: Victoria Land, Ricker Hills nord | collected 2016-01-04 | reverse complement strand
GTACAACCGTAAAAGATTGCATTCTGCACTGGGATATTTGTCACCACAGGACTTTGAAAAACAACTACTAAATAAACAAATTATTGCCGCTTAACCGATTGTCCATTTTTTTGTTGCAAGTCCAGTATCGACGATTGGACAAATTTTTGATTAATTTAAGTAACAACTTTAAAAATGAGTGAGATGAAGAAATTACCTGTAAAGTGTTTTTTGCTATTGTTGTTTTTAATTGGTGCGATGCGGGCATTTTCACAGAATCAAGCATTCATGGACCAGCTTGCCGGGCGGTTAAACGCTTATACAGACAGTTTGTCCCGTGCATCAGTTTATCTAAGAACCAGTAAAGATATCTACGAGTCTACGGAAGATATCTGGTTTAAGGCCTATCTGCTGGATGCGCAATATCATAACCTTTTCGGGCTTGATAAAACACTTTATGTACGGCTTATGAAAACAGGTAGAGACAGCGTCGTTTGGGAAGAAAAATATCCTATAAACAATGGCGTGGTGAGCGGGCATATCTTTCTTGATAATTCTTTAACGGAAGGTGATTATCTTTTATCCGCGTATTCAGCCCATTCTTTTTACACTAACACGTGGAATGGAAAGCCGAAATCTTACTCTTACTTCAAAATTTGAAAACAGAGAGTATGAATATAAAAGGCAGGAGCAATTGAAAGAAATGTTTTCGCACAAAAATGAGCAGGAACAGACCCGGAAAAGGGGATTAAGCAGATAGCCCCCTATATTATGAAGCAATCAACCATGATCACCAAAAGCCAACTACCTCAAAATATAGGTAAGCACCATAGTGTTTTTTATTTTTAGCCAGCTCCCTTCCTGGACACAATAATTATTTTTTCTTTTTGCTGTTGGATTTATACAGATAGAAAACGGCAGAATCACCTCTATGAGCCTTGTTTAATTCTTGCGCACGACTTTCAAAATCCTGGATCTCTTCGGTAGAAAATAACTTGTCAAATGAATACACATTGTAATTATCTTCCTTTGAAAATAACGGTATTCCACGTTCATATAACTCGCTACCTAAAAACTGAAAGCTTGAAGAGTCGAAAAATGTTTTTCTAACTTCGAATCCTGTTTGTTCTGCCAAAATGTTCAAGCTTTGTACAGTATGTAAAAAAAGATGTCTTGGTGCGTCTAACTGCACCCAATTTTCGCGGTACTTTTCCCAGGCCTCTCCAATAACAGGGATTCTAATCATCAGGCAACCTTTGTCTTTGAGAACTCTATAGACATCGAGCAATGCCTTTTGTTGTTCTGGCATATGTTCAAGTACATGATGCATCATTACTAAATCATAGGAGTTATGGGGCAATTCAGCGACTTCTTTTTTGTGGACATTAACTCCGAAACCATAATTAACTTCATTAGGGAGGAACATATCAACTCCCTCAACATTCTCGAATCCTTGATTAAATAATTCGCAAATTAATAATCCATTGCCACATCCAAGATCCAGAATTCTATCATTTACACTGGCATTTATTTCCTTTAGATAGCGGAATAGCTTCGTGCCATTTTTGTATTTTTTCTTTATCCGCGTTCCAGCGAAAAGCCGTTTGAAGAACGGAAGCCTTTTAAGCGTTGGGGTTTCTGGATTATAAGCGTAGTAGTAGGGAGGATAATATTTTTCCAAATCCTCAGGAACCTCATTAATTTGTAAACAGCCGCACAGAGAGCACTCAATATATTTGAAAGCGCCTTTGAAACCGAACATTTGTTCCTCCAACGTATATACGTTCGGAGTAGCAGATTTACATATTTTACAACTCATATTAATATTTAGAAGTTAGCGACCGGTCATTAACTCATGCATCGATCCTAGGAATTTATTTTACCTGATGTTTCGCGAATATAGTGATAAAAGAATGTAGGGTTATTAGGATAAGCAAACCCACCTAAATAAAATTTATGATTTTTTATTTGTGAGCTTGAGGTGTTTTAATAATTTTTAAAAAACTAGGATGCAAAAACTACCCCTAAGTGTATGCACCCTAGTTATTAATTGGCCTGCAAGGTTGAATACACGGTATCGGTCGAAGATCAGTTTAAGGAGGTAGGGAAAATAAGTAAAAACTTGCAGTTCGACTATCCTGTTGAGGGCACGGCAACAGCAGAAAAGAAAGAGGACCTACCTTCCCGCATAATAGGTACGGGCACTATCAACATGAACGAGGTAAAAATTGTAGCAAGAAAGCAGAATGTTTTCCGGGACAAGTATATAGGCCATTTAGACAGTCTGGCTAAGTTTGAAGGAAATACTGATTTCGTAACTCCAAACAGCAGTTGGCTCAATGTCCCGGTAGGTTCCTCTGGCACAAGGCCGGTGGAAGGGAAAACCTACATCACCTGGAACGGTCCTAACCCACCACATTCTTACCCTTTTTCTTTTGATGTAACTAATTCAAAGCAGGTTGTCTATCACTATCCAAAATTTACAGAAGAGGGGTTATTAAAAAAAGTTCAAGCTTACCAGGATCAAAGGTTATTATGAACAGCGGGAATTTTATCAGCCCGATTATGATAAAGATTCAGATCCGCTTCCGGATTACCGGAACACATTATTATGGGTGCCTGACGTAATTACTGACAAAAATGGAGAAGCTTCCGTAGAATTCTTCTGCTCGGATATTAACAGCAGTTTTATGGGGATTATTGAAGGGGTAGGGCCGGACGGATTGTTGGGTAAAAAGGAGTTTCGTTTTAATGTAGTTAAGTGAGATGTTAAAAAGCTTATTTACTGTCGATACTGTTTTTACCGGCATAAAAGAAGCGTCCGGCAAATTTAATAATATTGCCGTGTTTTGATAACTTTGGCTGAAGATACGCATGACTACACAACAAATCCTTCGGCATTACTGGAAGCACGAAGCTTTCCGGCCGATGCAGGAAGAAATAATCCTGTCTGTTTTATTGGGATACGATACGCTGGCGTTGCTGCCTACCGGCGGCGGTAAGTCGGTTTGTTTCCAGGTTCCGGCACTGGCCAAGGATGGTATTTGCATCGTGGTTTCCCCGCTGATTGCCTTAATGAAAGACCAGGTGGAAAACCTTGTGGCAAAAGGGATTGAAGCGATCAGCATTGTATCCGGAATGGGCAGGCGCGAAGTAGATATTGCTTTAGATAACTGTGTTTACGGCAACATCAAGTTCCTGTACCTCTCGCCCGAAAGATTGTTGTCTGAACTGGTGCAGGAACGCATCCGGTACATGAACGTAAACCTGTTTGCCGTGGACGAAGCCCATTGCATCTCACAATGGGGTTACGATTTTCGTCCTGCTTATTTGCATCTGGCTGGTTTGCGGCAGCTTCATCCAAACGTTCCGGTACTGGCTTTAACGGCAACGGCAACGGCACAGGTTCGGGAAGATATCCAGCAGAAATTGTTGTTTAAAAAGAACAATGTTTTTCAGCAAAGTTTCGAAAGGCAAAATTTAAGTTACGTGGTTCAGGGGGATGAAAACAAGCTGCGCAAAATGCTCGATGTAATCCACGCCATAAAAGGCAGCGGGATTATTTATGTAAGAAGCCGGCGCGAAACGTTTGAAATTGCAAAGTATTTAAATCAACATCAAATTTCTGCAGATTATTACCATGCCGGGTTAGCAGCCGAAGAACGTTCCGTTAAACAGGAAAACTGGAAGAATAACGAGGTGCGTGTAATTGTGGCCACCAACGCTTTCGGTATGGGCATTGATAAGCCGGATGTCCGTTTTGTGGTCCACAAAGACGTGCCCGAAAGTTTGGAAGCCTATTATCAGGAAGCGGGCAGGGCAGGGCGCGACGGACAAAAAGCTTTTGCCGTGCTGCTTTATACCAAAAGCGACCGGTTACATCTGGAAAAAAAGTTTGAACTGAGTTTTCCTTCGGTGGAAGAGATCAAAAAAACTTACCATTACCTCGGCAATCACACACAACTGGCTTATGGCGCAGGGGAAGGTTTAAGTTTTGATCTGGATATTGCCGATTTTTGTACAAAGTTTAAGCTTGTTCCGGTTAAAACCTTAAATGCTTTGAAGTTTTTGGAACAAAATGATTATCTCGCTTTTACCGAAAGTGTTTTTTTGCCATCCCGTTTTCGTTTTGAGATCGGGAATGAAGATCTGTACCGTTTCCAGATAGAAAATGCAGGTTTTGATCATTTTATCAAAACCATATTGCGCACTTACGGCGGTTCTTTTGAAAACTATGTCCGCATCCGCGAACTCGATATTGCACGGCGTATAAACCTGAGCGTACAGCAGGTGATCGCGCAGTTAAAAATATTGGAAGAGCAGGGCATTTTAAGTTATCTGCCGCAAACAGACCAACCGCAGGTTACTTTTACAAGGCCGCGGCAGGATGACTTGCATGTTATTATCGACCGGAAATTTTTGGAGGAGCGGAAGCAGGTTTTCCGTCAAAAAATGGAAGCCGTTTTTACTTATGCCGAAAGCAGACAATGCCGCAGCAGGATGTTGCTGGCTTACCTGGACGAACCGGATGCACCCAGTTGCGGACGGTGCGATGTTTGTTTGGAGAATAAAAGGCGTGAAAAAGGACTGGAAATATTCGACCGCATCACCCAGGAAGTAGTCGGGTTACTATCAGTACAAAACAATTCGGTGGAAGATTTGGTGCGGTCCGTGAAAACCGGGCACGAAAAAGAAAAACTGGAAACCATCCGGCGTTTGCTGGATGCAGGAAAAATAAAATCCAACGGGGAAAAATATTATCTTTAAAACAGAAAATCCTGCTGAAAACAATGCTTTTTTTAGCAGCATAAAATTGGTGTCTGTACTTTGATCAACTTAGAAAAAATACAATGAAAAAGCCTTCTTTACTTATTCTGTTTCTTTTTGGTTTAGTTTTTTCAGGCTTGTTGTCCTGCAACAATTCCTGTGAAAGAGGTTCCGGAAAAATAGTTTCCGAAGACCGGAAAGTGACAGCTTTTACCAAAATCAATGTTTCCGGGTCATATAAATTAATACTGAAACAAGGCGAAGCGGCTGTAAAAGTTACCGCAGATGATAACCTGCTGAAACTGATTGAAACAGAAGTGAACGGCGACGAACTGAAAATCAGTACCAAAAGAAACGTTTGCGATGCCAGCCCAATGATCGTTTATGTTACCAATCCCGATTTTCGTGCAGTAAAATCTTCCGGAGCTGTGGATTTAAGTGCTGATAGAAAGCTAACCCTTAAAGATTTTGATATGGAACTGGCCGGCTCGTCAAAAGTAAACCTAAATTTGAACGCAGCTAACGTAACTACGGCTACCAGCGGTTCTTCCGAAATTAATCTGACCGGCCAGGCCACACAAAACAACGTAACCATGAGCGGAAACAGTAATTTAAACGCTTTTGATTTTGTTGTGGCCGATTACCGGATTGAAACCAGTGGCGCCTCGCATTGCCGTGTCAATGTTTTAAACGAATTGAGCGTGAACATGAGCGGCATTGCGAGTGTGGAATACAAAGGTAACCCAACCAAAATCAACAACGAACATTCGGGCGCAACGAGCATCAAAAAGATCCCTTAAGAACAGGAGATGCTTCTTTTACTGGGCAAAAAACATTAAACTTCTAATTCTTTTTGTATCGATATAATAAAAACCAGACATGAAATTTACAGGGATAAAAGAAGCATGATAGTTTTTTAAACATAAATTTAATCAAAGCCTAATCAAATAAAGTTTGTGATATTGAAGTTGTTTAATCTTTTTTTTAGGGAATCTTTTTGCCGGTATAATTATTCATCCCCCTAACCCCCTTCAAAAGGGGGAAATATAGCGCCTATCTTTCTAAAGCATACAACAGGGGGTTTAGAAAGGCGGCGTTTGCAGGTTCCCCCTTTTGAAGGGGGGCAAGGGGGATGACCTGATATTTTACCCGATAAAAGAAGTACCAAGTAAAAAACAAAAAGAAATAACTTTAAACAACTTCATTAATAACGAATGATGAAATATTGGTCCAAAGTTTCCTTACGTTTTTTATACCAGATAAAATCCATTAATATATTTTCGTTTGGATAATTTTCGACCACCTTTAAAATTTCTACCGGATGTTTTTGCCGTAATTTTTTTACTGTTGCTTCATCTGTGTAAATAATTTTTTTGGCAGGGCTTTCATTTTGTAAATCAGCTTTTGATAAAAGTTGCGCCGGTTGCCTGCAGTAAAATTGGAAAGTGTTATTTAAGCTGTCCATTACATAAACAGGTTTGTTTGGAAAATACTGATTGATGTATTTTGGTGCCTGAACGTCGGCTTTATAGTTTGCCAGTAAGGGATAAAAAATTGTGTTGAGGTAAAGGTTTACAAAAAGCGTTGCGCTGCAGGAAAGCAAAAACAGGAATTTAAAACCGGAAGTATTTTTATTAAGATAAAAAATCAGGATTCCAAGACTTGTGGTTTCCGTTAATAACAAAACCAGGTTTCCCGAATTCAGGAAATAATTAAATATCAAAGTAGCCAACAACAAGATACCAACTTGTAAATATTGAACAAATTTAAAAAAGCGAAATGTTCTGTTTGAAAGGGCTTTACTAAAAGCAGCGGCGGTAAAAACAGCAAAAAAGGGGAAAATAATATTGGTGTAGAACGGTAGCTGGAAACGGGAAAGCGAAAATATCAGCCACATGCTCAAGGCACCGCAAAATGTATAATATTCGGGCAAAGGTTGTTTTTTAAATATCTTTTTTAGGTGGATAAAAACAGCATAAACCAGCATGAAAAACCAGGGCGCAAAAGCCCAGGTTAAAGTATGGACGAAAAAAAATATACTTCCTGATTGTCGGGTAATGGGTCCGTTGTTTATAAAACGCCCGAACTGGCTGTCCCACAAAAACCAGTGGATGCCTGAAATGTGCGGATTTTGAAAAGTGGTTTTGCCAGGCCGGCTATCAAACTGGACATACAGGCTGTAAATTTCGGGCAGGATAAAAACAGCAGTAAGTATAAAGGCCAGCAGCCATTTTAACCGAAATATTTCTGCATATCGTTTTTTAAAAATCAGTTCTCCAATCACGCTTGCACCAATCGGGATCAGGGCAAAAATACCTTTCGTCATCACGGCACAAGCGGCAAACAAACTTCCAAGGATGAGGTCTCTCCGACTAAACCTTTTTTCAAGTTGATAAAAGTGATAAACGCTGCCGATGATCAAAGCCATTAAATAAGGTTCTGCACGTACATCCGTATTCGACATGTAAATTTGCTGCGCAGATACCAGGATCAGAACGGCCATTAAAGCTGTTTTTTGACCGTGGCTTTTTTTTGCGAACAGGTAAGTATAAACCGCTGATAAAACAAAGAACAGCAAGGCGGGCAACTTGTAACTCCAGGTATAAATGCCAAACAATTTAAAACTCAGGGCAGCCATCCAAAATGGAAAATGCGGTTTGTCCAGCCAGTCTTTTCCATAAGAAAACAATTCCCAATAATTTCCCCGCAGCACCATGTTTTTTGCAAGAGCGGAATACAAGCCCGGGTCATCTGTGAAAAAAGGAACATTAATACCCAAAAAATTTACGCCCAAAGCCAGGATCAGAACAAGTAAACAGGAAAAGTCGTTTTTTAAATTTACGGGCATTTACCTAAACATATCAATGATTTTTAGGTGATAAAAGAAGCATTATTGTTTAATATTGTTCTTTATAATCACCTAAATTAGTTTATTCTACAACCGCAAATATGCCAAATAATTATGATGCCGCTGCCTGGTTTTATGATGCACTGGCACAACTGGTTTTTGGTAAAGCATTGGTAGAAGCACAACGTTTTTTAGTTAGGCATATTAAACCAGGAGATGGGGTATTGATTGTTGGCGGAGGGACCGGCTGGGTTTTAGAGGAAATTGCATGTGTACAGGCTTCTACCTTAAATATTACTTATGTAGAAATCTCGGGCAGGATGATCGGCTTATCAAAAGAGAGAAATTACCTGCAAAACGAAGTATGTTTTGTACATGCTGCCATTGAGGACTGTGAGCTAAAACAGCAGTACGATGTGGTGCTGACACCTTTTTTGTTCGATAATTTTTCTGAAGAACGTATTCAAACTGTTTTTACACAATTGTGCCAAAGTTTAAAACCGGGCGGCTTGTGGTTGTTGTGCGATTTTCAAATTCAAAACAATCATCATCATGTTTGGCAAAAAATGCTGCTGCAAACCATGTATTGGTTTTTCGGATGGCTCTGCAGTGTCGAAACAAAAAATTTGGTTAAAATGGAACCGTACTTCTTCAAACAAAACTATATTTTAAAAGAGGGAAAAACTTTTTACCAAGGCTTTATCACCTCACAGGTTTATCAAAAGCTTATTGATTTTTAGGTGATAAAAGAAGCATTAAAGATACTTCTTTTATCTACTTAAACCTTACAAATTCAACTGCTTTAAACTTCCATCTTTTACTTTAGTCTGAGATGTGTAAATCAACCTATTAAAATGAAAAAGTTATTTTTTTTATCTGCCTTTGTAGCTGTAAGTTTAAGTATCCAATCTGCAAAAGCACAAATTGGCGTTCATTTAAATGTAAACTTAGGCCCAAGGCCCGTTTATGTTGAGCCTGCACCTGTTGAAGATAATTATTATTACCTGCCGGATGCCGATGCTTATTACTCTGTGCTAGAGCACGTTTATTATTATGAGAATGATGGCCGCTGGGTTTCCGGTCCGCGTTTAGTAGGAAGATACCGTGATGATGATTATGACCACATGCGCCATTATGTTATAAACGAACCAAGGCCGTATTTGCGGAATGATTATTATAGGGAACGGTTTCGCGATCAGCAATTTGCCGGACGTTATGATGTGAGGGATCAAAATTATGGACGTAGTTATGAAAGAGACCATGATCACGAACATTACGAACACCGGGGCCAAAACTATGATAATGGTTATTACAGAGGCGGACGAGACGAACACCATGATCATGGCAACCATAACGGTTGGTACAAACATTAAGAAGCACCTGCTTAATTCAAAAAAAAAGCTGCCCGTTTCGGAGCAGCTTTTTTTATGGCAGAAAAATTATTCCCATGCGCTGGCTTCGTTCAATTGATGGATAGCTTCTGCATTTAACTGCAGTTCTGTCGCTTTAATAATTTCGTTTAATTGTTCAATACTGGTTGCACTAGCAATCGGCGCAGTGATGCCCGGCCGGTTCATCAACCAGGCCAGAGCTACGGCAGCAGGTGTTGTGTTCAATTCCTGCGAAACCTCGTCCAGCGTTTTTAGAATTTTGAAACCGCGGTCGTTTAGGTATTTGCTGATGCCGTGCCCGCGTTTACTTTTGGACAAGTCCACTTCCGATCGGTATTTCCCGGTTAAAAATCCGCTGGCCAAAGAAGAATAGCTGATTACGCCGAGATGATGTTCCTGGCAAAGCGGCTCTAGTTCTTTTTCATAATCCTCGCGGTCGTATAAATTATACAAAGGCTGCACCGTTTGGTAGGATGGAAAACCATGTTCTTTACTTGTCTTTAGTGCCACCAGAATACGCTGTGCACTCATGTTGGAAGTACCAATTGCACGTACTTTACCTTCAGTTACCAATTCCTGATAAGCTGCAAGGGTTTCTTCCATCGCTGTATCCGCATCATCCGTATGCGACTGATACAAATCAATATAATCTGTTTGCAAACGACGCAAGGAATCTTCCGCAGCTTGTTTGATCCAGGTTTTAGAGAGTCCTTTTTTATTGTGCGCCATTTCCATACCTACTTTGGTGGCTATTACAACTTTACTACGGCTGCCTGTTTTTTTCAGCCAGTTGCCGATAATCGTTTCTGATTCGCCGCCCTGGTTTCCGTGAGCCCATTTGGAATAAACGTCTGCCGTATCAATAAAATTTAAGTCGGCACCGATAAGCGCATCCAATAGCTGGAAGGAAGTATTTTCATCGATTGTCCAGCCGAAAACGTTTCCGCCAAAAGCAAAAGGAGGAACCTCGATTCCGGACGACCCTAAACTATTTTTTTTCATATTCATATTTTTTTGATTAACAGTTAAACACACGATGTGTTTATGAATACTGATTAAACAGGTATTTGTTGACTAAGTTGGGTTGTAAATATTAAGTTTTAAGTATATAAATTTTCAACAAACTGTTTTCAAAAGAATTAAAGGCTTTTTAAGCAGGAAGGTTGAATTGTTACACCTGGTTTTGTTCTGCTGTTGCAATTACTTCTTTTTTGTTCCCGCCTTTTGCAGATTTTCAGTTGTCCTGAATTTTACAATTTTTGTTATCAGTTCTAAAGGAAGCGGTTTTTCAAATGGAAATAGAACAGGGCCTTTTGCCCCTTATAGATAGATAGTTCTTTTTTGAAAACTGCTATTCCGGTGGATGTCAATAAAAAATATAGAAAACTAAATTTTTATAGGATAAAAGAAGCATGGAAAAGTAGCAGGACCAAATTTAAACAGAGTATCTAAAATTTTACTTTTTTGATTTTAGCGCCTCCACTATTTTATCTGATTTCTTTTTCAAAGCAAACACTATTTTCCACTCCTTTATACTGCCCGTAATTTGGGATTGTTTTGTATCTGTTCTTTTTATAAAGTTCGATTGCTTCCGGTTGTTTTTTTCCGGTTTCCAGAATGATTTTTTCACAGGATAATTCGGCCGCCCAGTTTTCCAATGCGGTTAATATTTGCGTGGCTATTCCTTTCCCCCTGCTTTCCGGTGAAACATACATCCGTTTTACTTCCATGGTATCTGGCTCGTATTCTTTTAACGCTCCACATGCTATAGGTTTTTCATCATCGTAAGCAATTACAACATATTTAATCCGGTCAATCTTGTTAAATTGTGCATAAAAGGAATGCTTTTCTCCGTTTCTTTCAGCTAAGCCAATATCAAGCTGTTTCACAAGTTCGATGAAATCTTGATTTTCGGAATTTGTCCTCAGGAGGCTTATCATTTGTAATTATTTCTGGTAATGGTTGCAGGATTTAGGGAACGTAATTCTCAATTGAATTACTAAAGCTTGTTAACTTTACGTAGGTAATAAAATAGTACAAATCTTACTTTTTGAATTATTCATAAAGTTTTTGTTCGTCGGTAAAATAAGTTTTTTTGCCGTTCAATTGTATAACGTTTATTGTATAACCAGTAGGTGTTTTACTATTGGCAGTATGTACTTTTAAGAAATTCCTTATTTCACCAGAAATAGTTTCAGGTCCTATTTTTCTGATTTCGACAATTGCATCAAGTAACACCGCTTTTGTGGACTTGATAATTTTTTTTATGCTTTCTTCCGGAATTTTGGAAGCAATTGACAGTGGCGAAACCCTTGCATCCCAAAGAATTTCGTCAATGTATGCATTGCCAACCCCTCTAACTATTTCCTGTTCGGTCAATATTTTTTTTATGTTTGATTTTGAAGATTTAGACAGAATGGGTTTTAAATAATCCAAGTTAAAATCTTTATTTAAGGCATCAGGAACTTTACTTTCAACCGGGTTTAAAATTGGTTTGGCTTGTGCCATATAATCAGTGACAGAAAAGCCTGTTGAATCATCAAATACGATTTCAAATACCTTGTGTTTTACATCTTGCTCATTCAATAAATGTATTTCTCCATGAAGCATCAAATGTATGCCTAACCGCGCTTTGTTGGCAAATTCCAGAAGAAGTTCTTTTCCATTACGTTTGATACTTTCCAGTTTTTGATTTTCAATGTCCCTTTTAAAATCTTCAAGCGTGGCATTAAGCTTTTTATCTTTGTAAATATTTATTTCACTAACTTTTTTGTCGGCAAAAAGATGGTCAAGGTTCTTGCTGATTACTTCAAGGTCTGGTAATTCCGGCATAATTATTTTCGATTGTTTTTCTTATCAGGCACTACGGTTGTGCCGTTGTTTGCTGCTTCCTTTTCTGAATTAAAAGTAGGCAATTGATGGTTAAAAGGCCCATTAACCCAACATAAGAAGCTTTTTCGGGCATAGTACCCTGAAATCCTTCCTTGATGCCATTTACTGTAATCCATAAAACAAAAATAATGTTGCCTGCAATAACCGTCCAAAATAGAAGTTCTGTCAGTGTTGTTTTTTCTTTTTTCATTTTGTTACAAATTAGTGTTTAGGGTTTAATGAATTAGTATTGTTCTTGCTTGAGGATCTTCGTGTTATCAAAAAAGCTATTATTAAAATTAGCCATAATAAAAACGGAACGACAAGAAACCTAAAAGCGTTTTTTGTTTGAGGTGTGTTAAATGCACCGCCGTAAGCAATCAATGAACTAATTGTAAGAATGATCATTAACCAGTAAAGTGATGTACGGGCAGCAGTTGTCCAACGGTTAGAAATTTTCATCGTAAGAAAAAATCCTATAAAAGGAGAAAGGACCCAAACTGTAAAAAGAGCAATTAAAAGAATAGATTTTTGATTGCGGCTTGCGTTAAACATAATATACAATGACCCAATTGCACCTATTGCCATAATTATCATTGCAGTAATCCGGAGCAGATTGATATTAAATGTTCTTTCTGTCATTTAGTTTTCTTTGATAGTAGTTTCATGTTTCAATTTTAAAAAGCATCTACAGGTTGTTGCCGCCATTTAGGGTTTGTCGGTATTGGGATATTCGAAAAACGCCGGCTTAAAACTGAAGATAAAATTGATTTAAAACTAAAGGTAAAAACTAAATTTAATTCTTCCGAATGAAATGGTGCTGAAAAATAATATTCAACCAAAAATTTTTAATGTACAGCCCTCGTTGATGCTGTATTTAATCCGCCAGTTTTTGCCAAAACTTTTGAGCCTGTTTAAATTCCATTTTGAAAAATTTACAATGCTTCTTTTATGCCCATAAAATTTGTGTTTATATTTTGTTTAGATAAAAGCAGCATAGGATTTTAGTGTTTTTTATGGGGTAAAAGAAGTATTGAGAATAGCTTGAATGAAATTTAAACAAGTTTGTTATGAGTAGCAGGCAGAGTCATTTTCGTTGAGCTGTTTCAATTCCAATAAACTCAAAGTAGCTGCCTTTTAATTGGTACAGGATTTTCTTTGCCGTCACTTGTCCCTTATTGTTTACTACCGGAATGTAAATAATTTTATGTTTGTTGTCGTATGTAATCAGTTCCAGTGGCCGCTCAGGCCTGTCAACCATGTTAAAGAAGTCAAAATTTACATCAATACTATTCAAAAGTTTTGTTTTTGTTCTGAATAACTTTACCGTGTCAACCAATTGATTGTTGTAAATGGTAAAAGCTGATATGGATTGTGAAGCATCTTTTGAAGAATAAATACCATTAGAGATAGCCAAATAATACATCTTGTTTTTTTTGGCAGCAGTATAAATTTTAGAACAAAAACTTCCTGCGTCACTGGGTTCATAATTGGGGATTTTTATGAACACTTTCTCATTGGTCCTATATTGATAGATCTGATTAAAAAAGTGCATTGTTCCGCCTGTTTGTGTGTCCCAACTATAAACCCTGAAATTTCCATCGCCTGAAGTTGTTACCTGGCAATAATGACGGCCCGTTAGTTTTTTAAAAGGATAAGTTAATGTTGAAGGATTGCCTTTTATAAAACTTGTAAACGCTTTACTAAATTTTTCTGAATAATACGCAATACTGTCGTTGCCTCTGTCTAAGTTATAAAGCTTAAAGTATGAATTTACAAACTTATTTTCTTGTGAAGTAAGGTCTTTTGTTTGCGGATAAACTTCGTTCCAAATGCAAATCGCCAGGATACAAAATAAATAAAACCTTTTTCTATTAAAATGTCATGAAATTTGAATTAAGGAATATCCGCATTGCTTGCCGCTAACGTTTGGGTATTGTGCAGTTGGAGGGTTTTATTCATTCCTGCCTTGAACTACAGCAGATTTTGCTTTAAAGTTAAAGTTAAGAACTAATGCTTGGATTTGTTCGTCAGCTAAAACCGCTGCTGATAGCGAACTACAGCAAACTTGTCGGGGTTATTGATAATGTGTCTGCTTTTTGAGCAAAAGCACTTCCGGTCAAAACAGATAAGAACAATATAATACTTATGTTTTTTTTCATTTTGTAAAAAAAATCATTTTTTGTTTGATTTACAAACCGCTTATCATTTTCTGCCTTCATTGCTTAAGAGGTCTGTGGCTATGACCGCTAACGGCCACGGCTTGCTGCTGTGCTGGTATATTATAATGTCCAGCCCGCAACTAAAGCTTAATATTGTTACTGAAGATGAAGATAATAACTAATGCTCAATTTATATTGTCCTGATGGAACAATTGCTGATATTGATTTGTAGTCGATTGCTATTCCGTCAGCCAGCCTATTGCCAAACCTCATGTTGGCACAGTATTTCCTAACTACAATTGAAATCCTATTTTTCGTTAAGCCATTGGTCGCTCAGAACAATGTTTAGGCTTCTTCCACAAAAGCAATGATATTACCGTCAGGGTCTGCAACATAAAATTCTTTTCCGTAAGGCATGGCGCGTAACGATTGGATGACTTCTACAGATTTATTTGAGAGTTCTTCATACAAGCCTTCAATACCGCTAACTGAAAAGATAATTTCAGGGTCTTCGTTATTTTTTCTATTTTCTCTTTCCTCAATTGAATACTTGCTCACTTTAAGATGAATTGAATAACCGTCCTTAATGATACCTGCATAATAATCTTCATAACGAAAGTCCAGATTAAAACCGAGTTCCATTGTATAGAATTCGATGGAATGGTTAATGTCGGCCACAAGAAGTAGCGGGCTCATTTTTTTAATCTTAGAATATGTGCGTGTGTTCATAATACTTATTTTGTCTGTTGAAGAAAATTGTGTGTCCACTTGTCTTGTAAGCAACAATTTTATCTTTTGCAAAGTGTCCGAACATATTGCTGCTAACGTTGGAGCATTGGCGAAGAAGGGGAATTAGAATTCCGTCTGCCTAACCTTTGCACAAATTTACAATAGAATTCCAAAAGTTCAATTACTTCCGTCTGCCCCTTTTTTGCCAATACCATGTTAGCGGCTGGCGTTTTTTGTCGAGCTATTTCAGTTCATAAAAAACCCCCAAATCAACTGTGGTGCATCTACTTCTGCGTTCATATTTCCGAGTGCCTTGATTGGAATACGAAAGTTACGATTAGGAATAGTATGCCCGCCGTCCAATAATTTTACAAAGGTAATTTTTTTAGATGTCGAAGTCGAATTATAGTTTGTTTGTATCGCTGTAATGTCCCCATTTTTGTTTTTGAAGTCTTTGTGATAAGAAGCTGTGCTATGGCAGAAACTGGCACTAAGCCAATGTTTTAAAGTCTGTTCAGTACTTTGTCCAAAGCCGTAGCTTATGCCATTTACAAATGCTTCCCCACCATCAAAAGGTACAATATGGTCTTTAACACCACTGAAATAAATTATGGAAACTGGCTTTTGAACTTCGTTGCAAATACAATTTTCGGCAACTGGTAAATTGTTAGAAATAATTGCATACGATTTAAAAATGTCTGGCAATGTGTAGGCTAATCTTGTTACCATTCCGCCACCATTGGAATATCCAACAGCAAATATTTCCTTTTCATTGATTTGATATTTTGATTTGAAATAAGCTATAATTTGTTCAGTAAATGTAACATCGTCAATGTTTAATTTATTCGCATCATAAGGTGCATTTTTTCGGCAGTCGTTCCATTGTTCTTTATAGCCTTGTGGATAAACAATAATTGTATTTTCACTTTTGTCAGCTAACAAATCAAACTCGTGTCCAGAGAAAATTTGCATCATGAATGCTTTTAGCGTTGAACCGTGATACACAATAATCAATTTTGGATTGGGTTTTAGAATCTTTGGAACGTGGTATATAAAAGTGCGGTCAAGATTTTCAACTTTGATTGAACCGCTCTTGTTTGGGTTTAAAATATTCCAGCGGTAGGCATAAAAAAATAATGCAATAAAAAGAATTGTCAAGATGGTTAAAATGGCTATTATCATTTTCTTAAATTCCTTCATTTTTGTTTAACCCTATGATTTAGGGAGGTTTGTCATATGCTTGCCGCTAACGTTTTGGGAATTAGCGAAGAAGGGGAATTAGAATTCCGTCTGCACAGTCTTCACAAATTTACAATGGAATTCCGAAAGTTCAATTACTCCCGTCTGCCCCTTTTTTGCCAATACTTTGTTAGCGGTTCGTTGTTTTCTTCGCACAAACGTTTTCAGCGATTTATGGTTTTACAATTGTCATACTTAAAAGTCCTGTGTGATTAAAAGCATAGTCCACTGCTTCATTTATATTTTCTAATTTAAAATCGTTCACATTAAAAATATCAACAGGTAATAATTCTGAACGAATTAAACTCAGTAAACTAACGATTGATTCCCTTGAATACATGTATTGTCCACGAACTGTGATACTATTTCTCATCAAATGCTTGTAAGGTAAATTAAGATCAGTATCCAAGCCACCCATTAAAACAATAGTGCCATTAGCACGTACAGCCATAGTTGCTGCTCTTGTTGGGGAAGAACTTCCCATTGGTGGAAGTATATCTATAACTCTGTCGATAACTCCGTTTGCTGCATCTTTCATTTTTTGAGTGTCTTCTGCTTCATTGCCAGCTGTCAATACAGTACGAACTCGACTACCATACTTTTTGGATAATTCCGAGAGAGCTGCTTTGTTTCGACTATGGGCAACTACAATTCCCGCCCCCATAGCCAATGCAACGGCAATTCCAAAACTCCCAAAATGTCCAGAAGCACCATTAATCAAAACAGTTTCGCCTGGTTGTAAGCCTGATGCAATTAAACCACCATATGGCACCAAAAATGCGCCTATGACACAAAGTTTTGCAGGGTCAATTTTTAAATTATCTAAATTGAGTTTTACAACATTTTCCATAGGCACAAGCATACGTTCTGCAAATGAACCGTTGGGAAAATTTCTTTGCAGTATTTTTGCACCTTCGGTTGGTGCTATCCAACCTTGCAACATAATGTCAGGTGAAATTATTTTATCCCTTGCCCGAACGGTAGGGTCGCAATACACTAAATCTCCTATTTTTAAGTCAGTTGCATCAGTACCCAATTCGCTAACTCGGGCAATGGCACTTGCTCCCGGAACCATTGGCAATAAAAAAGGATATTTCCGAATGCCGCTAAACACATCTTTTGAATAGGAAATTACAGGTGCAGATATAACATCTACAACAACTTCCCCATTTTTGGGTTTCGGGTCTAATAGTTCTTCGATTATCAAAGGCTTTCCAATTTCTTTTAAAACTGCTGCTTTCATTTCTTTTCATTTTTTTGATTAATAATACCACAAAAGTATCCACTTTTGCTTACTCTTTATTAGTAGTAACCCAAAAGTAAGTAGTAACCTTTTGATTACTACCAAAACAAAAAGTATGGAAATTCAAGCAAAATTAAAATCACTAACAACCAAGCAATGCGACAGTATGTTGCGTAGCGTAGATGATGCCTTGTACATTATTGGTGGAAAATGGAAATTGAAAATCATTATTGCATTAACCACCTGCAAGAGGTTTAACGAAATTCAGCGTCAGATAAAAGGTGTGTCAGCAAGGTTGTTGTCAAAAGAACTGAAAGAATTAGA
>JAABUT010002501.1_pt1 | contig 17562 bp, 17 predicted proteins | sample 5559281 | NCBI WGS metagenome assembly JAABUT01 (sample SAMN10711880, study PRJNA513359) | rock metagenome | isolation source: Antarctica rocks | place: Antarctica: Victoria Land, Ricker Hills nord | collected 2016-01-04 | reverse complement strand
AGGAATTCAAGCGAGTGGCCATGCGCAGCGACAAAACCGACACCAGCTTCGCAGCAATGATCTATCTTGGTGCAGCTATCATCAACTCACGATGATTCTCAACAGGCCCTAGAAGGCCAGGTCGCGCGACGCCAGGGAGGGTATGAAGCGGTAGGTGATGCGGCGCAGCTTCGGCCGGCCGCGGAAATAAGCGTCGTGGGCGACCAGCTCCAGCGCCTGGGTGGGGATGATGGAGGCTGCGGCGAAGGGTCCGGTGCCGACCGGCTGGCGGCGGAAGTTCTCGCCGCGCTGCCCCACGGCCTTGGCCGACACGATGAAGCCGCCGGAGTAGTTGGTCAGCATGCCGAGCACGCTGGGCACGTTGTTCTTCAGCACGATGCGGACGGTGTAGGGGTCGTCGACCGCCTCCACGGCGGAGATCGCGGCGTAGTCGCCGGAGAACGCGGAGGTTTTGGGGTCGGCGGCCTTCTTCAGGCTGAACACCACGTCGTCAGCGGTCAGCTCGCCGAAGTTCTCGTGGAATTGGACGCCGTGGCGCAGGTGGAAGTTCCAGGTCAGCCGGTCGGCGCTGGCCTCCCAGCTTTCGGCCAGGTCGGGTTCGATCTCGGCGGGGTCGATGGAGCCGGGCCTGAAGCGCACCAGGGCGCTGTAGATCCAGGACGACGGGATACGGTCCTGGCTGCCGACGGCGAAATGCGGGTCCAGCGAGCCGATGTCCTGGTGGACGCTGGCCATGCGCATGGCGTCGCGGGGCTGCGCCTGGGCGCCGTGGCCGCACAGCAGCACGAGGCAGGCAGGCAGAACAATGCGCAAAGCCATCGCGAACTCCTGAAGGCATGCACGCCGGCACGCCGACCGTCACGATTGCAGCGCGACGCCCAAGCCGCAAGCGCCACGGCGCGGCTCCCGCGGCGAGCGTCTGAAGCAAGGTCAGGTTGTCGGTGAAGCGCGCACGGGTCCGCCGCGGGCGAAGCAGCCCAGGCTGGACCTGCGATCAGGCCAGGGTCAGCCAGGGCGGCTTGCGTGGAGGGGGATCGAGCGCCGCCGCGGGCGTTTGGTTGGTGAGGGCGGCCCACATCTGCGCGAAGGTGGGTCCGGACTCGGGCGGCGGGGCGGGTTTTGCGGCGCGCGGCTTGGGAGCCGGCTTTCCGGCGGCGGATGGCAGAGCCAGCAGTCCCTCGGGTGCGATCGCCAGCAGGCGGCAGAGCGGGCGCAGGATGCGGCCGGCTTCCGGGGCGGCGGCCAGGAGCGCCGCCATCTGCGGGTCGGCGAGCAGAGCCTGGAGCTGGCAGCCGTAGGAGGCCGCCTCCCCCGGCAGCAGGCGGATCAGCCAGGTGTGGCTGCGCGGCAGACGCAAGCCGGCGACCGGTGCCTTGCGGGCGGGGCGGGTGCGCTGGCGGGCTGGGGCGGCAGAGCGTTCGGCCGGGAGGTGTCCGGCTGCGAGGCGGGCCACCAGGGCGTCGAAGCGGGCGGTGGGGCGAGCGAGGCGGGTCCAGAGCAGGGTGACGAGGGGTGCGACCGCGTGGTCGCGGCCGGCGCGGGCGGCGGCAGCCTTCTGCAACGCGGTGACGATGAGCGTCAGCCACTGCGCCAGAGGGGTGAAGAGAAGCGGCAAATTCATAACGCCAATAAACCATATCGGCCCCGGCGCTGCAAGAGAATATTCCTAACTTGCCTTCATATCCCATCACCCGACATCCACCCAGGCGCCCGAGGCTTGGGCCGACCTGACCGCTGCGGCCACGAAGGCGATACCGGCGGCGCCGTCGGCGGCGTCGGGGAACTCCGCCATGGGGTCGGCGGCATGTCCGGTCAGGCGGGCGGCGATGGCCTCGGCGGCGTCGCGGTAGAGGTTGGCGAAGGCTTCCAGCAGGCCCTCGGGATGGCCGCGGGACATGCGGGTCAGCCGGGCGGCCGGCGGCAGCAGGTCGGCGTCGCCGCGGGCGAGGACCTGCACCGGGCGGCCGGTGCGGGCGTGGCGCAGGTGGCTGTGGTCGCGGTGGGTCCATTCCAGGTGGCCGTCGGCGCCGAACACCCGCAGGTTCAGGTCGTTCTCGGTGCCGGCCAGCGCTTGGGAGGCGAGCAGGGTGCCGCGGACGCCGCCTTGCAGCCGCAGCAGGAAGGCGCCGTAGTCGTCCACCTGGCGGCCGGGCTGCAACGCGCCGAGGTCGGCGGCCAGACGCTCCACGCCCAGGCCGGTGACGTGGCAGGCGAGGTGGTGCGCGTGGGTGCCGATGTCGCCCAGCACCAAAGATGGCCCGCTGCGCGCCGCGTCCAGCTTCCAGGCCAGTTTCGGCGTCATCGGCAGCGACTCCACGGCCGCGGCCATGCCGGCCTGGAGGTACTCGACCTGCACCGCGCGCACCGGCCCGATGGCGCCGGCGGCCACCATGGCGCGCGCCTGGCGGATCATCGGGTAGGCGGAGTAGGCGTGGGTCAGGCAGAACACGTGGCCGCCCCGGCGCACCCGGCGCGCGAGGTCATGGGCGTCGTCCAGCGTGTTGGTGATCGGCTTGTCGCAGATGATGTCCAGGCCGGCATCCAGGGCGGCGACGCACTCGCCGTGGTGGCGGTCGTTCGGGGTCATGATCGCCACCGCGTCGATGCCGTCGGGGCGGGCGCGTTCGGCGGCGATCATCTCGGCCACGCTGCCGTAGGGGCGCGGGATGTTCAGGGCGGCGGCGGCGGCGCGCGACCGGTCGGGGTCGGACGACAGCACGCCGGCGTCGATCTGGAAGCGGTTGTCGAGCTGGGCGGCGGCGCGGTGCATGGCGCCGATGAACGACGCCGGCCCGCCGCCGACCACCCCGAGCCGCAGCCGGCGCCCGAGGGCCTGGAAAGCCGTCGCATTGTCCATGAGCGTTCCTCTTGTTTATCGCAGCTTCTGGTCGAGCGCGTCGCGCAGGCCGTCGCCGAGCAGGTTGAAGGCGAGCACGGTGACGAAGATGGCGATGCCCGGGAACAGCGTGAGGTGGTCGGCGACGCCGAGGTAGCTGCGCCCGTCCGACAGCATGGCGCCCCACTCGGCGCTGGGCGGCTGGGCGCCGAGGCCGATGAAGCTGAGCGCGGCGGCGGTCAGGATCGAGGTGCCGATGCGCAGGCTGAGGTAGACGATCACGCCGGGCAGGGTGCCGGGCAGGATGTGGCGCAGCACCAGCTTCGCGCCGCGCACCCCGATGCTGCGCGACGCCTGCACGTACACCGTCTGCTTCAGGCCCAGCGTGGACCCGCGCACCAGGCGGGCGAACACCGGCATGCTGAACACGGCGATGGCGTAGATGACGTTGGCGATGCCCGGGCCGAGCACGGATATCACCGCGATCGCCAGCAGGATGCCGGGGAAGGCCAGCAGCACGTCGCAGAAGCGCATGACAAGCGTGTCCACCCAGCCGCCCAGGTAGCCGCTGACCAGGCCGAGCGCCACGCCGGCCAGGCCGCCGACGAACACCGAAACGAAGCCGACCGACAGCGACACCCGGGCACCCCAGACGATGCGGCTGAAGATGTCGCGGCCGAACACGTCGGTGCCGGCGTAGTGCAGCGCGCTCGGGCCGGACAGCACGTTGTCGTAGTCGGGCGCTGCCGGGTCGAACGGCGCCACCCAGGGGGCGAAGGCTGCCGCCAGCACGATCGCGGCGATCACCGCCAGCGACGCCAGGGCCAGCCTTTTGCGGCGGAAGCGGCGCCAGAACTCGGCGCGTGGCGAGTGCAGCCGGGCGGCCTCAACGGTCGCGCTCATTGCAGCCTGATCTCCGGGTTCAGCGCGGCGTACAGCAGGTCGACGAGGAGGTTGATCAGGATGAACTCGATGGAAAACAACATGATCTCGGCCTGGATCACCGGGTAGTCGCGGAACGACACCGAGTCGATCAGCAGGCGTCCCAGGCCGGGCCAGGCGAACACCGTCTCGACCACGATCGAGCCGCCCAGGAGGAAGCCGAACTGCAGGCCGGTCATGGTCACCACCGGGATCAGGGCGTTGCGCAGGGTGTGCTTCCACACCACGCCGCGGTCGGGCACGCCCTTGGAGCGGGCGGTGCGCACGTAGTCCTCCGCCGCCACCTCCACGTAGGCGGAGCGGGTGAAGCGGGCCAGCACGGCGGCGACGCCGACGCCCAGCGTGATCGACGGCAGCACGAAATGCCGCCAGCTGCCGTAGCCGCCGGTGGGCAGCCAGCCGAGCCGGACGGCGAACACGTTGATCAGCAGCAGACCGAGCCAGAAGGCGGGAAAGGAGATGCCGGACACCGCCAGCACCATCCCCAGCTGGTCGGGCCAGCGCCCGCGCCGCACGCCGCTGAGCACACCGATCAGCAGGCCGGCGACCGTCGCCCAGGCCATCGCCACGGCGGTCAGCCACAGGGTCGGCATGAAGCGCGCGCCGATCTCGGCGGCCACCGGCTGGCGGGTTTTCGACGAGCGGCCGAGATGCCCGGTCAGGGTCTGGCCGGCATAGCGCAGGTACTGCGCGACGAGGCTGCCGTCCAGGCCGAGGTCGGCGCGGACGGCGTCGATGTCCGCCGCGCTCGCCTCCGGCCCGGCGATCAGCCGCGCCGGGTCGCCGGGCAGCAGCCGCACGAAGCCGAACACGAAGATCGACACGGCGAACAACACCGGGATGGTGCCGAGCAGGCGTTTTGCTAAGAAAGCCAGCATCTGCTGCGGTTACGGCGTCAGCGCCGCGTCCTCGGTCAGCAGGCCGCCGTCGGGCAGGTAGTGGACGCCGGTGAGCTTCTTGGACTGGCCGGCCAGCAGACGGTCGACCGACAGGAAGATCCAGGGCGCGTCCTTCCAGATCTGCGCCTGCACGGCGGTGTAGGCGGTGGCGCGCCTGGCCGGGTCCGCGGTCGCCAGCCCGGCCTCGATCAGGCCGTCGGTTTCCTTGGAGCTGTAATAGGCGATGTTGAACAGGTTGGGCGGGAAGGACTGGCTGTACAGCAGCGGACGCAGCCCCCAGTCGGCGTCCCCGGTGGAGGACGACCAGCCGTTGTAGTCCATCTGCATGGTGGCGTCGGCGGGCGACTTCACCCCCCACAGCCTGGCGACGGCGAGGCCGGCTTCCAGCGGGGCGACGGTGACCTTCACGCCGACGGCGGCAAGCTGCTGCTGGATGAACTCCATCGCGCGCTTCGAGGCGGTGGAGGTGGCGCCCCACAGCTCGGTCTCGAAGCCGTTCGGGTAGCCGGCCTCGGCCAGCAGCGCGCGGGCCTTGGCCGGGTCGTACGGCCAGGCGCCCTGCTTGGAATAGAAGGCGAGGTCCGGCGGGATGGGGGCGTCCAGCGGGGCTGCGAAGCCGCTGAACACCACGCGGGTGAAGGCGTTCTTGTCGATGGCGTAGTTCAGCGCCTGACGCACGCGGATGTCGTCGAACGGCTTCTTCATGTTGTTCAGCGCCACGAAGCGGGCGATGATGGACGGCGCGTTCACCACCGCGATGTTGGCGTTCGCCTGCGCCACCCGGGCCAGCTCGGCGGGCAGGGGGTAGATGAACTGCGCCTCGCCGGTTTGCAGCATGGCGAAGCGGGTGCCGGATTCGGGCACCGCGCGGAAGCTGACGCTGTCGACCTTGGGCACGCCCGGGCGCCAGTACTTGTCGTTGCGGGTCACCTTCAGCGTGTCGGTGGCGAAGCTGACGAATTTGTACGGCCCGGTGCCGACCGGATGGGTGGCGATGTCCTTGCCATGTTCCGCCAACGCTCTCGGGCTGATCATGAAGGTGCCGGGATGGGCCATGTTGTTCAGGAACGCCCCGAACGGCGTGGCCAGGACGATGCGGACGGTCTGGTCGTTCACCACCTCGACGGATTTCACCATCGACACCAGGATGCGCCGTGACAGCCGGTTTTCCGGGTTGGCCAGGCGGTCGATGTTGACCTTGACGGCGGCGGCGTCGAACGGCGTGCCGTCGTGGAAGGTGACGCCAGGGCGCAGGTGGAAGACGAACTCGGTGGCGTCGGCGTTGGCCTCGTAGCTTTCGGCCAGGGCGGGGATCAGCTTCATGTCGCGGTCGAAGCCGTACAGGCCCTGGTACATCATCCGCTCGGCGGACTGCGACAGGGTGTCGTTGGTGTTCGCCGGGTCGAGGTGCGGCATGTTGGAGTCGACGCCGATCACCAGGTCGGCGGCGGCGGCGGGGCGCGCCAGGCCGGTGGCCAAGGGGGCGGCCAGTGCGGCTGCCAGCACCAGGCTGGGCCATGTCTTGGTCATGCTGTTCTCCGGAACGAGGACGCTCGTGGACGGAACCTGACAGAAGAACGCGCCGACTTCTATCCACCAAGGTGTGGGCCACCGCAGCACGGAGCGCCACGGCACCGGCGTCATGCGCCCGGCGAGGCTGCGAACGATCGGATCGTCGCCGGGGCGCCCACCTCGAAAGGCGTCACATCGGACCAGAAGCGCCGGGTGAACCTGGTGGCGTCGACCTGGTACGGCCGATCGAACGTGAAGCGCACGTCCGCGACCTCGCGCATGAAGGGCACCACGAGGCCCAGCGCCGGCAACAGCCACAAGGGAACGGCCCTGATCCTGAGCCTGACGCCGATCGCCTCGGCGCCCAGGCGCAGAACCTCGCGCGCGGTGCGGGTCGGCGCGCAGGGCATGTTCCAGACCTGGCCATAGGCGTCGTCGGGCGCGTCGAGCAGCGTGACGATGGCGCGTGCGATGTCGGGCACGTAGGCGAAGTCGTGGGGCATGTCCGGCGGCACGAGAAGCTGGGCCGGCTTGCCTTGCGCCAACGCGCCAAGGGCGCTCGTGCCCAGGTGGGACACGGCGACGCCAGGACCGTAGAAGTCGGTTGATCGCAACGCCGCGACGCGGACGCGCCCCGCCTCGGCCGCCGCCATCCAGATGCGCGTCACCTCCGCAAGCACGCCTGGCTTCCCGCCGCCTGTCGTGAGCGGCATGTCCTCGCGCCGCGGCTCGCTCTGCGGTCCGAGCTGATAAAGATTGTCGAGAAACACGAGGCGCGCCCCGGTCGCGGCACAAGCTTCAACGAGGTTCGTCATCGCCCGGGGCCACGACGTGCGCCACACCCGAACGTCGTACGGGAAGGCCACGGCCATGACGACCTGGCTGGCGCCGTCGATGGCCTGGCGGACGGACGCCGCGTCGAGCACGTCGCAGGTCCGGAACCCGGCCTGCGCCGGCAGCCCGGCCGGGCGGTTGCGCTGTGCCACGCGGACGGCGTCCCCCCGTGCCAGCAGCGCCAGCGCGGTCGGACGCCCCACGGCGCCAAATCCCAAAACGACGGTTGTTCCAGCCATGGACGGTCTCCTTCTGGCTACCTGCGACAGGCCGCGGCGGCCGGTTCGATGGCGCAAGAATGGCCGGGAGCCGGGTAGAAGGAAATTGTGGAAAGCCGTAGGGATGCTATACGCAAACAGATGAACGCAGACCCGGAATGGAACCTGTACCGCAGCTTCCTGGCGGTCGTTCAGGAGGGATCGCTGTCAGGTGCCGCGCGCCGGCTCGGCCTGACGCAGCCGACGATCGCCCGCCATGTCGACGCGCTGGAGCAGGCGATCGGCACCGACCTGTTCCTGCGTTCGCAGCGCGGCCTGATCCCGACCGAGATGGCGTTGGACCTGAAGCCCTATGCCGAGACGCTCGCCGCCACCGCGGCGGCGATGATGCGCACCGCAGGCGGCCGTGCCGGCGAGGTGCGCGGCAGCGTCCGGATCAGCGCTGGCGAGGTGGTCGGCGTCGAGCTGCTGCCGCCGATCCTGGCGCGCCTGCGCCATCGCCATCCTGGCCTGGTCGTCGAGCTGGTGCTGTCCAACGCGCTGGACGACCTGCTGCGGCGCGAGGCCGACATCGCGGTGCGCATGGTGGAACCGACCCAGCAGGCGCTGGTCGCCCGGCGCCTGCCGAAGGTCGTGTTGGGTCTTCACGCCCATCGCGCCTACCTTGAACGGCGTGGGGTGCCGGCATCGATGGCGGCGCTCGCCAGTCACGACCTGATCGGGTTCGACCGGGACACCCCGGCGATCCGCGCCATCGTCGCGCGCTTTTCGGCGTTTGATCGCCCGGCCTTCGCTCTGCGCGCCGACAGCGACCTGGCCCAACTCGCGGCGATCCGTGCCGGGTTCGGCATCGGCATATGCCACGTGGCGGCGGCCCGCCACGACCCGGAGCTGATGCGGGTCCTGGCGGATGCGGTCGCCGTCGACCTCGGCCTCTGGATCGTCATGCACGAGGACCTGAAGACCAGCGCGCGGTGCAGAACGGTGTTCGACGCCCTGGCGGAGGTTCTGTCGGTGGGCAGACCCTCCTGATCCGTCAGGCCGCCACGGCGTCCGGCATGGTTGCCGCGAGGGTGTCCGGGCCGAACCGATTCGGCCCCGGCGTGCCGGCCAGGCATCCGGCCTCGATGAAGTACCAGATCGCGCCGATGAACGGGACGAACTGGATCAGCACCCAGGCGCCGGACTTGCCGCGGTCGTGGAAGCGCTTCACGCCCAGGCAGATGCCGGACCAGGCGAGTGCCGCGATGGTGCCGAACACGAGCAGGATGTAGGGCAGGGCCGTCGCGCCCGACACGCTGAACTGGCCGTCGCCGCCGATGGTGCCCGGCACGACCTGCCACAGCCCGGCCATCAGCGCCGCGACCATGACGCCCGAGGGCCTGCACGAGCATCCCGAACCACAGGCGGCTGCGGTTGATGCGGCCCTGGGCAGAGAAGAGAAGGTTCATCATCGCGTTTGTTTCCGATCCAGAGATGAGGCGCCGGGCAAAGCTTCCCGGTCGCGCGGTCATCCTCGGCGGAAATGGTTACGGAATGGTGGCGGAGCGGCCGTCGGTGTCAGAACAACCCGCCGACGCTGTGGCGGGCGACGAAATGGTCGGGGCCGACCTGCACGAGCGGAAGGATGGTCGGCGGGTCGTCCAGCGCGCGCGAGGGCGAAGGCACCTCGGACTCGTCAAGCTCGCCGATGGCGCTGCGCAGCCGCGGGTCGGCCACCGGCACGGCGGCCAGCAGACGGCGGGTGTAGGCGTGCCGCGGATCGCCCATCACCGCCTGGCGCGGGCCGATCTCCACGATCTGGCCGAGGTACATCACCGCCACCCGGTGCGCCACGCGCTCCACCACCGCCATGTCGTGGGAGATGAACAGGTAGGCCAGGCCGAGGCGGGCCTGCAGGTCCATCAGCAGGTTGACCACCTGGGCGCGGATCGACACGTCCAGCGCGGCCACCGCCTCGTCGGCGATGATGACGCGCGGCTCGCTGGCCAGGGCGCGGGCGATGCAGACGCGCTGGCGCTGGCCGCCGGACAGCTCGTGCGGGTAGCGCCACAGGTGCTCGGGCGGCAGGCCGACCTGGACCAGCAGCTGGCGCACGCGTTCCTCGACGTCCGCGCCGTCCAGCAGGCGGTGGGTGCGGATCGGCTCGGCCACCGAGAAGCCGACGGTCAGCCGCGGGTCGAGCGAGGCGAACGGGTCCTGGAAGATGAACTGCACGGCGCGGCGCAGGCGTGCCTCGCGGCCGGCGTCCAGGCGGGAGATGTCCTCGCCGGCCAGGGTGATGACGCCGGCGCCGGGCTGTTCCAGGCGGATGATGGAGCGCCCGGTGGTGGACTTGCCGCAGCCCGACTCTCCGACCAGCGCCAGGGTCTCGCCCGGCCGCAGGTCGAAGCTGACGTGCTCGACGGCGTGGATGCGGGCTGCCACGCGCCCGAACAGGCCGCGCTTCACGTCGAAGCGCGTCACCAGGTCGCGCACCCGCAGCACGGGTTCGCCGCGCACGGTGTCCTGCATGGCCGGGCTCGGCGCGTCCGGCTCGGCGAAGGGCTGCGGCAACGGGCTGTTCGCCAGGCTGCCCAGCTTCGGCACCGCGCGCAGCAGCATCTGGGTGTAGGGGTGCCGGGGCAGGTCGAAGATGTCCTGCACAAATCCTTCCTCGACCTTGCGGCCGTGGCGCATCACCACGACGCGGTCGGCGATCTCGGCCACCACGCCCATGTCGTGGGTGATGAACAACAGGCCCATGCCGCTTTCGCGCTGCAACCCGGCGATCAGCCGCAGCACCTGGGCCTGCACCGTCACGTCCAGCGCCGTGGTGGGTTCGTCGGCGATCAGCAGGCGCGGGCGGCAGGACAGCGCGATGGCGATCATCACCCGCTGGCGCATGCCGCCCGAAAGCTGGAACGGGTAGCGGCGCAGCTGGCGGGGAACGTCGGGGATGCGCACGCGGCCGAGCATGCGGGCGGCCTCGGCCAGCGCCGCGGTGCGGTCCAGGCCCTGATGCAGCGTCACCGCCTCGGCGATCTGGTCGCCGACGCGCAGCACCGGGTTCAGCGAGGTCATCGGCTCCTGGAACACCATCGCCAGCTCCGGGCCGCGCAGCCGGCGCATGTGGTCCTGGCTTTCGGCGGCCAGGTTGTGCCGCGTCCCGTCGCGTCCGGTGAAGCCGATCCGGCCGGCCACGATGCTGCCGCCGGCGTAGTCGATCAGGCGGGTGATCGCCAGTGCCGTGACCGACTTGCCGGAGCCGGATTCGCCGACGATCGCCACCGTCTCGCCGGCGGCCACGGCGAGATCGAGGTCGTGGACCACCTGCACCCGCCCGGCGTCGGTCGCGAAGGCGACGGACAGGCCCTGGATGTCGAGCAGCGGGCTGGATGCGGGCGCGTCGATGTCCGGCGACTTTCCATCGGTGGGAAGGCACCCGCTAGCAGATAAAGAACGTGGCCGCTACGTGGGCTTGTTGCCCGCAGGTTGATCCGCCGGCCGATGTCAGACGGACTTCATCTTCTTCGCGATGACCTCGCCCGACTCGTTGGAGTCGAACTGGCGCAGCGTGAGCATCTCCTCGGCCGAGAAAAGCTGGGCCACGATCGCGCCGGCCAGGGCGCAGTCATGCGTGATCAGATGACGGGTCAGGACATGCGCGTAGAAGTTCCGCTTCTTGCCGCGATCCTTCTTGAAGGCGTATCGCCCAAGGCGGTAGACGCTGCTCAGAAGGCCGGCGCCGGGCACGATGCCGACGCCCTTCTTCACGGCCTTCTCGGTTTTCTGGCTGATGATGTAGGGCAGCACGATGTTGGCGATGTGGTTGTGGTCGTTGGCCATGTCGCTGGTGACGGCCGCCCCGTCCATCGCGTTGCACTTGCAGTAGCTGCCGACCGACGACCGCATCTTCTTCAGCTTGACCACGTGGGAGGTGGATCGCACCATCGAGTTGACCGACATCCCCATGGTCGCCAGCGTGATCACAGCACCCGCCGCCACCAGGCCGACGCCGGTCGCGGACACGGCCGCGCCGGCGGCGATGGCGCCGGCGACCGCGATCGAGGAGGTCCCGGTGCCGAACTGGGCCGCGGAGATGCCGACCGAGCCCGCGGTCATGCCGGCGCCTGCCGCGGCCTTGCCGGCGCTGCTTCCCCGCAGCTTGCCGCCGCTCCGGGAGAACGCGCTTTTGACCGTCGTCCAGGATGCCGCGACGGCGAGGCCGGCATCGTCGTCGTCCTCAGAAATCGACCCGGACATCCTGTTCTCCCGTTTCAAATGCACGCAGCCGGATTCGGATGCCAGGCATCGCCAGCCACCGTCGGAGCAATCTATTGCAGTATTTCGAATGCGGAAGATAAAACGTTTGGCGGAGCCGCGCCGCGGCATCAACTCGGCGGCATCCAGGTTGCCGGAGCGGTCCGAGGCGCCGCTGTCGAGGATCAGTCCGGTTGGAAGCCGGGCTCGGGGTTGCGCGGCAGGGCGGCCATGAAGTCGGTCCACGATGCCTGGCAGGTTTCGTCGTATTCCAGGCGGTCGATGCAGGCCTGCAGGTTGGCGGCGGCAAGCCGGGCCTGGTCGAGCGTCAGCTCGTCCACCCGCCAGCCGTCGGCATGGAAGATGCCGACGACGACACGTTCCGGAATGATGCGGCAGATGAAAACAGATTCGGACACGGCATGTCTCCCGCGGCTGAACTCGACTGCTAGGAAGTATAGGCGCCGCAGATAGAAACCCAATCATAATGAATTTTTGGCTACAGAAGATCGTTGAACTCGGCGTGTGCATGGCGCATACAGGCCGGGTTCGGACTATCCCGTGCGGGAGAGTGCCTCGCCCCGATTTGGGCAGGTCGCCGAAGGCGCAACCGGCCCCCGGAAACGCTCAGGCAAAAGGACCGCGCGGGGCCTACTGAATCTCTGGAGAGCCGGCCCGCTGATGGTGGCCGCACCGACGGAGTAAGGGCGCAGGCGGCGCCTGAATCTCTCAGGTTCCGCAGACAGAGGGGGGTCGATTCCGCGTGCCACCTGGCTTGCGGGCGACCTGCCGTGCTGGCCCTGCGGAGACCGATGTGACCGAAGCCCCTGATCTCCACACCACGCCGCTCGACGCGCTGCACCGCGAATTGGGCGGACGCATGGTGGCGTTCGCCGGCTATGCCATGCCGGTGCAGTACGAGGCCGGCATCATGGCCGAGCACCTGCATTGCCGCGCGGCGGCCAGCCTGTTCGACGTGTCGCACATGGGCCAGGCCAGCCTGCACGGCGTCGGCGCGGCGGCCTGCCTGGAGGCGCTGGTGCCGGGCGACATCATCGGCCTGAAGCCCGGGCGGCAACGCTACACGTTGCTGACCACCGAGGCGGGCACCATCATCGATGACCTGATGGTGGCGAATCTCGGGCAGGACCGGCTGTTCCTGATCGTCAACGCCAGCCGCAGGCACGTCGACCTGCCGCATGTCGAGGCGCATCTGACCGCCGGCGTCCGCCTGCAACGCCATGACGACCGCGCGTTGCTGGCGCTTCAAGGTCCCGCGGCGGCCGGCGTGATGGCGCGCCTGGCGCCCGATGCGGCGGCGCTGGGGTTCATGGGCGTGGCCGCGGTCACCATCGGGCAGGCGCCGTGCCTGGTGTCGCGCTCCGGCTACACCGGCGAGGACGGCTTCGAGATTTCGGTGCCGGCCGATGCGGCAGAGGCATTGGCCCGGCTGCTGCTGGCGCAGCCAGAAGTGATGCCGGCCGGACTGGGCGCGCGCGACAGCCTGCGCCTGGAGGCCGGCCTGTGCCTGTACGGCAACGACATCGACGAGACCACGGACGTGGTCGAGGCGGCGCTGGCCTGGACGATCTCCAAACGCCGCAAGATGGAGTGGAACTTCCGCGGCGCCGGGCCGATCCGCGACGCGCTGGAGAACGGCACCAGGCGTCGGCGCGTCGGCATCCTGCCCGACGGGCGTGCCCCGGCGCGCGGCCACACCGCCATCACCGACGCCGCCGGCTCCGTCATCGGGCAGATCACCTCGGGCGGCTTCGGCCCCAGCCTGAACGGGCCCTGCGCCATGGGCTATGTCGACCGTGCGCATGCGGTCGACGGCACCGCGGTTTCGCTGGTGGTGCGTGGCAAGTCAATGCCCGCCCATGTCGCCGCCACGCCTTTCGTCCCGCACCGCTACATCCGCTGAAGGAGCGTCCCATGAGCCAGACCCGTTTCACCAAGGATCATGAATGGGTGCGCCTGGACGGCCACCTCGCCACCGTCGGCATCACGCCGCACGCGCAGGAGGCGCTGGGCGACGTGGTGTTCGTCGAGCTGCCCGAAGCCGGCCGCGAGGTGGCCGAGGCCGAGGCCTGCGCGGTGGTCGAAAGCGTCAAGGCGGCGTCGGACGTCTATGCCCCGCTGGCCGGGCGCATCGCCGAGGCCAACGCCGCCCTGGTCGAGGACCCCGCCCTGGTGAACCGCGACGCCACCGGCGACGGCTGGTTCTTCCGGCTGGAACTGTCCGACGCCGGCGCCTTCGACGCGCTGATGGACGAGGCCGCCTATGTCGCCTTCGTGGAGGCTTTATGATGGAAGGTTTAACCGAGCTGACCGCGCTGGAAGCCGCCGACAGCTTCGTCGCGCGCCACGTGGCACCGTCGCAGACGGAAATCACCGCGATGCTGGCGGTCGTCGGCGCCACGACGCTGGACGACCTGGCGAGCAGGACGGTGCCCTCCAGCATCCGCATCCAGCAGGCGATGGAGCTGCCGCCGGCGATCGACGAGGCTGCCGTCATCGCCGAGCTGCGCGGTCTGGCGGCGCAGAACGGCGGTGTGCGCTCGCTGATCGGCCAGGGCTACCACGGCACCGTGACGCCGCCGGTGATCGGGCGCAACATTCTGGAGAACCCCGGCTGGTACACCGCCTACACCCCATACCAGGCCGAGATCGCGCAGGGTCGGCTGGAGGCGCTGGTCAACTTCCAGACCATGGTGTGCGAGCTGACCGGCCTGCCCATCGCCAACGCGTCGCTGCTGGACGAGGCCACCGCGGCGGCCGAGGCGATGAGCATGGCGCACGCCCTGTCACGCGCGAAAAGCGACGTGGTGGCGGTGGCCGCCGACCTGCATCCGCAGACCCGCGCCGTGCTGGCCACGCGCGCCTGGCCGCTGGGCATCACGCTGGTCGACGTGGCGCCTGGCGACGCCGCCGCCATCGCCGCCGCCGCGCCGTTCGCGGTGCTGCTGCAGTATCCCGGCACCACCGGCGCCGTGCGCGACCTGACGGCGGAGATCGATGCCGCCCACGGCGCGGGCGCGCTGGCCATCGTCGCCGCCGATCCGCTTTCGCTGGCGTTGCTGACCCCGCCGGGCGAGATGGGGGCGGACATCGTGGTGGGCAGCAGCCAGCGCTTCGGCGTGCCGATGGGCTTCGGCGGCCCGCATGCCGGCTACATGGCGACGAAGGACGCGTTGAAGCGCGCGATGCCCGGCCGGCTGGTCGGCGTCAGCCTGGATGCCGCCGGCCATCCGGCCATGCGCCTGGCGTTGCAGACCCGCGAGCAGCACATCCGGCGCGAGAAGGCCACGTCCAACATCTGCACCGCCCAGGTGCTGCTGGCGGTGATGGCCGGGATGTATGCCGTCTGGCACGGCCCCGCCGGACTCGTCCGCATCGCGCGCCGGGTCAACCTCCAGGCCCGCCTGCTGGCCGCCGTTGCCGCCAAGGGCGGGCTGAAGCTGCGCCACGAGGCGTTCTTTGACACCATCACGCTGGATTGCGCCGGCCGTGCCGACACGGTGATGGCCGCCGCCCTGAAGGCCGGCTTCAACTTCCGCCGCGTGGATGCCACCGGCGTCTCGCTGGCCCTGGACGAGACCGTCACCCGCGACGACCTGACCCGCCTGGCGCTGGTGCTGGGCGGCGGGCTTGACGCGGCTCCCGCCTCCATCCCCGCCGGCCTGGCCCGCGCCGGGTCGTTCATGAAGCAGGCGGTGTTCAACACCCATCATGCCGAGCACGAGATGCTGCGCTACCTGAAGCGGCTGGAAGACCGCGACGTGGCGCTGAACCGCAGCATGATCCCGCTGGGGTCCTGCACCATGAAGCTGAACGCCACCGCCGAGATGATCCCGATTTCGCTGCCTGGCTTCGCCGATATCCACCCCTTCGCGCCGGCGGACCAGACCCGCGGCTACCTGGCGATGATCGACCGGCTGTCGTCCTGGCTGCGCGCCGCCACCGGGTTCGCCGGCGTGTCGCTGCAGCCCAACGCCGGCAGCCAGGGCGAATACGCCGGATTGCTCACCATCCGCGCCTGGCACGAAAGCCGCGGCGAGGGACGGCGCGACATCTGCCTGATCCCCAGCAGCGCGCACGGCACCAATCCCGCCAGCGCCGCCATGGCCGGCTACCGCGTGGTGGTGGTGGGCTGCGACCGCGAGGGCAACGTCGACCTGGCCGACCTCCAGGCCAAGGCGACCCTGCACGCCGACCGGCTGGCGGCGCTGATGGTGACCTATCCCAGCACCCACGGCGTGTTCGAGGCCAACATCCGCGACATCTGCCGCACCGTGCACGACCACGGCGGCCAGGTGTACATGGATGGCGCCAACATGAACGCCCAGGTCGGGCTGACCAGCCCGGCGACGATCGGGGCGGACGTGTGCCACCTGAACCTGCACAAGACCTTCTGCATCCCGCACGGCGGCGGCGGCCCCGGCGTCGGCCCGATCGGCGTGGCCGCGCATCTGGTGCCGTTCCTGCCGAACCATCCGATGCGCGCGGACGCCGGTCCGGCCACCGGCTTCGGCGCGGTGTCCGCCGCCCCGTTCGGCAGCGCGCTCATTCTTCCGATCAGCTACGCCTACATCCGCATGATGGGCGCGGACGGGCTGACGCGGGCCACGGAGGTCGCCATCCTGAACGCCAACTACATGGCAGCCCGCCTGAGAGACTCGTTCCCGGTGCTGTACACGGGCCCGTCCGGCATGGTGGCGCACGAGTGCATTATCGACTGCCGCGGTTTCGCCGCCACGTCGGGCATCCAGGTGGAGGACATCGCCAAGCGCCTGCAGGATTACGGCTTCCACGCGCCGACGATGTCCTGGCCGGTTGCCGGCACGCTGATGATCGAGCCGACGGAAAGCGAGACCAAGGCCGAGATCGACCGCTTCTGCGACGCCATGATCGCCATCCGCGGCGAGATCGACGACGTGGCCGCCGGACGCCTGGACCGCGCCGACAACCCGCTGAAGAACGCCCCGCACACCGCCGCCGAGGTGACGGCCGACACGTGGACGCATGGCTACACCCGCGCCCGCGCCGCTTATCCGCTGCCCTTCGTGGCGAACGCGAAATACTGGCCGCCGGTCAAGCGGGTGGACAACGCCTACGGCGACCGCAACCTGATCTGCACCTGCGCGCCGCTGGAGGCATACGCCCAGGCAGCGGAGTAGCAGGCTACGCCGGCTCGGGCGGCAGCCGCAGCATGGTGGCGGAGCCGGGGAGCATCCGGGCCAGGAAGGCGGCCCATACCGAGGTGGACTGCGCCGCGTCCTCCTGCGCCAGGACGGAGGCATCGACGTCCGGAAACACCAGGTCGGCATCGAACGGCCGCACGCGGAATGACGGCGCGCAGGCGGAAACATCAGCGTTGAAAGCGGAATGGTCCATGACAGGCCCTCGGCGATCGCGTTGCGGGTTCAGTGTTGCAATGTGATAATGATCACACATTTGAGTCTCTGACATCTGAACACGGCGTGATGAGGTCCGACTTGTGGCGCCGACGTGGCCGGACCATCTGCCAGCCATGCCGATCGACCGTCGCACCTTGCTCTCGGGCCTGCTCGCCGCCGGCCCCGCGACCGTTCAGCCAGCCGCCCGCGCCGCGACGGCACCGGACCTGCTGCAGGAGTGGACCGATCCTGCCCGCCGGCGCCGGGTGCCGGTGCGCATCCGCCTGCCCGGCGGCAACGCGCCCGCCCCAATGGTTCTGGTGTCGCACGGCCTCGGCGGCACCCGCGACGGGCTGGCCTATCTCGGCCTGGCGCTCGCCGAGGCCGGGTTCCTGGCAGGGCCGACGCATGAAATTCTATGACCAGCGGGCAAGGTCCACTTTCATCTTTTCCTCATTTTATCAATGGTTTGTGCTATGTCATTGGCGCTGTAGGCAGAACAACGTCGCAAAATGCGCCGGCAGCCCTGGGACAGCACCCACTGGCGGTTCAGGCCTCGCCCGATCTCACCTAGCAACGCACGATCCGGTTTAAGTGCCGGCAAACAACTCAATTGAAGACAGGGTCAAATGCGTGTGTCAGCAAATAGATGCGTAATGTAGTTTCATGCGTTGCCCCTG
>JAABUT010002500.1_pt1 | contig 17564 bp, 16 predicted proteins | sample 5559281 | NCBI WGS metagenome assembly JAABUT01 (sample SAMN10711880, study PRJNA513359) | rock metagenome | isolation source: Antarctica rocks | place: Antarctica: Victoria Land, Ricker Hills nord | collected 2016-01-04 | reverse complement strand
GCCGCAGGGTCCTCGATCATCGCGAGCGACCAGCACCAGCCGGCGAGCTCACGGGCGACAGCGACGTTCGCGATGACGGTGCGCTTCTTGCGCTCGTTGAAGCGCAGCCACCGCTCGTGCAGGCGCTGGTTGCCGGCATGACCGCGGGCTCGGGCGGCGGCCGGGGCCAGGTCCCAGCGGTCACGCATCGTCTTGGTCGGCCGGTAGGGCCGTCGGTGGTGCCAGGCGGCCTCGACTAGCAGCCGGCGGGCGTGGGTGTTGCCGGTCTTGGTGATCGATCCCTGGTGTCGGCCTTCACCGCTGGAGCTCTCGGTCGGGACGAGCCCGAGGTAGGCCCCGATCGTGGAGCCGCTGAACCTGCTCCAGTCCCCGACCTCGACAGCGAGCCCGAACGCGGTCAGCGTCGAGACCCCTCGCAGGCACTGCAGCCGCGACACCATCGGCCACCACTGCGGCTCGTGGGCCATCTCGACGATCGCCTTATCGAGCCGGGCCCGCCGCGAGGTCGCCAGCAGCACCGTCTCCAGCGTCGTGTCGTAGGCGGCCTGAAGTCCTGGCAGCTCGAAGCGCTGCTGGCCGAGCCACTGCTCGTGCGCGCCGGTCCACGCGGTTCCGCCCGACCACAAGATCCCCTGGCGCAGCAGGAGCTTGGACGTGCGGTGCCGGGCACGCATCAGGTCGGCCCGAACGTCCTCCCGGACCCGGACCAGGTCGCGGGCGGCCTCCTGCGCCAGCGACAGGACCGTCACCGCCGTGATCTCACCCAGCCGCAGCAACCGAGCAAGCAGCAGCGCATCCCGGGCGTCGGTCTTGACCCGGTCTCCCGACGGGCGGTGCATCTTCGAAGGCGCCGCGACCACGCACCTGACCCCCCGGCCGGTCAGGAACCGGGCCAGCTCATAGCCCGTCGGGCCGGCCTCATAGACCACCGCCACCGGCCCCGGTAACGCCTGCAGCCAGGCCAGGACCGACTCGTTGTCCGGCACCAACCGGGCCTTGCTCAGCTCGCCTGTCCTGTCGTCCAGCGCGCACGCCACCACCGAGCGTGCGTGCACATCCAGGCCGACGAAAGTACGCTCCATCTCCACCGGGACCTCCCGCAATTGTTGGCTCTACCGCCCCGGACTCAACCCCGGGCCGGCAACCCACGACAACTTGCGAGTGAGGTCCCGGCCCAAGAACCGGGCGCCTCCATACCGTCTAGTTCCTGTGCCCCCCTGCTGGCGGGCGATGTCCTAACCCAGCTTCCCGCCGGCCAGCTGTCAACGGGAAGCGGATCAAACTGCGCAACGAGGACGACCAGATCGTTTGGGCGAGGCGCTTCTGAGGCGGCCGCCCGCACGGACGTCGTGTCATGATCACGTCCGGTAGCCGAACCGCTATCGGTGACGTGGTCCCCAGCCGGGGTGCAGGGCGGGTAGGTCGGTCAGCTGAGGGTCTGAAGGCTGGCGGGTCTCCCCGTCGTCACCGTTCCAGCGTCGTCCGTATTGGTCGGGGATGGACCCCCAGCCCCAGTACGGCAGCGGCCGGTCCGGCGTGATGCCCAGCGCGTGCTGCGGGTCGATGCGCTGGTCCGCGACGGTGCACAGGTGGGCCCAGTCATCGCCGAGGTCGAAGACGTAGACAAACTGCTGCCCGGCGGCCAGCGTGCTTAGCCGGGCGGTTTCGTCGACGCGGGCCCGCTCGGGTGGGTCGTCCCAGTACCGGTCGATGAGCAGCCCGCCGTGCTCTCCGAGGTCAAACATGTGCAGGTGAGCGCGGTCCCAGCGGGCGAAGGCGTCGTCGATGGCGGTGGCGAGCTGGGCGAAGGTGTGCGAGCGGGCCGCGGCCTCCCGCATGCCCAGCTCGGGCGTCCTCACCGCCGGCGGGTGAGGGCGATGCCGGCCAGGGCGAGCGCGCCGCCGGCCAGGGCGAGCGGGGCCGGTGCCTCGCCGAGCAGCGGCCAGGCGATCAGGATGGTCAGCGGTGGCACCAGGTAGGTGATGACGCCGAGCCGGCCGGCGGTCATCGAGGACAGCGCGTACGCCCAGGTCACGAACGCCAGGGCGGTCGGGACCAGCCCCAGGTAGACCAGCCCGGCCAGCGCCGCGGTGGAGGCCCCGCGGGTCTCGGCGGCCAGCTGCCCGGCGAACGGGAGGCACGCCAGGGCCCCCATAGTGCACGCCAGCGCGGTGACCTGCAGCGCTGGGAGGCGGCGCAGCGCCGGCTTCTGGGCCGTCACCCCGACCGCCCAGGCCACCGCGGCGAGCAGGCACAGCAGCACTCCGGTGACGTCCGCGCCGGCGGAGCGGGTGGTAGCCACGCCGATCAGCACCGCACCGGCGAACGCGACACCGGCCCCGACCATCAGCCAGCGGGGGAAGCCCTCGCCGAGCACGCCCCCGGCCAGCACCGCGATGAGGATCGGGCCGGTGTTGACCAGCATCGCCGCCGTCCCGGCGTCGACGTGCAGCTCGGCGGCGTTCAGCGCGACGTTGTACACCGCGAACCACGTCACCCCGCAGACCGCGACCAGCGCCCACCCGCGGCCCGAAGGGCGCATCCACGCCCGCCGGGCCAGCATCACCGCGCCCAGCGCGACGGCGCCGACGACGAGCCGGCCCAGCGCCAGCGCGCCGGGGCTGAACGCCTCACCTAGGGCGCGGATCGCCACGAACGCCGACGCCCATGCCATGACGGTCGCCAGTACCGCGGCCAGCACCAGCCCCGGCCGCCGGGTCGCGGCGAGGTCGGCGGCGGCGCTGGGTGCCGGGGAGGTCCTCATGGCCACGACGCTAGGGCTCCGAAGGTTCGGCGGGCGCCGCACTCTCGCCCACCTACGGTCGGGTCATGTCCACCCCGACAGCTGACCGCCTATACCTCGACGTTCCCGCCCATGGGCTGGCGACCTGCGACCATCTCGCCGAGCAACACGCCGGGCTGCGGAACCGGGGGGTTCACCCCCGCGACGGCGGCTGGATCGCCGGCCGGCCAGCGGACGTGGCCGCCGCCCTGACACTGCCGATACTGACCGCCGCCGCGGCGGTCCCGGCCGCCCTTCGGCGCGTCGGGGAGGCCCGAGCGTTGCAGGCCCGGATGGCTAGGTTCAGCGACGGGCCGCGGCACACCCGCCGGCGCGACCTGCCCGAGCAGTTGCTGCCCGCTGTGGCCGGGTCGGAAGCCGAGGCGGCGCAACGGACGGGCAGTGCGCTGCAGCACAGTGCCAGGGCGTTTGACGTGATGCCGTTGGCGCGGACCGTACCGGTCGTGGTGCTGGCCGCGGCCCTGGGTGTGCCCGCTGCCGACCTGAGTCGGGTCGCGTTGCTGACGGGCCGGCTGTGCGACGCGCTCGCGCCTTGGTTGGGCGCACCTCCCGTGGAGCCGATCGACGGGGACCAGGCGGCCGGCCAACTGGCGGCGCTACTCGCGCCGGTCGGGCCGTGGGACGACGAGCAGGTGGCCGCTGCGGTTGGGTTGCTGTTCCAGGCCCGGGATGCGACCGCCGCGCTGGTCGGCGCGGCCCTGCTCGCCGATCACGCGCTGGCCGACCGCGGTACGGCCGGCCGCAACCCGGTAGCTGGCGTCGAGTGGGCGCTGCGAAACGACGCGCCCGTCCAGTGCACCCAGCGGATCGCCGGGGAGGAGGTGTCGCTGGGCGGAGTCGTGGTGCCCCGCGGCGCACCGGTGTGGGTGGTCCTCGCCGCCGCCGAGCAGGGCCCACCGTTACGGCCGGCGACCTTTGGTGCCGGACCGCACTCCTGTCCGGGAGCCGAGCACGCCGTGGCCCTGGCCATCGGTGACCTGTCAGCACTGTCCAGCAACGGGTGGCGACTGGTGGCCGGGCAGCATGTGCGCCACGAACCGCGACCGAACCTCCGCATGCCGACCGCCGTCCTGGTCCGGCAGTCGTGACCGGACCGACGGTGTTCGCGGCGCTGCACACCGCTCCTGGTCCGTTCCTGTTGCCCAACGCCTGGGACGTCGCCTCCGGCCTGCTGCTCGCCGACGCCGGGTTTCCCGCCATCGGCACCACCAGCCTCGGGGTGACCGCCGCCGCCGGACTGCCCGATGGCGCCGGCGCCGGCCGCGACCTCACCATCGCGCTGACCGCCGCGCTCGTCGCGCGCCTGCGCGTACCGCTGACCGTGGACCTGGAAGGCGGCTACGCCGACGACCCCGCCGAGGTCGCCGACCTCGCCGCCCAGCTTGCCGGCCTCGGCGTCGCCGGCATCAACCTCGAAGACGGCCGACCCAACGGGCAGCTGCGGCCCGCCGGCGAGCACGCGGCGATCATCCGTGCCGTCGCGGCCGCCGCTCCCGACCTGTTCATCAACGCCCGCACCGACACCTACTGGCTGCGCGCCGGCACCGACCACGACCGGCTGCCCGAGACCCTTCGACGCCTGGCCGCCTACCGCGACGCCGGCGCCGCAGGCGCCTTCACCCCGGGACTCAGCGACCACACAACCATCCAGACCGTGGCCGCCACCGTCGGCCTGCCGCTCAACGTGCTATGGCAACCCGGGGTCAGCCTGGCGGACCTGCGCGCTGCAGGTGTCGCTCGAGTCAGCACCGGCTCGGCGCTCTACCGGCACGCCCTCACCGCTGCGCTCGATGCCGCAGCCGCCGCCCGCAACGCCACCACGCCCACCACCAGTCCCATCGACTACCAGCAGCTGCAACGACACCTACGCCCACCGACCGCTCAGCACCGCGACCGGTAGCCGATCGTGCAGTGGGACGCCGCGGCGAGGAGGAGGAGGAGGAGGAGGAGGAGGAGGAGGAGGAAGAGGAGGAGGACGTTCCGCCGTCCCATCCGCCGTTCGGGCTGTGGGACTGCCGCGCTGGGGCGTTCGTGCGCTGACGGAGATGTCTGGGGTACCTCGAGGTGGCGGGCCGGGTCGGCCCGCCACCTCGGCGGGCCGACCTGTCGTTGTCATCGGGCGGCGGCGACGCCGCTTTCGGTGCGGAGCCCGGCTTCGGTCCAGTCCTGGATGCCGTCGGCGTACTTGCGGACGTTGGTGTAGCCGAGCGTGGCGAGCTTGGTGGCGACCTGGCCGCTGTTGGCGCAGGCGGGGTTGGAGCAGTAGGTGACGATCGCGGTGTCCTTGTCGGGCAGCAGCCCGGCGGCGCGGTCCTCGACGTCGTCGGCGACGAGGTTGAGCGCGCCGGGCAGGTGCTGCTGGGCGTAGTAGGACTCGGGCAGGGCGTCGATGAGGGTGAGGGTGCCGGCGTCGAGCCCGGCCTTGAGCTCGTCGCGGCTGATGGTCTGGGTCATGCGGTGCCTCCGGTGGTTGTGGTGCGGAGCCGTCCGGCGGTCGCCGGTGGCGGTGTGCCGGTGGTCAGAAGGTCTTGGCGGTGTCGCGGGCGCCGGCGTGCGCGGAGCGGCGGGCCTGGTCGGCGTCGCCGGTGAGGGTGGGGTGGTAGTGGATCTGGCTGATGTCGGTGATGCCGGTCCAGGCCAGCCAGTCGTTGAAGTAGGTGGACTGGAAGTCGCTGCCGAACTCCGGGCCGAGCGGCGGCCCCCACACAGCGCTGGTGTAGACAACCGCGGCCCGCTTGTCCCGCCCGGCGAGCAGGTGGGTGTAGCCGGTGGACGGGTCGATGCCGAAGACCATGCCGGGCTGGGAGACCACGTCGATGAGCTGCTTGAGGATGTAGGGCACGCTGTGGTTCCACATCGGCACGCTGAACAGCAACCGGTCGGCGCCGGCGAACCGGGCAAAGGTGTCCTGCGCGGCCTGCCACGCCACTGCCTGCTCGCCCTCGGGTGTCCCGCCGCCGAAGACGGTCATCTTCGCGCCGGCCGCCGCCGGGCCGAACTCCGGCAGCGCCCCGTCCCACAGGTCCCACGTCTCGACCTCGGCGCCGGGGTGGGTCTCGCGGTAGGTCTCCAGGAACGTGTTGGCGATCTGCAGCGACTCCGAGGCCGCCCCCCGGGGAGAGGCTGAGATGTGGAGCAACGTGGTCACGGTCGTACCTTCCGAGGTCGGTGGCTGCGGCGCGGGCTTCCGCCTCGGCCGTATTCGGACTAGAGTCCGGCTCATGCCTGAGGACGTTACCGGACCTGAGTCCGTTTCGTCAACGGTGCCGTCACCCGAGTCCGTGACGTGCCGCACGCAGTTGCCGGTCCTGGGGGTCGGGGTGGTGCGCGAGCGTGCGGACGCCGCGCGCAACCGGCTGCGGGTGCTGGCCGCGGCCGAGCGGCTGTTCGCCCAGCGGGGGGTGCCGGGGGTGACGATGGACGACGTCGCGGCGGCGGCCGGGGTCGGCAAGGGGACGCTGTACCGGCGGTTCGTCGACAAGGGAGGACTGGCGGTGGCACTGCTCGACGAGCGGGAGCGCGACCTGCAGCAGCACATCCTGACCGGTCTGCCGCCGCTAGGCCCCGGCGCCGAACCCGCCGACCGGTTGGGTGCGTTCGTCGCCGGCTACCTGGCTTTCCTGGACCGCCAGCTCGACCTGGTGCTGCTCTCCGAGACCTCCACCCCAGGAGCGCGACAGCGCACCGGCGCCCACGGCTTCTGGCGCCAGCACTGCCGCTACCTGCTCACCCAGACCGGCGCACCGAATCCCGACCTGCGCGCCGACCTGCTCCTGGCCGCCCTGGCCGCCGAGCAGGTCCGACACTGGCTCCACGACGAGCACCGCGACCTCGACGACCTTGCCGACGAACTCTCCGCCGCCGCGCTCGCGCTCGCGAAACCGCACCCGTGACCGCCCGTAAACGCACGCCGGTAGACGATGGTTGACCGGACGCGGCGAGTCCGCCAAGGCTGGCGACGCGGGTACGCCTCCTCCAACCATCGACGTCCTGTCTGCTTGGCTCAGCCCGTGATGTCGATGGTGCCGTCGTCTGCCACCGGGAAGCCCGGGGCGTATGCCGCCTCCCACAGATGCCCATCCGGATCGGCGAAGTAGCCCGAGTAGCCGCCCCACTCAGCACTCTTGGCCGGCTTGATCAACCGCGCGCCCGCTTCGACGGCGTGCGCCAGCGCCGCATCGACCGCCTGCTCGTCCCCGAAGTTCAGTGCCAGCGTGATCCCACGGTAGGTGGTGGGCGGGTCGGCGGGCACACCGACGTCTGCCGCCAGATCGGCGTACCCGAACAAGCCGATCCAGGTGCCGGAGGTGCGGAACCAGGTAATGCCCGCGGACGGGTCACCACGCTGCTCCCAGCCGAGCCCGCGGTAGAACGCGACGGATCGCTGGAGGTCGGCGACACCGAGGGTGACGATGGTGAAGTTGGGGGAAATGCGCATGCGGCCATCATGGCCAACCGCACCGACAGAGGATCAGCGGGGCGTCGTACCCGACTCGCGCGCCAGCAGGCCGAGCCGGATGCGCTGGTGAGGCCCGCCGGCGGTCCGGTGAAGCTGTCCGGCAGAGGATCGTTTGCGGGACACCGTCGTCGGGGGGGCGACGAGCTGGGACCGCGTCCCGGCAGCCGTTCTTGCGGAACGCGCCCCTGAGCCGGTCATGACGTGCCCGGCTGCCCCGGTTCTTGATCGTCTATGGCGCGGCTAAGGTCGCCGCTCACGGTGTCGATCACAGGACGCGGTACTTAGGTGCGTGACGCCTGCGCCCTCGAACACTCGGGGGGCCGATCCGCTGGTCTCCCGCCATCTACCGGTCCGGTGGGGCAGTCACCGATGACGTGGGTGCAGGTGTGGTCTCGGTGGCGGCCTCTCGCAGCCAGCGGGACCCGGCGCCCTGCGTGGCGGCTGCGTCGGCGGGGTTGAACAGCGCGCATCGGGTCAAGGACAGGCACCCGCAGCCCAGGCACTCGTCCAGGGAGTCCTGCAGGGCTTGGAGCTCACGGACCCGGGCCGCGACCAGCTCGCGCCACGGCCCTGCCAGGCGGGTCCAGTCCCGCTGGATCGGTGCGCGGTCGGCCGGCAGCTGGGTAAGGAGGTCTTGGATCTGTCTTAGGGTGAGCCCCACCCGCTGTCCGGCGGCGACGACGGCCAGGCGGCGCAGGACGTGGCGAGCGTAGCGGCGCTGGTTGCCCGTCGTGCGGGTAGCGCTGACCAGCCCGAGCCGCTCGTAGTACCTCAGCGTCGCCGGGCTGAGACTGGCGCGGTGGGAGACCTCGCCCACGGTCAGCCCCTCGTCGTCCGTAGTCACGACGCCATCATCGGTCACGAGCCCCTTGACATGAAGGGCCCTTCATGTCGTGCACTGCAGTTATGAGTGATACCCCCAGCGTCTCGCCCCGGGACGGCGACGTGCTTGACGAGACCTACACGAGGATGCACACCACCGGACCGGAGTTCGAGGGATGGCTGTCCAACCATGGCCCGATGGCCGCCGACGCCCTGATCCGGCTCGGCTGCGGCGAGGAGGTCGAGGCGTGGGTCGACAGGTACGCCCCTCGCCTGGACGAAGCACCAGCGCCCCGGTGGGACATCGAGGAGGCCGAGTGGCGGGAGGTGATCGGCGACCCCTCTCGGCTTGGTGACTGGTGCGCGCTCTTCGACCGCCAGCTCCGCGAAGAACCATGGCGCGACGTCCTGGTCCGGTGGTGGCCCCGGCTGCTGGACGGAGCGGTCGCCTCCGCCGCTCACGGCCTGATCAGGACCGGGCACGCTGTGCGGGCTCTGCTCGAGCTACCCACCGCGCCCCGCCGGGCCGAGCTCGCCCAGGCGCTGGGCTATTGGGCCGCCCGCTATCAGCCGCTGCCGGTCCACTCGAGCCCCCACGGGGGCGCCGACCCAGCGACGGCCCTGGATGCCGTTCCCGTCATCAGCACCAGCGGTGGTATCCGCACCCGCCTCAGAGATCTCGCCCAAACGCCGTCCTGGCCCGTCACGGTGGCACGGCTACGAGGTGCACCCCAACCCGCACAGGTGCCGGCCGCCTTGGACACCGTCGTCGACGAGGCCGTCACCCGCTACGGGCGTTGGGCCCACGGCAGCCCGATCATGCTCGTGCACGCCGCGACCGCGCCGCGCGCCGCGAGGCTTGTGCTCCCTGCGCTGCCAGAGCACCTGTGGGCGCCGACGTACGAGGCGGCCTGGGCCGTCACCGCCGCCATCAGCACCATCTACCGACCGTCCACCCCACCGCCCCCAACTAGCAGGAGCGAGCAGCAAACGGTTACGCCCGAGCAGGTCACGCGTCGCGCCATCGCCACCGGCGACGAGCACGCCATCAAGTTCGTCGAGGTAGCGCAGGAGTCCCACAACCGCGGCAACAGCCACGCCCTGGCCGCCGGCGCCCGCGCAAGCCACCTCATCGCCCCGGTCGACTACGACGACGACTGACACGACAACCGCAACCAGTCCCGGTGACGGTTCCGGCGAGTGAGACGGCTTCGACGTCCGGCTGGGGCCTCACACGATACAGACGCCGCGCAGCTGATAGCCGGAGTTAGCCGTCGTGCTGCACAAGAGCCGGGGTTACCCGCCGCCACATCGGCGGCGGGTGACAACGTGCGGGCGCAGGGGCGCAGCCCGGTCTCAGGTGAGTGCGTCGGCGAGCAGGTGCAGCGCGGCGGCCCAGCGGTGGTCGCCGCGGCTGTGGTCGTTGCGTTGCGCCGTTTCCAAACCGCCGGCGCGCGCCCGTACCCGCGTCCAGCCGCGGACGCGGTCCGGGTTCATGCCGGCATGCCGGGCGTACACCGCCACCCAACCCTGGGCGAGCGCCACGGCGTCCTGCTGATGGTCGGGCAGCGCCAGGGAGGCTTCCAGCAGCGGTGAAATCTCGGCGTGACGGTCGGCCACCGGGGCGTGCGGGTCGATGGCTAGCCAGGCGTCGCCGTGGCGCAGGGCGTTGCGTGCGTGCAGGTCGCCATGAATGAGCCGGTCCTCACCGGACGGTGCCAGCAACGCGTCGAGTTCGTCCAGCAGCGCCGGGTGGACGGCGAGGGCGTCCCGCCACTGACAGGCGCTGTTGGAGTCACGGAGGGTCTCGAAGCCGGCGGGCGGCGGTCCGGCGACGTGCAGCCGACGCGCGAGGTCACCGAGCGCCGCGAGCATCGTCTCCGTTGGCAGGTCAGCGGCTTCCAGGGTGCTTCCGGGTCGCAGGCGGTCCATCAGCAGCGTCAAGTTGTCGTCTCGGCGCCCGAGCAGATCCACGACTGCGCCGGTCGACTGCCAGAAGTCGAGGGCGCGGCCTTCGTTGGCGAGGGCTTCCCCGCCGGCGATGCGTGGCTTGAGCTTGACGACGACCGACCGGCTGGCGCGGGTCGCGGTACAGACCAGTGAGACGTACCCGCCTCTTAACGGCGCCACGTCCGACAGGTGCCACGCATCGATTGCGGCGGCCAGCCGGGTGCGGGCGTCGACAGCCGCGCCGGCGACATCCGATCCCGGCCAGAAGCCCCGCCAGTAGCCGGCGAGCGAATCGAGCGTCGCGTCGAGCACGGTCAGGGCCACCCGATGAACCTAGGTGCGCCTAGGGCGTGGCCGGTGCTCACCCGGTCTGCAGTTCGCCGCCCGCAGCGCCGTGGCTGCACCCCCGGCACCGAAGATTCGATGCGGAGCTGCGGCGCAACGTGTTGGGAGTGGGCTTCTTAGTTACTCATCGAGGACTTCTCCGGTGTCGGTGATTTCTCCGGTGTTGGTGTCGCCGCTTCGGCGGTCATCGACGACGTGGGGTCTTAGCGGGCCCGGTTCGGTCCGGGGGCGGCCGCGGTGCACGGTGTCGACGTCGGCTTTAAAGGCGTGTGCCCGGTCAGTGGTGGCAGGTTCGCTGACGTGCCGGGCGTGCCGGCCTTTGGCGGGGCAGGTCTGGTGTCCTTCGTCGCAGTGTGACTTGAGGCGGGTGCGGGTGCGTTCGTCGAAAGCGGGCAGGGCGTATCGGTGCCATTCCTCGAGGGGGTCGCTGGTCAGGGCGTTGCTGGCTCGGCGGCGTTGGTCGGCGAGCACGGCTATGTCGTGGACCAGGTGGGGGTGGTGTGGCCAGCAGTCGGGGATGACCCCGGCGGGGTCCCAGACGGTTTGGGTGTTGAGCCAGTCGACGACGTGCTCGAGCCATTGCCACAGGTCGTGTCGTAGCTCGGGGTTGGTGCAGGTGGGTGGGTCCCAGGGGCGCGGCAGCAGTCGAAGGTCTCCCAGGGCGTTGACTTGGTCTGGGGTGCCGGTGGCGGCGATGTGCAGCTCGCGGTGGGCCTGGGTGAGGTGTCTGCCGGGTTCGGGGAACGGCGCGACCATCGGGTGTGGCGGGCGACCCGGCGCAGGTGTGGGGGTGCTCACGGTCGGGGGTCGTCTTCGAGGGCTAGGCCGCGGCGTCTGGCCTCGACGAGGGCGGCGACGGAGCGGGCTCGCGGGGTGACGTTGGCGCTCCAGCCCTGTACCAGGCGCGCGCGGAGGTTCGCCTGCTGCTCGAGGAGTGCCTTCCCGGGCCGGCCGTTGATGCACCTGGCCAGGCGGGCGATAATCGGCTTGCCGTTCCCGGACACCACGAGGGCGTGTTGTCCTTTGAGCTGGCGGACCTCGGCGCCGGTCATGATCGGGATGTCCTCGGCGTTGGTGGTGCGCCCGCCCATCTGCCCGGACTGCCAGCTGGTGCGGGTGACGCGGACGGGGCCGAGCAGGTCGGAGATCTCCTGGTTGAACGCGACGTCCTTGGAGCCACCGAACAGCACCAGGTTGTTGGTCAGCCCCAGAAGGGTGCGCGCCTCTTGGTCCCCGAAGATTGCTGACAGCTGGGGGCGGGTTTGGGCGGCCCAGATGAACGAGAGCCCCAGGGCCCGCTCGTTGGCCATCCGGGTGCGCAGGGTGGGCAGCGGCGCGGTGGAGGGCAGCTCGTCCAGGCAGGCGAGCATCGGTGGGCACAGCTTGCCCCACCGGGACTGGTTGGCCGCGGCCAGCGCGGTGTCCAGGACGTGCTCGGCTACGGCGGTCATCAGCGGGGACGCCGACGCGTAGGGGTCTTCGCGGCCGAGCAGGTAGATGGTCCCGCTGCGGGCGATGACTTCGGCGACGTCGGTACCGGGCCGGCCGGGTCCGGGGACGCAGCGGGCCCGGATCGGTGCCTGGAAGAACAGCGACATGGCTTGTTGGACGGTGGTGATGGTGTTCCCGGCGGTGCGGTCATCACCACGCAGCGCGCCGTGCAGCAGGCCGTGCCAGAACGGTGCGGCGTGCGGGTGTTCGCGCAGGATCTCGGTCGGTCCGGTGGCGGCCAGGGGGTTGGCGACCCAGCGTAGGACGTCTTGCAGGGTGCGCCCGGACAAGGCGGCGGCGTGGAAGTACGCCTGGATCACCTTGGACGCCTCGGCGGCGTAGAACCGGGCGGCGTCGTCGCCGTGCCCGCCGGCGACGGCGCCCTTGACGGTGCCGGCGGTGAAGGCCTTTGCGCGGCGTTCGGCGACCATCGGGTCCACGCACCCCGCGATCGGGTCCCACACCAGCTCCGGTAGCCCGGTGGCCAGCCCGAACGGGTCCAGCACGACGCAGGGCCGGTCTCCGTGTGAGCGGGCGTTGAAGCTCAGCAGCAGGTCCTCGACCTTGGTGAGGGTGACCAGGGCGGCGCCGGGGGCCGCGAGCAGGGCGGGGATCAGCAGGTCCAGGGTCTTGCCCGAGCCCTGTGGGCCGATGACCCCGGCGGTGCGGTCCCACGGCACCCACAGGTCCTTGCCGCGGGGTTCGCGGGCGACCCCGAGCCGCCATCCCACCTGCCGGGGGTCGAAGCCCCTCATCGGGTGCAGTCCTGTCTCGACCTGAGCCTGGCCACCGGTGCGGTCCTTGCCGTGCAGGTCGGGTCGCACGAGGGCGGCGACCTGGCGCAGCCGGGTGCGTCCCAGCAGTATCTCCGCCTCGCCCGCGCTGGCCATCCCCTGCACCCGCCATGGGCCCCACCGGCCCAGGGCGACCTTGGCGGCCCAGCCCAGCCCGGCCACGGCGATCACCTCCACGGCCAGGACCCAGGCCCGTACCGCCTCCGACGACGCGACAAGGATGGTGGTGGTCGTCGGTAGGCCGGCGGTGGCGTCGCCGCGCAGGACGGCCGGCAGGCTGGTGAACAGCGCCGGCCGGGGGGTGAAGGCCAGCCCGGCGCCGGCGAACAGGTTGGCCAGCGACCGCCCGGCATGCACCCCCAGGACCAGGACCAGCAGCACCGACACGGCGGCGGCCAGCGGGATCTCCCAGGTGAACGGGTAGGGGTTGGTGCGGCGGGCGCGCTGCATGGTGGGTTCTCCCTTGCTCTGTGGTGCTGCCCGCCCAACGCCCGACCGGCACAACCTGGTGGTCACCGAACTGGCGCAGGGGCGAACGGACAGATACTGCGATAGCTGGTCGGTGACCGGGCCCGGATGGGCTCAGGGGGTGCTGCTGGGGTGGTCGGCGATGGAGCCGACCCGCCACACCTGGAAGATGTGCTGGCCCCGCTGGCTGTAGGTGGCGTGCACGACGCCGGTGGCAGAGCTTCGAGCCTCGACGGTGCTGGTGGCGGCGGGGTCCCAGATGATCTGCACGTGCCCGATGGCGTTTGGGCCCAGGTAGCTGTCGGTGAAGACCAGGTCCCCGCGCGCTTCTTGGCCGGCCGGGACGCGGTACCCGTTGCCGGCGGCGAGCCAGTCACGTTGGGCACCTGCGGTGCGGGGCGTGCTGATCCCGATCTGGCGGTAGGCGGCCTGCACGAAGCTGGAGCAGTCCCAGGTGTGGGGGCCGCCCGCGCCCATCAGGTACGCGTCGCCAACGTGGGACCCAGCCCAGGCCAGGACGGTCTTGACCCGGTCGGGGCTCAGTGGTGGCAGGTTGGGGTCACCGTTGCCGGTGCCGGGGCAGTCGGTGGGGTCGCCCAGGACCGTTCCGCTGTAGGCGGCCGCGTAGTACAGGACGTCGTTGACGTACCACTGGGCGTGGTTGTAGGCGAAGATCGCGGCCCGCACCCCGCCGGGTCCCCTGGTGACCCCTGACGCGGTGAGGTAGTTGGCGGCTGAGAACGCGCTGTCGGTGGGGTTGTGGATGTCGGCGGCGCCGTCGCGGTCCCCGTCAACACCGTAGGTCGCCCAGGTTGCCGGCATGAACTGCATCAGGCCCTGCGCGCCGGCGCTGCTGGTGGCGGTGTTGCGCCCGTGCGCGGTCTCTTCCATCCCGATCCCGGCCAGCAGGGTCCAGGGGACCTGGTAGCGGTCGGCGGCGGCGGTGTAGGCGTCCTTGATGTCGGGCGGGACCGGTAGCGGCGGGTTGGTCAGCGAGTTCAGCCGCGGGGCGCCCGGGGCGGGCAGGGCGAACCCGATGCCCCCCTCCAGCACCCCACCCGAAGGCACCACACCCGACGGGGTCGAGGCCAGGGACGGTGACGAGGTGGCGGCAGTCGTCACGCTGGCGGGCGGCGGTGCGGGTGGGACTACCAGCCCGTTCAGGGCGGCGCCGTGGGTGTCCATGAACGGGACGGGGTCGACCGGGTGGCCGCCTTGGTGGACCTCGAAGTGCAGGTGGTTGCCGGTGCTGGCGCCGGTGGAGCCTTCGCGGCCCAGTGGTTGGCCCATCGCCACGGTGGCGCCGGCGGTGATGGTGGGGTTGATGCCGGCCAGGTGCCCGTACACGGTGCGCACCCCGCCGCCGTGGTCGACCTCGACGGCGTTGCCCAGCCCACCGGCCGGGCCGGCCGCGACGACGGTGCCGGCGGCGGCGGCCACCACCGGTCCCGGCCCGGGTAGGGAGGCCAGGTCCTGCCCGGCGTGCAGCTGCAGGCGGTGGTAGGCCGGGTCGTAGCGTTGCCCGTACCCGCTGGTCAGGGCGTAGGCCTGGGTGAACGGGACCCGCCACACCCCGCTGACCGGCAGCGCCCCCGAGCACTGCGCCACGGCCAGCTCCACCCCCACGGCGGGGGTCTGGACGGCGGCCAGGAACGCGGCCGCGGTGAACGGGCCCACGAACAGGGCAAGCAGCGACGGGGCGCACCAGGCCAGCTTCCTCATCGTGTCGCCTTCCTGCGTGTGGCGTGCATACCGTCGTCGTCGCGCTTTCGCCTGGCGCCCTTGCCGGGTCCTGGCACCGGCCATCAGTCAGGCGGCGCCCTTGATGGCCTCGTTGGTGAACGTCAAGGTGTGCTCGGCGGGGTGCAGCTGGGTCGCCACCTTGTAGGTCTGCTCCCCCACGCACCACAAGACGCGGCCCTTGGCCTGCATCGCCCACCCGGTGATCAGGTCCCGGGCGATCGGGCCCAACCCGAGCATGGTGTCCAGCTCGCCGGCGATCGCGTCCTGCTGGCCGTGCAGGATCTTCACGTCGGCCAGGTGCAGCAGGTCCTTGGCGATCGTGGCGGCCTGGGAGCCGGCGTCGCCGGCGGACAGCAGGTCCGAGGGCTTGTGGGCCACGGCCAGCTGGATGTCCCCGCCGCGGCCGGCGACCCCACGGGAGAGGCGAAGGTCGGCGTCGAAGGACTTGACCGCCTCCAGGCCCAACCGCAGCTGCTTCCAGGACTCATCGCGCACCACAATCCGCAGGTCACCGGGGGCGGCCATCTCCCGCATCCCACGCCCCCAGCTGTTCAGGCAGGTCAACGCGATCCCGACGGCCTCCTCCCCCAGCGGCTCAAGCCGCGACAGGCTCAGCGACTGGATCGGGGCCGACCAGTCGACGTCGATGCTGGTGTGGTCATCGAACAGGCCCGCCAGGGCGCCACTGACCAGCTGCCCCAGGGCGTCGCGCAGCAGCCGGGTCTGGTCCAGGAAGTGCCTCGGTGAGGCGTACCGGCACTGCGTGACCAGCTCGTCGGTGGGGTTGTCCAACAGGTGCCACAGCGCCGGGATGGTCGTCTCAATCATCCGGGTGTGCCCGGCGGTGTACCCGGTCAGGGCGCCCAGGGCGGCCTTGACGACCACCTCGTCGGTGGGCCCGAACGGGACCCGCCGCTCCCCGATCCGCTGGGAGCCGACCAGACCCCGCACCAGGGTCAGCCAGCGGCTGAACACGATCGCAGCCCGGCCGCGGGCGGCCGGCCCGTCCAGCCGGTCCCACCCCTGGGCCAGCGGGCCGAAGGCCAGCGGGTTGATCCTGGCCGGCATCCCGGGGCCGATGACGAACGGCTGCACCCCGAAGAACCGGCACAGCGGCTCGTACTCGTCCTTGGGGTCACCCACCACCAGGGTGCGGTACCCGAACTCGGCCATGCGCAGGCAGAACGCCTTGACCGTCCCGGACTTGCCGGTACCCGGCTTGCCGAAGCAGAACACGTTGGGGTTGGTGACCGGGACGTCATCGCGCAGCACCCACCCCAGCGGGTCGGCGTAGAACGACCCACCCGAGAGCAGGTCGATGCCCATCTGCGCGCCGGTCGGCGGCAGACCCGGGGTGGCCACGAACGGCCAGAACGCCGGGGCCTGGTCGCTGGTCATCCGCCACGTCGACACCGGGGCACCCGCGGGCGCCCACCCGCGGCCCGCGCGCCGGGCCCCGCGGCGCGGCACGTGCCGGAACAGCCGCGGCTCCCGGGCCGGCGCGGGTGGCGCCGGCACGGCCGGCAGGTCGTGCCCGAAATCGGCCAGCAGCCGGGTGATGTCCCGGCCGCCGCCGACGCCCAACCGGCTCATCGCCCGCCCGCTAAAGGTTGACGCGACGGCGTCGGCTCACGGCCGGCCAGCCGGTCGAGCTGACCCGCCGTCACCTGCGCCCGCGCCCGGGCCACGGACGTGGCGGCACCTTCGGCGGTGGACTGGGCGGCAGCTGCGGCCTCTTGCAGGGCGTGGGCCTGGGCCGGGTGTCCTTCTCGGGTCAGCACCAGGGCTGAGGCCCGGCAGGCGGTGACGAAGTGCTCGACGGCGGCCCGGTCGTGCCCGCGCAGTGGAGGCAGTAGTGGGGGCAGCACGTTCATGCGTCCCCCTTCCTGGTCAGGCTGATGCCCAGCGGGACGGTGGACGCAGCGAACGCGACGTCCTGGGCCAGGTCCAGGCGCAGCGAGGCGAACCCGGCCCGGCGCACCGAGGCATCCAGGCGGCGCCCGAACTCCGCGACCCGGACGGTCTTGGGGACGGTGACGGTGACCACCGCGTAGGGGCGGGTCATCGCGTTGCCGCGGGCCAGCTTGCGGTCCAGGCCGCGGACCTTCTCCGACTCCTGCCGGGACCTGCTGCGCTGCTTGACCTTGGCCCTGACGCGCAGCTCCTGCCCCAGGTCAGCGGCCCACTCACTCGTCGCGCTCTGCCGGTCAGCGTTGGCGGCGGGCACGATCGGGTAGGCGACCATGTAGCTGCGCCGCTCCCCCGGCTCGGTGGGGGTCAGCACCGGCGCCAGCGCACCCATGGCCGCCCCCCGCACGGGCAGCTTGATCGTGGCCGACACCGAGTTCCACGCGTCGTGGGAGTAGTGCCGCACCACCGGGTCGGCCCCCGAGGGGCCGGCCATCGCCCACGGAACGTCGGCGGCCACACCCGGGTCCTGCTGCTGAGCGGCGATCGCGTCGATCACCCCGGCCCGGTCACCGGGGGCGAACCCGGTACGGCAGGCCAGCGCGAGCTGCGGGGAGGTCAGCCAGGTCACGCTGGTCATGCCCATCCCACCGCGCAGCTGGGCCTGGACCTCCCCCATCAGCCCGTACAACACCCGGGCCCGCCCATCCAGGCCCCCACCGAACTCCTTGGCCTGCTTGGCGATCCGGGTCTCGGGGACCACCACCGTCACGAAGGCCTC
>JAABUT010002498.1_pt1 | contig 17572 bp, 19 predicted proteins | sample 5559281 | NCBI WGS metagenome assembly JAABUT01 (sample SAMN10711880, study PRJNA513359) | rock metagenome | isolation source: Antarctica rocks | place: Antarctica: Victoria Land, Ricker Hills nord | collected 2016-01-04 | reverse complement strand
CCGAACGGTTCAGTACCCAACAGGACCCGAAGATTCTCGCCCTACCAACCGACACCTGGATCAACCAACCAGCCGAAACCACGGCCGCCTAACACCCACTGGCCCCAAACACCTTGACGAATACCGGCCTGCGCGTACTCGATGACGCTGGTGGCGAGTTCGGTGAAGCCATCCGTGAAGTTCTTGGAGTCGATGTCGAACGACTCGAGCTTGCCGATCAGTTCGCCAGCCTTGGACTCCTCCTCGATCCGCTCCTTGATGCCTTGGTCGTTTCCGCCTAGCTGGGCATGGCTTCGGGATGCACCGCCTGCTCTTCGGCTGTCTCGTGTAGCGCGATCATCACCCGCAGCTTGCGGAACACACGAGCCCGCTCGTCGCCTTCGCGGCGCAACAGGTCTTGCAACACTTGCTTGGTCTCCTCATGTTGTTTCGCGATGACGGTAGTGACATCTGAATCAGCCACGACAGGACTCCCTCTTCCTAATGTTGTTTCGCGATGACGGTAGTGACATCTGAATCAGCCACGACAGGACTCCCTCTTCCTAGTTGGTGCCCTACTGCTACCCAATCCGCGGCGCCCTTAACAGATCCCGACAACCCGTCGACGCCCAACCCAGCATCCGCCAACAGGTCGCAGCGCTCGCTTCAAGCGGTTCCTCACGAACCCCGCAACGGCCGCGGTATGCAGGCTCACCCACACCCCACCCACCACCAAGATCACGGCGCCGAGGGCGGTGAACAGCAGCACCGCTTCGGTATCCGCGCCGGTGGCGCGGGTCTCCCGCTCCCGCACCATCAGCCGGTCCCTCCGAGGTAGTCGGCCGTGACAGAGCTGGCGGTCATGCGGTGACGCCGGGGTCGAGCATGGGCCCGCCGGCGCGGAGGTGTTGCCAGCGTTTGTTGGTGTCGTTGATCTCGCGTTCGACACTGGTCAACCCGACGTGGACGGGGATGCCGGCTTTCCCGCCGACCTTGACCATGAACTTCCCGCGTCCGGGTGGGTCGCCTTCGCTGCCGTTGTAGGCATCTCACGAGGGTGGCGCGCACCACGAGACGAGCATGTCCTCCTCCGCCCGCGATAGCTGGACAGCACTGTTGAGGCGTTCCATCTCCCCGCGCGGGAGGCCGCCGGCGATGACCATCCCGGAGCGTTCGACAAACCTGCGGGCTTTCTTCCGATCCGCCGTCGACGCGAGTGCGGTGAGGTCGGCCATGGTGTGCATGACGATCTCGTCGGCGTCGTGGTAGCCGCAGCCGGGACAGCTCAACGTGTAGGCGAACTTGGCGAGGCGCGTTGACCCGCTGTCACGCGTTCCTCGAACTCGGTCGTCAGTGCGCCAGCTGCTGGACGGCCGCGCCGAACACCCGCGGCAGTCGGGCGGCCAGCGGGACTATCCGCGAGGCCAGGAGCGGCTGGCGCCGAGCCCAGAGCAACGACGAAGTGATCGTGCGATAGCGCCGCGAGGCGGCGAGCCATCGTCGCTCGTAGGCGCCGGGGTCCTCGGCGGCGACGCAGTCCACGAGCGCGCGGGCACAGGCCAGGGCGACCGCGATACCCTCGCCGGTCAGGGCATCGACGTATCCGGCGGCGTCCCCGACCAGCAGGACCCGTCCGGCCACCCGAGCCGACACCCGTTGCAGCAGCGGACCGGCCCCCCGGACCGACGTGGCACCCGCCTCGGGCAGCCGGTCGCGCAGCGCAGGGAAGGCTGCCAGTTGCGCAGCGAACGGTGTCTGAACGCTCGAGAGGACGGCGACGCCGACCAGGTCAGGACCGACCGGCGTGACGTAGGCCTCCGACCGGGGCCCCCAGTGCACCTCGACCAGATCGGTCCACGGGGCCACGGCGAAGTGCTGACGGGTGCCCCACCGCGGCGCGGTCGCCGAGGCGGCCGCTCGCTGCAGGCCGAGCTGGCGGCGGATCGGGGAGTGCAGCCCATCGGCCACGGCCAGGTACCGCGCTCGTCGGCCGTCGACGCTCACCCCGGCGGCGTCCCGGTGTACGTCCACAGCGCGGGAAGTCACCACCTCCACCCCTGCGGCGTGGGCGGCTTCCAGCAGCAGTGCCTGCAGGGTCGTGCGGCGCACGCCCAGGCCGCCGCCGTGCCGGAAGCCGGCATCGACGACGCGACGGCCGTCGGTGTAGCGGATGCCGCGGATCGGCTGCCCCTGCGGGTGCACCCCGAGCTCGCGCAGCCCTCGGACGGCTCCGGGCATCAGGCCCTCGCCACAGGCCTTGTCAATGGGGCTCTGACGGGGTTCGAGCACCACCGTGCGGAGCCCGGCGCGCGCGGCGTACAGGGCGGTGGCCAGCCCGGCGGGTCCGGCTCCGGCGACGATGAGGTCGGCATCAGTCATGCGACCTCCTGTGCCGGTGAGGTCGGCGGCGGCGGGGTCTCCGTAAGCGCCCGCGTCAACGCCGCGTTCTCGGATGAGATCCGCACCCGCAGTAACCCGGCGTTGGTCACCGTGAACACGACCGCGGTGATCCACGCGGTGTGCACCAGCGGCAAAGCGATGCCTTCGATGACCACTGCGAGATAGTTCGGATGACGCATCCAGCGGTACGGCCCGCCGTCGACCAATGCAAGCCCGGGAATCACGATGATCCGCGTGTTCCACCGGGGGCCGAGGATGGTGATACACCACCAGCGCAGGGCTTGGGCCAGGAGCACCACGGCGAGCATCGGCCAGCCCAGCGCCGGGACGAACGAACGATGCGGGGCCTCGACCAGGCAGGCGGCAAGCAGCCCGATGTGCAGGACGACCATGAACGGGTAGTGCCCGAAGCCGTGTTCGCGCCCACCGTGCCTCCGAGCCCAGGCTAGGTTGCGCCGAGAGACGACCAGCTCGGCGAGCCGCTCCGCTGCGACCGCGACGATCAGCACGACGTAGAACGCCATCAGAGGCTCACCACTCGAGCAGGACGAGCTCGGAGCAAAAGCCGGGGCCCACCGCCATCAGCATCCCGGGAGCACCCGGGGTGAGGGAACGCTTGTCCAGGGTGTCGCGCAGCACATGCAGTACCGAGGATGACGACAGGTTGCCGACCTGGTCGAGTGAGCGCCAGGTCAGCTCCAACGGGTCACCCGGCAGGGCCAGCTCGGCCTCGATCGCCTCGATCACCTTTGGACCCCCAGGGTGGCACACCCAAGCGCCGACGTCATCGACCTGCAGTGAATGCTCGGCGAGCAACGATCGGATGTCCACGCCGACGTACTGCTGCACGAGGGCGGGCACTTGTGCGTCGAGCACGATCCTCAGTCCGCCAGCGCCGACATCCATCCCCAGGGCACGCTCGGTACCCGGGTAGAGGCGGCTGCGGGAGTCAACGACGCGCGGACCCAGTTCTGGCCGGTTCGCGCCCACCCCGACTACGGCGGCAGCGCCGTCGCCGAACAGGCCGCTGGCTACCAGGTTGGCTACCGAGCGGTCGTCTCGCTGCACCGTCAGCGAACAGAGCTCGACCGAGAGCAGCGCCCCGACTTCGTTTGGGTGACCGATCAGGTAGTCGTGCAGGCGGGCGATCCCCGCCGCGCCGGCCACGCACCCAAGCCCGAACAGCGGCACCCGTTTCACGTCGGGGCGCAGGCCGACGAGCTGGGCGATGCAGGCCTCAATCGACGGAACGGCGATGCCGGTGACTGTGGTGGAGATGACCACGTCGACGTCAGCGGCAACGATACCGGCGCGTTGCAGCGCGCCAGACAACGCCTCAGCGCCCAGCTGGACCGCGTGGGCGATGAACAGATCGTTGGACTCTTTGAAGCCGGTGAGCGTGGCGTATTGCTCCAGCGGTAGGACAAGGTGGCGGCTGCTGACCCGGGCGTTGGCGTGCAGCCGCGCCAGCAGGGCCTCGTTGCCATCCGGTCCCAGGCACATCTCGGTGAAGGCCGAGGTCAGCTCCGCCTGGGCGTAGCGGTGCGGCGGCAGAACGGCGTGGACGCCCGCCAAAGTGGTCACGAGCTCAACCCTAGGGTGACAAGCCTGATCCAGCACGATGGTCCGCGAGGGTCCGACTTGGACCCGGCGGAGGGCCGGCCGACCGACACTGTCTGCCACCGCCGTCCCTGCCCGAGACGGTCACCAGCGCCCCGCCGTTCTAGCATCGCGTCATGTCCTCAGCCTCGCTGGCGCGAGCGCTGGCCCTGTCCTGTCATCCGGTTCCCTCGGTGGCCGTCACCGCACTGACTGCCGGGCTGGCCGCGCTGGCCGGCCTTCCCCTCGGCTGCGGGGTCCTGGTGACGGCAGCGGTCTTCACCGGCCAGCTGTCGATCGGCTGGTCCAACGACTGCCTCGATGCCGAGCGGGATCGGGCTGTGCGCCGGTCCGACAAACCCGTCGCGTCCGGGGCGGTGGCGCCACCCCTCGCCGCTACCGCCACCGGGGTCGCGCTCATCCTGACCTTCGCGCTGTCGGCATCACTCGGCTGGCCCGGCGGCGCAGCCGCACTGGTCGTTGTTGTGTGCGGCTGGCTCTACAACCTGGGTCTGAAGGCGACGGTCCTGTCCTGGCTGCCGTACGCGATCGCCTTCGGGATGCTCCCGGCGGTCGCGACCCTCTCGGCTTCGCCGCCGCGGTGGCCCGCGATCTGGGCACTGACCGCCGGCGCGTTGCTCGGGGTGGCCGCTCATCTGGCCAACGTGCTACCGGATCTGCGCGAGGACCTGGCCACCGGGGTCTACGGACTGCCGCACCGGCTCGGCGCGAGGGCCACCGCGCTCACCGGAACGGCGATCCTGCTCGCCGTTTCGGCGATGATCCTTTTCGGTCCCGGCGGCCAACCCAGCCGATGGCGCTGGGCCGGCTTCGCCGCAGCGGTGCTGACGGTCGGCACGGCCGCCGCCACCGCCTACCGCCACCCGTCGTCGCGCCGGTTCTTCCTGGCCACAATCCTGATCGCCGTGCTGGACCTAGTCTTCTTCGCGCTCAACGGCACACGCCTGTGAACCGGGCACCCCAGCAACGCTTCGATCCGCCCAACCAGACTCGAATCCTCCCGAGCACGAACCTCTTCCGGACCTTCACCAGTCCCGCCTCCCCCAACTGTGCCAGGTGGCCTGAAAAGGTTGCCAGTGGTCAACCCTTTGTTGTGGGCTGGAGGAAGAGGTCCACGGGGTCGCTGATGACGCCCCGCCGAGGTGCGCCTCCCCGGCCAGCTATGTGTGGTCCAAGGACAGAGGAGCACGTCGCAGACACCGGCCAGCTCAGGTGGCGGCGACGTCGCCCCCGCCATCCTCGCAAGGGAATCCGGTCACGGGGCACCGACCGCATCGCCGGCCCCCAGCCCAGCGGTTCAGGTACGCCTACTGCCGCTGCATAACGGGCGAACATGGCGGTCCCCAACTCCGCCAGCCACACACCCACGTGACCCTGGCCGCGTCCACTAATGCGCGCCGCCGAGACGGAATCGACCACCAGCGGCAGACATAGAACGCTAACCAATTCGACCAGGTGACCAACAACATCATCATTGTTATCGGCGATACGGATCGCTGAGCTGCGACGATGCTGAGCTAGGCGAGATTATGTCAGCGACGACGCTCGAACGGCACTCCCAATCGCCCCGCAGGCGTCTGGACGGGGTTGACCGTGACCGTCGACCTCGACACCCCGGCCAATGGGCCGCGCACGGCCACAACGTCCACCACGCGGGGGCCGGGATGATGACCACCGTGTCCTACGAGAAGTAGCGGGACGCGATGAGTCGACGCGATTCCATCGACATGCACCCGACAACTGATCGCACCGCCGCGGATGACGTAGGCGTCGGCTCGAACCCGCACCGCGGGCCGGCGGAAGCGAGTGGTTGGTAATTCCGACACCCCGGACAGGATCCGGTTGGAGCTCCGCGAGGGACAGCCGCGCTGTGTAGTCCTAGGCTGGCCGACGTGACCTCGCCGGCCGGGCATGCCTACGTCGATGCGACGCCCGTCCCGCCGGCGGTGAGTCCGTATCCGTGGGACGTCGCGGCGGCCCGATGGCGACTCGAGCGACTGCGTGCCGATCTGCCTGTGCGGGTACCGGCCGACGCAGCGTTTCGCGGTGGGAACTCGAACGACGTTTGGATGTTCGATGATCTCGTCGTGCGCGTGCGCGTGTGCTGGCGCGGTGACCGGGACCGGCTGCTGCGCGAGGCCGCCGTGCTCGGCGCCCTTCCTCCCGGCGTCCCTCACGCACCGCTGGTGGACGTCGGCCGTACCGATGACGTGAGCTGGACCGTGACGGGTTTAGTCACCGGCAGCCCGCTCGATGTGGTCGCCGACCGTCTCCCGATCACCGCGGCGCGCGGCCTCTACGCCGACATGGCCGGTGTCCTGCAGGAACTGCATAGCTGGCGTCCTCCTGCGTCCCTCCGGTCGTTGGTCACCGACCGCCCGGGCATGCGATCCGACGACCAGCTCTCGATCTGGGCGTCCGACCTGATGCCGCTGCCCGTGTCACGCGCACTCACGATGATCGATCTCGCAGCCGGGCTCCGGTACGTCGATCCCGCCTTGGTCAAGGACACCCGCCAACGCATCGTGGAGCTCGCGACGGCAGACCCGTTCGCCGATCCGCAGGCATCGACCTCGGTGGTCCACGCCGACGCGACACCGGGGAACTTTCTTGTCCACAACGGGAAGATCTCCGCGCTGCTGGACTTCGAATGGGTCCGCTGGGCTCCGCCGGATCACGAGCTCGTGTCGCTGGTGCGAATGGCCCAGCCGCAAACCGGGCCGGTAGGCCGCACCATGCCACGGTTGCCGATCCTCGCCTGGTTGGCCGAGGACTACCCGGGCCTGTTCACCCATCCAGACCTCGATCGCCGCCTGTGGCTCAGCGAGATCGTCTACGTCCTGCACGGTGTCATCTGGTGGCCGCCGGACCAGCCTGAGTCCACACTCACTCCCGCCCACCACGTCCACACGCTGCGCCGGCTCGTCGAATCGCCCTGGCCGTACAGGTGATTCCCGCCGCGGGCGTGCTGTCACCCGCGATCGCGCGTGTCCACGAACAGCGAGTCGTGTACCCGCGCTCCGACTGAGGCAAGCCGCTGAGCCTCAGATTGCCGGTGGGCAATGCGGAACAGGTGATGGTCGCATCCGTCCGGCAGGTAGTGGTCCTCGCCGCGTCTTTTGACAGAGAGACCGGCAACGCGTGCGACTTGGCAGATCTAGGCCCTGGTTGGTCAGCCGTTCAAGCTTGACCGGGGTGCGCGCCCTGACATAGTTCACGCATGCGCTCTCGACGCCGAGGCGTGAGTGACTGGTAACCGTCGACTGCGTCTGGGCGACTGGGCGCCGTCACTGAGGAGTGCCTGATGACCATGTCCACGCCATTGCCGCGACTCGAGCCGCAGGACGGCGCCCCTCTCGTGTCCCGGACGTGGGTACAGGTCACGGCCCTGGTCTTGCTGGTGGGTCTGGCCATTCTGGGTTTTCTGGGTTACCGCGCTTACACCGCTGATCCGCCGATCGCGGGGCAGGTGCGTACAGAAGCGGGTCGGGTGGTCTATACGGGCGGGGACGTGACCGCTGGACAAAAGCTCTTCCTGGGCAAGGGCCTGATGGAGTACGGCTCGATCTTCGGCCACGGCGCCTATCTAGGACCCGACTTCACCGCTGATTACCTGCATCGAGCGGCGCTGATCGCGACCCGCGAGTACGGCGGTGAGGCGTCGGATGCGGCACGGCAAAAGGTCATTGCGGATTTCAAGACCAACCGGTATGACGCGAAGTCGGACACCGTGACCGTCACTGACGCTCAAGCGACCGCGTTTGACGAGCTCGTGACTCACTATGCCGCCTACTTCGGGCCAGAGAGCGCCTCCAAGGGTCTGCTGCCGAAGGCAATCACAGATCCGGCCCAGATCAAGCAGCTGACGGCCTATTTCGCTTGGTCGGCGTGGGCCGGCTCGACGCTCCGTCCCGACAAGGACTACACCTACACCAACAACTGGCCACCCGAGCCACTCGTTGGCAATTCCCTCACTGCCGATGTCGTCGTCTGGAGCGTCCTCTCCCTCATCGTCCTGCTGGCGGGCATCGGCATACTGTTCGCCGCTTTCGGCCGGTGGGGTGAGCGGATGGGCTGGCGAGGTCGCCAAGCCGACGTCATCTCATTCCGGCCACCTGATGATGTGGCGGTCACTCCCACCCAGCGCGTCTGTGCCTACTTCTTCCTGGTCGTCGGCTTGCTGTTCGTGGTCCAGACACTGGTCGGGGCCGCCAGCGAGCACTACCGGGCCGATCTGACCAGCTTTTTCGGGTTCGACCTCGCGCGCTGGCTGCCCTACAACCTGGTCCGCACCTGGCATGTGCAGCTGTCGATCTTCTGGACCGCAACGTCATTCCTGGCCACCGGCCTGTTTCTGGCTCCCATCGTGTCCGGGCGGGAGCCACGCCGGCAGTCGCGATTGGCCTACGCCCTGCTGGGCGGTCTCGTGCTGGTGGTGTTCGGCAGCTTGATCGGGGAGGGCCTCGACATCCACGGCTGGCTGTCGCCGGCACTTCATCTGATCGGGATGCAGGGTTGGGAGTACCTCGACCTGGGCCGGTTGTGGCAGGTGCTGCTCTCACTTGCCTTGTTCTTCTGGGCGTTCATGCTGTTCCGAGGGCTGCGGGGAGCGATGCGCGGGCAGTCCCGGATGAACTTGCCATGGTTGTTTTTCTACACCGGGCTGGCCATTCCCGCGTTCTACGCAGTGGGGCTGCTCACCAGTTCGGAATCCAGTTACACGGTGGCCGACTTCTGGCGGTTCATGGTCGTGCACCTGTGGGTCGAGGACTTCCTGGAGATATTCACGACCGTCATGGTCGCCTATCTGTTCGTCATGCTGGGCGTCATCCGTCAACGAGTGGCCATGACGATCATCTACCTCGACATCATCTTGTACTCCATCGGCGGCGTGGTCGGCACGATGCACCACCTGTACTTCTCCGGCACCGCTGCGGAGACGATGGCGTTGGGTGCGTTCTTCTCCGCGGCCGAGGTGTTGCCACTGACGTTCCTCACCGTCGAAGCGTGGTCGTTTCTGCAGCTCGGGTCACGGCAAGAGCACTCGTCGAAAACACTGTTCCCGCACAGGTGGGCGGTCATGTTCTTGGTCGCTGTGGGTTTCTGGAACTTCCTCGGTGCCGGCATCTTCGGATTCCTGGTCAATCTGCCGGTCGTCTCGTACTACGAGATAGGCACTGCTTTGACAGCGAACCACGCCCACGCCGCGATGATGGGTGTCTACGGCAACCTAGCGATCGGCCTGGCCTTGTTTTGCCTGCGCTATCTGGTCCCGACCGATCGCTGGCCGGACAAGCTGGCCAAGATCTCGTTCTGGTCCTGCAACATCGGCTTGGCCTGGATGTGTTTCGCGACGCTGCTCCCGCTCGGCATCCTTCAGCTCTACAAGTCCGTCGGAGAAGGCTATTTCGCGGCGCGCCAGCTGGAGTTCATCACCAACCCGAGCAACAGCCTCTTCGAATGGATGCGCCTGCCGGGCGACGTCCTGTTCATCGCCGGCGGTGCTGTGCCGTTCTTGTGGATCTGCTGGCTGGGCGTCCGCTACCGCAAGAGCAACCAGGTGATGGAAGAGCCCGAGGACGTGTTGTTCACCGACATCGGTGAGCGTGTCACCGCCGGCGCTTCGGACGCCGATTAATGAACGTGTCCCCCGAGGCCGTCGTGTTCTCCGGGTACGCCGGCGCGCTGCTTGTCATCGCGTGCGCGCTGGACCGGCTGGCGCGTCACAGCCACGCGCGGTCCGATCGCTACCGAACCGCGGGATTCCGCTACCACTCGCAGCATGACGCGTGGGTGTGCCCACAGGATCAGATGTTGTGGCCCACGCTCTACGACGAGCAGCTGCACCTGATGCGCTACCGAGCGAAGCCGTCGGTCTGCAATGCGTGCCCGGTCAAGTCCGACTGCACCACGTCACCGCTGGGTCGGGAGATCACCCGGCCCACCGAGCCGTGGCCACACTCCGAAGCGGCACGGTTCCACCGTGGGCTGGTGTTGGTGCTCATCGGCATCGCTGGCCTCCTGCTGGTGGCGATGATCATCCGGCATCACGACCTGGGTGATCTCGCCGTGATCCTCCTGCCACTCGTGTGCTCGGTGCTGCTGGCGCACCGGTTCACCGCTCACTTCCGGCGTACCCCGACCGGTTTCCCCGCCGCCAGCACGGCCACCGGGCTCCGTGTCACCAAACCGAGCCGCACCACCTGGGCCTCGGATCGAAAGGATGTCGGTTGAACCCGATCGGCTGGATTCTGATCGTGCTCGGCATCGTAGTCGTAGTCGTAGTCGCGGCGGTCAGCACGCGCGTGCTCCGAGAGTACGAACGAGGAGTCTGCTTCCGGTTAGGGCGGCTCCGCCCGATCGCCGGGCCAGGTCTGGTGTTCCTGCTGCCGTTCGTCGACCGGCTGATCCGGGTGGACCTGCGCACGGTGACCCTGACCATCCCGCCGCAAGAGGTCATCACCCGCGACAACGTTCCCGCCCGGGTGAACGCGGTCGCCTACTTTCGGGTGATCAAGCCGGATCTGGCCATCACCGAGGTCGAGGCCTACCCGGTCGCCACCTCCCAGATTGCGCAGACCACCCTGCGCTCGGTACTCGGTCGTGCTGACCTCGACACGTTGTTGTCTGAACGCGACGAGCTGAACGACAGCCTCCGCCGCATCATCGACGAACAGACCGAACCCTGGGGGATCAAAGTCACCACTGTCGAAATCAAAGACGTCGAGATCCCCGAGGCGATGCAGCGAGCGATGGCGAGGGCCGCAGAGGCCGAACGCGAGCGACGAGCCAAGATCATCTCCGCCGAAGGCGAATTCCAAGCCTCCCAAAAGTTGCTCGAAGCCTCCGAAGTGCTCAGCCGCAACCCCGCAGCCATGCAACTGCGCTACCAACAGACACTGGTCGAACTCGGCGGGGAGAAGACAACCATCGTGTTCCCACTACCGCTCGACCTCATCGCACCGTTCATCAACCTCAAAGCCATGTCGCCAGACGAAGACGGCGGCGCCCGGCACAAGTCTCCGACGGAGTGAAGAGCCACCTGCACACTCGCTGGGCGATCGGCGCTGCCACTGCTGCAGTACAACAACCGCTGCTGACGGCGATCTACTCCTTGAGACCCCGGGCGATGACCCAGCGGTGCGTCAACCGGGCACGTTGGTGGTGTTTTCCTCAAACGCTGTTCTCAGTAGAAGCGGAACAGCCCTCGCTTCTGACGCATCCCGGTATGCACGCCGAGCCGACGAGGTTCCGGTCCGGCCAGAACGAGTAACCGCACCCGCCGGCCGGAATCTCCCCCGGAGGGCGGCAAACTCTCGTCGCGCGATGGCGGACAATGATCCCATGCAAAAAACTTCGCTCGAAGCTTTGGGTCGGCAACAGATCGAAGCGGCCCGTTCCGCAGCCGGTGGTCACGCCGCCGACACGGTGTTCGGCGGACACGAAAAGACCCTTCGACAGACCGTGATCGGCATGGTCGGAGGCGCGCAACTGGGCGAGCACGAGAACCCGGGCGAGGCAACGCTGCTCGTCCTCAGTGGTCGCATCCGCCTCGTTGCAGGCAACGTGTCTTGGGAGGCGCGCCGCAACGATCTCGTGATTGTGCCGGATGCTCGCCACAGCTTGGAGGCCCTCGAGGACTCAGCCGTCTTGCTGACCGTCGCCAAGATCGGCTGAACCGCCCGGCGGTATCCGAAGAATTCGTGGTCTCGGTTGTAGTCGCCGTAGCGGCCACCAACTCCGGCAAAGTGATCGACGAACTCGATGCCTTTGAGCCATTTCACTTGTTTGAAGCCGAGTTGGACCTCGTTGCGCAGGCGGAGGGGGCGCCGTGGCCGTAGTCGAGGGGCTTGTCGTTCATGTCGTAGGCGAGCATGGTGAGCTGGTAGTTCATCTGTTCAACGGGGTGCACGTCGTAGTACACGCCGCCGTCGGAGCCGTCGCCGAAAGAGTAGAACACCACCCACCGTGCGCTGGGCTGCGGGTGGACGAGTTCGAGGATCGTCGTCATGGAGACGCCGCTCCATTTCGCGACACCGCACCAGCCCTGGATGCAGAAGTGCTGGTTGACCTGGCTGACCTGGGTGTGCTGCGGGAGTGCCCGCAGTTGTACAAGGCCGATCGGGTGGGCGACGAGACCGCCGACCTGCGACCGGTAGTCGGCGAAGTGGTTTTGGTACAGGGCGTTGTATTCGGCGGTCTCGGGATATATGCCGTTGTGCCAGTGGTAGAGCGAGATGTCCTTCTCGGTGTACTGGCCGGGTTTGGCGTCGACGTGTTCGAACAGGCGCTGCAGCGGCCGATCAGCGCATAGCCGACGCGTTGGACCACGCGCGGGTGGCGAAGGGTAAACGGAGTCGGTGCGACCCAGCCGACGATGACGATGACCATGGATGCCGCGAAGATCCACACGCCCGTCCAGGAGTCGTCGTTGCGTGCGGCGAAGACGTGGTCGATGTTCTCTCGGAGCCCCGTGGTGAAGACCAGGGTGACGTGGACGATGATGAAGAACAGGAGCCACGTCATGACGAGAAAGTGCAGTGAGCGCGCTGTCTGGATGCTGAGGACGGAGCTGACGCGTCGGAAGCGGGTGGACAGGGCGGGTGACCCGCCCAGCCCGGTGATGACAGCCAGGGGGCCGGCGACGAACACGCTGATGAAATAGGCGAAGACCTGCAGGCTGCTGTAGCCGACCCATCCGTTGTCGGTCGGCCAGCCAGCCAGAGGTATTGGATCGCCACCGAGACAGCGTTGGGATCGAGGACCAGGTCGTCGGGACGGCCGCTGCCAGTGACCCGCCCGCGGCACGCCCGCCGATCAATCGGGGAGTTCAGGCGTCGACTAGAGCCTTAGGTGACGGTCAGCTCTTGGTGCATGCCGTCGGCATAGTGGTTCGCCAGGTTGCAGATCAGTTCGTAATGGCCAGCCGGGAGGGTCCCAGTAGTCCAACCGATAGACCCTGAGGTGATCCCCTCTCCGGATCCCGCGGCGCAGGATCTGGAGGCCTCGCCCAGACTGCCCTTCTCGTCGACCTTCCCGTCTGCTCCGGGGACCCGCGCACCGGCGACCGCACCCTCTGCAAGCGGCAAGATCACCAATTCGTGGACACGCCAGCCCATGTTCTGCGCCACCAGAGTGATTTGGCCGGCAGGGACCGAAGCGGGAAAGGCTCCCAGCATCATCCGTGCATCACGCGGGGCGGTGCCCCCCATCATCTCCGTCATCCCCATGTCGCCCAGCGTCACTCGCACAACCGTTCCTGGTATCGAGGTCGGTGCGGAGCAGGTCAGCCGCGAGTACTGGTACCCCGGCGGCGCGCTGCCCATCATGCCGGAACCGGGGCGGTCCCCCATCATGCCCGGACCAGGCGTCTGGGCGCCTGAGCTGCAGGCGGCGAGGAGCAGGGCAGCCAAGAGTCCGGCTAGCAGTGACAGTCGTCGGTGAATCGGTTGCCGCCTCATGTCGCCACTAGACGCTCGCTTGCCCATCCACGCCAGGGCCGTAGGTCCCAGCGCACTCGCACGCCGCCGGGCGCAGACCCCGTGGCTGCACCGAGCTTCGCGTCGAATGGCACCAGGAGTGGATCCGCTATTCGGCATTCTTGTACGAGACGAGCATGAAGTTGTACGCTTGGAGGATGGCAACCATGAACATCAGTGCAGCGCGGGACAACTTACCCGATGCGGTGGAGAAGGCCCGTACCGAAGCAGTGTTCTTGGAACGTTACGGACATCCGGCGGGCGTGCTGGTCAGCCCGGAGCGCTATGAGCAGCTGCTGGCCGCAGAGGAAGACGCCGAGGATGTCGCGGCCTTCGACGCCGCGATGAACGAGGAAGGCCCGAACATCCCGTGGGCCCAAGTCAAGGCTGACCTCGGCTGGACGTGAGCGTGTACCGCATCGAGCTACGCCCGGCCGCAGCAAGGGCCGTACGCAAGCTTGATCCGCAGATTCGTCACCGTGTGCAAGGTGCCATCGCGTTGCTGGCACAGGACCCGCGTCCACCGGGGGCTCGCGCGCTGCAGGGACGGTCCGGCTTGCGAGTCCGTGTCGGGGACTACCGCATCATCTACACCGTGGCCGAGGACGTGCTCTTGGTCGTCGTCGTCACGCTCGGGCACCGTCGCGACATCTACGACCGATAAAGGTAGAGCGCTTCGTGACTGATGCGCATCCGCTCACGTCCGGGGAAGTCGACCGTGATGCGCCGGGCGATCTGCTCGGCGCGTACTGCTCGACCCCCGTCGATGGTCAGGGAGAGGGTTACGGCGTGGCCGTGGTCCGCCTGCGCATTCGCGAGAGTCGGCCGAGCTCGAGGATGAGTTCCCAGACGGGGAGCAGCACTTCCGCGTCCGCTGGACTCGGCACGGATCCTGGAGGCCTTCACCCTCGACCGGGACGGAACCCGGCACCCGTTGCTACCACTGCCTGACAGGGCGACGTCGGCGTGCCCTCCCCCGGCCAGGTACCCATGCGATCCCCGTCCACGGCCACTAACGAGCGTCCGCCTAGGCGGGACCGGCCGCCAGCATGGCGCGCTGAACATCTTCACGAATGTACCAAACATAATACTACTTATCGGCGATACAAATCGCTGACCTGCCGCGATGTAGCGGAGCTGCACATTATGTCAGAACTCGGTGCGTGCCTCGTGTGGGTCCTAGTGGCGGGACGCTGCCGCTCGAGTTCGTCCTCGGCGCCCACGTCTACGCAGGTTCCGGGCCGCGCTCGTGGCGGTCGCACGGTAGGTCTTCGGCCAGGCGCATGGATCTGTTGGAGCGAGGGCGACCCCGTGATGATCTGGGTAATCAACGGGCTGAACGCGGTGCCTGGTGTTCTGCCGCCGTCTATTGCGGCTGCGAGCTGTGCCGGCGGTGTCACTGATAGGTGATGATGTCTGGCTGCGGCACCAGCCGGAGTACCTGGCCGGGCGCCATCAGCCCTGTGTCTTGGGTCAGGAACAGCTTGAAGCCGACGCCGAATGGACGACGCGGGAACGCCAGCGCCCGCCACGTCGCGAGCTTGGCCGAGCGGGTGCCGAAGCCGTCGGCATGAAACACAGTCTCCACGCCTGGCGCGGTGCGGATGTTGTGCCGATCGGGCAGCATCGACAGCCGGAACTGGTGCACAATCATCAGCTTGTCCGGCAACCGGTTCGCATTAACGAGCCGCGAGAGGTACGAGGACACGGCGTTGACGCTGGCCGCCGACGCCGACCCGATGTCGCGGATCGGCACTTGCGTCGGCCCCATCTTCCACTCCGGATCCAACGCCACGCCGACGCTCGGGTCGAGTAGGTACTTATGCAGTGTCTGCACCTGCGGCAGGAAATCCTCCCGGCCGGGCTGAATGTCGAGGATGAGCAGCATCCGGTGGCGATGCGCTGCCGCGAGGTAGCGCTCGATCGCGTTCTTAGGTACCGGGCTGCTGCAGCTGCCGTAGCGCGAGCAAGGCTGCGCCACCGTTGCGATGAGCTCCATCGCAGGCTGCACGCGCCGGCCATACGCGGCGTAGCTCGCGGCGCGCTGTTCGATTCGGGCGGCGATGGTCTCCGGATCGGCTGAGCCAAGCACACCGAGCGTCGCCGTGTCAGGCGCCCCGTAGTATGCCACGACGCGGTAGCGGGGCAGGATCCGGCGACCGCCGCGCGGCAGCTGCACGAGCGGCGGGGCTGCCGCCCGCGGCCTCGGAGCGGTTGAGGTCTTTGCGTTCGTCGTCGGCGTCACGGCGACGACAGACGGCACCGCGGTAACGGACGGCACGGCGGTGGTGAGTCGCACGGCCGGCGGACCGGTTGTTCGCAGGCCGGCGCCGCAACCGGAAGCGAGAGCAGCCAGCGCCACCGCCACCGCCACACCTCGCAAGGACCGTCCCTGCGCCCTCCACGCGCGCTCCGCTGGCACGATTCCCGCCCTCTCGCCGGTTGCTCCGGTCTCCGACTACCGCCTGCAGAGCGATCGAACTCACGGTAACCGAAAAGAACCGCATTCTTGGGGACGGCGTGTTGGGCTGCCGACGCGTTGCGCGGCGTACCACATCGGCACAGTTGGCGGCGAGGGGCCGGAAGACATCTCGCGTCGCCCCGAGCGGCCTGGCACCACCGGCTAAGAAAGACCTTGACTCAGACAGCACCGACCTCAGAAGTTCGGAGACGCGACCTCCGCCACGCGGCAGTCAGCGCAGGTGCCGGACAGGGCGACGTGACCAAGATCGAGTCGAAACCCATAGATTCGGGAGAGATGCCCAGCGGTAGAGGTCAACACATCGATCGGCGCGTCCGCGATGCCACCACAGGAGAGGCACTGCAGATGCACATGGTCTCCACCGACTGGTGTGAGGTGGTACAGGGTCGGACCGTGGCTCTGGTGGACATCTTGCACCAGGCCGATGTCCGCCAATGTATCGAGAGTGCGATACACGGTCGAGCGATGTATCGATGCGTCCCGTGCTTCGACTGCGGTGACGACCTGTTCGGCCGACAAGTGGTCGTCGTGATTCGCCAGTACTGCGAGGACGATTCGGCGTGGCTGGGTCATCCGCTCGCCGCGTGCGCGCAGCCTCGCGCGCAGTTCGGGCAGGGTCATCGTCGCCGGTCCTAGCATCAGCAGAACCAACGACAGGGGCGTATGTAGCACTGTCCGTGAATGGTGATGCTCATGGTGTCGTCCGCGAGGGCTGTGACTCCGCCGCCGTGAGTCGGGCGTTCCATCGGTCCTCGACGCGGCCGGCCTTCCACCAGACAAGGGCAATGGTCCAGGTGGCCGCGAAGATGGCGACGATGATGTAGCCGACGTTGGTGAGGTCGAGGCTGCCGATCGCGTGGAGCGGTCCAGTGGTGATCGAGAGCTTGTCGACGAGGATGGAGATGATTTCGATCGATCCGATGATAAGCGCTACGGCGACCGACAGACCGGTGATGGTGAGGTTGTAGTAGACCTTGCGCACGGGCTTGGAAAACGCCCAGCCGTAGGCGAAGTTCATGAACAGTCCGTCGAGGCTGTCGAGCAAGCTCATCCCGGCAGCGAACAGGATGGGTAGTACGAGAATGGCGTACCAGGGTAGGGCGACTGCGGCGCTGGCCCCGGCCAGCACGAGGAGGCTGACCTCCGTGGCGGTGTCGAATCCGAGCCCGAAAAGTAAACCGACGGGGTACATGTGTCGGGGCTGCCGAACGGTCTTGAGCACGGGCTTGAGGATGCGGTTCAGGATTCCGCGTTGTTCGAGGTGACGTTCGAGTTGGGCTTCGTCGAATTGACCGCACTTCATCTGGCGCCAGACCTTTGTGAGCGCTATTAGCGATACCAGGTTGACGATTCCTAATGCGATGAGAAAGACGCCGGATATTCCGGTTCCGACGAGGCCGGTGATTTGTTGGAGGGTGGAGTTCGCGTTCTCGACCTGCCCTGCCACCGCGCGGACTCCGAGCGCGAGCAGCAGGCAGAGTCCGAACACGATGCTGGAGTGGCCGAGGGAGAACCAGAACCCGACGCTGAGTGGCTTCTTGTTCTCGTTGACGAGTTTGCGGGTGGTGTTGTCGATGGCGGCGATGTGGTCGGCGTCGAACGCGTGCCGCAT
>JAABUT010002496.1_pt1 | contig 17593 bp, 13 predicted proteins | sample 5559281 | NCBI WGS metagenome assembly JAABUT01 (sample SAMN10711880, study PRJNA513359) | rock metagenome | isolation source: Antarctica rocks | place: Antarctica: Victoria Land, Ricker Hills nord | collected 2016-01-04 | reverse complement strand
TCATCGATCTTCTGGAGGGGGATGGCGGAAGCGTCGTGCCGGTCGAGATCAAGAAGGGCAGTCCACCGGACAATCCGGACCGATCGTGGGAACCGGAACGGGTCCAGTTGTGCGTGCAGGCCCTGCTCCTGCGCGAACACGGGTACACCGTCGACCGGGGAGTCCTGTCCTTCATCGAGACACGCGACCGCGTCGACGTGGTCATCGACGACGCGTTGGCGCGACGGACCGCCGAGGTGCTGGCCGGGGTGCGGGCAGCTGCGCTGCGTCCGACGGCGCCCCCTCCGCTGGTCGACAGCCCGGAGTGCCCCCGCTGCTCGTTGGTCGGGATCTGCCTGCCGGATGAGACGAACACCCTCGCCGACCGCGCTGCCCGACCGCCGCGTCGGTTGATCCCGGGCGACGCTGCAGCTCAACCGCTCTACGTATCGGCACCCGGCAGTGTCGTGGGGCGCGACAAGGGGCGAATCGTCGTCAGCAGGGATGGTGCGCGTCAAGCATCGGTTCGAGCGATCGACGTGTCCCAGGTGGTCGTCACCGGGCAGGTCCAGGTGAGCACGCAGGTCCTGCGCGAGCTGATGGCCCGGGACATCCCGATCTGCTACTTCAGCTTCGGTGGCTGGTTCGTCGGAATGACAACCGGCCTGTCGGGAAAGAACGTCGAGCTGCGACGTCGCCAGATCATCACGGCATCGCAGGGCGCACTGGACATCGCCCGGGCCGTCGTCATCGGAAAGATCCGCAACAGCAGGACGTTGCTGCGCCGGAACAGTCGGAGCGACGTCGCCTCGACGACCGCTGCACTGCAGCGGATGGTGGACCGTGCCGCGTGTGTGACGAGTGTCGGTGAACTGCTCGGCGTCGAGGGCACTGCGGCGCGCCTGTACTTCGAACGGCTCCCGACCATGCTGCGACCCGACAAGCAACTGCCCGGCGCGCCATTCTCCTTCGACCGACGGACACGCCGTCCACCAACCGACGCAGTCAACTGCCTGTTGTCCTACCTGTACGGACTGCTGGTCAAGGACCTCACCGCCGTGACGCACGCGGTCGGGTTCGACCCGTTCGTCGGCTTCTACCACCAGCCGAGGTTCGGGCGGCCCGCCCTTGCGCTGGACCTGGCTGAGGAGTTCCGACCGCTGATCGCCGAGTCCGTCATGCTCAACCTCGTCAACAACGGTGAGGTCGGTGCGCGCGACTTCATCGTCCGGGCAGGCGGGGTCGGGTTGACGGCGGACGGGAGACGGTCGGTGATAGACGGCTACGAACGGCGGCTGTCGACGACCATCAAGCATCCGACCTTCGGGTATGAGGTCTCCTACCGCCGCGCGCTCGAGGTTCAGGCGCGGGTCCTGGGCGCCCACCTGCTCGGCGAAGTTCCGACCTACCAGCCCTTCGTGACGCGGTGACTCGTGAGCCGACGCCGGTACATTGTCGCGTACGACATCCGGGAGGCCGGGCGGCTCCGGCGCGTGCACGACGTGGTCCGCGGCTTCGGCGACTCGGTCCAGTACTCGGTCTTCGTGTGCGACCTGTCGAAGAGCGAGCTGATCGGCCTGCGGGCGCGCCTGACCGGAGTAGTCAAACTCAGCGACGACAGTGTGGTCTTCATCGACCTCGGTGAGATGACAGGACGGGGACGCGAGTGCTTCGAGTTCCTGGGAGTGGGCTTGCCCCTCCCGACGGGTGGCCCGACGATCGTCTGACGAGCGCTCCAGCGGCCCGTCGTCCGCGGGCGACCGCTCGCCCACTGGTCAGAGCGATGGGCGGCGTCCGAGACGACTGGAACGGACGTCCGCGAGTGGGTACGGTGGGTGAGCGCTCGCAGGCCGGCGTGTCGGCGCTGGTCACACGCCGTTCCACCGCCGAGCCCTTTCCGCTGATCTCGATCAGCGGCCCCGTTGAAGCAGGTAGGACAGGGGGCTGTGCATCTTCGCGGCCGTCACCTTTCCGCTGATCTCGATCAGCGGCCCCGTTGAAGCGAGGTTGAGCCGACCGGCCCGGGCACGTGACGAGTTACCGGCTTTCCGCTGATCTCGATCAGCGGCCCCGTTGAAGCAGGTACGCCTCGACGTGGTGTGGCTGGCCGTTCGGGCTTTCCGCTGATCTCGATCAGCGGCCCCGTTGAAGCTATTACGACATCCCGGATGCGGCGGCTTTGTTTGGCCCGCTTTCCGCTGATCTCGATCAGCGGCCCCGTTGAAGCGCGGCGAGGAACATGCGGTAGGCGACGTCGTCGGTGTTCATCTTTCCGCTGATCTCGATCAGCGGCCCCGTTGAAGCCAGCTGCTGCTGCCGACGCTGCTGCTGACGAACGTGTCGCTTTCCGCTGATCTCGATCAGCGGCCCCGTTGAAGCACCGGTGCCGACTTGGGTGCCGTTGTTCCAGCCACTTTCCGCTGATCTCGATCAGCGGCCCCGTTGAAGCGATGGCGACGGCGATCTCCCCGGGCACGCGGCTGACGTGCTTTCCGCTGATCTCGATCAGAGGCCCCGTTGAAGCACCGATGATGACGGGACGCGTTGCGCGACCCTGTACCCTTTCCGCTGATCTCGATCAGCGGCCCCGTTGAAGCTCCGCCGACAACGCGACCTGAGCAGGAGACCCGATGCCCACTTTCCGCTGATCTCGATCAGCGGCCCCGTTGAAGCCAGCTGGGGGATGTGTCGTTCACCGCGGCGGTCGCCCCGGACGGCTTTCCGCTGATCTCGATCAGCGGCCCCGTTGAAGCCGGCATGAGCGGGCTGGTCGCACGGACGGGTCACCCGACCCCACTTTCCGCTGATCTCGATCAGCGGCCCCGTTGAAGCGACTGGCACCCGGTCGACGTCGCCGCGAGCCAGCTGGATGCTTTCCGCTGATCTCGATCAGCGGCCCCGTTGAAGCGTCACCCGCACCTCGGCAGCATCCGGCTGCGCCTTCAGCTTTCCGCTTTCCGCTGATCTCGATCAGCGGCCCCGTTGAAGCCGCACGTAGGCGAACACGTGTGGGGACCGCGCCGGGTCCTCTTTCCGCTGATCTCGATCAGCGGCCCCGTTGAAGCAGTCAGACCTCGCGCGACATACGCACCCGGTGTGACGGCTTTCCGCTGATCTCGATCAGCGGCCCCGTTGAAGCCACATCCACCCGGAACCTACCCATCGGCAGGTACTCCGCTTTCCGCTGATCTCGATCAGCGGCCCCGTTGAAGCCGACGATCTGCGCGAATAGCGGGCATACCGGCGCGCTTTCCGCTGATCTCGATCAGCGGCCCCGTTGAAGCTGGCCGTCTACGGACGGGCACTCGCGGGCGGCGGAGGCGGCGTCTTTCCGCTGATCTCGATCAGCGGCCCCGTTGAAGCGGGTGCCGCTTTGGCTGCGCGGGCCCGGTCCGCGAGACGTGCTTTCCGCTGATCTCGATCAGCGGCCCCGTTGAAGCCGCGCGCCTTCGCCGGGTCGAACCGCTCGGGCACCTTCCTTTCCGCTGATCTCGATCAGCGGCCCCGTTGAAGCGAGGCGGTTGCGCCGGTCCCGGCTGCACCAGCTTTCCGCTGATCTCGATCAGCGGCCCCGTTGAAGCCGCCACGCATGCAGCGTGATCTGCCCGGCCTCATAGGACGCTTTCCGCTGATCTCGATCAGCGGCCCCGTTGAAGCCCAGCCGTACACGCTGACCGGGTCGCCCTCCTCCAGCTTTCCGCTGATCTCGATCAGCGGCCCCGTTGAAGCGCGCAGTACGCATCCGGCGGGTCAGCGCACTACGCTTTCCGGCTTTCCGCTGATCTCGATCAGCGGCCCCGTTGAAGCGGCGGACCCCCTGCGCCACGGTGACCGCGACGCTGCCCGTCTTCTTTCCGCTGATCTCGATCAGCGGCCCCGTTGAAGCGACCGGGTCCTCGCCCTTGCAGGCCCCGCAGCCGGTCGGCGGGGCCTTTCCGCTGATCTCGATCAGCGGCCCCGTTGAAGCTTGAACAGCTGCATCGCGGCGGACTGCCGTCCGGCGCCGTACTTTCCGCTGATCTCGATCAGCGGCCCCGTTGAAGCTGCAGATTAGGGGGAACTTCGGCGCGAACGGTGCGACCCCTTTCCGCTGATCTCGATCAGCGGCACCGTTGAAGCACGGCCTATTTCACCCGCGCGGGAGGTACCCGGCAGGCCGCCGAAGGCACAACTCGTGCACAACGGTGCTATCCACCAAACCGGATCGATCCCCGGCCATGTCTGCGGTAATGAACAAAACCTGGAGACCGTCCGACTGTCGGGTGTATTCACCCCTGCATACCCGACCACAGGCAGCGTCTGTCGTCCCGAAAGTCAACGTGACGACAGGCCTCCCGCGCCAGGCTTCACCCCCGACGGTCTGCGTGACAACCGCGGCGCGGTGTCAGGACGGCGGGTCGAGCCTCCGCAGGCCGGGAAAGCGCGCGAACCGTCGGTCGCGAGTCACGAAGGTGGCCCCGTGCTCGAGGGCCAGCGCTGCCAGGTAGGCGTCCGGAATGACGTTGGCGCGGGCGGAGACTGTCCGGCACAGCTTCGCAAAAGATGTTCCAGTGCCGGGCCCGGCGGTTATCGGCACAGCGGCCGGTGCAGAGCAAACCGCGGCGCAGGAGTCGAATGCACGACTGGGTGTCGACGGATCGCGGAAGATGCGGTGGTTGGTGACTATCCGGGCGAACCCGCTGAGCACCAGGTCACTCACACCCACCGGCTGTGTGCCGGCCAACGCCCGACCAGCCAGGTCGCCACCGCCGGATGTCCGGCAGCGTCCCGCCGGAATCCGGTGACCATGACATTGACGTCAGGAATCTGCACGCGGCCATTTCGTGTCCCCGAGGGCTTCGGACACCGCTTCGCGATCGTCAAGGTCGACGCGCGGCCGGTTGGCGGGATCCCCGTCCATGGGCAGCGTGGTGCCGGGCCGCCTTCCCGCGTCGCGCCGACCGAACGTCGTCCGCAGGGAGTCGTCGATGACGTCGCCGAGGGATCGCCGCTGTGCCACCGCGAGGCGCCTCGCCTGGATGAGGAGGTGTTCGTCGATGTTCACCGTCGTCCGCACCCGCTGCATCGTGACATCACGTCAATGCGCCGTGATGTATCAACGAGGCTCCCGTGTCGTCACGGACCTCCCGACGATCCGGAGTGTTCGTTCGATGGGGGCGCCGGGACGCCGTGCCGGGGGCAGGGTGCCCGTCTCGACGGTCGTCCAGCGCTGCGGTGTGATCTTCAGCGGTAGCTGGCGGGGTTCTTTCAGCGCTGTTCGGCGGGGCCGGCGCAGCCGGCTGCTGGTGACCATGTCCGCTGGACGATCGTTATGCGGGAACGTGCCGCTGCGGATGACTCAACGACCGGGCGCAGGTGGGCGTGGCCTCCTGTGGATCGCAGTACGGGAAGGGCGGAGGTTCAGGACGGTGGTGGAGCCGTGCCTGCCTGCGCAGCTTCTGCGGGCTGCCCTTGCGGCAGCGACTGTGACCGGAGGGCGTTCGGCACGGCGGGCACGCTCACGCACGTCGTGCGGTGACCGCCAGGGCCGTCGCGGCGATCCGTGTGATCCGGTCGGGGTCCTCGCCCGCCTTGCCAAGGGCCTCGATGCCCCGGAGGACGGCGAGCAGCAACAGTGCGAGGTCTGCCGCCGCGGGTGTGGAGTCGACGTCTCCGTGGCGTTGAGCAGCGGAGACCGTCTCGGTGAGCACCTCCTCCAGCGCCGCGAAGGTCTGCTGGGAGCGGGTTAGCACCGTGGGGTCATGCTCGGCGAGCTCCGCGACGCCCTTGGCCAGCAGGCATCCGCGGTGCTGCGCGTCGGAGGCGGTGTCGTCGGCGACCTGGCCGACGTAGGACTTCAGGCGCGCTGCGGCGTCCTCGTCTGGGCCCGACAGGGCGTGCCGGGCCTGTGCGGTGACGGCGCTGCAGTACCTGTCGAAGACGCGCAGGAACAGCTGGTGCTTGTCACCGAAGGCGCCGTAGAGGCTGCCCTTGCCCAGACCGGTAGCAGTCGCGATGTCGTCGATGCTGGTTCCCCGGTAGCCGGTCGACCAGAACTCGCGCTGGGCGGCGTCCAGGACCGCCTGCTCCTGGAACTTGCGTGGCCTGGCCATACGGCTAGCGTAGGTTATGGACGCACCGGTACAGAACGTGAAGGGCGGCTCCGTCCACAACGTCACGACGTCCAAACCTGAGGAGATCCGGCATGAGTAGTGCTCTAGAGGGAAAGATCGCGCTGGTCACCGGCGCCACCGGCGGCATCGGCCTGGCGATCGCCAAGGAGTTCGCGGCACAGGGCGCCGAGGTGGTCCTGGCCGGGCGGCGCCAGCGGGAGCTGGACGCCGGGGTCTCGCAGATCGGCGCCAAGGCGACCGGCGTGCGCGCCGACACCTCGAACCTGGCGGACCTCGACCACCTGTTCGCGACCATCGAGCAGCGCCACGGGCGTCTCGACGTCGTCGTCGCGAACGCCGGGGTCGGGTCCTTCGCGCCGCTGGGCCAGATCAGCGAGGAGCAGTTCGACAGCACCTTCGGCACGAACGTCAAGGGCAGCGTCTTCACCGTCCAGAAGGCTCTCCCACTGCTCAGGGCCGGCGCCTCGATCATCCTGATCGGCTCGAGCGCATCGCTGAAGGGCATCCCGGCGTTCAGCATCTACGGCAGCTCGAAAGCCGCCCTGCGCGGACTCGCGCGTCACTGGGCCCAGGACCTGAGGGGCACCGGGATCCGCGTCAACGTGCTCAGCCCCGGGCCCACCGACACCCCCGGCGCTCGAGGATTGGTGCCTGCTGAGCAGCAGGAAGCCATGCTCGATGGCCTTGCGCGGGACACCCCCCTCGAGCGGGTCGCCGACCCTGCCGAGATCGCCCGAACCGCCGTGTTCCTCGCCTCAGAGGCGTCGAGCTTCGTCCAGGGCGCGGAACTGTTCGTCGACGGCGGCGCAGCCCAAATCTGACCGACGACCACGAGGGCGAGCACGCCCTGCCCCCGCTCCGCGAGGAGCGGGGGCAGGGCCCGCCATGACATCAAGGTCCCCACCACCCGCTCGGTGCCCAGCAGACCCACCGTCAGCCACGGACGACGAGGAGCTCACGGCGCGGCAGGAGCACGGGCCTCCCACACTCGAAGGGCCGCTCCGGCGACGGGGCCGACCGGCGAAGGACCGTCGAGATGGCTCCCGATAGCCGACCGGCCAGCGGCACATGATCACGGCGTTTGGGCGGGCCAACTATCGCTGAAGGTCACACGCTGCGGCGAGCACCGCGTAGGCACGGTCGGGTCGCGCGGGCGGTGGGCAGGCGGCGGCAGCCGGACCGGGCGGCTGAGCGACACCTAGGCCCCCGGTCGGGGAGTCGCCAGGCTGCACACAACGCAAGCGCGGCACCACTCCCTGATGCGATAGTGCCGGAACGACCCCGCAGTGCCGGAACGACCCCGCGCCGTCCGAGGAGTCCCTTGTGCGCAGACTGTTGACTGCTGTTCTGGCCGCCGTCCCCGCTCTGGCGTTCGCGCCGCTGACGTTGGCCCCGGCCGCGCAGGCGTCACCAGGTGTTCCGGGCTCCACGACTGCCCAGGCGGGGCACGGTCATCGCACCCCCTACGTCCCCGGCGTCGCGCATTACAGCAAGCGCGTCTGTGCTCGTGTCCCCGCCGGCACCGCGGCCTGCGAGGCCAAGGTCTGGACCGACGCCGGCGGCACCCCGGTCGCCAACGCCGCCCCCGCCGGCTACGGACCCGCGGACCTGCAGGGCGCGTACGGATTGGCGAGCCTCGCCTCCAGCGCCGGCAGCGGGAAGACGGTCGCGATCGTCGACGCCTACGACGACCCCACCGCCGCGCAGGACCTTGCGACCTACCGCTCCACCTACGGCCTGCCCGCCGTCCCGTCCCTCCGCAAGGTCAGCCAGACCGGCAGCGCCACCGCGCTCCCCACGGTCGACGCCGGCTGGGCGCAGGAGATCAGCCTGGACCTCGACATGGTGTCCGCGGCCTGCCCAAACTGCTCGATCCTGCTCGTGGAGGCCACCAGCGCCTCCCTCGCCGACCTCGCGAACGCCGTGAACTACGCCAAGGCCCAGCCCGGTGTCGTCGCGGTGAGCAACAGCTACGGCGGGCGGGAGTCCTCCTCGGAGACCACGTACGCGGGCAGTTACTCCGCCGGCCAGGCCGGTCAGTGGATCACCGCCTCCTCCGGGGACAGCGGGTACGGCGCGCAGAGCCCAGCGGTGTTCAACACCGTCGTCGCGGTGGGCGGCACGTCGCTGAGCCGAGCGTCCGGCACCACCCGGGGCTGGGCGGAGTCGGCGTGGAGCGGTGCCGGCAGCGGTTGCTCGGCCTACATCGCGGCCACGTTCAACCTGTCCAGCCCGTGCGGATCCAAGCGCGCCGAGGCCGACGTCAGCGCAGTCGCGGACCCCAACACCGGGGTCGCGGTGTACGACAGCACCCCATCTGCGGGCTCGTCGGGCTGGCTCGTCTTCGGCGGTACCTCGGCGTCGGCTCCCCTGATCGGCGCCGTACACGCCCTCGCCGCGTCCAGCGCGTCCTCGGCGGCCTCGCTGTACTCCGGGGCGAGCGTCAACGACGTGACGAGCGGCTCGAACGGGCGCTGCCGCACGGCCCTACTGGCTGTCTGCACGGCAGGGCCCGGGTGGGACGGCCCAACCGGGGTCGGCACCCCGAACGGCTCAGGCGGCCTGCGCGGCTTCTGAGGCTGCGCAGGCTCCCGACCCGAGGGGGGCTGCGCACAGCGGGCGCCGGGCCAACGTCGTGGCCGGTCACCGAGGTCTACAGCCCGTCCACGACCATGCGGAGTGTCCGTTCGATGAGGGGCCCGGGATCGGCGCCGGGGGAAGCCACCACCCCGTCGAGCAGCAGCAGCGACAGGCCGTGGACGGCAGCCCACGCGGCGGCCTCCGCGCCGTAACGCCGTCCCGGTGGCAGGGCGCCCGCCGCGACGAGGTCGTCCAGCGCCGCGGCGAGCACCCCGTAGGCGCGGTCGGGTCGCTCGGGCGGTGGGCAGGCGGCGGCAGCCGGACCGGACGGCCCAGCGACACCCAGGCCGGCGAAGCCCGTGCGGAACAGTCCCGGCTCGGCGAGCGCGAACCCGACGTAGGCCCGGCCGGTGGCCTGCAGGCGGGCGACCGCCCGTCGGCGGCCCGACCGTCCGGGGACGTCGGCGGCCGCCGCCTCCATCGCGTCCGCCAGCGCCCCCCTCGCCCGGTCACCGACCGCGGCCAGCAGGCTGTCCCGGTCGGCGAAGTGCCGATAGGCAGCCGTGGCCGACACCCCCACCCGGCGGGTCGCCTCTCGTAGGACCACCCCGTCCGGCCCGGACTCCCGGGCAAGCTCGACGGCGGCCGCGAGCAGAGCCGGTCCGAGGTCACCGTGGTGGTACGCGTCGGCCATCCGCCCATCCTCGCTCGCCGGGCGACGGCGTGTTGACGGTGTTGACATCGCGCTGCCGGTGGTCCATGTTGATCCTGTCAACATGACCGGGGCGGAAAGGGGCCAGACATGAAAGCTGTCCAGCGCGGGCGGTTCACCGTTCCCGAGGGTTCCGGGGTCGTCGTGTTCCTCATCGGGATGCGGGTGAACGACCTCCGCCGCGTCCGTGCGTGGTGGCCGCCGTTCACGGCGATGCCGCGGATGCTGGCCGAGCTCGCACGCCGGCCGGACTCGGGCTTCCTCTCCGGGACCACGTTCGTGTCCGGTCGGACGCTGATGGTGCGCCAGTACTGGCGCAGCGCCGAGGACCTCATCGCGTACGCGAAGAAGCCCGACGCGCAACACCTGCCGGCTTGGCGGGCCTTCAATACCCACGCCCGGGCTGCTGGTGGTGCCGTCGGCATCTTCCACGAGACCTACGTCGTCGACGCCGGAAACCTGGAGGTCGTCTCGGTCGACATGCCCGAGAGCGGCGTACTCGCAGCGCTCGGGTCGGTGCCGGTCAGCCGGGCCCGGGCATCCGCGCGGGAACGGTTGGGGACGACCCAGGGCCGACAAGGTCCTCCGGGTGAGTGACGGCCACCGGGTCGGTGTCGGTGCGCGGGAAGTGGCAGGCGACCGACCTCCCCGCCACCAGCCGCAGCAGCGGCTTCTCGGTGACGCATCGGTCCCGGGCCCACGGACAGCGGGTGTGGAACGTGCACCCGCTCGGCTTGTCGATCGGGCTGGGCACGTCACCGCGCAACACGATCCGCTCGCGGCCGGCGTCGTCGCCCTCCATCCGCGGAATCGCGGAGAGCAGTGCTTCGGTATACGGGTGCGCCGGCCGGCTGTACAGCTGGTCCGCGGTAGCGACCTCCACCAGCTCACCCAGGTACATCACCGCGATCCGGTCACAAAAGTGCCGCACCACCCCGAGGTCGTGGGTGATGAACACGTACGTCAGCGAAAGCTCTTCCTGCAGCCGGGCCATCAGGTTCAGCACCTGGGCCTGGATCGACACGTCGAGGGCGGACACCGGCTCGTCGGCGACCAGCAGCTTCGGCCGGGTGGCCAGCGCGCGCGCGATCCCGATGCGCTGGCGCTGGCCGCCGGAGAACTCATGCGGGTACCGGTCGACCGCGTCCGGGCGCAACCCGACCAGCTCGAACAGCTCGGCCACCCCGACCCGACCGGCGCGCTGCCCAGACCTGCCCGCGGCAGACCGGTTGTGGATCTCCAACGGGTCGGCGACCATCGAGCCGACCCGGCGCCGCGGGTTCAGCGAGGCGAACGGGTCCTGGAAGATCAGTTGCAGGTCGGCCCGGATCGATCGCAGCTCGCGGCGGGAGAGCCGCGTGATGTCCCGGCCGGCGAACTCGATGCGACCGGTCGTCGGGTCCAGCAGCCGCACGATGCACCGGCCCAGCGTCGACTTCCCGCACCCGGATTCCCCGACCACGCCGAGGGTCTCCCCGGCGACGACGTCGAGGGTCACCCCCTCGACCGCGTGCACCACGTCACGTCGCCCCACCCCGCCGGCGGATCGTCCGGCCGGGAAGTCCTTGCCGACGTCGGTCAACCGCAGCAGGGGTGCACCGCTCGGAGCGGTGCTCACGCGACATCCTCGGCCCTGGCTTCGGCGGCGCGAGCGGCCGGCCGGTCCAAGGTCGGCAGCCAGCAGGCGTCGACGTGATCGGCGGCGTCGCCGCTCGGGTGCAGCGGCGGACGCTCGTCGCACCGGTCGAACCGATGCCGGCACCGGCTGGCGAAGACGCACCCGCGCCCTGCCTCGGCGGGCGTGATCGGTGCTCCGGGGATCGTCGGCAACCGCCGGCTCCGGGGCCGCACCCCCGCGGCTCCGGTGGTGATGCGCGGCACCGACTCCAGCAGGCCCCAGGTGTAGGGGTGGCCGGGAGACCGGAACACCCGCGACCGCGGCCCGACCTCGACGGCGCGACCGGCATACATCACCAGCACCCGGTCGGCCATCTCCGACACCACGCCCATGTCGTGGGTGATCAGGACGACCGACGAGCCGTGCTCGGCGCGTAGTCGGCGCAGCAGGTCGAGGATCTGGGCCTGGCTGGTGACGTCGAGCGCGGTCGTCGGTTCGTCCGCGATCACCAGTGACGGCTCACAGGACAGCGCCATTGCGATCACCGCCCGCTGCCGCATCCCACCGGAGAACTCGTGCGGGTAGTTGTCCACCCGCCGCTCCGGGTTCGGGATGCCGACCTCGGCGAGCAGCTCGATCGCGCGGGTCCGCGCGGCACGCCGGGAGATGTCCCGGTGGGCACGCAGCTGCTCGGCGATGTGCCAGCCCACCGTGTAGACCGGCGTCAACGCGGTCATCGGGTCCTGCGGGACCAACGCGATGTCCTTGCCGCGGATCGACCGCAGCACCTCCGGCGTCGCCCCGAGCAGTTCCCGGCCGCGGAACCGGGCCGAGCCGGACACCTGCAGGTTGGGGTTGGGCACCAGGCCGAGCATGCTCAGCATCGACACGCTCTTGCCCGACCCGGACTCCCCGACGATGCCGAGCACCTCACCGGGCGCCAGGTCGAAGGAGAGATCCTCGACCGCGACGGCGGGCCTGCCGCGCGCGCGGAAGGCCACATGCAGGTCCCGGACGGAGAAGAGCGCGGGCTCAGGCACGCCGCACCCGCGGGTCCAGGCGGGCGTAGAGCAGGTCCACCGCAGCGTTGGCGAGCACGACGAAGAACGCGGCGTAGATCACCGCACTGATGATCACCGGAAGATCGGTGCTCTGCAGCGCGGAGAAGGTCAGCCGCCCGATGCCGGGCAGGGCGAACACGACCTCGGTGAGCAGCGCCGACCCACCGACGAGGGCGCCGAAGTCCAGCCCGAACAGCGACACCACGGGGATCAGGGAGCACCGAAGCGCGTGCTTGAGCAGGACTCGACGTTCGCTGACGCCCTTGGCCCGGGCCGTGCGTACGTAGTCCTCCGAGAGCGCGGCCAGCAGCTCGCCCCGCAGTACCCGCGCGTAGATGCCGGCGTACAGCACGGCGAGGGTGAGCCAGGGGAACAGCAGGTGCAGCGCCCACTGGCCGGGGTTGTCGGTCAGCGCCACGTACCCCAGCGGCGGCACCCAACGGAACAGGGACTCGTGCAGCCGACTCTGGGTCAGCAGGTTCACCACCTCACCCAGCCAGTACACCGGGACCGACACCCCGATCAGCCCGACCACCGACAGCAGCGGGTCGACGAACCCGCCGCGGCTGCGGGCCGACAGGGTGCCGAGGGTGATCCCCACCAGCATCCAGATCACCGCGGCACCGACGACCAGGGACAGGGTGACCGGAATCGCGTCGATGATCTGCGGCAGCACCCGCTGGCCGCGATTGACGTAAGAGGTGAGGTCCCCGTCGACGAACAGGTGCTTCATCATCAGGGCGTACCGCACCGGCATCGGGCGGTCCAGGCCGAAGGAGGTGCGGACCTGCGCGACCGTGGCGGGGTCGGCGTTGCGTCCGGCGATCCGCGCGGCCGGGTCGACGCCGGGGGTGGCGAAGAAGATGAGGAACGTCAGAGCGCTGATCGCGAACAGGATCAGCACGGTGCCGGCGAGCCGCCGCAGCAGGAAGGCGATCACCGCGGGCTCATCCGGCCCCGCGCAGCCGGGCCTGCGGATCCAGTGCGTCGCGGACGCCGTCGCCGAGCACGTTCAGCGCGACAGCGGTGACCACCAGGGCCAGCCCCGGCGCGACCGCCACGGCCGGCCGGGTGTACAGCAGACCCAGGCCGTCGTTGATGATCGTGCCCCAGCTGGCGTCCGGCGGCTGGACCCCGATGGACAGGAACGACAGCGCCGACTCGGTGAGCATGTTCACCGCGGTCATCAGCGGCAGGAAGACGACGACCGTCGGCAAGACGTTGGGCAGCACGTCGCGCCGCATGATCCGCGCGTCGCTCGCGCCGAGCCCGACCGCTGCCCGGACGAAGTCCCGCTCGCGCAGCGAGAGCACCTGACCGCGGACCGGGCGGGCGACATAGGGCACGAATATCGCCGCGATGATGAGCACCGGGAGCCAGATGCTGCCGGAGTCGACGTGCACCGGCCCCAGGGTGATCCCGCTGCCGATGAGCACGATCGACAGGCTGATCCCCAGCAGGTACACCGGGAACGCCCATACGACGTCGAGCAGCCGGGACAGCACCGCGTCGACGACCCCGCCGAAGTACCCGGCGACGATCCCGACCACCGCGGCGACCACGCAGCACAGCACCGCGGACACGAAGCCGATGAACAGCGAGTTCCGGCCGCCGTACAGGAGTCGCGCCGCCACGTCGCGGCCCTGTCCGTCCGCCCCGAGCGCGTAGTGCGCCGGGTCCCAGGTCGGCCCGATCGGCGTCGAGCCGAGCCCGAGGCCTCCCGTGCTCGCCTCGATCACGTCGACCCGGCGGCCACCGATCTCGGTCGTGGCGGACAGGTCGGACCGGAACGGGTCGGTGTGCGCGACGTGACTGGCGTACAGCGGTGCCCCGACGCAGGCCAGCACCACCACGACCACGACCACCGCGGACACCACCGCCGCGCGGTTGCGAAGCAGCTGCCCGAGAGCGGTCCGCCACGGGCCACCGGCGGTCCCGGTTCGGACCGCCGGGACCGCCGGGACGTCGGCGAGCTCGTCGAGACTGGTGCTCACTGCACCCAGAGCTGGTCGACGAGCATGTAGAACTGCTTGCTGAACTGGTAGTTGCCCACCCGCTTGGACGTGAAGTCGACCAGCTTCGGGGTGATCAGCGGCGCGACCGGCGCGTTCGCCATGATCTGGGCGTCGACCTTCCCCCACAGGGGCTCGGCCGCCGCCAGCCCACTGGTCTGCCCGGTCTTCAATGCCTGGGCAATCCCGGCCTCACTGGTCTTGTCGCAGTAGCCGGCGATGTTGATGCTCGAGTCGCTACCGGCGTGGAAGCCCGCGCACGACAGCAGCACGTTGATGAAGTCCGACGCCGCGGGGTAGTCCTGGTACCACTGGCTCAGGCTGATCTGCACCTTGTTCTTCGTGTTCTGGATGTAGGTGAACTGGATGTTGCCGGACAGCTTGTTGACCTTCGCCTTGTAGCCGATGTCGTTCAGCACGCTCTGCACGTACTCACCGATCGCGGAGTTCACGGCGTCGTCCTGGACAACAACGGTGACGGCCTGGCCGGCGGTCCCGGACTCCTGCACCAGCTGGCGCGCCTTGTCCAGGTCCGGCGCGGACCAGGCGGTTCCCGGATTCTTCGTGTACTGGCAGGAATCGGCGTGCCCCGGGAACCCGGGCGGCAGGATCGTGCAGACCGGCGCGGCGAGGTTCTTGCCGCCGTACAGCTGGACGACGGCGTCGCGGTCGACGGCGTAGTTGACCGCCTGCCGGGCCTTGACGTTGTTGAACGGGGGGATCCGGGTGTTCATCGGCAGATACCAGAACGCCGTGAGCTCGTTGACGTGGATCTGGTCGGCGAACTTCGTGCCGAGCTCGTTGAGCCGGTCCGCGGGCGGCTGGTCGGCGAGCCAGTCGGCCTGCCCGTTCTGCACCGCGGTGATCTCCGACTCGACCGTCTGGCCGAACGACTCCACGATGGTGTCCGGGTAGCCCTGCGGCTGGGCGGCCCGCGACCACTCGGTGAAGTTCGGGTTGCGCTGCAGCACCAGGGATCCGTTGCCGCTGGGGTTGTACGAGGCGATCGTGTAGGCGCCGGTGCCGGGCAGCGGCTTGGTACCGGAGTCCGTCGCGGGGGAGCCGGCGGGCAGGACCGTTGCGTGCGGCACCGCGAGCTTGTACGGCAGCTCCGGGTCCGGTGCGGTCAGGTTGATGGTGACTGTCCGAGCGGCCGCGTCGCCGACCACACCGCCGGCGAGCGTGCACGTCTTCGGCGTCTTCAGGCACGCGGCCGCGCCGACGATCCCGTTGTAGAACGTGCCGGCCGTCGGGCTGGAGACGGTGAAGATGCGCCGGAACGACGCGACCACGTCGTCGGTGGTGACCGCTTTGCCGGTCGAGAACTTGATGCCGTTGCGCAGGGTGAACCGGTAGGTCTTCCCCCCGTTGGTCACCGTCGGCAGCGCGGTCGCGAGGTCAGGGACGACCGTGAACGACGGCTGGCCACCCACCTTCTGGAAAGCCAGCAGGCCGTCATAGGTGGCCTGGTACAGCTGCCAGTACTGCAGGGTGTAGTTCACCATCGGGTCGATCGTCCCGGCCGCCGCAGTCGCCGACAGCTTCAAGGTGCCGCCCCGGTGGGCGGGCTGGAAGGTGGCGCCGCCGGTCGCCCCGCCGCCGGTCCCCCCGCTGCTGCTGCCGGCCGTCGCGCCGGTGCCGGCGGAGGACGTGGCGCCGGCGGACGCAGTGGCGGCGCTGCCCGGCTGGGGGGGCTGGGTGTTGGAGCAGGCGGCGAGGACCAGGGCCGCGGTCAGCCCCGCGACGGGGAGCAGCGCGGTGCGGAGCGGGGTGGCGCGTGGGGAGGTCATCGCGATCCGTTCTCTGAGGAAGCCGTGAAAAAGTCGTCGACAATCTCCAGGTATCGCTCGGGTTCCTCGACATGCGGCAGGTGGCTGGACCGTTCGAACAGCTCCCAGCGCACGTCCGGGATCGCGTCGAGGTAGGGCTTGACGCACAGCGGAGTGGCCTCGTCGTACACCCCGGAGATCACCAGGGTCGGCACCGCGACGGCGGACACGCGGTCGGCGACGGTCCAGTCGGCCAGGCTTCCGACGACGTGGAATTCACTCGGCCCGTTCATCGAGTGGTAGACGGTCGGGTCCTGCGCGAGCAGGTCGAAACTGGCGGTCACCTCTGGCGGGTTGGGCACGACCCGGCAGACGTGCCGGTCGTAGAAGACCTTCTCGGCCTGCAGGTACTCCGCGCTGTCCGTGGTGCCGGCCTGCTCGTGCCGGGTCAGCGTGTCGTCGACCCCGGGAGGCAGGTCCGCGCGGAGCCGGTTCGCCTCCTGCACCCAGGTCCGCATCGACGCCGGGGAGTTGGCGATCACCAGTGCCTGCAGCCCGTGTGGGCGCTGGACGGCGTACTCCGCGGCGAGCATCCCGCCCCAGGACTGCCCGAGGACGGCATGGCGGTCGGCGATGCCCAGTGCCTGCAGCAGGTTCGCCAGTTCGTCGAGGAAGAACCGGACGGTCCACCGGTCGGCCGGTGCATCCGGGGCGTGGGTGGACCGGCCGCAGCCGAACTGGTCGTAGTGCACCACCGGCCGGCCCGTACGCACCGCCAGGTCGGCGATCGCCAACGTGTAGTCGTGTGGGACGCCCGGGCCGCCGTGCAGGACGACCAGCGGCGTCGGACCGGCGTCGGGGCCGGCGGCGAGATCACCCGTCACCCGGTACCAGGTCTGTCCACCGGCATAGGGGACCGTCCCCTCCCGGGTAGCCGCAGCAACCATGGTCACGTCCTCCCCCAGGGGGTCTGGTGGCCACGGTCGTCCGTGGGGCCGCCCCAACTGGCTGGGCAGACGATTGCCCTGGGATTGACCGATTGCAAGGCGAATGTGTTACGTCTGCGTTTCCGACCACTGGATCAGCAGGTCGGGCCGGTCAGGCGGTTGTCGCCTGTTCGCCCCGCTGGACGCACCCGGCGAGGCTCAGCTGCTGCGGGCCGTCCGCCAGCGCACTCCGGCGATGACCGATGCGGCGACCAGCAGAGCGATCCCCGATCCCAACAGGCCGAGGTGCTGCACCGCCGAGGTCGAGCCGGCGCCGGCCTGGACACCGCCGGCGGGCATCCGCTGCCCCCGCGACCGACCCGCCGCGCCGTTGGCGCCCGAACCCGTCCCGGCGTTGGACCCCGCGCGGTCACCGAATGCGTTGGGGGAGCCGTTGGTGGAGCCGTTGGTCGAGCCATTGCCGGAAGCGTTGCCGGAAGCGTTGGTCGAGCCGTTCCCGTTAGCGGAACCACCACCGGAACCACCACCGGAACCACCACCGGGAGCGGTGGGACTGCCGGTGGACCGGGGCATGCGTCGGTCGGTGGCCGACGGCAACGGGACGGCCGTCGAGCTGCGCGTCGGCAGTGGCGACCGGGAGCCGGTCGGCGAGGGCGACGCCGGCCGGGTCGGGCCGGGCGTGACGGTGGAGCTGGGACCGGCGGTCGGGCTCGGACTGGCGGTCGGGCTCGGGGTTGCGGTGGGGCTGGCGGTCGGGCTGGCCGGGGGGGTTGCGGTGGGACTGGGGCTCGCCGTCGCCGCC
>JAABUT010002494.1_pt1 | contig 17605 bp, 16 predicted proteins | sample 5559281 | NCBI WGS metagenome assembly JAABUT01 (sample SAMN10711880, study PRJNA513359) | rock metagenome | isolation source: Antarctica rocks | place: Antarctica: Victoria Land, Ricker Hills nord | collected 2016-01-04 | reverse complement strand
TCAGGCGCGGCTCAGGTGCCCCAGCTCCACTGCGAGGTCGGGCCGCCCGTGGACGGCGTCGCGGACCACGTGGGGGTGGCCGGCTTGGACAGCATGACCTCGAACATCTTGGTGATCGTCTTCATGGGGTTCTACGTCCTTCGGGAGAGTGGGCGAGCGGGAGAGTGCTTGGGACAAGCCGCGTCAGGCGCGGCTCAGGTGCCCCAGCTCCACTGCGAGGTCGGGCCGCCCGTGGACGGCGTCGCGGACCACGTGGGGGTGGCCGGCTTGGACAGCATGACCTCGAACATCTTGGTGATCGTCTTCATGGTAAGTTTCCTTTCATTTGCGGCCTGTCGGCCGCGGGCGGTGTGACATGACGTAGCTGTCGCCCGATTTTGCGACGCTGCGCTATCAGGGTCACACAACCGACGACCAACCGGGAACTTGCGCCGAACCCGGGCACAAACTTTGCCAAAAAATGGAACTTTGACCCCGTAACGTGGGGCCTTTGCACCCTTTCCTTGTGCTAGCTAGCCGCCGCTGACCACTCAGCTCGAGCCAGGACAGGAAGCCTGGAGAAGGACGCACCTCGGCTGTGGCAAGATGTTCCCATTCGATGGCTGACGTCCGTCCACCAGTTTGGAGCATCTGATGAGCAAGCGCGCCCGCAAGCGCCGCTCCCGCAAGGGCAACGCCGCCAACCACGGCCGTAAGCCCAACGCCTGAGCGATCTCGCGCGAGAAGGTCCGGACCACCAGGTCCGGACCTTCGTGCGTCAGCGCAGGAATGGGCCACCGGACCGGCTTCCCGTCGTGACCTCGAGCGCCGTCAGCGCTCGGTCGTCGACGACTCGATCCGGATCATCGTCAGTCGCCGCAGGATCGTCGTCCGCAGCTCCACCGGAGCCGCCTCGCACGCACACGACCGCTTGATCATCGCCTTGAAGGCCTGGTCGACGTGATACTGCTTCAGGCAGTTGCCGCACTCGTCGAGGTGGGCCTGGATCTTGACGCAGTCCTCGGGCCCCATCTCCCCGTCGATGAACTCGTAGACCCGAAGCAACGCCTCGGAGCAGTCGGTCCCGTGGATCCCGGACCCCATCTCACCCTGGCTCATGAGCCGGCTCCTTCCGTGACGAACCCGCGGTCGGCGGCATACTCGCTGAGCAGCTCGCGCAGCTGGCGCCGACCCCGGTGCAGCCGGGACATCACCGTCCCGATGGGGGTGTCCATGATCTGCGCGATCTCCTTGTAGGCGTAGCCCTCGACGTCGGCGAAGTAGACCGCCAGTCGGAAGTCCTCGGGGATCTCCAGAAGGGCGCGCTTGACGTCGCTGTCGGGCAGGTGCTCCAGCGCCACGTCCTCGGCCGAACGCAGGCCGGCGGAGCTGTGCGACTCGGCCCGGTGCAGCTGGTAGTCCTCAACCTCGGCCGCGTCGGACTGCAGCGGCTCACGCTGCTTCTTGCGGTAGCTGTTGATGTAGGTGTTGGTCAGGATGCGATACATCCACGCCTTGAGGTTGGTGCCCGGGCGGTACTGGTGAAACGCGGCATACGCCTTGGCGTAGGTCTCCTGGACGAGGTCCTCGGCATCCGTGGGGTTGCGCGTCGTGCGCAGGGCGGCGGAGTACATCTGGTCGAGGAGCGGCATCGCCTCGCGCTCGAACCGGGCCTGCCGCTCGGTGGTGGTCTCGGTGGCCACGTCGACGGCGTCATCGGGCGAGCGTGGCGCGCTCGCAGGGGCCTGGGTGTCGTTGTCCATTGCCCCCCAGCCTAGTCCGGTCGCGGGGCCCGGACCCAAGGAGCCACCGGCGGCCGGGACGGTCAGCATGAGCATGCGCGCAGACCTCCTGCTGGGGACGGGGACCACTGCGTCAACAGCCCCTGCCGTGCACTCATTCCCGGAGCGACTGCGCGAAGGTCAGCGCCGCCCGGGCCACGGCGGCGCCACTTGCCCGGGGGATCGAGTGGGTGCCCGGCACGGCGTACACCCGCTCGAGGTATGCCGTGAGCTCACCCGGGGTGCCGAAGGGGTCCTGCTCGCCCTGGATCGCGGCGATCGGCCGGCCAGCGCCGGTGACGAGGGCGAGCTCGGGGGCGCGAAGCCGGTCCGGCTGGCCCGGCGGGTGCAACGGGAAGGACAGGCAGAGGACCGCGTCGGCGTCGAGCTGCTCGGCCGTGCGGCAGGCGACGCGGGCGCCGGCGCTGCGTCCGGCGAGGACGAGCGGACCCTTGACCGCGGCGAGCGCGCCGCCACGGCGCCGCAGCGCCCGGACGATCGGAACCCATGCCCCATCAAGGCTTTTCGGCGGTCCGGCGACCCTGCGCCCGGCGACGAGCCATGGCTGCTCGACGAGGGCCACCGCCCATCCCGCTTCCTCGAGCGCGGTCCCGGCGGCCGTGATGTCGACCGACCCGAGACCCCCTCCCGCGCCGTGACCGATCAGGACCGCGCCCTGCGCGCCGCGACGGCGGACGACGTGGACCCGGGCGGGCCCCCCTGGAGTCTCGACGTCGACGACCGTGGCGGCTGATGCCGGACTCACTCGCCGACCACCTCGCCGGTGACGGGGTCGACGACACCGTGCAGCTCCCCCCTGGCCAGTGGCAGCAGGAGCTGCTCGCCGTTGTTGCGGGTAGCGCTGACCGCACTCGAGACGGGGTAGGCGTCGAAGCGGCCCGGTGCCTCGAATTCCAGCAGGTCCTCCACCGTGCCCGCGTCCTTTCTCGCGGGATCAAGCCACCGCGACCAGTGCTCTCGCTCGAGGACGAGCGGCTGGCGGTCGTGGATCCGGTCGAGGCCCGGCTCGGCCCGCGTCGTGAGGATGGTGAAGGTCGTCAGCCAGGCGTCGGGGTCGGACGAGTCCTGGACCGACTTGTCGCGCCAGAACTCGTAGAGGCCGGCCATGGCGACGACGTCCCGGTCGGCGCGATGCAGGTGGAACGGCTGTTTGCGGGGCTTGCCCTTGGCGTCCGTGGCGGTGGGTGAGGCCTGCCACTCGTACCAGCCCTCCGCGGGCACGAGGCACCGTCGCGAGGCGGCCGCCCGGGCGAAGGCCGGCTTCCCGAGGACGGACTCGGCGCGGGCGTTGATCATTCGCAGGCCCGTCCTGGTGTCCTTGGCCCAGCTCGGGACGAGCCCCCACGTCATGAGTCGCAGCTGCCTCACGGGTTCGGCCACCTGCGCGGCCGCGTCCCCGGCCGCGTCCGCCGCCACACCCTCGAGCTCCTCCGACGGGCGTGGAGCGCGGGTCAGGACGACCGGTGCCTGCTTGGTCGGGGCCATGTTCCAGTCGGGCAGCCCCGGAGCGGGGTGCTGCGGGTTGGCCAGGAGACTGCGGGTCGGCTCCGAGGTCGCGTCCTGCTCGATCTCGAGCTCCTCGATGAGGTCCGCCTGGTTCCGGCTCGCGGCATACCGACCACACATGTTCTTCACCCTATGGGGGTCTGGCCATCCCCCGCTGTGGCGTGTAGCCGCTCACAGCGCGGTCTGACCTGCTGCCGGGCCAACGCAGCAACTACGGTGGGTACTGGATCACCCCGTCTAGCAGGAGGCTCACGCATGTCCGTCGTCCGCCGGATCGCCCGACCGTTGTTCGCCGCCCTCTTCGTCATCCAGGGACTCGACGCCTTGCGTCACCCGGGCAAAAAGGCCGACGTGGCGTCACCCCTGCTGGACAAGATCTCACCGATGCTCGGGCTGCCGGACGACAAGGAGATGCTCGTCCGGGCCAACGCCGTAGCCCAGCTTGCGGGTGGTGTCCTGCTCGCGACCGGAAGGCTGCCCCGGGTCGGCGGCCTCCTCATCGCCAGCTCGCTGGTGCCCACGACCCTTGCGGGACACGCCTTTTGGGAGAGGAGCGACCCGCAGGAGCGGGCGCAGCAGCGCATCCAGTTCCTCAAGAACCTCGGACTGCTCGGTGGCGCCCTCCTCGCGTCCGTCGACACCGAAGGCAAGCCGGGTCTCGTCTGGCGGGCGCAGAACGTCGGTCGGGTCACCCGTCGAGAAGCCCGCCACGTGGCGGGTACCGCCAGGCGCGAGGCCCGTCTGGCTCAGCAGCAGGCGCACCTCGCGGTTCAGGACGTCCTGAGCTGACGTGGAGAGCCTTCCTGGCCCGTCTGCCGGTGACTGGGCAGCGCCGTCCGCGGCCGGTCGACTCGGTGCGACGGTGGCACTGCCGGGCAGCAAGTCGCTGACCAACCGGTTCCTCGTCCTGGCTGCCCTGGCCAACGACCGTTCCCGACTGCGAGCGCCACTGCGATCCCGCGACACGCTGCTCATGGCCCAGGCGCTGCGCTCGCTCGGCGTCGGCATCGAGGACGTCCCGTCGGAGGCGGCGGGAGACCGGGCCGGCACGGACTGGCTCATCACGCCGGACGGGCTGCTCGGGAACGCGAGCATCGACGTGGGCCTGGCCGGCACGGTGATGCGCTTCCTCCCCCCGGTCGCCGCCCTGGCGCGAGGTCCGGTCCGGTTCGACGGTGACCCCGGGGCTCGGCTGCGCCCGATGGGTCCGGTGCTGGAGGCCCTGCGCGCTCTGGGGGTGGCGGTCGACGACGAGGGCCGGGGCGCCCTGCCCTTGACGGTGCACGGCACCGGCTCGGTCCGCGGCGGTGCCGTCACCCTCGACGCCTCAGCCTCCTCGCAGTTCATCTCCGCGATCCTGCTCGCCGGCGCCCGTTACGACGCCGGCGTCACGGTGCGTCACGACGGCAAGCCGGTCCCGAGTCAGCCGCACCTCGCGATGACCGTCGAGACCCTGCGCGATGCCGGAGTCGTCGTGGACGACTCAGAGCCAAATACCTGGCGGGTGGAACCGGGCGAGATCAGCTCTCTCGACGTCCAGGTCGAGCCGGACCTCTCGAACGCCGGCCCCTTCCTCGCGGCAGCCCTCGTGGCCGGCGGCACGGTGCACGTGCCCGACTGGCCCCAGCACACGACCCAGGCCGGTGACGCCCTGCGCGACATTCTCGACACCATGGGCGGTGACGTCTCACTCGACCGTGACGGCCTGACCGTGTCCGGCAACGGCTCCATCGGCGGCATCGACATCGACCTGCACGAGGCCAGCGAGCTCACCCCGGTCGTGGCGGCCCTGGCCGCACTGGCGACGTCGCCGTCGTGGATCCGTGGGGTCGCCCACATCCGCGGGCACGAGACCGACCGCATCACTGCCCTGGCTGCCGAGCTCAACGGCCTCGGCGGCAAGGTCACCGAGACCGACGACGGCCTGCGCATCACGCCGAGCCCGTTGCGGGGCGGGCGTTTCCAGAGCTACCACGACCACCGGATGGCCACGGCAGGCGCTCTGCTCGGGCTCGCCGTGCCCGGCGTCGTCGTCGAGGACATCGGCACCACCACGAAGACACTGCCCGACTTCGTCGGGCTGTGGGACGGCATGCTCAGCGACCGCCGGTGAGCCCGGCCAGATGAGCTGGCGACACCTCGACGAGTCGGACATCCGGCCCCGGCCGAACCCCCGGGGGTCACGCCGACGGTCGAAGGACAGACCGGCCCACGACAACGCCGTGCGCGGCTTCGTCCTCGTGGTCGACCGAGGGCGCTACACCGTGCTCGTCGCCGCAGGAGTGGGGGGTCGCGATGAGCCCGAGCGCGTCGTCACGGCGATGAAAGCCCGCGAGCTGGGCCGCAAGAGCGTGGTCGTCGGCGACGATGTCGCTCTCGTCGGGGACACCACCGGCAACCCCGACGGGCTGGCCCGCATCGTCCGCCTCGAACCGCGTCGCTCGGTGCTGCGCCGCACCGCCGACGACACCGATGTCATCGAGCGGGTCATCGTCGCCAACGCCGACCAGCTCGTCGTCGTCTCCTCGCTGGCCAACCCCGAGCCCCGGCCCCGGCTCATCGACCGTTGCCTGGTCGCCGCCTACGATGCCGGCCTCGACCCGCTCCTCGTCCTGACGAAGTCCGACCTCGTCCCGCCGGACGCCTTCCTCGAGAGCTACGCGCCGCTGAAGGTTCCCTCGGTCGTCACGGCCTGGGGGGGCGCGATGCACCAGCGCGCCGGGGCGGAGACCGGCGAGGGGTCGTTCGACGGGCTCGAGAAGCTGCGGGAGCGGCTGTCCGGGCGGCTGTCCGTCCTCGTCGGGCACTCGGGCGTCGGCAAGTCGACACTGGTCAACCGGCTCGTCCCGGACGCACGGCGCGCGACGGGCGACGTCAACGACGTCACCGGCCGTGGACGGCATACCTCCTCCTCGGCGGTGGCCCTGCGCCTGCCGGACGAGAGCGGCTGGGTCGTCGACACCCCTGGGGTGCGCTCCTTCGGGTTGGCCCACGTCGACCTCGCCCGCATCATCGTGCACTTCCCCGACCTCGAGCCCGGCACCGAGGAGTGTCCCCGGGGATGCACCCACGACGAGGAGGATTGCGCCCTCGACGCGTTCGTCGCCTCGGGAGCCGCCGGCCCCGCCGGGCCGTCCCGGCTCGACTCCCTGCGCCGGCTGCTCCGGGCCCGCTCAGGAGCCGGTGACGAGTGAGCGAACCTCGAGCTCGACGGTCCGCGGCGAGCCAGCGGCTCGAGGAGCTCGGCCTCACCGGGACCGTTCGGGCTCGCCAGCCGGGCGCGAGAGCATGGACAGCTGAACCGCACCACGAGGATGCACGTCTACCTTTCCAGACCGGCACGCCGCCCTTCCCCCGAGAGCTGACCACGCAAGGAGCACCATGTTCGACACGATCGATGGACTGCCCGTTCACGCGCTCGTCATCCACGCCGTCGTCGTCATCCTGCCCCTCATGGCGGTGCTGACCATCGTCGTCGCCGTCCGCCGGGGCCTGCGCGAGCGCTACTCGTGGTGGGTGCTGGCCGGCAACGTCGTCGTCGCGGGACTGACGCTGGTCGCGAAGCAGAGCGGGGAAGCGCTCCGGGCTTCCCTCGGGGGTCAGATCGCCAAGGAGCACGCCGCTCTCGGAACGCTGCTGCCCTGGTTCGCCCTCTTCCTCGTCCTCACCTCGGTGGGGATGGCGCTCACCCGCCGCAACCGGGCCCTCGGGCCGGTCGCGGTGGTCCTGACCATCGTCGCGGCCGTCGCGGCCGTGGTCTGGACCGTGCGCACCGGCGACGCCGGGACCCGCGCCGTCTGGGGTTCCCGAGGCGCCTGACGACGACCAAGGGCTAGCGTGAGCCGGTGCCCTCCTATGACGATGACCTCCGGCTCGCCCATGTGCTGGCGGATGCGGTCGAGCGCGTGACGCTGGCCCGCTTCCTCGCCGAGGACCTCGTCGTCGAGTCCAAGCCGGACCTCACGCCGGTCACCGACGCCGACCGAGCGGCCGAGGAGCACATCCGCGCCCAGCTCAAGCGCACCCGACCCCGCGATGCCGTCGAGGGTGAGGAGTTCGCGAACACGGGGCACGGCCCGAGGCGGTGGATCATCGACCCGATCGACGGGACGAAGAACTTCGTGCGAGGCGTGCCGGTGTGGGCCACGCTCATCGGGCTCGTCGACGACGACCGACCGGTCCTCGGGCTCGTGGCGGCCCCCGCCCTGGGGCGGCGCTGGTGGGCCGCCAACGGGTCGGGGGCCTGGTCCGGTCGCTCGCTCTCCTCGGCGAAGCGCATGCACGTGTCGCAGGTCGACTCGGTGGGTGACGCGTCCCTGTCCTACTCCTCCGTGTCCTCCTGGCGGGACGTGCACCGGCGCGAGGAGTTCCTCGGCCTCGCCGACGACTGCTGGCGCACCCGCGCCTACGGGGACTTCTGGTCCTACATGCTCGTCGCCGAGGGGGCCGTCGACATCGCCGCCGAGCCCGACCTCGAGGTCTACGACATGGCCGCCCTCGTGCCGATCGTCACCGAGGCCGGAGGCCGCTTCACGTCGCTCGACGGGGTGGACGGCTGCTGGGGCGGCAACGCCGTCGCGACCAACGGGCTGCTGCACGACGAGGTCCTCGAGCGGATCGGCACCGGCGAACGCAGGGCCGGCGACGGGCCGGCTGGCGACGCCTGAGCACGCTCGACCAGCTCGACCAGGACGCCGCCAACCAGGTCGCCCGCGCAGCCGACGCGTCGCGCAGCACCCGGGATGCGATCGACGCCCGGAATCCGCCGGAGATCTGTGTCAAAGAATCGCGGTTCCGAGTCCGAAACGGGCGGTTCTTTGACATGGGTCGCTCCGCCGGCTTCCCGCGCCGAGTCGCGGAAAAGCCCGACGGGTATGCCGGGGGCGCCGGTGACAACGACCTGCGGCGCCTGCTCGAGGGACCAGATGTCGGGTCAGCGCCTGCGACCAGCCCCAGCGGGCCGACCACCGAGTCGAGAACGAGCCGCGAGGGCCGCGGCTCAGCTCGGAACGATCGTCACGTCGCCGCGGCCCAGCCCACGCACCCCGTCGGCGTGCACGGCCGCGTCACCGACGACGACCACGGTCCACTGACCGTCGACGAAGGCCCGGTATGCCGCGTGCATGCGGCCCGCGTCGACGTTGGCCAGGTCGCGCAGGTTGGCGGTCGTGAACTCCGTCGTCAGTCCCTCGAAGGCCAGCGCGGCGGCCTCGTCGGCGATGGCGTCGGCCGTCGCGTAGCGGCTGGGGGCCGTCATCGCGATGAAGTCGACGCCCTCGCGTGCCTCACGTTCCGTGAAGCCCTCGCGCCCGCTGTCCAACAGGTCGATGAGCAGGCCGAGCGCCTCGACCGTGGAGTCGGCCCGCACGCTTCCGCTCGTGAGGAACATGCCCCCGCGTCGGCGCGGACGGAACACCGAGCGGATGCCGTAGGTGTAGCCCTTCTCCTCACGAAGGACGGCGTCGACGCGGGCGTTGGGTGATCCGCCCAGGACGAAACCGAGCACGGGGAAGGGAGCCCAGCCGCCCTCGACCGAGCGGTCCGGCCCCGGGCAGGCCACCGCGAGCTCCGTCTGCACGGACCCGGGACGGTCGATGAACACGATGCGGGCGCGATCGGGCGCGGGAGCCGCCGCCACCGGAGGCGGTGGCGCCGTCCAGCCACCGGGGGCGACCCAACCGGCGAGGGCCCCCTCGATCTCCGCGAAGGCGTCGACGTCCCCGAAGTCTCCGGCGATGACGAGCGTGGCCCCCATGGGCGAGACCTGGGTGGCGTGGAACGTCATGACGTCCTCGCGGGTGATCGTCCGGACCGACTCCCGGCGACCGGCCGTCGGACGTGACGCCCGCTCGCTCGGGTCGAAGTAGGTCGCGATGAGCTCGATCGTTCCCCGCTGGGCCGCGACGGAGCGCTCCTGCTCGATCTCGGCGAGGCGCTGCTTGACGTGGCGGGCGACCTCCGCCTGGGGGAAGGCGGGTTCGGTGAGGCACTGGCGGAGCAGGTCGAGGGCGTAGGTCAGGTTGCCCTTGGCGACGTCGACGTCGACGCTGAGTCCGGCCTCGGACATCCCGGCTCCGAGGGCCACCCCCTTGCGCTCCAGGAGCTGGGCGAACTGCGCAGAAGAGTGGCGCGCCGTGCCCTCGTCGAGGGTGCGCGCCATGATCGTCGCGAGCCCCTCCAGGTCCACCGGCTCGCGGCTGAGCGGCAATGGCACGGAGAGGCGCACGGAGTGCACGTACTGCCCCCTGACGTCGTAGGCCACGACCTCGAGCCCGTTGCCAAGGGTCCGCCGCTCCGCCACCGCGAAGGTGTACGGCTCGGGTGGCGTCACCTCCGGGCGGGGGTTCTCCAGAATGCCGGTGCTCGCGGGGTCGGGTGTCATGCGGGCTGAGCCTCCTGCTTGACGAGGTACGAGACGACGGCGCGTGCGTCGGGGCGCAGCCAGGTGGATGCCGCCTGTCGCACCTCTTCCGCGCTCACCGCCCTGACCCGCTCGAGGAAGGAGTTGACGTAGTGGATGTCCCCGGCGAGCGCGGTGTAGTGGCAGATCAGGTCGGCGCGCTCGTCCTGGCTGGCCAGAGCGCTGAGCCACGAGCGCTCGGTCTCTGCCATGGAGGACTCGAGCTCGATCTCGGTCGGCCCCTCGGTCAGAAAGCGCGCGAGCTCCTCGCAGACGGCCCGCTCGAGGTCGGCCGGTTCGACGCCCTCGGCCACGTCGACCGAGAGCAGGCCGAGGGACACACCGTCGACGAAGCCCATCGCGTGGGCACTGAGGCTGGTGGCCACCTGCTCGTCGCGGACGAGCCGCTGGACGAGGCGGGAGGTGCTCAGTCCGCCGATGGCGTCGAGGGCGAGCGAGCAGGCGAGGAACTCGCCGGTGCTGTCGACGGGGAGGCGGAACGCGATGTGGACCCGGTCGTTGGGCACCTCCTCGACGCGGTCGAGCCGGATCGGCTCGCCGAGCGGGTCGAGCTCGTGGCGCTGCCGGTCGCGCGGCTCAGCGCTCGCCGGCAACCCTCCGAAGTACCTTTCCGCGGCGGCGAAGGCATCGCGCGGGAGCACGTCGCCGACGATGGTCAGGACGGTGTTGTTCGGCCCGTAGTGGCGCCGGAAGAAGGCGTGGACGTCCTCCAGGCTCGCGGCGTCGAGGTCCTCCATCGAACCGATCGTCGGGTGGTGGTAGGGGTGCTCGGACGGGAAGACCGTGGCGTAGACGTCGATCAACGCGTTGCCGTAGGGCACGTTGTCGTAGCGCTGGCGCTTCTCCTCCTTGACGACGTCCCGTTGGTTGTCGAGGTTCTCCTGGGTGAGCGCGTCGAGCAGGTGCCCGTGCCGGTCGGCCTCCAGCCAGAGTGCGAGGTCGAGCGCCCCCTTGGGCACCGTCTCGAAGTAGTTCGTCCGGTCGAACCACGTCGTCGCGTTGAGCCGGCCGCCCTGCGCCATCAGCGCGCTGAAGTGCTCGCCGGACGCGACGCTGCGCGAGCCCTGGAACATCAGGTGCTCGAAGAGGTGGGCGAAGCCGGTCCGTCCGGGCGCCTCGTGCCGGGATCCGACGTTGACCCACAGGTTCACGGTCACCGTGGGCACGGCATGGTCCTCGGACACGACGACCCGAAGGCCGTTGGGCAGGGTCTTGTCGACGATCGGGTACGCGATGTCAGCCACGCGCTGACCCTACGCGACCGAGGCGGCACGGCCGCAAGGGTGCCCACCCGGCGCCCACCCGGCAGCCACCGGGCAGCCACCCGGCATACGGGTGGCTGCCTGTGGCCGGCGCCCTCGCGCCCCGCCCCCGGACCGTGTGCTGGCGTGGCTCAGGAGCCGACGTCGGGAAGGTGCCAGTGGTGCTCGTCGTCGAGCCGCTCGATCGCCCGCCGGGCGAAGACCTGCTGCTCGGTGATCGTCCGCTCGGACCGGCCGCGACCCAAGAAGCTCACGGCCCAGTGCAACAGCGTCGTGACCCGCGACTTGAACCCGATGATGTAGACGAGGTGGACGCCGAGCCACATCAGCCAGGCGAGAAACCCCCCGAAGCGCAGCCGGCCGACGCTGGCGACCGCGGAGAACCGCGAGATCGTCGCCATGGAGCCCTTGTCGAAGTAGGAGAAGGCCTCGTCCTCGGGCGTGCCCGCCAGGCGGTGCTGGATCTGCTTCGCCGCGAACCGGGCACCCTGGATGGCGACCTGCGCGACACCCGGGAGGTTGTCCAGCGCGATCATGTCGCCGACGACGAAGACCTCGGGGTGACCGGGCAGGGTGAGGTTGGGCAGGACCTTGATCCGGCCGGCCCGGTCGAGCTCGGCACCGCTCTGCTCCGACAGGGTCTTGCCCAGCGGGCTGGCCTGCACGCCGGCCGCCCACACCTTGCAGCTGGACTCGATGCGCCGGACGTAGCCCTTGGAGTCGCCGAGGTCCTGGACCTCGATGCCCGTCGCGTCGACATCGACGACCTTGCCGCCGAGCTGCACCTCGACGCCCATCTCCTCGAGCCGCTTCAGGGCGATGTCGCCGAGGCGTTCGCCGAAGGAGGGAAGCACCTTCGGGGCGGCGTCGACGAGCACGATCTTGGCTTGGGTGGGGTCGATGGCCCGGAAGTCCTTGCGCAGCGTGCGGTTGGCCAGCTCGGCGATCTGGCCGGCCATCTCGACGCCGGTCGGGCCGGCGCCCACGACGACGAAGCACAGCAGCCGGGCCACCTCCTGCTTGTCGCCCCTCAGCGCCGCGAGCTCGGCCTGCTCGAAGCAGCCGAGGATGAGGCCGCGCAGCTCGAGTGCGTCGTCGATGTCCTTCATGCCCGGGGCGTGGCTGGCGAAGCGGTCGTTGCCGAAGTACGACTGCCCTGCTCCCGCCGCGACGATCAGGCTGTCGTAGGGCGTGACCAGCCTGCGGCCGAGGTTCTCCGACGTGACGGTCCGGGCCTCGAGGTCGATGCCGGTGACCTCGCCGAGGATCGTCGTGGCGTTCCTCTGCCGACGGAGCACCTCGCGGGTCGCCGGGGCGATCTCGCCCTCGGAGAGGATCCCCGTCGCCACCTGGTAGAGCAGCGGCTGGAACAGGTGGTGGGTCGTCCTGGCGATCAACGTGATGTCCACGTCGGCGCGCTTGAGGGCCTGGGTGCCGAAGAGGCCCCCGAAGCCCGATCCGATGACGACGACCCGCTGCCTCGCCGACGAGGCCTCACCTGATGTCATGCCTCCATTGTCCCGCTCTTGGGGCGGGGACCGTCACCGGGTCACCCTTGGGCTGCCCTGTCTCGCGTCTTGCGGTGCGGTTGCGCGGAACGCCCGGCATGCCGGGGGCTGACCTCCAACCACGGGCCTCCTACGGAGTCTCGACCAGGTGAGCCGCACTGGCTGCAGAGCGTGGACAGCAGAAGGCCCGGACCGTGGGGTCCGGGCCTGCTGCGGGACAGTAGCGGGGGCAGGATTTGAACCTGCGACCTCCGGGTTATGAGCCCGGCGAGCTACCGAGCTGCTCCACCCCGCGTCGGTATGGGTTGAGCCTACGGGAGCCGCGCTGCCAGACCAAATCCATCGCGTATGCCGGGTGTCCGCGGCCGTGTTGGACATCCGGTCAGCGCGGCTGGCCCTCCGTGACGACCCGGCGGTGCAGCTCGACGGTCAGCGCATGGATCTGCCGGGTCAGGTCGGTGTTCGACTTCAGCTCGAGCTCGGACTCGACGAAGTCGTGGTCGGCCTTGGCCTGCTGGTAGGCCGCCTGTCGGTTCTGGCCGATCATGACGAAGGTCGACAGGAAGATCGCCTCGAGCGACACGATGAGCGTCAGGGTCGGCCACGGGCTGTGCTCGAACATGAGCATCCAGATCGCGAAGAGCACAGCGTGGAGGTAGACGAAGGGCATGGAGCCGGCGAACGCCGTGATCCGGTCTGCGATCCGCAGCTGAAGGCTCGAGGAGCGGTGCGCCTTGACCGCGGCGGTGACGGGATGCTGCGGTGACGCGGTGGGGGTCGAGGTCGTCATGAGGCCCCAATATGCACCTGTCGTCCGAGGCGCACCATCACCAACACTGCCCGGCATACAAAACACGGACGGCCGCTTGGCGGCGGGCAGAGCGGTGCAGGGCGTTTGCCGTCCGAGCTCAGCCGCTCGCTGAGGGTGCCGGCGTGGGGGCGGCCCCAGGACTGCCCGGGGTCACGGTCGGGGTGCCGCCCGGGGTCAGCGTCACCGAGCCACCGTTGGGCGACGCGGCAATCGCCGCCGCGATGGCGGCCTTGAGCCGGGCCTGGGCCTCGCCGTACTTCGTGAAGTCGCCCGCCTTGAGGGCGGCGTCGCCGTCGGTGAGCGCCTTCTGGGCGTCCGTGAGGGCCTGGGCCAGTGCCGGGTTGTTGGCCGTCCCGGCCGGCGGCGCCGGGGTCGTGGGTGTCCCGGGCGTCGTGGGGTTCGTGGGGTTCGTCGGGGTGTTGTCCCCCGAGGTCGCCCCGGCGTTCCCGCCGAAGAGCGCGTCGAGCGCACCATCGAGGGTCGTCGACCAGGCCAGCTTGTCCCCGAAGGCGGCGATCACCGCCCGGTTGAGCGGGTAGGCCGACGTGGTCTTGGCCTGCACGTAGATGGGCTCGACGTAGAGCAGCCCACCCCCCACGGGCAGGGTCAGGAGGTTGCCGAGGACAACGGTGGACCCGACCTGCCGCTGGAGGTTGAGGAACTGCGAGAGGGTCAGGCCACCTTCGGCCTGGACGACGCTGGACGACGAGATGTCGTTCTGCACCTGGCCGGGACCGCGCACGTTGCTGTCGCGGGGCAGCTCGAGCAGCCGCAGCTGCCCGTAGCCGGCGCGCCGCTCGCCCTTGGCCGATCCCGCGTTGGAGTCCACCGCGAGGAAGCCGGAGAGCACCTCACGGGTGCCGGTGGGCATGAACGACGTCGTCAGCGAGAAGGAGGGGTCCTTCTGGCCCGGCATCGCGATACTCAGGTAGTAGGGCGGCTGGTCGGTCGTCCGCACGTCCTTGGTCGGGTCGACCGGCACCTTCCAGAAGTCGTTGCCGCCGTAGAACGAGTCGGGGGTCGTCACGTGGTAGCGGGCGAGGATCTCGCGCTGCACCTTGAACAGGTCCTCCGGATAGCGCAGGTGGGACATCAGCGAGGCGCTGATGCTGGTGAGCGGCTCCACCGTGCCGGGGAAGGCGCCCGACCACGCCTTGAGCATCGGGTCGGTCTCGTCCCACGCGTATAAGTGCACCGACCCGTCGAAGGCGTCCACGGTGGCCTTGACGGAGTTGCGCATGTAGTTGACCTGGCCGGCGTTGATCGCCTTCACCGAGGAACGCGTCTGCGTGACCGAGTCGGACGTCGCCGACTCCACCGAGGTCAGGCTCGAGTTCGGGTAGTCGGCAGTGGTCGTGTAGCCGTCGAGGATCCACTGCACCTTGCCGTCGACCACCGCGGGGTAGGCGTTGCCGTCGAGGGTCAGCCACGGCGCGACCCGCGCGACGCGTTCGCGCGGCGTGCGGTGGTCGAGCAGCCGCGAGTCGGGGTTCACCGCGTCCGAGAGCAGGAAGTTCGCCTCGCGGTACTTCAGGGCGTAGGCCATCTTGCGGGCGAGTGAGCCGATCTCGACCCCACCCTGGCCGGCATACGTGTTGTTGGCCTGCCCGGCCGCCGAGCTGTTGGGATAGTCGAACTCCCGCGCCCCGGAGCCGCTCGCTGCTCCGACGATCGAGTACTCCGGCGACTCCTCGCCGAAGTAGATCCGCGGCTCGAACGTGCCCAGCTTCCCGGTCGAGGGGATGTTCTCCTCGAAGAAGACCGGCTTGCCGTCGACGTCCTTGCGGTTGCCGTAGGCGGCGACGAGACCGTAGCCGTGGGTGTAGACGGTGTGGTCGTTCAGCCAGTTGCGCTGACCTTCGGGCACTCCGTCGAGGTACAGCTCCCGGACGGCGATGACCGTGTCGCTGAGTTTGCCGTCGACGACGTAGCGGTCGACGTCGAGGGAGTCCGCGAAGCGGTAGTAGTTCTTGCCGGCCTGGAGCTGCTGGTAGGTCGGTGCGACGACGTTGGGGTCGATGATGCGGATGCCGGGGACGGTGGTCGTGTCGTTGCGCAGCTGGCCCTGGGTCGCCGTGGTGGCCGCGTTGTAGTTCGTGGTCTGGATGTTCGAGAGCCCGAACGCGTCGCGCGTGGCGGCGATGTTGTTGGCGAGGTAAGGCGCCTCGATCGACTTCTCGCTCGGCTTGACCTTGAGGGACTGGATGAGGGCCGGGAAGATGCCACCCACGATGATCGAGACGAGGACGAGGCCCACGACGCCGACGATCGGCAGTCGCCAGGACTTGGTCCAGATCACCGACAGGAACATCAGGGCGCACATCACCGAGGCGAGCGCCAGGATCGCCTTGGTGGGCAGCACTGCGTTGGCGTCGGTGTACTGGATGCCGGTCATGAGGTCGCTGCTCTTCGTCGTCAGCGAGTAGCGGTCGACCCAGTAGCTCGCGGCGCGGACGAGGACGATCGCCGCCAGGAGTGCGGAGAGGTGGAGCCGGGCCGCGGACGTTGTGCGCCGGTTGCGGCCCTGGAACTGCAGGCCGCCGAAGACGTAGTGGGTGAATGCCGCGACAAGGGTGCCGATGATCAGCGCCATGCTGAGGTAGGCGATGACGAAGGTGAGCCACGGCAGCGTGAAGACAAAGAAACCGATGTCCATGTGGAACTGAGGATCCGTCTTGCCGAAGGGAACACCGTTGCGCCACAACAGCAACGTCTCCCACTGGGAGGACGCACCGAGGCCGGACAGGAACCCGACGACGAGCGGGACACCGATGGTGCCGACCCGGCGAAGCGGCTCGATGGCCTCGCGGTAGCGCTCGAGGGCGTCCTGGTCGGGAGTGGTGGGTGCGTAGATCGGCCTCGTCCGGTAGGCGATGACGAGGCTCGACCCGACGATCGCCGCGGTGAGCAGTCCACCGACGATGCCGAGAAGGAGCTTGGCCCCGAGCTCGGTCATGAAGACCGAGCGGAACCCGACCGAGTCGAACCACAGGACCTCGGTCCAGAACTGGGCCACGATGGACAGGACGATGCCGATGCCGACGAGCACGAGGAGCGTGGGCACCAGTGGACCCCGCCGACGGGGCAGCCGGGTGCCTGCCCCCGCTCGTCCTGCGCCAGCGCCCCCCGGGGAGCCGGCTTCCTCGGCACCGAACCAGTCACGTTCACTCACTGTGTCGCCCGATCTGTCATCCGCACGCGTCGCGCAGTGTTGCAAATATACGTACAGGTGAACGCCTCGTCCGTCGGTCCGGCGCCGGCCCCCCACGTGGGGTCGCCAATCGTTGCGGGACCGATGCACAGGAGACCGGTTGCTCAGGCACGTTGGTCAGGGAGGAGCACGCCCTGACGGACGCTGCACGGCATGACGGGAGGCTGCACGGCATACGGGAGGATGGCGGGGTGAGCTCCCCCGTGCGCCCGGTCTTCGACCCGCTGTCCGTCGCGGCCCTCGACACCGAGCGGCACGTCGCCGCCGGTGGCTGGGACCAGCCGCCGCGCCTCTTTGCCCTCGTGAGTACGGCGGACCTGCTCCGGCGGGAGCCTCAGCTGCGGGCCGGCATGAGCGGGTCGGATCTCGCGCCGGGCGCCCTGAGCGCCATCGAGCAGGAGGGGCTGCACACCTCGGTAGACCTCGAGGCCGTCCTGGGTCGCGTCGCCTGGCCGGACGACGTCGACGGTTGCGCGTTCGCCGTGGAACGGATGGTCGTCCCTCCGGATGCCGAGCGTGGACTGCCGGATGACCCGGACGCAGCGGTGAGCACCCTCGCGAACCACCCCGGCCGCAAGGACGTGCGGCTCCTCGTGGCGGTCCTGCGTGGCGGGGGCGCCATCTGCCTGCTGCGTCAGCGCGAGCACGACTGCGACGACGCCGTGGCCACCGGCCCGGACCTGGCGCCCGGGCTGGTCGCGGCACTCCAGGCGACCTTCGAGGAGTGAGCCGCAGTGGCGGTCCGGGCAGTTCCGGGTGCCCGGCCGCTCAGCATCCGGGCAGTCCCACGGTGCCACCCTTGCCGATGCTCGTCACGGCCTTCTCGGCGTCGTCGAAGGTGGCGATCTTGATTACCTGCAGGCCGTCCGGCTCGTGGCCGCGGACCTCGTCGCAGTTGTCGGCCGGCGCCAGGAAGAACGTCGCCCCTCCTTGTTTGGCCCCGACCATCTTCTGGCGGATCCCGCCAATCGGGCCGACGTTGCCGGCGCTGTCGATGGTGCCGGTGCCGGCGATGTTCTTGCCGCCCGTCAGGGCGCCCTCGGTGAGCTTGTCGTAGATCCCCAGCGAGAACATCGTCCCCGCCGACGGTCCGCCGACGGCGCCG
>JAABUT010002492.1_pt1 | contig 17607 bp, 22 predicted proteins | sample 5559281 | NCBI WGS metagenome assembly JAABUT01 (sample SAMN10711880, study PRJNA513359) | rock metagenome | isolation source: Antarctica rocks | place: Antarctica: Victoria Land, Ricker Hills nord | collected 2016-01-04 | reverse complement strand
CGGCGGGGGAGTGCAACCCCGCCGTCACGGTGTCGCGTTCGCTGTCCGTCAGAGGACGGACGAAAAGGGGCGCTTGCATGAATGAGACTATACCATATGCTCGACCACCTCATCTGAGCAAACACTAGGCACAGGAGAACACGATGGATAGGGTGACGTTGAGTCTTTATTGCCCTGGTTGAATGCCGGGCTATCATCTGCCGTGGTTCGCGGCAGCCGATACCGGCGTTTTCGAGCGACACGGTCTCGATGTCACGATTCTCGATCCGGCGCCAGGCCCCGCGAACACCCACCGCGTCGCTGCGGGCGACGCCGATTTCTGCCTGACGAGCATCGCGCATTACCTCCGCGCCTGGGCGGAGGAGCCCGGTGTCGCCGCGCGTTTCATGTTCGCCGTCACCCAGCGCACGCACATGGCGGCGTACATCGTGGACGGTCGCCGCATGTCCACGGGCCGGGTACCGCTGCACCCGCGCGATCTCGATGGCGCACGCCTCGGGGCGACGGACGACTCCGGCTTCGCGAAAGCGTACCGTCGTTTCGCGCAACAGACGCTCGGCCTGGACGATGTGCCGCTCGTGGCGATGCCCTACCCCGACGGCATGGCCGCCCTGGGCGAAGGCAGATGCGACGTCTTCGCGGATTTCATTGATCTCATGCCGCGTATCCAGGGCAGGAATCCCGGCGTGCCGCTGCGCGCCTTTCGCTTCGCGGACTACGGCCTCTCCATCTACGGGAGCGGGATGATCACGAGCGATCGGCTCATCCGGGAACGTCCGGATATTGTGGGACGAATGGCCAGCGCAGCGCGCGAGGCGCTCGTGTCGGCACGCGACCAACCAGAGGTAGGATTAGCAAGCCTCCTGCGCCGGTATCCCGAAACCGATCCGACGTACGCCCGCGAAGGGTGGCGACAGTCGGCGGGGCTGATCTTCGGCTGGGAGGCCGAGCAGTTCGGCCCGGGGTATTTTGCGGCCGATCGCTGGGAGGAGACAATTCGCTACGAGGCGGAAGTACAGGGGATGCCGACGCCACCACCCGACGCCACCTATGACAATCAGTTCCTGGCGGCACTTCAGGAGGCGTAGGGAGCCATAGATTCCCGACATGCATCGTGCTCCATGCTCTATGCACATGCTGCGTGGTCAACGTCGTCGGTGGCTGAGCCGTGGATCGAGCGCGTCCCGCAGTCCGTCGCCGAGGAGATTGCAGCCAAGGACCATCAGGAAGATCGCCAGACCGGCGAAGAGCATCATGTTGCTATCCTGGCTGAGGTAATTCTTCCCCTCCGCGAGCATCGCCCCCCATTCCGCTGTCGGCGGCTTGACCCCGAGCCCGAGAAAGGAAAGCCCGGAGATACCGAGCAGAAGCGCGCCCATATCGAGGGTCGTCAGGACCACGATCGGCGCGATGATGTTGGGTAGCAAGTGGCGGCGGAGGATGTGCCCGTCCGACGCGCCTATGCTGCGGGCGGCCTCGACATAGGCCTTTTCCCGTTCGGCGAGGACCGCGCTGCGGACGATCCGCGCGGGGCTTGCCCACCAACTGATGATGATCGCGAGCATGATGTTGCGCAGGCCGGGGCCAAGCCCTCCGGTGATCGCCAGGGCGAGCAGGAAGGTCGGGAACGCAAGGAGCACGTCAATCACCCGGCTAATCAGCGCGTCCGTCAGGCCACCGAAATACCCCGCGAGCATGCCCATCACGAGCCCGACGCAGGTAATGGCGAGCGCGGCGGCAACGGCGCTGCCGATGGAGAGACGAGCGCCAAAGACGATCCGGGAAAGGACATCCCTGCCGAGATTGTCGGTACCCAGCGGGTGATTCGATGAGAGCGGTGCGAACTTCCGGACAACATCGACGGCATCCGGGTCATGGGGGGCCAGGAGTGGGGCGAAGATGGCGACGAGCGCGAAGAAGGAGACGATGATCACGCCGACCGTCGCGGTCCGGTCCCGTCGCAACCCCGTCAGGACGGGCCGACTGCGCGCAACCGCGCGGATCGCGGGAGCAGCCGCCCGACGTGTTCCCTTCGTCGCGACCTCGAACGTCATGATCGTCTCCCTCGAAGCGCATCGCCAAGCCGGACGCGCGGGTCAATGACGCCGTACGAGAGATCGACGATGAAGTTGATAACGACAAAGGCCGTGCCCGTATAGAGCACGAATCCCTGGATCACGGGATAGTCGCGCTGCAAAATGGCGTCAACCGCGAGTTTCCCGAGTCCCGGCCAGGCAAAGATGCTCTCGATAATCACCGCCCCCGCCACGAGGTGGCCGAGACTGATCCCGAACGCGGTGACAACGGGGATGAGCGCGTTACGGAGGGCATGATGCCGGACGATGAGCCGCTCGCGCAGCCCCTTCGCGCGCGCCGTGACGATGTACTCCTGGCTGAGGGTTTCGAGCATCGCGGAGCGCGTGAACCGCGCGAGACCGGCCGCCGGCGTCACCGCCAGGGTGAGCGCCGGGAGAATGACGCTGGCTATCCCTTGTCGGCCGGCAACGGGGACGAGAGAAAACTTCACTGCGAAGAGGATGATGAGCAGCAGGGCCAGCCAGAAACTGGGGATTGATGCACCGGCCAGCGATGCGACCCGTGCGATCTGATCCATCGCCCGGTTTCGGTGGAGGGCAGCGATCGTTCCCAACGGGATAGCAATGAGGAGTGCAAGGAGCGCCGCAGGGATCGCGAGTTCGAGTGTGGCGGGGATACGGTGGCGGAGCTCGGTTGAGACCGGGCGCCGGGTCGCATACGAGATGCCAAGATCGCCGCTCGCCGCACGCCACACCCAATGGACGTACTGGACGATCACGGGACGGTCCAGACCCAACTCCGTACGGGCGCGGGCGATCTCGGCAGGAGTCGGCGGCCGATCCGTCGTGCGGCGCAAGAACTCCGCAGTGGGGTCGCCCGGCGCCAGTTTGGCGAGGCCGAACGCCAGGAGCGAAATCCCAAGGAGCGTCGGGATGAGCAAGACGACACTCCGTACGATGTATGCCTTCATATCCTTACGCCGTCACGCCGCCCCACCGAACGTTAAGGAAAGAAGGATGAGGAATGAATCCCTCGACCGATTTCTTCACCCCATAGATCCGATAGATACCGGCGAGCGGGATGACCGCCACCTGCTCGTCAATCGCCTCATGCATTGCCTCCGCGACCGAGGTCTTCACCTTGTCGGTATCGGCCTCGGTGAGGCTCGGCGCGATCAATTGGTCGAACTTCGGGCCGGGCGCGAAGAGTTTCTGGTAGGAAGCCGAGGCGCCCGCACCGCCTGTGTAGAAGAGCAGAACCGGCAGGAAGCCGGGATTCGCGTCGTTCTGGTTGCCTTGTTCGAGGAAGAGATCGCCGTCGCCGCTATCGATCAACGCCTGGAAGGACGCGGAATCGGGGCGTTCCTGAATCTCCAGCTCGATGCCGATCTCCTTGAATTGCGATTGGAGATATGTCGGGATCGGTCGGTGCGTCTCCGCCGATGGAAAGCCGGAGATAAGGATGAGCTTCAATCGCCGCCCTCCCTTCTCGCGAATGCCTCCCGCCCCCGGTTTCCACCCGGCGTCATCGAGCAGCGCCTTCGCCTTCGCAACGTCATAGGAATAGCCCTTGATAAGCGAGGCGTGGCTGCCGAGGATCGCGGGCGGCACAAAAGTCTGATCGGTGGTGGCAAGGCCGTCGAGGACGCCGGCGACCAACTTGTCGCGGTCAACGCTGTAGGTGATCGCCTTGCGGATTTGGAGATCGGCAAGGAGATCAAACCCCGGCTTGCCATGGATGTTCGCATACATCGCCTCATATGCGCCGACGGGGCTGTTCAGGATTTTGAACCCCTTGTCCTTGAGCGCCTTCACGTCCGGCCGCGCGACATCATAGGCGACATCAATATCGCCCGATTCGAGCGCGAGCCGACGGGTATTCGCGTCCGGGTAGAAACGGAAAGTGATCCGGGCAAGTTTCGCTTTCTCGCCCCAATAATCGGGGGTGCGCTCGACGACGATCCGCTCCTTCGTCAGATACTCCACGAACCGGAACGGCCCCGTGCCGACCGGCTTTTTCCCCGCGTCCGATCCGGGGGCATGAACGCCGTTGTTTGGATGGACGATCTGCTCCGGGACGCGGAGATTCGTCACTTTCGAGGTGAAATCAATCGTGTAGTCGTCCACGATCACCGAGCCCTCCGGCGTTGCCTGGATCGTGCTGCCGCCGGGGATCTTCGCGACGCGGTCGAACAAGCCCTCTTTCACGGCCTTGGCATTGAGCGGTTGACCGTCGTGGAAGGTGACACCCTTGCGGATGAAGAACCGCCAGGTGTTTGGCGCTTTGAACTCCCACCGTTCGGCAAGGAGCGGTTGCGCCTCATAGGTCGGAGAGAGGTATGTGAGCGTCTCGATGATATTCGCGTTCACCGGATAGGCGCCGAGACTCGCGCGCGGGCCTTCGAGGACGTACTGGTCCTGCGTCGCGCCAACGCTCAGTTCCTGCTTGCCCGTCGGCGGTGCGGTCGTCGCTGCGCTCGGAGTGCTCGCCGTGACGGTCGCTCCACTCGCAGCGTTCGTTGTGGTGGAGTTCGGCGTCGTGCCGCTTCCACCGCACGCAGCCAGCACTGCCGTGAGGGCCGTTACTGCCGCAGTCCTGAGAATGTCCCGCCGACCGAGTCGCTTCTCCATTCCCACGCTCCTTCGTTCCTGGCGGGGCGGACATACGACGCGCCACCCTGCTGCAATGGACGTAATTCGCCCGAGAAGTTCTTCTGTCTATCTATGACACAGTTGAGCGTAGCATCTCACTTCATCACTGTCAATTTGCGAAATAATCGCGGATGCGAGGAATGGGAACGACGATGATCCGTCTTCCCCTCGTTGACGTAGACACAGCAGCACAACGTTGGGTGTACAATGCCCCGTGAGCGAAATAGTCCTGCCATGTACGGAGGTTCCGATGGCGATATACGCCCCCCCCGCCCCGACCGAGGCGCCACCCGAGCCAGTCACGGAGCCGCAGCCCGAACGGCGGAAGGCCCCCGAGGGGCCGATCAAGGTGGTGCACGCCTTCTGGCTGGCTGGGATGAGTTGCGACGGGTGCAGCATCTCTGCAACGGGCGCGACGAACCCGAGCGTCGAGGACCTGCTCACCGGCAGCATCGCCGGCCTGCCGACGGTCGTCCTCCATCACCCGGTGCTGGCGGTCGAGAACGGTGAGGAGTTCATCCATCCATTTGAACTCGCGGCGGAAGGCAAGCTGGACGCCCCCTATGTCTGCATCTACGAAGGCTCCATCGCCGACGAGCGGATCGCCGCCGAGACAGGCGGTTACTTCTCCGCGATGGGCGATCAGGTGCTGGAGGGCGGCACGCAGCCCTTCCCGACGGCGACGCGATTGAAGCAGATGTCGGCGGGCGCGGCGGCGGTGATCGCCATCGGCACCTGCGCCACCTGGGGCGGCATTCCGGCGGCGGCAGGCAATGTCACCGGGGCGATGAGCGTGATGGATTTCCTCGGCGCGGATTACCGCAGCGCGCTCGGCCTGCCCGTCATCAATATCCCGGGATGCGCGCCGGTCGGCGACAACTTCACCGAGACCGTCGCGGCCGTCCTCCTCTTCCTGCAAGGGATGGGGCCGCTGCCGGAGTTCGATGAACTGGGCCGCCCCGCCTGGCTCTTCAGCGAGACGGTGCATCGCGCCTGCACCCGTGCCGGGTACTACGAGGAGGGCGTCTTCGCCGAGAACTACGGGGATAAGGAATGCCTCGTCGAGGTCGGCTGCTGGGGGCCGGTCGTGAACTGCAACATCGTCTCGCGTGGCGCGCAGTCGCACATGGGCGGCTGCATGAAGACGGGCGGGCCGTGCATCGGCTGCACGATGCCCGGTTTCCCGGACAAATTCTCGCCGTTCTACAAAGCCCCACCCGGCTCCTTCCTCTCCAGCAATGTCTCCCGGACCTACGGTGCGGGTATCCGGCGGTTGCGCGCCCTCAGCAATCATGCCCTCAGCCGCGAGGTCCGCTGGGATGCGCTCAACAACGGCATGGTACCCAGCGGCTGGGGCGAACTCGAGAAGCCGAACGCCTTCGACAAGACGGTCCATTTCTTCTATGAGAAACTACAATTTAGCGGTTCCCGGCGGCCGGGACGGGAAGCGGACCGTTACTGGCCGACTGATCCGCCACCGCGCCATCGCGGCATGAAGGTCCCGCGCGACGTTTCCACCGTCGGCGGCGAGGAGGCCGCGCGGCACGGCGAGCCTGGCGTGCCGCCGCCCGACGGCAGCGGATCGTAGGATGGAGGAAGCGCGATGATCGCCGGGTTATACACAATCTGGGCTATCTGGCTTGCCGTTGCGGTCGTGGTGATCCTGCTCGCCGCCGCCCTGCTGATCGCCATCCTGCTCGTCGCGCGGAGCCTCGTCGCCCACGGCCTCCAGGCGCTCGCGGCGGCGGACGCAATCGCGGAAGACACGCAGGTCATCTGGGCGCTCAGCACGACGAATGAGGTCGCCGCAGAGATTCTGGCGACGACGGAGAGCATCGAGGCGCACGGCGGCCGGATCGCCGGGGCGCTCCACGAGACCCAGGCGGTCCCCGGATTCGGAGGGTGATAACGATGTTGTACCTGCCACTTTTTGCAGCCAGCGAACGCGCGGCCTACACCGTCTGGTGGATCTCGCTCGCCATCGGCCTCGTGGTGATCCTCGTTGTCGCTGCGCTCCTAACGATGATCGTCCGCACCGCGCGGGTCCTGGATGGCGCGGTCGGGCAGATCTGGGTCGTCGGGCAGCGGATCGCGAACAATACCATTCACATCCCGCTGCTGCACCGGACGAATCAGGTTGTGGACGAAATTCTCGTACACGCGGTCGCCATTGATGGCGCAGCCGCCGCAATCGAGAGCCACGCGGCAGGCTGCCCCGGCTGCCCGCAGTGTGTCCGCCCCGGCGGGATGCGGGGGCTGGCATGAGCGTTCTGTTAACGCTCCTTTCGGCGCTCGCGGTCGTCGTCCTTTTCGGCGCGCTCGTCGTCTATCTCAACCAGATCATCGCCGCGCTGGAGAGCATCGGCGGCGAGCAGAAGGGGTACAGCAAGCGCGCGAGCAACCTCGCCAAGATCGCCCTTGGCGTGCGGGCCATCGAGCAGGAGACCGGCCACCTCGGCCCGGAAGTCACGCGACTCAATGGCACGCTGACCCGCGCCGCCGGTGGGCTTCAGAGCATTGACGATCATCTCGTCCGGACGATTGACGCCGTCGTACGGCAGGGAGGCGGCACCTCATGATCGCGATTGCCGTTCACGGTGCAGTCTATGTCATCTGGTGGATCACGTTGATCGTCGCGGTCGTCGTCGTACTGCCGCTGGCCGTCTACCTTTTGCACCGCGCGTTCACAGCGGCGCGCCAGATCGAGCGCTACGCGGCGAAGACACTGGTCGCTGGTGTGGGCGTCGCGGGGAATACCGCGAACATCGCCGCACTCAAAGACACCATCGGCGTTGCGGTCGGCATCCTCGGCACGGCCACTGCGATCGAGGAGCACTCGGGCGTCATCGAGGGCGCGCTGGCGTCCCGGGCGGGAGGTGATTGAGGTGCTACTCGTCTATCTAACGATTGCCGCGATAGTGATCGTCGTGCTCGTGCTCGTCGTCTACCTCGTGGGGATCGCCTATTACCTCAGGAAGGCGGACGGCCATCTCGTGAAACTCGTTGGTGGCCTGCAGGCGATTCAGGGTCATGCCCGGCCGCTGCCGGAAGACCTCGCCACGATCAACGGGGCGCTCGTCGCGCTCCGGGACTTACTGAAGGGAACCGACCGTCACCTGGCGGGCGCCGACCAGGTTTTTGCGCGGGAAGCAGGGGGCAGGGATGTGCTTTAAGAATCTTCCGGTGGAGTTCGACGAAAACGGGCGCGCCTATCTCAAAGAGGATATCCGCGACCCATACGGCCTTCAGCGGACGCCCGATCTCAACGGCGGCGGCGTGACGACGCTCACGCGCGACCAGATCGAAGATCTGCTCGCCCGCAACGGCCACATCGAGCAGAAGAACTTCGACCCGCTGACCCGCGTCGCCGGGGCGCTCGCCTTCCACTCGGTCGTGGACATGCAGGAGCGGAAGGTGATCGAAAGCCGCTCCGTGGCGACGCTCTTCCGCGGCTACGAGATCATCATGATGGGGCGCGACCCGCGCGACGCCATCTATATCACGAGCCGCGCCTGCGGTGTCTGCGGCGGCGTCCATTCAACCTGCTCCGCGCTGGCGATTGAGATGGCAATCGGCGTCCGCCCGCCGCCCCTGGGCATCGTGCTCAGGAACATGCTCCTCGCCCTCGAATACCTGCTCGACCTGCCGCTCCATCTCTTCCTGCTCGCCGGGCCGGACTATTCCGAGAACATCGTGCGCAAGACGAACCCCGCCCTCTGGGACCGGGCCGAGAAGACCGAGGCGCCGCACGCCAATGTCCACGGCTATCGCACCGTCGGCGAGATCATGACCGACATGAACGCCCTGACCGGTTCGCTTTACCTCGAAGCGCTGCACATGACGCGCGTCGCGAAGGAGGCGTACGTCCTGATCGGCGGTAAGTTCCCGCACCCGCAGACGGTCGTGCCGGGCGGCATCAGCGCGACCGTGAACACGACGACCTTCAACGAGATCTATCTGCGCGTGCAGCAGTTCTTCGATTACTCGAAGAAGTGCGCGGCGGTCTACGACGACATCGTGGACTTCTTCTACGATGCCGACCCCAAGTACAAGGATGTCGGCCGGACGCAGGCCAACCTGATTGATTGCGGCGTCTGGGACGATCCCGATGCGTACGACGCGACCTATGAGAACTGCAACGCATGGGGCGAGCGGCGCTGGGCGACGCCGGGCGTGATCGTCAACGGTGAACTCGTCACGACGAAGTTGCAGAACATCAACGTCGGCCTGGAGGAGTTCGTCGAGCACTCGTTCTACGAGGAATGGCAGAGCCAGCCGTATCCGACCGATCCACTCGGCGCGCCACTCAGCCCGAACCACCCGTGGAACAAGGAGACGAAGCCGCGCCCGCAGGCCCCGAACTGGCGCGAGAAGTACACCTGGTCCACCTCGCCCCGCTGGGACCGCCTGCCGATGGACGCGGAATGCACCGCGCGGATGTGGAATACCGCGAAGGCGCAACTGATCCCGGAGAACCCCTACATCGAGGCGACGGGCCATAGCCTGAAACTGCTCCTGCCCAAGGGCAAACTGCCGGAGATGGAGCTGGAATGGCATGTCCCGGACGTCTGGAATGCCTTCGAGCGCAACCGGGGCCGCGCCTACTGCGTCGCGTATACCGCGCTCGTCGCGCTGCTCAGCTGGCGGCAGGCGATGCAACTCGTCAAGGACGGCAAGGACGCGGTCAGCACGAAGTTCGAGATGCCGAAGCGCGGGACGCAGCGGGGCGTCGGCTTCTGGGGCGCGGGGCGCGGCTTCCTCACCCATCACCTTGTCATGGAGAAGGGCGTCGTCACCAACTACCAGATCATCACCCCCTCCACGATCAACGCCTCGCCGCGCGATCCGTGGGGCATCCCCGGCATGTACGAGGAGGCGGCGCTCAACACGCCGATTCTCGAAGAAAGCGCCGCCGGCAACTTCCAGGGCATCGATATCCTGCGCGCCGTCCGCTCGTTCGATCCCTGCATGCCCTGCACGACGCACATCCATCACGATCAGGGGATCGTGACGCGCGAGGTGAACACCTGCGCCTGCGGGGCGGAGGACTAGGTGCTCCTGATCGCCGGGGTCGGCTACGCGCATCTGCGCGACCTCTCCTTCGGGATGGAGATGGTCGAGCGGCTGCAGGCGATGGAGTGGCCGGAGGACGTGCGGATCGAGGATTTCGGCTACGGCCCGATCGCGATCCTGCACTGGTTCGAGGAGACCCCCGGTCAGCGATTCGACCGGGCGATCTTCGTCGGCGCGATGGAGCGGGACCGGGAGCCGGGAACGGTGGTCACCTATGACTGGATCCCGCGCCCGCTCGACCCGGACGACGTGCAGGCGCGTGTCTGCGAGGCGGTGACGGGGGTAATCAGCCTGGAGAACCTGCTGATTATCGCCCAGCATTTCGACGTCCTCCCCCGGCGGACGACGGTGATCGAGATCGAGCCGCCGGACAAGGAGTTCGGGCTGGGCCTCAGCCCGCTCGGCGAGGAACGCATGGGCGAAGTGATCGTGTGGATTCGCCATGCGGTCGGCGCCACGGCCGGGCACGCGGGAAATGGCAAGCACAAGGAGGGAGGCGCGCGATGACAGCGACCGATCACGGGATGCGGCGCATCGATCCGATCGAGGCCCTGCGCTGCCGGGATGACATCCTGCAATCCATGTACTGGATGCGCGGCGAGGGCTTCGCGGAGGATGCCGATGTCCAGACATTGATCACCTTCATGGCCGAGGACGAGGCGATGCTCCAGGAGCAACTGGCCATCCTCGTTGCGGATGGGCACCTCGAAGAGACGGACGGGCGCTATCGCCTCAGCGACACCGGGAGCAAGGAGGGCGGGCGGCGCTTCGCCGACGAGATGACCGACTTACAGAAGACCGCTCACGGGGAATGCGGGCCGGATTGCCCGGTCTGCGCCGGGATGTCGCGCGACAGTTGCCCGCATTGCGCGGCCGCCTGATGGGGACGTAGCGATGGCATCAGTGAGCGACGAGACCCCGCTTTTCCTGATCCCGCTCGAGATGGTGCAGCAACCGTCCGCCGATCCCGAGGCGGAGTTCGCGCATCTCCTCGAATGGGTCGGCGAGGGCGTGGAGCGGATGGAGCAGATCGAGGACGAGCAGACGCGGACGGAAGTCTTCGCGCTCCTCGACGGCATCGACACCGTGCATCGCTACGCGCTCGGTCACCTGATGGAACGCCTGGCCAAATATGGCGGTCCGGGCCTCGTCGCGCGGGTCGCCGACGACACGATGGTGCAGACACTCCTCGACATGTACGACCTGGCTGCCGTGGACGAGCGGGAACAAGTCGAAACTGCACTGGAAAATGTATACCCATATATCGAATCGCACGGCGGACATCTCGAACTCCTCAGTGTGGAGGCAGGTTCCGTGCGCGTGCGCCTCTCCGGCTCCTGCGGCGATTGCCCCGGATCATCCGGGACGCTCACGCGCGTGGTCGAGACGGCGCTTCGCGAAGGATACCCCGGTTTCCGCGCGCTGATGGCCGAGCAGCCAACACCGGCAGCCCCTATGCCGGAGCCGGTGGCGCATCGCGCCCTGCGTCGGCCACGCTGGGTGACCGTCGGGCGTGTTGACGATTTCCTGTCAGGCGAGTTGCGTGCGGTGTGGCCGGAGGGAGCATCGCTCCTCCTCGCGCGGCTCGGCGACGAGTTCTACGCTTATCAGAATGGCTGCCCGCCGGGGAGCCCGCTCACGCTGCACACCGGACACCTGGAGGGCACGACGCTGATCTGCCCCTGGCACGGCTGCCGCTACGACATCCGGACCGGCAAGCGGCTGGACAGCGAGGGGAAACTCGAGGTGCTGCCAGTCGCGGTGCGCGACGGGGAAATTAAGATCGCCGTCGGCACCGAAGAGGTCGCGGCGGCATGAAACCGCGCGTGCTGGTTGCCGGGATGGGCAACGACCTCTGCCAGGACGACGGCTTTGGGATCGTGGCCGTGCGGCGATTCGTCGCGGCGGGGGTGCCGGAGGGCGTGCGTGTCGTCGAGCCGGGGAGCGGCGGCATCAGCCTCGTGCAGGACCTGATGGATGGTTACGAGGCACTGATCATCGTGGACGCGGTCGATCGCGGCGGCGAACCAGGCACCGTCTATCTGCTGGAGACCGAGGTGCCGGACTTCGCCACGCTCCCCGAAGCGCAGCAGCGCGACTTCCTCGCCGACATGCACGCGACGGTGCCGTCCCGCGTGCTCACCCTCGCGCGGGCCCTCGGTGTCTTGCCGGGCGTCATTTATATCCTCGGTTGCCAGCCGAAGCAGTACGAGCTGGGGATGGGCCTGAGCGCGCCGGTTGAGCGTGGCGTCATCGAGGCGGTTGTTCGTTTGAAGAAACTGGTCGCGACATTTGACATTTGTAGGGGACGCAGTAGCGAGTAACGAGAGGTTATTCCGGCTCGTTACTCGTTACTCGCTACTCGTTACTGAGCGGAGCGCACCATGTGCCAGGCAATTCCACGGAAAATACTGCGCGTCGCCGAGGGGAAAGTGGAAGTCCTCTATGATGGCGAGCCGCGCTGGATGGCCGTCAATGGCATCACGGACCTCGCGGTCGGCGAATACGTCGTCGTCTACGCGGCGCAGGTGCTGGAGCGGATGGCGACCGATGAGGCGGAGGACATGCTGCGCTTCCTGGATGAGCTCGAAGTGATGCTCGAGGAGGCGACCCGGTGATCGATCTCAAACCGCAGGCGACGCCGCTGGCGGGGCAACTGCGCTTCATCCGCTACGCCTTCATGCCGAATCAGCTCCGCTACTGCGGCGGCGATGATAACCGGACGATCTTTCAGTACGGCGTGGAGCGGACGGTGGACGACGGCCTGCGCCCGCTATTGAAGAAGTTCACGGGTGCGCTGCCGTATCTGCAACTGATCGCGCGCACGAACGGCATCGCCGACCCCTTCGATGACCGTGTTGTCGAGGCCTACTGGCTGGGAAGCGACCTCTTGAATCATGTGGAGGTGCGGCAGCTCTACGATCACCTGTTGGAGCGGTTCGGCACCCAGTTGCAGGGGCGCACGCGGGACTGGGTGCTCGGGAAGGCGCCAGCGGGGGCGCGGCCCCACCACAATTTCCACGTCTTCGATGTGCACAGCCAGGTCGGCCAACTGGAGAACTCGCTCCACACAATCGACAACTGCCGCGTCAGCTGGGGTAAAGTCGTCAAGGTCGATGGGTCGGAACTGGTCGTCGAACAGTCGCCGCTCTTCATTGTCGAGGGGAAACTGGCCCTCGGCCCGCCTGCTCCGATGCGCGCCGTGCGGCAGATCGAGGCGCGCGGATTCGCGGATGCGGCCGCGATCGGCGATTGGGTATCGCTGCACTGGGGCTGGGTCTGCGAGGTGATCACCCCGCGCCAGCAGGCGAATCTCGCGCGCTTCACCGATCATCAACTGCGGATCGCGAATGAGACTGTTTAACGGCGGACATCTAGCCGAAGTAGATGAGTTCCGAGCGGCCTTCGGCCACCTCGGTCAGGATCTCGGCCAGTGTCCGCTGCATGCCGCCGATCGTCGCGATGTTCTCGTCGGACACTCCACGAGTGTCTACGCAGGATGGTCACAACGAGACCAGATAGGCGGCGGTGCTGCCTTGCCGCACCTTCTCCCGCAGTTCATCGCCGTGTGGCGTGGCGGCGATCCCATCGGGGAGGGCGATCTTGACCGCATCGCCAGCGAGTCGAACCTCGGCTTCCAGGGCCGCCCCGGTCGCGACGGTGGCGAAGTGGTAGGCGCTCGCGGCGGGCCTGGGATCGATGCCGGGATCGCTGTTTGTGAACAGGACCAACTTTCTGCGCGTCATCTTCTTACCCCCTCGCGTTTGTCCCGGCGTGAGCGACCACAAGATGGTCGCGTAACGCGTGTGCACGCTGGTGACCGGATGAAGGATATCCGCTCACAGCGAGCCGTCAAGCACTGCGGTGGACGCAAGTGGGCGCCTAATGGCTAATGCGCACCGCATCGAGCGCGTCCGGCTTTATCCGACGGCGGCGCAGCGCCGACAGCTGGAGAACTATGCGGGCGCGCATCGCTGGACGTGGAACTGGGCCTTGGCGGCCCGAGAAGCGCACTTCGCCGCGCACGAAACATCGCTCTCCTACTATGAGCAGAATCGTGCCCTGACCGTCCGGCAGCAACAGCCCGACACCGTCTGGCTCACCGGCATCCCGCGTCGGGTCAAGGTCGGCGCGCTGCGCGATCTGGACAAGGCGTATCGCGCCGCGTTCCGCCGCGTCCAGCGCGGCGAGCGACCGGGGTTCCCCCGCTTCAAGGCACGGAAACGGGGCGACGCATCGTTCGAGATCCCCGCCGAGACGCGCTTCGACGGGCACCGCGTGAAGATCCCCGGCATCGGCTGGGTCCGGGCGCGGGGTGGGCGCGCTATCGCGATGTCCACCACCACGGCGCGCTACTTCCGTGACGGCGTGGGGGATTGGTGGGCGGCGCTCCGTTACACCGTGCCACTTGCCGACGCCGACACGTCCGAGGTTTCGGCGATCGGTGTGCATCTGGAACCGGGGCACGCGATGACGCTCTCCACCGGCGAGACCGTCAACGAGTCGCGGTACGTCAGTCGGTCGGAGCGGAAACTCCGCTGCCTCAAGCGCGCGGTCCGCCGCACACAGCCCGGCAGCGGCAATCGGCGGCGGGCACGCCGACGGTTCGCGCGTGCGACGCGGCATATCGCGAATCAACGCCGGGACTGGCAGCATCAGGTCAGCCGCCGACTGGTCGATATCCATCCCCGACTCGTGATGCAGGAGCCCGGCACGACAGCCCATGCGAACGACCCGGAGAGCCAACGGGCGGTGTGGGGCGGTCGTGCGCGAAGGGCGCGCATCAGCGACGCGACATGGGGAGGCCTGACCCGTCTGATCCGAGAGAAGGCCGTGTCGGCGGGGTGCGCGGCGGTGATGATCCCTGCGGAGATGCCGACGGACGTAACCTGTTGCCGGTGTGGGCATGTGCGGGCGACCCTGCCGGAACTGGTGAACATCTGGCTCTGCGAGCAGTGCGGCACGCTGCACGAACGGGGAATGAACGCCGCGCGGAACATCCTGTCCGTGGGAGTGCGGGAAGACGCGCGCTCGGAACGTCGCCGGGAAGCGCCCGGAGACGCAAAACGCCTGTGGACTCACGATAAGACCCTGGCAGGGGCGGGTGAGGAAAGGCTCGCTTCGGCGAGCAGGAAGCAGTGAGGTGCGGCGGGGACGCCCCCGTAGCATCCGAATCGCCGCATCCACGGGTGCGGGGAACGCTGGTACTGGTTGCCTATCTCATGCGCCAGGTCTGGTCGGGAGTGTGTGCGTTCTTGTCACAACGCTTTCCGACTGGTGGGGGTCAGCCGCCATTCGTCTATTCGCCGACGGGTTTTTCAACTTTGCTGACTATTCAAGATACTGTCGCCAAGTTATCCTGTCCGGAGACGCATCGCCGACGAAGGGGGAGATCGTGATTCATCGGCCTCGTACGGTGAACGCGAGAAGATGGCGCGCAGAAAGTCAGTTCTGTTCACAAACAGCGATCCCGGCTAGCCCTGATAGGGGACGTGGAGGAGGGTGGCGGCGCGCTGCTTGGCGTGCTCGCCGCGGCGGTCGTAGCGGCCGGTGGTGGCGACGGAGGAGTGGCCGGCGAGCTTCTGGACGGTGGCGATGTCCGCACCGGCGTCGAGCAGGTCGGAGATGAAGGTGCGGCGCAAGTCGTGGGGAGAGAAATGGCCGACGCCCGCCTTCACCGCCCGCCGTTGGAGCATCGCCAGGACCGCCTGGTCGGTCATCCGCCGCGCCGTCACACGGCCCCCCTTGTTAATTGGCGGGAAGAGCGGGCCATGTTCGCCCCCGCGCAGCCGGGTCCAAGCAGCCATCGCCCCCTGCGCGCCGCCGGTGAGGTAGACGATGCGGGCCTTGTCCCCCTTACCGTGGCGGATCGTCAGCGCGCCGGTCGCGGGGAGGTAATCGGACATATCCAGCGAGACAATCTCACCACGCCGCAGCCCGCCGCCATAGAGCACCGCGAGGAGGGCGGCATCGCGCACCCCGGCGGGGGAGTCGTCGGCGCACACCGCGAAGAGGGCACGCAGCTCGCCCGGCGTGAGCGCTCGGCCGCGCGGAAGCGTGCCACTGCGCACGCCGGGGAGATCGACCGCGCGCTGGTAGTCGGCGGCCTCCATCAGCCCGAGCCGCCACGCTTCCTTCAATACGCCCCGTAACGCCGCAAGGTGTTTATTGACCGTGGCGGGGGCGTACCGCGCGGCGAGGAGCGCGCGCACCGCCTGCGTGTGCTGATAGCGGAGCAGGTGCCAGGGGAGGGTGAAACAATCGGTGGCGCCATCGGTCAGCAGCGCCGCGATCGTCAGGAGCGCACCGCGCATCGTGCGGCGTGAGCCAGGCGCGAGGCGGGCGAGGTAGACCGTCGCCGGTTGCTCACTGGCATGCGACGGGATGCTCAACCCAGACACGGGGGCGCGGATGATCGTTGCGGTGGGTAGCCGGTCCATCGTCAACGCCCCATGCCGATTGCGTACCAACGATCCGCGCGCACCACGTCGAAGTGCGTGTCGTAGGTCCAGACGCTCGCGGCGAGGCGTGTGCTCGTGATGGCGAGCAGTGCGTCGAAGAGGGTCAGATCCTGATCCGGATAGCGCCGTACGAGGGCGAACGCGGACGCGGTGTCCGCAGCGGACGGGACGATGGGCGCCGCCCCCTCGGAGAGGTCGTCGAGCCAGCGATGCGCGGTGGGAATCCCGAGGCGATAGAGGATGAGCGAATAGGCTTCGAGGATCGTCGGGAGGAGGACGATAACCTGCCAACCGTCCGCAGCGAGTTCCGCCAGTTCGGCCTGTGCCCGGGTGTGGTATTGGTCGGCCGGGTCCACTGCGGCGTAGAGCGGGCCGCTATCGGCGAGGATCGTGCGGTTCATGCGTCCCGCGTCGCCTCCGCAAAGAGGCGGTCGTGCTCCACGCTCCCGCACGCGTCGCCGCTGCCGTGGTCCGCCGGGGTGATGCGCAGCGGTCGCCGCTTCGTGAGGTAGCCGCGCTGGGTAAGATATTCGGCGAGCGCGGTTTGGGCAATCGCGGCGAACTGCGGTGGGACAGCTTGATCGCGCTGGAAGGCGTCGAGCGCCACCTCGAGGTCGTCAGTGAGGGTCACCGTCATCCGTTTCATCATTCGCTCCTCTTGCATCTCTCATCCTGATCGTGAGGATGGCACAAAACGGCGCAAATTGCTACTAAAGATGCCTTTGATGAAAGCGATGGCAATACATCGACTACTGCATATACAACGAAAGATGTCGAAAGCACCTCCCATAATAGGTTTCGAGAAGTGTCATTCTCATAAGCGATACTACACCTGCAGGGCATATGCGCAAGGGGGTCTATGCATGTGTGTGCAGGGGATATCGTGTTTGGATATATATCTTATGGATATGTATCCTCTCACTCCAATCCTTCGATGGTGTGCGGTCGATCCTCGATATGCCGCGAAGATCCCTTTCATGGCGCTGCTGAGCTACGCGTGGCAGAAGGACAGCTGCTTCCCCGGCCAAGAAACGTTGGCCCATGATATCGGGGCGGGAAAGCGGAGTGTGATCCGCTACCTTCAGGAACTCCAAGAAGCGGGTCTCCTCGAAATCAAACGGCGCGGACTCGGCCTCACCAATGTGTACATCCTCAAAAAAATGGCTGGCATTTCCAGAAGTGCCAATTACTACAGCCGCACTTCGACTACGGTGGATGACGACGCAGCCACCGGGCGTAATGGCTGCGTCGCGCCCGTGCCTGGTGCTGTCGTCGCCAATGCGACCAGTGCAGCCCCTGCTCGCGCCTTTCCGCCGCTTGGGTCAGGATCAGTAGCAACCGCCGCACTTCCGGTATCGTCAGCGGGATCAGGTCGGCGCAGTCGC
>JAABUT010002491.1_pt1 | contig 17623 bp, 19 predicted proteins | sample 5559281 | NCBI WGS metagenome assembly JAABUT01 (sample SAMN10711880, study PRJNA513359) | rock metagenome | isolation source: Antarctica rocks | place: Antarctica: Victoria Land, Ricker Hills nord | collected 2016-01-04 | reverse complement strand
CTTGGCCGAAGTGAAGAAAGCGAGCCGTCTTGCCTAGCCGGGCCGCCCAATGAAGACGGTCGGCGTCGCCATTGTCGGCACCGGCTTCGTGGCGGAGCTGCACATGCACGCCTACCGCCGGGTCTATGGCGTGGACGCCCAGGTCCGCGTCGCGTGCGCCCGCGGGGACGCCGTGCTCGATTTCGCTCGGCGCCACGCAATCGCCGCCACCTGCCGCGATTACCGCGAGCTGCTCACCGACCCCGCCATCGACGTCATCGACCTGTGCACCCCGCCCGCGACCCATGCCGAGATGGTCGTCGGCTGCATGCAGGCCGGCAAGCACGTGATCTGCGAAAAGCCTTTCACCGGTTATTTCGGCGAACCAGGTGACCGTACTCCCATCGGCCAGGCCGTGCCCAAGGCGCTGATGTTCGAGCGCGTGATGCAGCGGATGGACGGCATGGTCGCCGCCATCCGTGCCACCGGCAAGCTGTTCATGTATGCCGAGGACTGGGTCTACGCCCCGGCCGTGCGCAAGACCGCGGAGATGATCGGCGCCACCCGCGACAAGATCCTGTTCATGAAGGCCGAAGAAAGCCACAGCGGCTCCCACGCCGGCCACGCTGCCCGCTGGGACATGACCGGGGGCGGCGCCCTCCTCCGCCAGGGCTGCCACCCTTTGTCCGCCGTCCTGCACTTGAAGCAGGTCGAGGCCGCCGCCCGCAACGAGTGCATCACCGTGTCCGAGGTCACCTGCGACGTTGGCCACATGACCAACCGCGTGCCGGACGCCGACCGCCGCTTCCTTAATGCTCACCCGGTGGACGTGGAGGATTGGGGCATGCTGAGCCTGGGCTTCAGTGACGGCACCAAGGCGACCGTGTTCGCTGGCGACATGATCCTCGGCGGGGTGCGTAACCTGGTGGAAACCTACACCACTGGCGGCGTCCTGTTCGCCAACATCACGCCCAACAACCACATGGTGAGCTACCAGACCGACGAGGAGAAGCTCGGGGGCGTGTACATCACCGAGAAGGTCGACCGGAAAACCGGCTGGCAGCAGGTCTGCCTTGAGGAGGAATGGACCCGCGGCTACCAGCAGGAGATCCAGGACTTCATGGAATGCGCCGCCACCGGACGCCAGCCGGTTGCCGGGCTGGACCTCGCCTACGAGGCGATCCGCATCCACTACGCCGCATACCAAGCGGCCGAAGAAGGCCGGCGCATCACGCTCTGAATCACAGGGAGAACACTATGAAGGCACCACGGTTCGGCCGCCGGACCGCATTCGGGCTCGGCATCGGCCTCATCGCCGCGACAGGCGCGCGGGCCCAGGCCATCTGGAAGCCGTCCCGCCCCATCAACCTCATCGTCCCCTGGGCCGCCGGCGGCTCCACCGACCAGGTGACCCGTGTGGTCGCGGGCGAGCTTGAGGCGGCCCTCGGCCAGACCGTCGTTATCATCAACCAGCCGGGCGCGTCCGGCGCCATCGGCACCAAAAGCTGCCTGGACGCCGTTCGCGACGGCTACACCTGGACCAGCGGCGCCGTGCAGGACTTGGGTGCCTACCAGACGCTCGGCACCGTGAACGCCTCAGTCAAGGACTGGAACCTGTTCCTCAGCGTCGCGAACGTGCCCGTGCTTGCCGTCAACGCCAACGCCCCCTACAAGACTGCGGCCGAGTTCATCGAGGGCATGAAGAAGCGCCCCGGCGCCATCACCGTCGCGACGGCCGGTGTCACCTCCGCCGGCCACGCCGCGATGGACCTGGTCGCCAACGCCACGAAAGCCACCTACCGCCACGTCACCTACGATGGCGGCAACCCGGCGGTGGTTGCCACCGTCGCCGGCGAAACCGTCGCCACCAGCCAGGTCGCCAGCGACGAGGCTGAAATGATCCGCGGCAAGATGCTGCGCCCGCTGGCCGCCATCGGCGACAGGGCCGTCGTGCTCGAAGGCTTCGGCACCATCCCGCCGCTCTCCGACACCATCCCGGGCTTTACCGCGCCCGCCAGCTACTTCGGCATATTCCTGCCCAAGGGCGTGCCGGACGAGGTGCTCGCTACCCTCACCGCGCTGTGGCGCGATAAGATCGGAAGCAGCGAGAAGCTGAAAGCCTATGCCGCCAAGAACGGCGCCGTTTTCGCCCCCGCCAGCGGCGAGCAGGCACAAACCCTGGCCTTCCCCGCCGTCCAGGCCAATGCGTGGCAGCTGTTCAACAGCAACAAGGCCAAGGTCTCCCCCGCCACCGTCGGCATCCCGGCGCCTTGATCGCCGGCATGGACTCTGGCGCGGCCCGCGACGGCGAGGGCGACATGCCCCCGCGCTCCGACCTGCTGGACGCAGGCCTGTGGCTGCTCCTGGGTGGCGCGGTGCTGGCCGGGGCGTGGCGGATGGACCGTCTGGAAAACCAGGACGTGCCGGTCTTCGGCGCCCCGGGACTGCTGCCCGGCTTGCTCGGCATCCTGCTGCTTGTCTTCGGAGGTATTCTGCTGACGCGTAGCCTACTGCGGGGCGGCCTCCGGCCCGGCGGCGAACGCCGCAACCTACTGGGGGCGGCGCCGGGCCGCGCTCTCTGGGTCATCGGGCTGTGCGTGCTGTTCGGCGGCGGCCTGGTCGGGCGCGGCCTGCCGTTCTGGGCTGCGTCGACTGTTTTCGTCACTGCCGCCATCCTGTCCCTCCGCCTCGGGCCGGACGGTCACCGCCGGCGTATCGACCCGGCCGCGGTGCTCGCCGCCGCCGCCACGGGCCTCGCTGCGGGCTTCGGCATTACGCTCGTGTTTCAGCAGATCTTCCTCGTCCGGCTTCCCTGAACCCGGAGGCTCCGATGTTCTCAGGTCTCAGCGACCTACTGCACTCCTACGCTGGCGTGCTCAACCCGCTCTCCCTCGCCTATGGTATGGGCGGTGCCCTCATCGGCATCATCGTCGGTTGCCTGCCCGGGCTGTCGGCCACGCTGTGCATCGCCCTGCTGACCACGCTGACCATCAAGCTGCCCGCCAACGACGCTATTTTGGTGCTCGTCTGCTCCTATGTCGGCACGCTTTACGGCGGATCACGCACCGCCATCCTGCTCAACATCCCGGGCACCGCCGCCAACGCCGCCTCCTGCGCCGACGGCCACGCGCTGGCCCTGCGCGGCGAAGCGGGACGGGCGATCGGCATTGCGACCTCGGGCGCCTTCACCAGCGTGCTGATCGGCGTCATCTGCCTCGCCGCCTTTACGCCGCTGCTGGCCCGGGTCGCCCTGTCGTTCGGGTCGTTCGAGTTCTTCTGGCTTGCGCTGTTCGGCGTGACCATGTCCGGTAGCCTGGTCGGCAACGATCCGCTGAAGGGCTGGCTCATGGGCCTGCTGGGCCTGCTCGCGGCCCAGGTCGGCCAGGACGGCCTTTACGCCCATGACCGCTTCACCTTCGACTGGGGCCAGCTGTCTGGCGGCATCGCGCTCATCCCCGCGCTGGTCGGCGCATTCGGCTTTGCCGAGATCCTGACCAAGCTGGCGAGCCCCATCGAGGCGCACATGATCGAAATGCGCGACTCCGTCCTGCCCCGCTTCCGCGAGGTGGTCCAGTACTGGCCCACCGTCGTCCGCTCCGGCATCATCGGCGTCACCACCGGCCTCATGCCCGGCGTCGGCGAAGACTCCGGCGCCTGGATGTCCTATGCCGCGGCCAAGGCGCTCAGCCGCAAGCCCGAGGAGTTCGGCCGCGGCTCCATCGAGGGCCTGATGGCCGCCGAAACCGGCGACATGGCCTCGATCCCCGGCCACATGATCCCGCTTCTGGCGCTCGGCATTCCTGGCTCCGCCCCCTCCGCCGTGCTGATGGCCGCCATGGTCATCCACGGCATCCAGCCCGGCCCCATGCTTATGATCGAGCACCCCAGCTTCATCTACGACGTGGTCGCCATGACCACGGTCGCCATGTTCAGCATCCTGCTGTTCGGCCTTTTCCTCGTGCGCCCCCTGCTGCACGTGCTGCGGGTGAAGAACGCCGTGCTGATGCCGATCATCTTCCTGCTCTGCACCGTCGGCGCCTACGCCAGCGCGTCCCGACTGTTCGACGTTTACACGATGATCGCCGTCGGCGTTGGCGCCTTCCTGCTCCGCCGCCGCGGCTACCACATGGCGCCCTTCGTGCTCGGCCTGGTGCTGGGCGGCCTCTTGGACAAAAGCCTACGGCGGGGCTTGGTGCTTTCGGACGGCAACCTACTACCCTTCCTCACCCGCCCCATCTCGTTTGGCCTCGCCGTCGTCACGGTCCTCACGCTCCTGCTTTATGTGCCGGCCTGCAAAGCGGCCGCGTGGAAGGCGACACGCGGGATTGGCCATATCTTCCAGCGCCGCACAGCCTGATACGGCCACGACAGGGGGACTGTCGCACGATTGGGGGTACGCCGGCCAGTTGGCTATTTTCGTGTCCGTTCTCTGGCCGAGGGTGGATGCGTGGCTTGGATGGTGAGGTTGGTGAAGATCGGGGCTGCGGGCGAGGGGCCGTGCACGGACATCATGGAGATCAACCGGCCCGGTGATCTCGTCGACATCGCCAACTTGGGCCTGACCCTGGCCGAAGCGAAGCGGTTGCTGGCGGGCGTTCAACGGGAGATCGTCGCCGCGCAGGCCAGGGACCACGCCGTTCGGCGGCCGGAGTGCCCGCGCTGTGACGGCGTTTGCCGTGTGAAGGGCGGCCGGTGGCCGTCAGGTCTTCGGCGCCGTCGCCAAAGCTGGCACTCCCATCACCGAGCTGATCCGCCGCAATCTCGACGCTGTCGGGCGAACCGGGGACACGGCATTGGCCGCCCTCACCGACGGCTGTCCCGGGCTCCGGCGCAGTCTCGCCGACGCCGGTGTCTCCACATGCGGCTGCAGCACCTGAAGCAGATCGCCAGCGCACTGCCCGTTTACGCCCCGGCGCGGGTCGAGGCGAAAGCGGTGATCGCCGCCGAGGTCGAGCGCCTGCACTGGCGCATGTGGAACGGCAAGGCCCGGGATGCCCAAACCAGCATCGATCGCATCCGCGCGGTCATGCACCATTTTCGGGGCGAGCCGGATCAGCGAAGGTCCTCAGCACCCTCACGCAAGCTGTGGACCGCCTTGTGCGCGCGCTGGACGGCGATCTGACCGGCAAAAGCGCCTGGCTGGTCAACTACGCCGAGCGGCACCGTGCGGGCTTGCGGGTGGGCACCGCGACCACCGAAGGCACGGCCAACGTCCTGGTGAACCGCCGGATGAACAAAGCACAGCAGATGCGCTGGTCGCGACGCGGCGCCGACCTGCTGCTGCAGGTTCGGTGCGCCGTCTACAATGGCACGCTCGGGTCCGGCTTTGGGCAGAAGTTCCAGCCCGCCCACGATCCATGCCCGCCAGTGGCAATCGCCGCCCAACCCCCAATCTTGCGACGGTCCCTACGTCAACGGCGTTCCATCCAGTGCCGCAGGATTGGGAGCGCTGCTCGATGCCCTCCTCCAAATCGACCGCAGCCTGGAAGAGGCCACTGCCCCGCTAGAGCCCGTTCGCAGGAGCACGAAGCCAAGCCTGACGCTGGTGAAGAACAACGGCCAGCTACTCCTGGTTGCGGCCTTTCCGGCTTTTGTCGCTTCAGGGCTGGAATCATCATAGCGGGAGAATGGTAGGACGCGGAGACGGCGGCCCCAGCCGGGCTTTGAGGAACTGGAGCAGCGCCTGGTTGCGTCCCAGCCGCAATCGATCGGGCAGGGCGACGGCGCTCACCGCGTCGCCAAATTCCGTCTCGGCCGACCACGCCGGCAACACCTGCACCAAATGCCCGTCTGCCAACTCGCGCGCAATGAACACCTGGGGTAGGAGCGCGATCCCGAGTCCCGCCGTTGCCGCGTCCGCGACCGCCTCGGGGTGGTTCGCGCGGTAGCGGCTCGTCACCTGCAGCGTCACCCGCCGGTCCTCGCCCCGCAGATCCCAGCGGTCGTGGCGGACATTGCGCCAGTAGCTGAGGCAGAGATGGCGCGTGAGATCCTCGGGGGTTTTTGGCACACCCGCCCCCGCCAGGTAGGAGGGAGCCGCACACATCACCATGTCCAACCGTATCAGCGGGATCATGACCAGATCGGGCGTGCGGCGGGCGGACATGCGCAGCGCCAGGTCGAGGTCCTCTTGCGCGAGGTCCACCAACCGGTCCTCCAGCAGTAGCTCGATCTCCAGTGCCGGATGCAGCGCGAGGAACTCCGGCAGCAACCGGCCCACCACGCGATGCCCCCAGCTCACCGGTGCCGTCACCCGGATTGAGCCCGCAAGCGTCGTACGGAGCCCGCGTAGCGCCTCCGAGGCTGCGGCTGCGTTCGCAAGCAGCTGCCGCGCATGCGCCAGATAGAGCAGTCCCGCAGGCGTCAGCGAAATCCGCCGCGTGCTGCGCGCAAGCAGAACGGCGCCCAGCGCCTGCTCGAGGTGAACGAGCCGTTTGCTCACGACGCTTTTCGCCAATCCGAGTTCGTAGGCGGCGGTGGTGACGCTGAGGCGTTCGGCCACCCGCACGAAGGCGGTCAGCATGTCGATCGTCAAGTTCATTGTTTCCGATTCGCGAATGCTTTGTCGCAATATCATCGCTTGATCCGGAAACAATTGGAAGCCTACCTTTGCTCCACGGGGTGGTCGTTCGCGTCGGCTGCCCCGTTGCGGCTGCATCCCGACGAAACCGGTGACATCCGGACGTCGGCCTTCCCAGTGGCACAAACACCAGAAACGACGCGGGAACGGACAAGGAAACACCGCTGATGGAACCCATGAGGATTTACGCCGACCCGATCACGGTCAACTGCCGCAAGGTGCTCGCGGGCCTCGACCTAATCGGTGCGACGTTCGAGCACGTGCACGTCGACTACTTCACCGGCCAACACAAAGGCGACGAGTATATGGCGCTGAACCCGAATGCCTCGGTGCCGGCGCTGGTCGATGGCGATCTGGTTCTGTGGGAGAGCAACGCCATCCTGATGTATGCGGCCGACAAGGTCGGCAACCACGCCGTCTACCCGACCGACCTCAAAGTGCGTGCCGACATCAACCGCTGGCTGTTATGGGAAAGCTCCTCCTGGTTCGGCTCCTGCTACGTCTACCTGGTCGAGCACTGCGTGAAACCGCTGCTGGCGGCCGAGCCCGACCCGCGGATTATCGCCGCTCAGGACGCGACCTGGAACAAGCTCGCCGCCATCCTCGACACGCGTCTGACCCGCCACGACTGGATCGCCGGCGACGCGCCGACGATCGCCGACATCGCCATCGCCGCACCGATGCACCTGCATCCCTACCAGAAGTTGCCGCTGGCCAATCACCCGCATCTGCATCGCTGGATGACCGAACGGGTGGAAAAGCTACCGTGCTGGGAACGTTCCTTCGTCGGCGAGGGTTTTACCACCGAACGCAAAGCGGCCTGAGCAGGCCGCGCGCGACACAACGAAAGCCACGGACATGGATCAGAACTTTGCCACTGCCACGGCGCAGGACGCGGTGCACGCGACCGTCAACTACACGGTCGATAACGGTATCCCGCCCGACTACTATTTCTATGAGCCCGAGCCCGGCACCGAGCTCAACCCACCCGGCACGGATGTGCGCGACGTCGTGATCCGCAACGGCCGGCCCACGGTCGATGCGCTCGATCTCGACCGCGAGGGGTTCGTGCTGAAACCGTTTGCGGCCGGCTTCACCGCGTTCGACGACGATGACGCTGTGACGTCGCGGTTCTATGCGGAGGTGGTCGAGTTCGTGAAGACCAACACGGGTGCCAAGCGGGTGGTGATCTTCGATCACACCATCCGCAAGCGTCTGCCCGCCGACCTTAGCGCCCAAACCACCGTGAGCCGCCCTGCGGTGCTGCTGGTCCACAGCGACTACACCGTCGCCTCCGGCCCGCAGCGCGTGCGCGACATCGTGCCGGGCGACGCGGAGGATCTGCTGACCCGCCGCGTCGCGTTCTACAACGTCTGGAAGTCACTGCGCGACCCGGTGGAGGAACTGCCGCTGGCGATGTGCGATGCGACCAGCCAGAACGAGGGCGACATGCTGCGCATGGAGCTGAAATACCGCGAGCGCACCGGCGAGATCTACGTCATGCGCCACGCGGCGTCGCACCGCTGGAGCTACTTTCCCGGCATGACGGCGGCCGAGGCGCTGCTGTTCAAAACCTACGAGAGCGAGACGGACGGCCGCGCCCGCTTCGTCGGCCACACGGCATTCGAGGACCCGAACATGTTGCCGGAGGCCCGCCGCCGGGAGAGCATTGAGGTACGGACAATGGCGTTTTTCTAAAGCAGCATTGGATCAAACAGAGTCGCTCCGCGATCCGTTTGATCCAATAAAGCTGCACTGTCTTGTGCAAGGGCTAGTTGGGCCACAAGGCCCATCTCTACGGAAACGTACGGTAAGGAGGACCTTTGACGGCCATTTCGGCTGATAGTTGGCCTAAACTAAGCATTTCCAGCTCGTCTTCGTCACGAAATGGCCCGCTGGCGACCTTGTTGCACGGACCCGCCCGGTGGTGCCTGGAACTGGCTCGGCGTAGGAAGCTCCACCCTGACCTGACCTCGGAAGCCTACCTTGCCGTTCAAGCTGAACCAGCACTGCCGTCACCACATTTCCAAGCAGAAGCACAAGCTCATGAATTGGCATGAGTATGACGCCATCTTGCGCCAGCGCGGCAGGCTGACGGTGTGGTTCACCGACGAGGCCATCGAGGGCTGGCGGGCCGAGCCGCGCACGACCCCGGGCGGCCAACCCTGGTATTCGTCTTTGGCAATCCTGACCGCACTTACGCTGCGGGCCTTGTTCCGCCTGGCCCTGCGCCAGATGGAGGGCCTGATCGGCTCCGTCATCGGCCTGCTCGGGCGGAGCTGGAGGTGCCGCGCCCGCGACTGCGCAGGAACGGCGAGCCCATGCACCTGCTGGTGGACAGCATCGGCCTGAAGCTCTACGGCGCAGGCGAGTGGCTGTTTGAGAAGCACGGCACGAAGACGCGCCGGTCCTGGCGCAAGCTGCACATCGGCTTGGATGCCGACACCGGCCAGATCGTCGCGGCAGCGCTGACCCGCAAGGACGTGGACGACGCGTCGCAAGCCGGTCCCTTGCTCGACCAGGTCGCGGGCGCGGTAGCGTCGTTCACTGCCGACGGCGCGAACGACCAGGAGGGCGTTTCCGCCGACGTCGCCGAGCGCTATCCCGAAGCGGCAATCATCGTGCCGCAGCGGTCCACGGCCGTGCCGAGCGAGACGGCCGAGAGCGCCCCTCCGCTGCCATTCCAACCGCTACGCGGCTGGAACCTTGAGCAGCTCCGCCCACGCAGCGGTACCACCATCTGCGCAGCATCGCCGAACACGAACGCGCGGCATGGCAGAAAGCGTCCGGCTACACGAAGCGGGCTCGCGCCGAGGCGGCCATCGGCAGGTTCAAGCAGGTGATCGGCGACGGGCGAAGCCGGTCAAGGTTCCGCGTGCGCAGCACGTGGAATACCGGCGGAGGGTGCGCTCGTGCACGGACGAGCGTCGGGCGGAAGCCGTCAAGGTTCCGCCGGCAGAGCCGGTGGAACACGGCTGGAGGGGACCGAGGTGGCGGTCGCCGTCCATGCCCTCGACCGCATGCTGGAGTTGGGACACCCGATCTCCGTCCGCATCGCCTAACCCACGAGCGGGGCTGGGGCAACTGCGCCCACACGTCTGCTCCATGCAACACTGCTACCGGCGAGCGAAAGTCCGATCAGCCCGATTATCAGGGTCATGGTCTTCAGCATCGTTGTTCTCCCATCGAGGCCAGCGCGGGTATCGCGCCCCCTGACGATAGAGACACCGCCCCGGCGGCAGCATTCCATTGCGTCGAGAAAATGTTTGGCGCGCGTGGTCAGACCATCCGGCGGACCACGGTGTAAAGCAGGAAGGCGAACAGCGTGCCGCCCAGCGCGAGCAGGAGCATGACGAGGGTCACGTCCATCCGCGTTCCCCGGCCAGGCCGTGTATCAGCCGCGTCGATGTCCGTCGCGACCTGGCGGAACCGCATTGTGGCGACGACCATCATGGCGCCGCCGAGCAGGATGAGCAGCAGCCCGGCGACGTCGCCTACCGCTTGGTTCAAGGCCGTGGGCTGCTGGCCGGACAGCGATTGGGCAGCGACTTCGAGGAACAGGTCGAACTTCTCGACCAGGAAGCCGAACGCCATGACGGCGATGGCGGTTCGCACCCACGCCAGGTAGGTCCGTTCGTTGGCGGCGTGGTCAGTGTAACGGTTGATCACCGCAACAGCGCCAGGATGCGCGCGGTCATGCGCCGCTCCATCCGCTCAAACGGCCGACACGTGCACCCGGTGCCAGGCGGCGCTGAGGTAGCCCTTGAAGTTCCAGGTGTCGTCCGGCAACGCCGGCTGGGTCTGCCCTGCGGAGTCCCAGGCCCGCACCGCCATTTCGTGCTCGCCCTTGGGCAGGTCCAGCGTCGCGGTCCAGAAGGTCCAGCTCCAGGGTGCACCCGCGTCGTGCTCCAGTTCGGCCTGTTGCCAGGTGCGGCCGCCATCCATCGAGACGTCCACCCGCTCGATGTCGCGGGCTGTGGCGACGGCGTAGCCGCGCAGCGCCGTGCTGCCGGCCTTCAATGTCGCATGGGGGGCCGGCTCGCAGATCGCAGAGTTGAGCGGCATGTCGTAGATCGTGAGGCCCTTTTCCCAGTTTACCGTCGCCTCCGTCACGTCGGGCGGCACCAGCTTGTAATCCCGCTGCTGCATGTGGTTGTCGGACGGCTTATCTTGCACGGTGATGGCGGCCAGCCACTTCGGGCTGCGCACGCCCGCAAAACCCGGCACCACGACACGGAGGGGAAAGCCGTGCTCCGGCGCGAGCGGCTCGCCGTTCATGGCAAAGGCCAGCAGCACCTCCGGCGACATCGCCTTGGCCATCGGGATGGAAGCGCCATAGGTGAACCGTCCCTCATCCGGCATTTCCACCTCGTCGCAGGCGTCGAACGCGACATGCAGCGCCGCCTCCGTTTCCGCCCCCGCCGCCCGCAGCACGTCGACAAGAGCCACGCCTGTCCACTCGGCGTTGCCGATGGCACCCGACGCCCAGGGGTCGCCCGAGGTCGGCCGCACCGGCTGCATGTCGGCCCGGCGATTGCCGGCGCACTGCATCACCGCCGTCACGGTGCGTTCGGGGAAGCGCCCCCGCAGCTCCGCCATGGAGAGGTCCAGCGGCGTTGCCACCCGGCCGCCGACGCGCAGCCGATGCTTGGTCGCGTCCAGATGCGGGATGGTGCCATGGCTGCGGACGTAGAAGTCCGGCTGCGCGGTCGTCATGCGCGCTCGCAGCCGCGCGAGCGATGGTTCGGCGTTATACGGCGTCTCGGAATGGACGATCAGGTCCGGCTTGGAGCGGAGTGGATTGAACATGGCTGCATTCCTCTGTCGTCGAGTTGGCCAACGCCGCCCGGGCCGGCCGGGATCGGTCCTTCAGCGCTTATTTCGGCCCGACAGCGCCCACCGCATCGTGGACCCGCCGTGCCACCGCCATGAGCACGGCGTCCGACGTGCGCCCGGTGACCGCAAGCGCCAGCCGCCGTTCCGCCCAATAGACCGTCCGCACGTCGCCCTGCCGCGTGAGGCGGAACTCCTCGCCATCGATGCCCATCGGCTGCACGTAGACGGTGAGCCGCGTGCCGTGGTCGTCGTCGTACATCAGCTGGGCGGCCGGCACCCCGGCGGTCGGCAGCAGGCGTCCGCCCATCAGGCGAAAGCCCTCGGGCGAGAGGTTCGGCGGCGTTATCGCCCGGTCGAGCCGGTTGGACAGCCACTGCGCCAGGTTCGGCCCGTCCTCGGCTCGCACCTCCACGGGATGGCGCACCTCGACCGTGAAGGTATGGAACGCCGCGACGGCGTTGGCGGTCGCGGCACCGAGCGGCTCCGGGCGGGACCGGAACTCCGCATACCATTGGCCGGCAGCGCCGGCCGTAACCAGCAGCAGCGCCGCCGCGACCCGGCCAAGCGACGTGACCAGCCTGCGTCGGCGCCGGGCCGCGACGGCGGCAATGCGCAGGCGGGATGGGATCGGCTCTTCGAGCTTAGACGTCAGAGCCGAAGCGAGTTGTACCTCCTGCTCGGCATACCTACGAAAACGCTGCGCCACATCGGGGTGTGTGGCCAGGCGTCCGTCCTGGTAGGCCTGCAGGTCGTCCTCGCCAATGGGAATGGGATCGATCATTTCACTCTCCGCAGCGCCGGGCGTTCGCCGTCCATCTGACGGCGGAACTGCTCGCGTGCCCGGCTCAGCCGCGACATCACGGTGCCGATGGGGATGCCCAGGATGCGTGCGACGTTGCCATAGGGCAGCCCTTCGATGGCAACGAGCAGCAGCACGGCCCGATGGTCCTCCGACAGGGCGGCGAATTGGCTGAGGATATCACGGCCGAGCAAAGCCGCCTCCTGGTCGGCTGGCGTGTTGGCGGCGGCGTCGACGCTGTCGTCGAGCGTCTCGTGCAGCGGCCGGCGCCGCAGGCTGCGCTGCCCGTTGATGAAGAGGTTGTGCAGCATGGTGAATAGCCAGGCGCGCAGGTCCGGGTCGGCGGCGCGCAGGTACCAGCGGCTGATCGCGCGTTCCAGGCAGTCCTGCACCAGGTCGTCCGCCTTCGCATGGTCGCGGGTCAGCGCGAAGGCGTAGCGCCGCAGCGCCGGGATCTGCGGCTCGAGCAGGGTAGCGGTGTCGCGCATGGCTGGCCCGGGTGACCCGACCTGTCACCGATGTGGCTGTCCGGTCATTGCTGCACCTGCGCCGCCGCACCCGGCGCGCCCGGCAGTCCCGGCGCGATCACCAGATAGCGTCGGGCCGCGCCGGCATCGTTCTGCACCACCTGGCGGATCGGCCCGATCGCGTTGACGATCGCAGCACCGGCCGGATTGGTCATGAAGCCCGCGAGCGGCTGCAGCGCGCCGCCGCCGCCCGGCTCGGTGGCGAGAGCGAGCACATAGGGCTGCTTCGGCGCGAGCCCGGTCGCCGCCGCCTGCAGCACCTGCACCAGGCCCTGGTCGAACAGCGTGACCTGCGTCGCCGCCGGGTCGCCAGGCTTGCCGCCCGGCTTGCCAAGCGAGAGCCGCGCCGTGTTGGCGGCGATCCCGAGCGGCTGCAGGTTCTCCGTCCCTGCGCCCTCCGGCACGGCGCCCGGCACGTAGGCCACGCCCTGTGGCCCCTGGCCGAGCGGGATGGTGGCGATCAGCTTGTTCTGCGCCGTGTCGATCACCGCGGCGCCGTCCGCGTTCTCCAGGCCGACATAGACGCGGCTGCCGTCGCCTGACGGCCACAGCCCGTGCGGCAGCGCCCCCACGTCGATCGTCGCCACCTGCTGGAAGCCGTCGGTGCGGAATACCTTGACCTGGTTCAGGCCGCCCACGGTGACATAGGCGAACTGGCCCTGGGCGTTGCGCACGATGTTGACGTGGTTGGTGATCGGCCCGGTGTCGATGACCTTCAACACCTCGAACGGGGCGGCGGCGTTGAACACCATGGTGCGGCCCACGTCCTTCAGCGTCAGCCAGACCTGCTTGCCGTCCGGCGTCGCGGCGATGTTCGGGCAGAATGGGCTCTCCTGCTTCACGCGGCCGACGATGCTGTGGTCTGCTGTCGAGACCACCACCGTCTCCGGCGAGAACGAGGAGCAGACGTAGCCGAGCTTGCCGTCGGGCGAGAAGATCGTCATGCCGGGGCCGTTCGGCACGGTGATGCGGGCCTTCTCGGCATAGGTCGTGCCGTCCAGCACGGCGATGTAGTTCTCCCCGCGCACGGCGACCCAAACCTCGCGGCCGTCCGGCGTGAAGAACGCCTCATGCGGGGAGCGGCCGACATAGCTCACGTGCTTGACCGCATTCGTGGCGGTGTCGATGAAGCTGACGGAGTTGGACCCGATGGACACGACCGCCAGGGTGCGCCGGTCGGGCGAGAAGCCCATGCCGTGCACCAGAAGCTGGCCCTTATACAACGGGCTGAGATTGCCGGGCGTGGGGTCGCCCAGCCGGATGACCCCGAGCAGCCTGTTGTCCACGGGGTCGATCACCGAGACGGTGTTGGAGAACTGGTCGGAGGTGTAAAACCGGTCCTGATGGCTGATCGCCAGGTCGGGCGCGCTGGCGGCGAAGGGCGCCTGCCCCGCCAAGGCGGGCAGGGCGGTGCTGAGCAGCAAGGCAGTGGCGAGACGTCCGATCATCTATGCATTCCGTTCATGGTGAGATGGCTGTGCGGTGAGGTTGCGGCAGGCGGCGGTACGGCGAGCGGTAGTGCGGCGAGTGCCTGGCGCATGACGGCGATCTCTTGCTGCTGCTCGACGATGATGCCCTGCGCAAGGCGGCGGAGCACCGGGTCATGGCCGAAGTGCAGTTCGGCCTCGGCCATCTCGATCGCGCCCTGGTGGTGCGGGATCATCATCGCGGCGAAGTCGCGGTCGGCGTCGCCGCTCGACGGCTGCATCATATCGTGGTCCATCCGGGCCATGGCGCTGTCCATGGCGGCGGCAAAGCCATCCCGTTCGGCAGGCGCCGCGGCGAGCAGCAACAGGCAGGATGCGATGGCGAGACGCCGTAGGGGCATGACGTGCATGGGCGATACTCCTGGCCAGCCGCCGGCAGGAGCGCCGGTTGCTTTCCACGAACGCTGCGTGGGTCCATTTATTCCCTGACGTAGATCGCACTGCTAGCGTCGGGCTGTGGGCGCTCATTCTGCCGACTGGTGAACCCTGCCGTAATAGAATCGAAGGATATCTAATGGATATGACTGTCTCCTCAAACGACCGCCCCATGCCGAACGAGCCCGAGCGCTGCACTGCATCGGACCCAGGTGCGATCGTGGCGTCAAATTGAACCAGGGTAGGCGGGTGAGCTTTCCTGAAGCGCCGCATGGTATCTTGATGATCGTTGCAGCCTCCCTGGCAGCTGGCACTGTTGCCATTGTGCTGAACATCCTCGTGCTCGATGCGTTCGACGCAGTCGGCATCATTACCGCCCGTGGTGGATTGCAGAAGCTGGTGCGAGCCTGGCTATCACCGCCGCTCGTCGGGTCAGGGATATCTGATGTTTGGTCATCCCTGGGCCTACCGGGACCGGACACGCCGGTCTTCAAGACGGGCTTCAAGGTCACGGTCGGCTTGTTGATGGCGCTGGCCTATGCCCTGCTGTTCGAGCCCACGCTTCGAGGCGGCTTCTTGCGGAAGGGCCTCGTAGCAGCCGTCCCGTTTTGGCTGTTGAACGCCTGCGTCGTCCTGCCGCTCCTGGGAGAAGGCATTGCCGGTGCGCGCACGCTCACCGCTGGCGGCCTCCTGTCCTATGCCTTGGCGCACACCCTGTTCTTCGTCGTGCTCGCGTGGGCATACGACACCCTCAAACGTCGGCTCTTTGCCAGACGCCCGCTTGTTCGGTCTTGACGCGTCTGCATCGTCCTGGTTCTCAGCAGACAGCGGCGGCGACGCTGCAGTCGCCGGCATCACGCGATCCCCAGCACGCGGATCAGCCCGAGGCTGATGGCGGCCAGCGCAACCAGTGAGGCCGTTACCGCCAGCACGACCCGCGCTCCGGCCCGGGCCACCACGCGGACATCGACGCCGAGGCCGAGCGCCGCCATGGACAGCACGGTCAGCACGTTGGCCACGACCGCGATCGGCGCCAACACCGCCTCCGGGATCAGGCCGGCCGAGCGGATGCCGGCCAGGGCCAGGAAGCCCAGGATGAACCATGGCACCAAATGGTGGATGGCGATGCGGCCGGGTTTGGGCCGGTCGCCGGCGGTGAGATGGGGCGCCGGCTCATCGGTCTCCTCGCGCAGGCGGCTCGCGAACAGCGACAGCAAGAGCACGACCGGGCCGAGCATCAGCACGCGGACCAGCTTGACCAAGGTGCCGATATGCACCGCCAGCACGCCGACCGGCGCCGTGGCGGCAAGCACCTGCGGCACGGCGTAGACCGTCAACCCGGCCAGCACGCCATACTGCATCCCGGATAGGTGGATCAGCGGCACCGCCAGCGGCAGCGCCAGCACCACGATCACGCCCAGCACGGCGGTGAACGCGATGGAGGAGGCGATGTCCTCGCCATCCGCGCCGATCACCGGCGCCACCGCCGCGATGGCCGAGTTGCCACAGATGGAGTTGCCGCAGGCGACCAGGATTGCCATGCGCCGCGGCAGCCGCAGCGCGCGGCTTATGCCGTAGCTGGAGGCAATAGCGACGGCCACCACCACAGCGATGCCGGCCAGCAGTCCCGGGCCGACTGCGACGAGGGTCTGCACGCTGATCGAGGCGCCGAGCAGCACGACGGCGACCTCCAGCAGCGTCTTGGCGCCGAAGGCCACGCCGCGGTCCCAACGGGCATTCGGCGTCCACGCCGTGCGCACCGCCGTGCCGATCAGGATCGCCAGCACGAGCGCTTCGAGCCAGGCACGCCCGAACAATCGCTCTTCGACCATCTGCAGCAAGGTCGCGGCCAGAGTGACCGCGCCGCAGAGTAGGAGACCGGGCACCAGGCTCCGGACGGCGCTGAGTTTGCTGCGCTGCTTGGACAGGAATGGAAGGGGGAGGGCGAAACTGTCGGACATGGCGGGGTCGGGCTCCTTGCGTCTTCCTCAAACCTGATCCACCACCACCGATCCTACCAACGCCGTCTCAAGCTCATTCCGATCGTAAGTGCCGATCGATCATCGCGCGCCCTTTATACTGTCGAGATAGGCCACGATGGTCTTGGCGTCCTCGTCGCTCACCGGTGCCTTGTAGACGGCGACCATCTTGTGCACCTCCGTCTCCCAGGTCACGTGGCTCAGGGCCGGCTGGTTCAGCACCATGCCGACCGAGTGGCAGGCGGCGCAGTTGGCCTGGGCGACCTCGACACCCGGGCCGGGCGGGAACTCGCGGTCGCTCTCAGGCAGGTCGACAGCAAGGGAGGTCAGGGTCATGCCGCCACCCGTGACCGAGGTACTTGCGGTGGCCGGCGCTGCAGGCGTGGCGGACGGCGTCGGCGCAGCGGTTGCCGCTGCGACGGTCGGCCTCGCGGCTGCAGGCGGCGGGGATGTCGTAGGCGCAGGTGAGGCAGGCGCTGCGGCAGCCACGGCTTTGAGGCCCGGCGTTGTCGCGGACGGTGACGCCGCACCGGTTGGGTGACCAAAGCCGAACAGCGCGAGACCCCCGACGAAAACGACGCCGTAGGCAACGGTGGTAATATTCATGGCGGTGCAAACCTCGAAGCTATGGGGATCAGGCGGCGGTCAGGCGGGTGGTCTCGATCACGTTGCGCATAAAGCCGCTCGGGTTCCAGTTCGGCGTCGCCGGCTGTGCCAGCCCGTCCGTGTTGGTGGCGCGCACCATCACCGCGCTGTCGCCGGCCGGCAGGTCGAGCGTCGTCTGCCAGGCCCGGAAGCTGTAGCGGCCCTCATCGGCGCCGAGCGTGGTGGGCGTCCAGCTCGTGCCGCCATCGGTCGAGACCTCGACCGCCCGCACGCCCACGGCGCCGCCCAGCGCGATGCCGCGTACGGGGGTAGGCCCGGCCTTGACCCGGGCGCCGTCGGCCAGGTTCGTGACGAACGAGCGCGGCACCATGCGGTTGATCGGCACCATCTTCACCCCAGCCTCGCCAGGCTTCATGGTGGCGCCTGGCGTGTCCGGGATGGTGTAGGCGACCTTG
>JAABUT010002490.1_pt1 | contig 17624 bp, 18 predicted proteins | sample 5559281 | NCBI WGS metagenome assembly JAABUT01 (sample SAMN10711880, study PRJNA513359) | rock metagenome | isolation source: Antarctica rocks | place: Antarctica: Victoria Land, Ricker Hills nord | collected 2016-01-04 | reverse complement strand
GTATCCGTCAGAACTTGCATCGTTGCTCCACTCCAAAACCCGGCGAAGTCGGAGCAGATGCGAGTTTGACAAGTCAGGAAATGCGAACGGACCCTAGCAAGCCCGCATTATGCTGACAATGCGCAGCCCTGCTTGCCCTTGGCGCGCCTTGCTTGCCCTTGACGCGAGAGGCATGGTTTAAGCCCGCCCTGCAGGATGCCGGCACGATCTGATGTTCGCAGTTTGGAATTGATGCATATTCTTCACAAGCAACGCTGCCGTGTCTGCGGCTGTTCTGATCTGACCCCGGTGATCGACCTCGGCGACCAGTATCTCCAGGGTTCGTTCCTGAAGCCGCCGACGCAGAACCCGCCGGACCGCCGCGTGCCGACGCGGCTGGTGCGCTGCGACGTGGCGCGCAGCGAGAACGCCTGCGGCCTGCTGCAGCTGGCGCACTCGATCCCGCCGGAAATCCTCTATGCGAACTACTGGTATCGGTCGGGCACCAACGAGACGATGCGGCGCCATCTGGCCGAGATCGTCGCCTCCGCGCTGGCCATCGCCGTGCCGGCGCAGCGCCGCGTGCTCGACATCGGCTGCAACGACGGCACCCTGCTCGGCCACGTGCCGGACAGCTTCGAGCGCTGGGGCATCGATCCGTCCGACATCGCCGCGACCATCGCCCTTCCGGTCCGCGTCATCAACACGGTGTTTCCGTCCGATCAGGCGACCCACGCCCTGCGCGGGCTGAAGTTCGACCTGGTGACCTCGGTGGCGATGTTCTACGACCTGGAGAACCCGGTCGGCTTCGCGCGCAGCGTCCACGACCTGCTCGACACCGACGGCATCTGGGTCGTCGAGATGTCGTACATGCCGCTGATGCTGGCGATGAACTCGTTCGACACGGTCTGCCACGAGCACCTGGAATACTACAGCCTGGCCGTGCTCAACACGATCATGGCCCGTGCCGGCCTGCGCGTGTTCCAGGTGGCGCTGAACTGGATCAACGGCGGCAGCATCCGCGCCCATGTCTGCCGGGCCGACTGCTTCCGCCACGACACCGGCCAGGCGCGCGACCTGATCCGCCGCCTGCAGGTGAACGAGTTCCAGATGCAGCTCGACACCAGCGTGCCCTACGTCGCCTTCCAGTCGCGCATCGAGGCGTTGCGCGCCGAGATGACGGCGCTGCTGGCGCGCATCCATGCCGACGGCGGCAGCATCCACGTCTATGGCGCGTCGACCAAGGGCAACGTGCTGCTGCAATGGTACGGCATCGACAGCACCGCGATACCGTTCGCCGCTGACCGCAACCCGGACAAGGTCGGCGCGCTGACGCTCGGCACCGGCATCCGCATCATCTCCGAGGAACAGTCCCGCGCGATGCGGCCGGACTACTATCTGGTGCTGCCCTGGCACTTCAAGGCGGAGTTCCTGTCGCGCGAGCGCGAGACCATCCTGGCCGGCACCGGCATGATCTTCCCGCTGCCAGCCATCACCGTGGTGACCGCCGCCAACCTGAACGCCGAGATCGCGCGCGCCGACATCACCGGGAAGATGCTCGAAGATGTGCTTGGCATCTGAACCGGGGAACCGCGCTCGGTGACGCGCATCCTGCTCGGCATGCTGGGGTCGAACGGCGACTGCCTGTACGCGACGGCGATCGCGCGCCAGCTGAAGGTGGATTTCCCCGGCTGCCACCTGACCTGGGCCATCGGCAGCGCGAGCCGCCAGGTGCTGGTGAACAACCCGGACATCGACGCCGTCTGGGAGCTTCCGGTGGCGTCGGGGACGGAGATGGACCACGCCTGGGCGCTGCTGGAGATCGAGGCGCGGCAGCTCGCCGAGGCCGGCCGTTTCGACCACGTGTTCCTGACCCAGATCGAGCCGTCGCGCTACGCCGATTACGACGGCACCGTCCGGCCTTCGATCTTCCGCACGTTCGGCCGGGCGATCACCGTCCCCGTCGACGTCACGATCAACCTGGACGAGACGGAGCGCGCGGCGGTGGACCGGTGGTTCCAGGACAGCCCGGCCGCCGACGCGTCCCAGGTGGTGCTGTGCGAGTGTTCCTCGAAGTCCGGCCAGTCCTTCATGACCGTCGAGCTGGCGATGCGGATGGCCGAGGCCGTCACCGCCGAGCGCAGCAAGGCCGTGGTGATCCTGTCCACGCACGAGGCGCTGCCGCGGCGGCATCCGCGCATCATCTCCGGCGGCGGCCTGTCCATGCGCCAGACCGCGCGGCTGACCAACTATGTCGACCTGTTCGTCGGCTGCGGCAGCGGGCTGACGGTCGCGGCGACCTCCGGCGCGGCCAAGCCGGGGTTGCCGAACATCCAGATCCTGCGGCGCAGCACGTCGGTCTATGCGTCCTTCCGCCACGACTTCGCCCACTTCGGCAAGCCGACGGGGCATTTCATGGAGCTGACCTCCGAGGACCCCGCCCACCTGAGCCGGGTCGTGACGGCCGCGCTGTCGGACGGCTTCGCCACGGCGCAGGCGGAGTTCGACGATCCGGTGCCGCTCGGCTTCGGATGGTACATCGAGTTGATCACGTTGCGACTGCTGGAGCGCGGCCGCTACGTCGAGGCCGTGCAGTCGTTGCTGGTGACCGCGGCGCGCTTCGGCTGGCATCCGGAGCTGCGGCGTTTCGCGCGGCATCTCGTGCTGCCGTTCCTGGACGCCGATCCGCGCAGCGTGTTGCCGCACCGGCGGGTGGAGCGGGACCGGCTGCGCGAGGCGGTCGCATGACGGACCACGGGCTGAACGACGCCGTGCAATCCCCGCGTCGGCAAACCCTGTCGCTGGCGGGACGCCGGGTCTGGGTCGCCGGCCACGGCGGGATGGTGGGCGCGGCGTTGACACGCGCCCTCGGCCGGCAGAACGCCGTGCTGCTGACCGTTTCGCGCGACGAGCTCGACCTGCGGCGGCAATCGGAAACCGAAGCCTGGATCAGCCTGCACCGGCCTGAGTTCATCTTCATGGCGGCGGCCCGGGTCGGCGGCATCCTGGCCAACGACAGCTATCCGGCACGGTTCCTGTACGACAACCTGTTGATCCAGTCCAACGTCGTCGAGGCGGCGCGGCTGGCCGGGGTGCGCAAGACCATGCTGCTCGGGTCGTCGTGCATCTACCCGCGGCTGGCGCCGCAGCCGATCGCCGAGGAAAGCCTGCTGACCGGCCCGCTCGAGGAAACCAACCAGTGGTATGCGGTCGCCAAGATCGCCGGCGTCAAGCTGGCGCAGGCGTACCGGCGCGAATACGGCATGGACGTGGTGTCGGTGATGCCGACCAACCTGTCGGGCCGAACGACCGGTACGACCTGCGGAACAGCCACGTCGCCGCCGCCCTGCTGCGCCGCATCCACCAGGCGCGGATCGAAGGCGCCGCACGAGTGACGATCTGGGGCACCGGCACGCCGCTGCGCGAGTTCCTCCATGTGGACGACCTGGCCCAGGCCTGCATCTTCCTGATGACAACCTGGTCGGCGCCCGACCCGATCAACATCGGCAGCGGCCAGGAGGTCACGGTGGCCGAACTGGCGCGGCTGATCGCCGCCATCGTCGGCTGGACCGGGCGGTTCGTGTTCGACGCCAGCAAGCCGGACGGCACGCCCCGCAAGCTGCTCGACGGCAGCCGCCTCGCGGCACTTGGCTGGATCGCCTCGACCCCGCTGCATGCCGGCCTGGCGGATGCCTACCGCGATTTCACCGCCAGGTGGGAGGCCGGGGAATTCACCGTGGCGGCGCCGTGAACGCGCTCGTGCAGCAGGAGCATCTGATCTGTTTCACACAGCGCAACGGCTTCGATGTTCTTCTGCTGACCGGAGACGATCCCTACCGGATCGAGGGCGCGCAGCCCGGCTTCGACGGCCGGATCGAGGCCTTGCGGATCACCGAGCACGGCCGCTTCGGCAACGTCTTCTATCAGGTCCTGCACGCCGTCCTGCTCGCCCGCCAGCTCGGCGCCGGCACCATCGAGCTTTTCCCCTTCACCGGCGGCCCTGCCGAGGGGCGCCACGTCATCGACGGCCTGACGTTCGACGTGGGTCGTTCGCCGTGCTGCGCGGCGCCCACCCTGGTCGGGCACTTCTTCAACAGCTTCGCCTTCCAGTCGGCCTTGACCGGCTATCCGGCCAGCCTGCTGACGGGAACGGTCGACCGGGTGATGCGCCCGCTGCTCGGGCATCTGGCCGCCGGTCGTCCGGCCGTGGGCGCCGACACGGTGGTGCTGAACCTGCGCGCCGGCGACGTGTTCGCCGCTGCCGTGGCCGCGCCCTGGTACGTGCAGCCGCCGGCCAGCTACCACGTCCGCGCCGCGTTGTTCGCGCGCGAGGCGTACGGCGTCTCCAGGGCGGTGCTGGTGTCCGAAGACGACCGCAATCCGGCCGGCGCCGTCGTGCGCGCGGCGCTGGAACAGGCGCGCATGGAAGTGACGCGGCAAAGCCTGTCGTTTGCCGAGGACGTCGGCCTGATGCTGAACGCCGTCCACCTGGTCAGCCCGTTCGGCACGCTGTGCGAGGCGCTGGGCATGCTGTCGCACCGGCTGCGCAGCTACACCGCGTTCCGGCAGTTCGAGTCCCACCGCCACCTGCACATGCGCCGCCCGTCGGTGCCGCTGACGGTGCTGCGCGCGCACCATGTGACGCCGATCCGCATCGTCGACCGCAGCCTGGGCCGGGGCATGGACTATATCCCGCCGCTCGGCTGGGACCTGTCGGAGGAGCAGCTCGGCCTGCTTCGGCGTTTCCCGATCGACCGGCTGCACATTGACATCCCCGACGACGCCGACGACGCCTGCTTCGCCGCCTTCCCGCCCTCTCCGGTGGCGCCCGCCGCCACCGAGGCCTATGCGCTGCGCCGCCGCCTGATCATGCCAACGGCCATATAGAATGACCCTTGGCATGAGTCGTTTTTCGCGCGCCGCCGCCCGCCAACCCGGCGCGTGAAAACCAACGGCCACATCCGATGGGAGGATCATCGGACGTGGCCGTTGGTATCAGCCGGCCAGCGCCCGCATCTGCGTGAACAGGTCGGACTTGCCCTCGAAGCCGATGCCGGCCAGTTCCGGCATGGTGATGTGGCCGGCCTCGACCCGCACGCCGTCGGGAAAGCCGCCGTTAGGGCTGGAACAGGTCGGGGTAGCTCTCGTTGCCGCCCAGGCCAAGGCCGGCGGCGATGTTCAGCGACATCTGGTGGCCGCCGTGCGGGATGCAGCGCGCCGCCGACCAGCCGGCGTCGGCGACCACCCGCAAGGTGCGTTGGTACTCGCACAGCCCGTACGACAGCGCGCAGTCGAACTGCAGCCAGTCGCGGTCCGGGCGCATGCCGCCGTGGCGCAGCAGGTTGCGGGCGTCCTGGTGGCTGAACAGGTTTTCCCCGGTGGCCATGGCGCCGGGGTAGAACTCCGCCAGGGCAGCCTGCAGCCGGTAGTCCAGCGGGTCGCCGGCCTCCTCGTACCAGAACAGCGGGTAGTCGCGCAGCATCTTCGCGTAGGCGATGGCGGTTTCCAGATCGAAGCGGCCGTTGGCGTCCACCGCGAGCCGCGCCTGGCCGCCGAGCTCCGCCAGCACGGCTTCCAGGCGAACGCGGTCCTCATCGATGGGCGCGCCGCCGATCTTCATCTTCACCACGGTGTAGCCGCGGTCCAGGTAGCCGCGCATCTCCGTTCGCAGCGCGCCGAGATCCTTGCCGGGATAGTAGTAGCCGCCGGCGGCGTAGACGAACACGCGCGGGTCGGCCTCGCGCCCGTGCCGCTCCGCCAGCAGCCGGAACAGCGGCTTGCCGGCGATCTTGGCCACCGCGTCCCAGACCGCCATGTCGATGGTGCCGACCGCCACGGAGCGCTCGCCGTGGCCGCCCGGCTTCTCGTTGCTCATCATGCAGGCCCATAACCCGGTCCGGGTCCAGGTTGTCGCCGGCGGCGTCCAGCAGGCTGGCGGGATCGGCCTCGCGGATGCGGCCGGCGAAGCGTTCGCGGATCAGCCCGCCCTGGCCGTAGCGGCCGTTGGAGTTGAAGCCGTAGCCGACGACCGGCCGGCCGTCGCGCACCGCGTCGGTCACCACCGCCACCAGGCTGGTGGTCATCTTGGTGAAGTCGATGTAGGCGTTGCGGATCGGCGACCCGATCGGCCGGGTCACCTCGCGGACATCGACGATGCGGACGGACATGCGAAGTCTCCTGCGGGCGGGGGATGGCTGTTCGTCTTATAGGCCGGTGCGGGCCTATCCTGCGCCGCATAACCGTCAGGAGCCGCCGATGTCACACGCAAAGCCTGGCATGAACGGTGCGCCGCCTCCGCCCGTGGGCGGCGTCGCCCCGGTGTCGCGGCGGGTGATGAACCTCGCCCACCTGATGCGCCAGTGCGCCCGGCGCTGGGGCACCGAGCCGGGCCTGGTGTGGGGCGACGCCGCCTGGACCTGGGCGGCACTGGATCGCCGGGTCGACGCGATGGCCGCAGCCCTGGCCGCGCGCGGGATCGTGAAGGGCGACCGCGTGCTGGTGCAGTCGCGCAACTGCAACCAGATGTTCGAGTCGATGTTCGCCTGCTTCCGCGTCGGCGCCGTCTGGGTGCCGGCGAACTTTCGCCAAACGCCGGCCGAGATCGCCCACGCCGCCCAGGCCAGCGGCGCCGGCGCGATGATCTGCCACCGCGACTTCCCCGGCCACGCGGCGGCGGCGCGCGCGGCCGCACCCGGCATCGGCTTCGTCATCACGATCGGCGCGGCCGATTTCGGCGAGGACTACGACGCTCTCGTCGCGGCCCATGACGGCCGGTCCGTCCCCACCGCCGACGTGGAACACGACGACCCGTGCTGGTTCTTCTTCACCTCCGGCACCACCGGGCGCCCGAAGGCCGCTGTGCTGACGCATGGCCAGATGGCCTTCGTTATCACCAACCACCTGTGCGACCTTATGCCCGGCACCACCCACCGCGACGCCTCGCTGGTGCTGGCGCCGCTGTCGCACGGCGCCGGCATCCACCAGCTGGTGCAGGTGGCGCGCGGGGTGAAGACGATCCTGCTGACCAGCGAACGCTTCGACGTCGACGAGGCCTGGTCGCTGGTGGCGAAATGGCGCGTCACCAACATGTTCACCGTGCCGACCATCGTGAAGCTGATGACCGAGCATCCCGCCGTCGACCGCCACGACCATTCCTCGCTGCGCCACGTGATCTATGCCGGGGCGCCGATGTACCGCGCGGACCAGAAGCACGCGTTGGCAAAGCTGGGCCACGTGCTGGTGCAGTATTTCGGCCTCGGCGAGGTCACCGGCAACATCACCGTGCTGCCGCCGGACCTGCACGCGGCCCCCGACCTGCACGGCGACGACGGCCCCGGCGCCCGCATCGGCACCTGCGGCCACGAGCGCACCGGCATGCAGGTCCAGATCCAGGACGCCCAGGGCCGCGAGGCCGCACCCGGCGACACCGGCGAGATCTGCGTCTGCGGCCTGGCGGTTTTCGCCGGCTACTACGACGACCCTGACGCGAACGCCCGCGCCTTCCGCGACGGCTGGTTCCGCACCGGCGACCTCGGCCATCTCGACGCCGAAGGCTTCCTGTTCATCACCGGCCGCGCCTCGGACATGTACATCTCCGGCGGCTCCAACGTCTACCCGCGCGAGATCGAGGAGAAGCTGCTGCTGCATCCCGCGGTGGCCGAGGCGGCGATCCTGGGCGTGCCGGACCCGACCTGGGGCGAGGTGGGCGTCGCCGTCTGCGTGCTGCGCGCCGGCGCACATGCGGACGCGGCGGAGCTGATCGGATGGCTCGAGGGCGAGGTCACCCGCTACAAGCTGCCGAAGCTGGTGTTCTTCTGGGACGAGCTGCCGAAATCGGCCTATGGCAAGATCACCAAGAAGGACATCCGCGCCGGCCTTCAAAGCCGCGGCTGCCTGGCGCCCGCATGATGCCAGGCCGATCGATCCGCCAGCCGGGCCCGACGGCCGCCGACCGCGCCGTGGTGGTGCCCGCGGGGATGGTGCCGGTCGAGGTGACGCTGCCGGCCGGCCGCCTGATCGACGCGCTGGCGGCCTTGCTGTCCGGCGGCATCGAGTCCGCCTGCCTGACCCTGTCGGGCGGCGCCTTCGACCCGTTCGCCTACGTCATCCCCGCGCTGCCGCCGGACCCTTCGCACGCCGCCTTCTACAGCCGGGCCTTCCGCCCCGCGGGCGCCACCCGGCTCGCCGTCGCCGCGGTCACCCTCGGCCGGCGCGACGGGCAGCCGTTCTTCCACTGCCACGCGCTGTGGACCGAGGCGGACGGCAGGCGTGGCTGCGGCCATGTGCTGCCGCCGGACGCCGTGATCGCCGCCCCGGTCCATGCCCGGGGTGCCGGGATCATCGGCGCCTGCTTCGAGGTCCGGCCCGACGCCGAGACCGGTTTCGACCTGTTCACGCCGCACACCACCGGCACGCGCCTACCGCCGCGTGCGCGCCGGGCCGCGGCCATCCGGCTGGCCCCCAACCAGGACCTGACATCGGCGCTGGAAGCCGCCGGGCGGCGTGCCGGCTTCCGGCGCGCGGCGGTGCACGGCGGCGTCGCCAGCCTGATCGGCGCCCGCTTCGCAGACGTGCCCGACGTGGACGGCTATGCGACCGAGGTGCTGGTCCGCCATGGCGCCGTCCGGTGCGCGCCCGATGCCGGGGCTGCGACCGTGCTCGACGTGGCGCTGGTGGACCTGCACGGAACCATCGGCGCCGGCTGCCTGGTTCCGGGCGACAACCCCATCCTGATGACCTTCGAGGGCCTGCTGGAATCGGCCTGAACATTTTGACATCGGGCGCATACAGCCGCTACGTCTGTGCGATGTCGTATCGCATCGCCATGAACGTCCGGTTCGGGTTCCGTCGCATGCAGCGCTCCCGCGACCTGCCCGCCGCGGGCCGCCGATGACGGCACGGGTTCCGAAAGCATCGCCGAACCCCGGATCGCGGCCGATGCGCCGGCGTTCCTGACCGGCGGCGGCGAGATGGGCTGCCTGATGCGCGCCATGGACTGGACCGCGACCCCGCTCGGCCCGACCATGTGCTGGCCGGAGCCGTTGCGCACCGTCGTTCGCCTGATGCTGAACACGCACCACCCGATGTTCGTGTTCTGGGGACCGGCGCTGACCTGCCTGTACAACGACGCCTACAGCATCTCGATCGGGCCCGAACTTCACCCGGGAGCGCTCGGGCAGCCGGGCCGCACGGTGTGGGCCGAAATCTGGGAGGTGATCGGTCCGCAGATCGCGCAGGTGATGGCGGGCGGTGACGCCACCTGGTACGAGAACCAGCTGCTGCCCATCACCCGCCACGGCCGGGTCGAGGATGTCTACTAGACCTACAGCTACTCGCCGATCGATCAGAAGACGGCGGCGACAGGCGTCGGCGGCGTGCTCGTGGTGTGTTCCGAGACGACGGCGCAGGTGATGGCGGAATGCCGGCTGGCCGAACGTGCCGCCACCAACGCGGCCGAACGCGACCGGCTGTGGCGCAACTCCCGCGACCTTCTGGTGGTGACCGGCACCGACGGCCGCCTCCGCTCCGTCAGCCCGGCCTGGACGCTCGTCCTGGGCTGGACGGCCGACGAGGTGGTGGGACGCAGCCACCTGGACTTCATCCACCCCGACGATCACGAGGCAAGCCGGGCCGCCCTCGGCCACGCCGCCTCGCCCGAGGGGCTGCCGGCCTACGAGAACCGCCTTCGCCACAAGGACGGCTCCTATCACCGGATTTCGTGGGTGGCGGTACTGGAGGACGACCTGATCTACGTCACCGGCCGGCACGTCACGGCGGAGAAGGCGGCCAGCGAGGCGTTGGAGCGCTCGGAGGCGCGGCTGCGCAGCCTGTTCGAGACAAGCTACCAGCTGCAGGGGCTGGTGGCGCTCGACGGCACCCTGCTCGACGTGAACGCGACGGCACTGACCGCGATCGGGGTGGAGTACGGCACGGTCGTCGGCAGGCCGTTCTGGGACATGGCCTGGTTCGCGGCCACGCCCGGCATACCCGAACAGGTGCGCCAGGCCGTGTCGGCGGCCGCTGCCGGGCACAGCGCCCGCCAGGAGGTGTCCGTCAGGCTGCCGTCCGGAACGCGCGTGTTCGACTTCTCGATGCGGCCGATGCGCGACCGGCACGGCGCGGTGATCGCCGTGGTGTCCGAGGCCATCGACATCACCGAGCGCCGGCTGACCGAGGAAGCGCTGCGGCAGTCGCAGAAGATGGAGGCGGTGGGGCAGCTGACCGGCGGCATCGCGCACGACTTCAACAACATGCTCCAGGGCATCGCCAGCGGCATCGAGCTGGCGCGACGGCGCATCGACAGGGGGAAGCCTGCGGAGGCATCCAGGTTCCTGGACGCGGCGCAGGAGGCGGTGGACCGCGCCGCGATGCTGACGCGGCGGCTGCTGGCGTTCGGCAGGCGCCAGGCGCTCGACCCCAGGCCGGTGCTGCTGAACGACCTGATCGGCGGCATCGACGATCTTGTGCGCCAGACCGTGGGACCGTTGATCCAGGTCGAGACGCAGTTCCAGGACGGTTGCTGGCCGGTGCGCTGCGACGCCAACCAGCTTGAGAACGCGCTGCTCAACCTCGCCATCAACGCGCGCGACGCGATGCTGCCCAGCGCGGGACGATTGCTGATCCGGACGATGAACACGGCGCTGGACAAGGCCGCGACAGCCGGCTGGGACGGGGCGTCGCCCGGCGACTACGTGCGCCTGACCGTCGCCGACACCGGAACCGGCATGACGCCCGAGGTGCTGGCGCATGCGTTCGAGCCGTTCTTCACCACCAAGCCCGACGGCCAGGGCACCGGCCTCGGCCTGAGCCAGATCTACGGCTTCGTCCGCCAGTCGGACGGCCTGGCGCGGATCGACAGCAAACCCGGCGCCGGCACCGCGATACACCTGTACCTGCCGCGCATCCGGGATGTCGCGGATCGCGCGGGACCGATCGCGCCGGCGGCTGCGCACCCCCCGCCCGTCGCCGTGGTGGCCGCCACGGTTGTTCTGGTGGCGAACGAGCCGACCCTGCGCAGCCTGATGGTGGAGGCGTTGCGGGACATGGGCCTGCGCGTGCTGGAAGGGCGCGACGGCGCCGAGGGGCTGGCGGCGCTGCACATGGCCTTGAACGACGGCCGGGTGGACCTGCTGGTGACGGACATAGGCCTGCCGGGCGGCATGAACGGGCGCCAGCTTGCCGAGACGGCACGCCGGCTGACGCCTGGGCTGCCGGTTCTGCTGATCACCGGCCATGGCGGCGACGCGGCCGGGCTCATGGCCCGGAACGGCCACGACATGGAGGTGCTCGGCAAGCCCTTCGACCTGGAGCAGCTGGCCGAACGGGTGCGGACCCTGCTGTCGCAGGCGCGGCCGGGCTGATCCTGTGGCTTCGCGTCAGCTTCCGGGAATGGCGCCCCTGGGCGGCGGGGCCCTGTGCGTTAGCCGCCTGGTCATCATCGCGGCCCCGATCGCGGCCAGGAAGAAGGCGCCGACCCAGCCACGGTGCGAATAGGCGCCGTAGTCGTCGAATCCGGGCCGTCCGGTCAGCGCCAGAAACCCGCCGACGACAACCAGGATGAGGACCCTTCTGGCAACCCCGCGCTGGACGGCGACGACCGAAAGCCCGACGAACACCACGAACAGCGCGATGGCCAGCGCCCGCAGCAGATCGAAGCTCATCGTGCCCAGCCGGGCGATCAGGGCCGCGGCCGAGAAGCCGAAGTTCTCGATGAAATCCTGGAAGCCCCAGACGAACCGGTCCGGCCCCACCACGTAGATCGCCAGGGCAAGGATGATGCCGCCCAGCCAGATCGCCGCTATCGATCGCTCATGCATTCAGCCACCTGTGAGGAGCAGTGTTGTCCATGGTCATGACATCTGGGATCGCCGCATCCGGAATTCCACAGCGGGCGGCGCAGCCGCGCGGCACCGGCGTGCTGACCATCGGCTACGAGGCGACGACCGTCGGCCGCGTCGTCGAGGCGTTGGCCGATGCCGGCGCGGACCACCTGCTGGACGTGCGCGCGGTGCCGCAATCGCGCAAGCCGGGCCTGTCCAAGCGGCTGCTGGCCGGCTCGCTTGCAGCGGCCGGCATCGGCTACACGCATCTGCGCGGCCTCGGCACGCCCAAGGCCGGCCGGGATGCCGTGCGGCACGGCGACGTGGACGCCATGCGCCGCATCTACGCGACGCATCTGCAAACCCCGGAAGCGCAGGCCGACCTGGCGCAGGCGATCGCCGTCGCCGCCGGCCGACGGGCGTGCCTGCTGTGCTTCGAGCGCGACCACGCCCGCTGCCACCGCGACATCGTCGCCAGGCTGATCTGCGAGGTGACCGGCGCCACGGTGGCACATCTGCAACCGAAGCTGCCGTGACGTGGGGAGCGTATCGAGACGATGCCGATGACATCGCCGCAGGGTGGGCGCCACGACGCCGCACGCGTCGCCCGCCAACCCGGCACGCGAAACCAACGGCACCTTCCGATGGAAGGGTCGTTGAACGTTGCCGTCGGCATCATTCCAAGGCGATGGCCCGCGATCAGGCCAGGCTCAGCCAGGGCGGCTTGCGTGGGGGTGGATCGGGCGCCGCCGCGGGCGTTTGGTTGGTGAGGGCGGCCCACATCTGCGCGAGGGTGGGTCCGGACTCGGGCGGCGGCGCGAGCTTGGCGGCGCGCGGCCTGGGAGCGGGCTTTCCGGCGGCGGATGGCAAGGCAAGGCTGCCTTCGGGTGTAATCGCCAGCAGGCGGCACAGCGGGCGCAGGATGCGGCCAGCTTCCGGAGCGGCAGCCAGCAAGGCCGCCATCTGCGGGTCGGCGAGCAGGGCCTGAAGCTGGCAGCCGTAGGAGGCCGCCTCCCCCGGCAGCAGGCGGATCAGCCAAGTGTGGCTGCGCGGCAGGCGCAAGCCGGCGGCCGGTGCCTTGCGGGCGGGTGCTGTGGAAGTTGGCCGGATGCGCGGGCGGGCTGGGGCGGCAGGGTGTCCGGCTGTGAGGCGGGCCACCAGGGCGTCGAAGCGGGCGGTGAGGCGTGCGAGGCGGGTCCAGAGCAGGGCGACGAGGGGCGCCACCGCGTGGTCGCGGCCCGCACGGGCGGCGGCAGCCTTCTGCAGCCCGGCGACGATGAGCGTCAGCCAGTGGGCCAGAGGGGTGAAGGAGAAGGGCAAACTCATTGCGGGAGAAGACCACATTGGCTCCCGCGCTGCAAGGAGTATTTTCTTAATGCGTTGGGGGTCTGCCTTGCTTCACACGATTGCCTCGGGTCTCAAGCCAACGGCCGCAGCCTATGGAAAGGTCATCGGATGCGGCTGTTGCCATCACTCCTTGCGGATGTTCCAGAACGCCAGGGTCAGCCCGCTCGTCACCCCGGTGATGCCGCGGCGCCAGGCTACCGGCTGGCGGTACTGGCCCAGCATCAGGGTCGGCAGCTCGGTCCACAGGGCGCGGCTGTAGGCTTCCAGCGCGGCCGGGCCAGGGTCGTCGATATAGGCGGCACGCATCGCCTCGAGCTTCTCCGAGCACGGCCAGCCGACGTAGTTGTTGCCGTCGCAGCGGGTGTCGACCAGGATGTTGGTGGCCGGCTCGGCCAGCACCGGCACGTCGGTGCCGGACTGGAAGATGTTCCAGCCGCCCTTGTCCACCGCGTCCTTGCGCGCCCGACGCACCACCAAGGTGCCCCAGTCGCTGGTCTGCATGTCGACGTTCACGCCGATCCTGCGCAGCGCGTCGCCGGTGACCTCGGCCAGGGCGCCGATCAGCGGGATCTCCTGGCTGGACAGGATGACGATCTTTTCTCCTTTGTAGCCGGCCTCGGCCAGCAGCGCCTTCGCGCGCTCCGGGTTCGGGCGGCGGTACGGCTCGGCGCCGGCCTCGCTGCCGTTGGGCGTGCCGCAGCCGAAGTAGGAGTAGCAGGGCTTCCACCAGGTGCTGTCGGTGGTGAAGGCCGCCGAAAGGTAGTCGGTCTGGTCGATGACCATGGCGAGGGCCTGGCGGGCGCGCACGTCGTTGAACGGCGGCTGCAGGGTGTTCATGCGCAGGAACGCCATGTTGCCGGCGCTGTTGCTTTCGCGGATCACGATGTCCGGGCGGCCGGCGAGCGACTGGATGCCGTCATGCGGCAACTGGTCCAGCAGGTCGACCTCGCCCTTCTGCAATGCCGCCACACGGGTCTGCAGGTCGGGGATGATGTGCCACTCCACCCGGTCCACCAGCACGCGCTTGCCGCCGGCCATGCCGCTGGCGGGTTCGGCGCGCGGGACGTAGCCGGGGTTCTTGTCGTACAGCACCCGCGCGCCGGCGACGTAGCCGGAGTCCACGAAGCGGAACGGGCCGGAGCCGATCGTGGTCCTGACCGGCGTGTCGCCGGCCGCCGCCATGTCCTCGGCGCGCAGGATCAGGCCGTTGTTGGCGGCCAGCGCGCGCTCGACCAGCGGGAACGGTTTTGTGAACGTCAGGCGGAAGGATTTCGGCCCGGTCGCCTGGAATGACGCGGCGCGCTTCAGCATCAGCTGCAGCAGCGGGTCCTGCTTGGCGGCACGGGTGATGGACGCGATCACGTCGGCGCTGCTGACCGGAACCCCGGTGCTGAAGGCGAGGCCGTCGCGCAGGGTGAAATCGTGCGTCAGCCGGTCGTCCGACACGGTGGCGCTGCCGACCATCTGCATCCGTGGACGCAGTTCCTCGTCCATCGCATACAGCGTGTCGTAGACCATCATCGCGTGGATGCGGGTCACCGTCGCCTGCGTCACGTGCGGGTCGAGCACGCGCAGGTCGGCCTGCGGCACGATGCGCAGCACCGACTCCGCGCCCGCTGCCGCAGGATGGGCGACCATCGGCACCGACACCAGCAGCGCCGCCAGCCAGGCCCGCGACGGGGTCATCGGCCGCGGCGAAGCTGCGACACGTCGCGCACGGCGCCGCGCGAGGCCGATGTGGTCAGCGCCGCATAGGCCTGCAACGCCTGCGACACCTTGCGGCTGCGCGCCTTCGCCGGCAGCCAGGCGGCGTCGCCGCGCGCCTCCATCGCCGCCCGGCGTTCGGCCAGGATCGCGTCGGCGACCGCCAGGTTTATGGATCGGTTGGGGATGTCGATCTCGATGACGTCGCCGTCCTCGACCAGCCCGACCAGGCCGCCCTCGGCCGCTTCCGGCGACAGATGGCCGATCGACAGGCCGGACGAGCCGCCGGAGAACCGGCCGTCCGTCACCAGCGCGCACACCTTACCCAGGCCCTTGGACTTCAGGTAGCTGGTCGGATACAGCATCTCCTGCATGCCCGGGCCGCCCTTGGGGCCCTCGTAGCGCACCAGCACGACATCGCCGGCGGCCACTCGCCCGCCCAGGATGCCCGACACCGCGTCGTCCTGGCTTTCGAAGATGCGCGCCGGACCCTTGAAGGTCAGCACCGAGGCGTCGACGCCGGCGGTCTTCACGATGCAGCCTTCCTCGGCCAGGTTGCCGTACAGCACCGCCAGCCCGCCATCGAGCGAGAAGGCATTTTCCAAACTGCGGATGACGCCTTTCGAACGGTCCAGATCCAGCTCGTCCCACCGTGAGTCCTGGCTGAACGCGGTCTGCGTCGGCACGCCGCCGGGTGCCGCGCGAAAGAACTTTTGGACGGCATCGCTGCCGCTGGTCGCCACGTCCCAGCGCGCCAGGGCGTCGCCCAGGGTGGCGGCATGGACGGTGGACACGTCGGTGTGGATCAGCCCGGCGCGGTCCAGCTCGGCCAGGATGGCCATGATGCCGCCGGCGCGGTGGACGTCCTCGACATGCACGTCGGCGACCGAGGGGGACACCTTGCACAGCACCGGCACGCGGCGCGACAGCCGGTCGATGTCCTTCATGGTGAAGTCCACTCCGCCCTCGTGCGCGGCGGCCAGCAGATGCAGCACGGTGTTGGTCGAGCCGCCCATGGAGATGTCCAGGGTCATCGCGTTCTCGAACGCCGCCAGGGTGGCGATGTTGCGGGGCAGCACGGAGGCGTCGTCCTGCTCGTACCAGCGCTGCGCCAGGTCGACGATCGTGCGCCCGGCTTCCAGGAACAGCTCGCGGCGGTCGGCATGGGTGGCCAGTACGGTGCCGTTGCCGGGCAGGCCGAGGCCCAGCGCCTCGATCAGGCAGTTCATCGAGTTGGCGGTGAACATGCCCGAGCAGCTGCCGCAGGTCGGGCAGGCCGAGCGCTCGATCACCGCGACCTCCTCGTCGGTGGCGGTGCTGTCCGCGGCGACCACCATGGCGTCGATCAGGTCGACGGACCGGCTGATGCCGCCGCGGACCACCTTGCCGGCCTCCATCGGGCCGCCGGACACGAACACCGCCGGGATGTTCAGCCGCAGGGCGGCCATCAGCATGCCCGGGGTGATCTTGTCGCAGTTGGAGATGCACACCAGCGCGTCGGCGCAATGCGCCTGCACCATGTACTCGACGCTGTCGGCGATCAGCTCGCGCGACGGCAGGCTGTACAGCATGCCGTCATGGCCCATGGCGATGCCGTCGTCGACCGCGATGGTGTCGAACTCCTTGGCCACGCCGCCGGCGTTCTCGATCTCGCGCGCCACCAGCTGGCCTAGGTCCTTCAGGTGGACGTGGCCGGGCACGAACTGGGTGAAGGAGTTGGCGATGGCGACGATGGGCTTGCCGAAGTCGCCGTCCTTCATCCCGGTGGCGCGCCACAGGCCGCGGGCGCCGGCCATGTTGCGGCCGTGGGTGGTGGTGCGGGAACGGAGCGCGGGCATGGGCGGGGTCCTTCGTTGCCGATTTTCGCCGTCGGTGTTTTTGTCGTAGAACGATGTTGGCTGTCCAGCAGCACCGAACGCCTGGGCTTCCTAAGTCTGGCACAGAATTTTCTTATACAAAATCAGACAGAGTTTTTCTAAAAATCAGGGACTTTTGAAAATCCGGCTGGACCCAACGCCGCCAATGGGTTGCGCTTTGCAGAAGTTATGACCGAAACTATCTCACCCTGGAGGCCACAGCATGGCCCCGTGCAGCACCCGCAGAATAGCGACCGAGCGCGGATCGTCGGCCTCAGTGCCATAAACGACCAGATAGGGCAGGCCGGAAATCACGAGTTCCCGCGTGTCCGCCGCCCGGCCCGGTCTGCCACGCAAGGGGAACTCGGCAAGCTGCTCCACCGCCTCCAATATCCGACGACCGACCGGCGCGGCGGCAGTGGGGTTATGAGCGGCGATCCGTTCAACGATCTCTAGAAAATCGTCGTTCGCAGGTTGGGTCCATCGGATCGTCATGGGCGCGGCAGGACGATCCGTTCAAAAGCCGCGACGACCATTTGATGATCGACCGTCCGGCCATCCCGCAGCGCCTGCTTGCCCTCTTCCACGGCGGCAAGGAATTGCTGTTCAGTGGCGACGTAGGACCTTAGGGCCTCATTGACGAGCCATGATTTGCTGCGCCCGGTGGCCGAGGCCAGCCGGCCAAGTTCGTTGTCTAGATCGGCATCGACGCGGGCGGCAATGGTGACGGACTTAGCCATGATGTGCCTACATGTTAAACAATGTTTACATTGTATCACACTTTCAGCCGAGATGGCAAACAGCCGTCATTTTCCAATACCGAGTGACTGATAATAAATGTTATTGGAGAGTTCTAACCAAAGGTAGCAGCAAGCTGTTTTGCGTAGCTGGCAAAGGTTGCGGGGTGTTGCAGGTGGTG
>JAABUT010002489.1_pt1 | contig 17628 bp, 8 predicted proteins | sample 5559281 | NCBI WGS metagenome assembly JAABUT01 (sample SAMN10711880, study PRJNA513359) | rock metagenome | isolation source: Antarctica rocks | place: Antarctica: Victoria Land, Ricker Hills nord | collected 2016-01-04 | reverse complement strand
CGTCCTTGGACAGAGCCCGCAGCGCTTCGCGATCCATCCAGACGTGGAATCATGCCGCCAGACCCCCGTCAACCATCCCGTCCGCACCCACCCTCAGCAGGCCGGTCAGCAGACGTGAGCAGTTACAGAAATGCCATCCTATTTTGAATGAGATTCAAATCAGACATCTACATGCTTCGGCACAATTCCAAACCGATGCTAACGCCTTATCATACTAACCTTCAACCCTCCCTTTCCCCAGTTGCTTCAGGGAAGACATGCTTCGGAACGCCGCAACCTTGATGTCATCCACCATACGATTCTGTCCTGGTGCGCGGGGGTGGAGCCCCCGCCTTCGAAGAGCGCTATTGAACGCATGGATATCCGCACTGCGGTTTTGCGCTGGCCGAAAATTAACGCTGACCGCGACTGAAACTTCGGAACCGTTTTGTGCCCAGTGCGGGTAGGCTATGGGAACATGTATGCCGCTACCTGGAACGAGGTTGTAAACTACGCCTTGCCGCTGCCTAGCCTCTGTCAGCAGTGCCGCATTGGAATTGCCGCCCCAAAATGCCTCGCGCTCGCGGTCGGATAGGATGTCGTTCTGTGTGCCGTCGAAAACGTAAAACGCTTTAGATCCCCGCACTTGCATGAGAAAATTGTGGGCATCATCCATGTGATAAGGGGTGATGCGATTGGGGGAGGCCAGGATGATCGTGCAGATAGGCGCCTTATAATGTCGCACCTCACCGCTTCCCATCACCTCCCCGAGTTCCTCGAGAAACGCAGACAGGAATTGTGCATAGTCTGGATGACGATGTGCACTCTTCAAAATAACGAGCGCATTGCCCGAGGGCAGCGCGTCGAATCCATCGAGTAGCGTGGCTCCACTTGGCTGGGAGCCCCATCCGCCTCCAGGGTCGCCTTCGGCGCATTCGAAATGATAGGAGAGGCGCTGGTCATGCATGTGTCGGACCAAATCCCGAAGGGCGTCCATCTGAACAAGCGGTGACAAAGCAAGTTTGTGATGAAACGAAAATGTACTCGCTCCCACTGCGGAGAAGGTCTTCAGATCCGAGTTCTCGAGATAAGACAGCTCCTGATATATGCTCACGGCATGATCTCCTGTGTATTGGGTCATTTGGACCCAGGATTTCGCTTATCAACGCATGGAGAACAATGTAGCCCGCTACACAGAACGCCCGCATTCAGTTCCAAGATCGAGGCCGGGTTCAACCCCTGAGCAAAACGCCATCGAACTCGCTCCACCAGGCATCAGCCATGACGGTTGGCTCTGGAAATCAACCTGCCGCGACTCACTCTCTCACCCTTGGCGCATTCCGGTGCAACTCCACCTGCTACTAGCTTCATCTGCTGTTCATCTACGGGTATGTACGGAGCGCAGCATGATCAACAAAGCACTACTTTCAGTTGTCTGCTTGCGAAGCCGTCCGATATCGAGCGTCGCAATATTAAGATAGCTCATCGGGAAGGGCGCGTCCACCAGCTCTTTGACCGATTGCGGACTTATGCGTTGTGAGATCAAGTGATGGGCCGCATGGTTGCGAGGCGCTCGTGTATAATTCTGAGTATGATAGAACTGCAACTGTGCATTCGCAGTTTCAAGCTGTTGCGTGTAATGCTGGGGACAATGTGGCTTTGCTGGACGGGACGACCGTCCAAAGTTACGCGAGCTTGGACCGTATTACCAATCAGTTTGCCCGGTGGCTTCGTTCTCGCGGAATAGGCAAGGGTGATTTCGTTGCCATCTTGGCGGGACGGTCGGCCGGCGTCGTGATTGCAATGCTGGGAATCATGAAGGCAGGGGCGGCCTATATTCCACTCGACGTGGGCTATCCGGCCGAGCGCCTGGCCTTCATGGTCGCGGACAGCGCGCCAGCTCTTGTTCTGACGGACAATCCTGTTTCTTGGGATTTCGGGTTGCCGGCCGGGGTCGCTATCGCGCTGGAAGAGGCCTTGCAAGCCGCCGCGTTCCAGACAGACGCGCCGGTGCAGTGCGACTGCACGGCCGACGATATTGCTTACGTCATGTACACGTCCGGCTCGACCGGTCGCCCGAAAGGCGTGCTCACCTGTCACCGCAGCATCGTCCGGCTCGTCCGACAACAGGCTTACGCGCCCTTCGGCCCGGGTGAAACCTTCCTGCATCTCGCGCCGTTGGCCTTTGATGCCAGCACCTTCGAAATCTGGGGAGCGCTTCTCAACGGGGGGCGGCTCGGCATTGTAGGTGAACTCCTTCCGTCTCTTGATGTCATAGTTGATGCAATTGCCCGATACCGGGTCACAACGGCATGGTTCACGGCGGGTCTGTTTAATCTCCTGGTCGACCGCAAACTAAATGGGTTGCGCCCGCTCCGTTATATCCTGGCGGGCGGGGATGTTTTGTCGCCAGCACATGTTCGACGAGCCTACGCGGCTTTGACCGACTGCCAGATCGTCAACGGCTACGGCCCGACCGAAAACACCACATTCACCTGCTGTTACCCCGTCCCCCGCTCCGGATGGGAGGGGGTGGCGATCCCTGTCGGCCGAGAGATCAGTCACACGCGAGTGCATCTTCTCGGCCCGGATCTCTGCCCTGTCCCGGACGGCGAGATCGGTCAGGTCTGCTGCGCCGGTGACGGGCTTTCAAAGGGGTACCTGAAACGACCCGATTTGACCGCTGAGAAGTTCATCCAGAGTCCTTTCGGAGCGCCACCCTACGATCGGCTCTACCTGTCCGGCGATCTCGGACGACGCCGGCCCGACGGCGTCATTCAATTTTGTGGCCGGATGGATCGTCAGGTGAAAATCAACGGGAAACGTGTGGAGTTGGAAGAGATTGAAAATTCATTTCGGGCCGATGGCACGCTGGCCGATGCTGTCGCGGTGGTGCGCCAAACCGCGGCTGGTGGTAAGCAACTAGCCGCCTATTTAAAGCCTTCGACGCCATGGCCATCGAATGCAGTTGCTTCGAGGACGGCAGCGGCATTAGCGCGACTGCGCCGGGCACTTCCGGAACATATGATCCCTGCCGAAATCATGGTGCTGGACGCCTTTCCGCTGACGCCGAACGGGAAAGTGGACCGTGATGCTTTTCCGGTCCCGGAACAACGGCAACGTCAGGCCCTAGCCGCACGCCCCCATTCCAAGTTGGAGGAGGTCATTTCCGAGATCTGGAGCCGAGTTCTTGAGCTTTCGGCGGTGGATCGGGGATCAAACTTTTTTGATCTCGGCGGCACCTCGCTGCAGTTGCTTGCTGTGCACGCGGAACTCCAGTCAACAGTTCAGTCGAACATCCCACTGATGGCCCTTTTCGCGCACACCAACGTCCGTGAGCTTGCCAGCTATTTGGGGCGAAGCCGACCCGAGCAGGCCAGCCAAGCATGAGCCACGTTCAGCCAGGATCGTCCGTGGCCCCGTCGCTAGTCACGCGAACCAATCCTGACAGGGTTGCCCTATGAATATGCACAATCCCAAGGTCTCGACCCACCTCGCGTCAGGCAGTCCCATTGCCATTATCGGGATGGCCGGTCGCTTCCCTGGCGCCGCCAGCGTGGATGAATTCTGGGACAATCTTCGAAACGGGGTCGATTCGATCAGTCGGTTCGAGGACGGGGAACTGGAAGACGCTTTCACTGCCCAGGAGCGAGCCTGTGCGGACTTTGTGCCAGCGCGCTCGATTGTCGATGCAGTCGATCTGTTCGACGCCGACTTTTTCGGAATGTACCCGCGTGAAGCGGCTCTCACCGACCCGCAACATCGGGTGTTCCTGGAATGCGCGTGGGAAGCCCTCGAGTCCGCCGGTTACGATCCGGCTGCCTATCCTGGCGCCATCGGGGTTTTTGCCGGATGCAGCATGAACACCTACTTCCTCAATAACGTCTGCGCGGACCGCGCGACGATAGAGGATTTCACCAGCAACTTTCAGGTCGGCAATTACCCGATGCTGGTTGGGGCGGGACAGGATTTCCTGGCTACGCGGGTAGCTTATAAGCTGGATCTCCGGGGACCTGCCGTCACGCTCGGCACCGCCTGCTCCACGTCTCTGACGGCCGTCGTTCAGGCCTGTCAGAGCCTGCACCTGCGCCAGTCGGATATGGTGTTGGCCGGAGGGGCTTCGATCACCTTTCCGCAGAAGCGCGGATACATGCATCAGCAAGGCGGCATGGTGTCTCGCGACGGCCGCTGTTGCCCCTTCGATGCCGACGCGAGCGGAACGGTGTTCGGCAGCGGGGCAGCCGCGGTGCTATTGAAACGCCTCGACGACGCCCTCGCGGACGGCGACCACATCCATGCCGTTATCCGGTCGGCTGCGGTGAACAATGACGGGTCTCGCAAAGTGGGATTCACGGCCCCGAGCATCCACGGGCAGGCCGATGTCGTCGCCACGGCCCATGCGTTCGCCGGCGTCGAGGCGCGGTCAATCGGCTTCATCGAATGCCACGGGACCGCCACCCCACTGGGGGACCCGATCGAGTTCACGGCCCTGGTCAAGGCGTTCAGTGCCACAACAGATGAGCAAGGCTTTTGTGCTCTCGGCTCCGTGAAAGCCAATGTGGGCCACCTCGACGCGGCGGCCGGCGTGACAGGCCTAATTAAGGCTGCTTTGGCGGTCCGGGACGGTGTCATTCCCCCACTCGTGAATTTCAACCGGCCCAGTCCGTTCTTAGACATCGAACACAGCCCCTTTTACATCAATACTACGCTCCAACCCTGGACCGCCCCCGTCGGGATGCCAAGACGGGGCGGGGTTACTGCTCTCGGTGTAGGTGGCACGAATGTTCACGTCGTGATCGAGGAAGCGCCCGGTGCCGCCGGCACGGCTGCATCCAGAGCCGGGGGGCCGGCTGTGATTTTGCCCGTTTCGGCCCGGACCGAGGTTGCGCTCGTGCGTAGCAAAGCCGCGCTCGCGGCGCATCTCGAAACCCACGCGTCTTTGTCGATGAGCGATGTCGGACACACTTTGCAGCAGGGTCGCCGCGCCTTTGACCACCGCGACGCCATCGTCTGCCACGATCGTCTGGATGCTATCGCGCAGTTGCGCCGCCAAGTTCCCTCGCGCGGACGACCCAAGGGAAGCGCGATCCCGCCAATCGTCTTCATGGTTCCTGGACAAGGTGCGCAGTATTCGGGAATGGGGCGGGGCCTTTACGAGAGAGAGCCCGTGTTCCGCGACATCATGGACATAGGGGCGAATATCCTGCAGCCCTCGCTCGGTCGGGATCTGCGAGCCCTTATTTACGACGAGAGCCAGGGCGATGGTGACGCGGATGGGACACTGCGGTCCACGATTTTTACCCAACCCGCTCTGTTTCTGACCGCGTATGCGACGGCCCGGCTATGGATAAGCTGGGGAGTAGAACCGGCCGCGATGGTCGGGCACAGCGTCGGCGAACTCGTCTGCGCAACCCTTGCCGACGTCTTCTCGCTCGAGGACGCACTCGGGTTGATCGCGGCACGAGGACGCCTGATGCAGGACTGCCAGCCAGGCGCAATGCTGGCGGTACGCCTGTCAGAAGCGGAGCTCAGCGGCCTGTTGCGAGAGGATGTCGATATCGCGGCCGTCAATGGTCCGCGCAGTTGCGTCGCCTCCGGCACCTACCAGGCCGTCCAAGCTTTGGAACAGGTGCTGACCGGCCTCAACGTCATGCACCGTCGGCTGCAAACGTCGCATGCTTTCCATTCGGCCATGATGGATCCTGTTGCGGCCACACTAACCTCGCATATTGAAACCTTGAGCTTGCGCCAGCCCCAAATACCTTTCGTTTCGGGTGTGAGCGGAAAGTGGATCGACCCGGACGAAGCCGTGTCGGCCCTGTACTGGGCGCGCCACTGTCGCGACTGCGTCCGATTCTCGGACGCAGTCGCGACAGTGGCCAGCGAAGCGACGCCCATTCTCCTCGAAGTCGGGGCGGGGCGTACTCTCGGCGACCTCGCCGCACACTCCCTCCAGAAAGGCGCCATTCGGGACATCGTGGCCTCGCTGCGGGATGCCTCGACCGAATCCGACGACCATGGGACGATGCTGACGGCACTCGGCCGGTTGTGGGTCGCCGGCGTTAACCCGCTTTGGAATGAGGTCAACGGCGGTCGCCATCGGCGCGTGCCCCTGCCGACTTACCCCTTCGAACGAGAGAGCCATTGGATTGCTGCGCCAAAGCCCGGCACCCGCGAAAAGGCAGTCACAAGCCTCGAAGAAGGCCGCGGACCCCGCATCCCTCATGTTCTACCCAAGTCTACTGCGATAGGAACCGATATGTTCGTGCCTCCGCTGCCCGTTGCATCGACCGAGCCGATCCCACCCGTTCCGCGTCTCTCCGAGATCAGAGCCAAGATCGCGTCTACGCTAGAGGACCTGTCCGGGGAACGAATTGAAGACGGCGGTGCGGCGACGAGCTTCCTGGAGCTTGGTTTCGACTCTTTGTTTCTGGCTCAGCTCGCGACGCGGATTCAGAAGATCTTCGGCGTGGCGGTGACGTTTCGCCAACTGCTGGGCGATCTGTCATCAATTGCGGCACTCGCGGACCATCTCGACAGACAGACGCCGCGGGCCGCAATGCCGGTCGCTCCGGCCCCGATCGCGCAGTTAGGCTCTCAGCCGACCGCCGGCGCCAGCACCTTGTCCGCTCCCGTCATGGATCGGCTAGACGGCGCTGGCGCTGGCCACGCTGGGCTGCACTCGTTATTCCAGCAGCAGCTGACGACGATGCAGAGCCTGTTTGCGCAGCAATTCCAGGCTCTCAAAAGCTCGGTTCCGGGGCTGTCTGTTTTGGGGCCGCTCCCGACGCTCCCATCTGCAACCGGATCGCTGGCGGCACGATCCGCACCTCTCCCACCTGTCGAACAAGCCACATCGTCCCGCTTATACGCTTATCGCGCGGGCGCCTCCGGCGCGGCCCCCGCAACCACACCGGCCCAGCAAACCTTCATCGACGACCTTACGGCGCGCTACAATGCACGCACGCCGGGGTCGAAACAGGGGACGCAGGACGCCCGTGGGGTTTTGGCCGACCCTCGTGCGGCGGCAGGATTTCGGCGCGAGTGGAAGGAGCTGGTCTACCCCATTCTATGCGCCCGCTCCAAAGGGTCCAAGATCTGGGACGTTGACGGCAATGAATATGTCGATCTCGTCAACGGTTATGGCCAGACTGCATTCGGTCATGCGCCTGATTTCGTCGTGAGCGCCATAGCCGAACAAATGGAGCAGGGTTTCCCCATTGGGCCGCAATCGCCTCTCGCTGGCGAGGTCGCCGGCATGATCAGCCGGATGACCGGCAACGAGCGTGTCACCTTCTGCAACACGGGTTCGGAAGCCATCATGGCGGCGATGCGTGTTGCCAGAACCGTAACGGGCCGCGACCGCGTCGTCATATTCGCTGGGGCTTATCACGGACAGTTCGACGAGGTCTTGGTTAAGAGCTTCGGCCGGAGCGACTCGCCCGGCGCCTTGCCGGCAGCGTCTGGCATTCCCGACACATCCGTCGCCAATATGGTGGTGCTGCCTTACGGCACGCCCGAGAGCTTAGAGTGGATCCGGACCAACTCCGAAAACTTGGCGGCAGTGATCGTGGAGCCCGTACAGAGCCGCCGCCCTGCATTTCTGCCGCACGCTTTCATCCAGGAGCTTCGGACCATCACGGAGGCCTCCGGCTGTGCTCTGGTGTTTGACGAAGTCGTCACAGGGTTCAGGGTGCAGGCTGGCGGCATGCAGGTCGCGCTCGGCATTAGCGCCGATCTCGCCACATACGGCAAGGTCGTCGGGGGCGGCATGCCGATCGGGATCTTGGCCGGAAAAGCGCGGTTCATGGATGCCCTCGATGGCGGCCAGTGGCGCTATGGGGATAATTCCTCTCCGGAAATTGCGCCGACGTTCTTCGCCGGGACCTTTGTCCGGCATCCGCTCGCGCTAGCCGCCGCGCGAGCCGTGCTTCGACACATCGAGGCGAAGGGTCCGGCGCTGCAGCGTGAACTCGCATCGCGGACTGCGGGTCTCGTGGACCGGCTCAATGCCAAGCTCGAACGGTGCGGTATTGCAACCCGGGCTGAGGCCTTCAGCAGTTGGTTCTACCTGAATTTCGGGAACGAAGATCGGCTCGCCAGCCTCTTCTTCCATCATGCACGCCTCCTCGGCGTGCATGTCCAGGAAGGCTTTCCTTGCTTTCTAACGACGGAGCACAGCGCTCGCGACATTGATCATATTCTTGATGTATTTACGAAGAGCCTCGATGCTCTCCAGGCGGTCGGTATTCTATCGTCCGGCCCGAAGCTTCCACTCGAAGCAATCCCGCTGGAAGTCGTCATTGAGGATCCCTTACCCGACGTAGTACCTTGGACGGAGCCGCAGAAGGAGATCTGGCTCGCAGCCCAACTCGGCAACCACGCTTCGTGCGCCTTTAATGAGTCGGTCAGTCTTGAATTCATCGGGGAGCTCAACGTCAACGCCCTCACGCAAGCGCTGGACGACGTGGTAGCGCGCCACGATTCACTCCGTGCAAGCTTCGGCCGGGAGGGCGAGAGGATGCATGTAGCTTCCGAATCGGCCATTGAGCTCCCGTACGTCGATTTCAGCGACTCCGGCGATACTCCGAAGGCCCTGGCGAGTTTGCTCGCCAGTGATGCTTGTCGGCCCTTCGATCTTGCCGGAGGCCCGCTGGTGCGGGCGACGCTCGCGCGTTGTACCGAGGCACGCCACGTCCTGGTCCTGACGGCTCATCACATCATTTGTGACGGCTGGTCGATGAACGTGATGGTAAGCGAGATCATGGCCTGCTACGCGGCTCGACGGCAGGGCGGCTCGGTGGATCTGCCCGCGGCGCCATCGTTTCGTCGGTACGCCGTTGGCAAGGCGAAGCCAGACGGGGGAAGCCGCAAGGCCGAAGCCTTCTGGCTCAAGAAATATGCGACCTTGCCCGCACCGCTAGACCTGCCATCGGATCGGCCACGACCGCCCCGTAAGTCTTTCCGCGGTGCAACCTTCAGCGACGCGATCGGCGCGGATCTGCTTCGGACCGCGAAGGCAGCAGGCGCACGACAGGGCTGCACCCTGTTCGTTACGCTGCTCTCAACTTTCCAGATTCTCGTGGGGCGCCTCGCCGGGCATGACGACGTCGTGATCGCTGTGCCTACTGCAGGGCAGAACTTGGCCGGCCTGGACGGACTTGTCGGCCATTGCGTGAACCTGCTGCCGGTACGCTCGCATCTGCATCTGGACTCGTCCGCCGGCGAACATTTCAAAACGACCAAGCGTAGCGTTCTGGAAGCCTACGAGCATCAAGATTATACTTACGGGACGCTCGTCCACCGATTGGGCGTTCCGCGAGACCAGAGCCGACTGCCGCTCACCCAGATCCAGTTCAACCTAGAAAAGCTGGTCGCGGCGCCGCAACCGGAGGGGCTGAGGATGAAGATAGTCCCTAACGGCAAAGCCTTCAGCAACTTCGACCTTTTCATTAACTTCATCGAACTTGCTGACGGCATCCGCATCGACTGCGACTACAGCACCGATCTTTTCGACGAGACAACGATCGCACGCTGGATGGGACATTTCCGGACGCTGCTGGCCGCGATCGCTGGCGATGCGTTGGTGCCGCTCTCGGCTCTGCCCCTGCTGTCTATAGAGGAACAGGATTGGTTTCTTCGCACCCTCAACGACACGGGTTCGGGTGACCTCGACCAGCGGCCCGTGCAGGACCTCGTCAGCGCGCAGGCCTTGCGGACACCGGATGCGGTCGCCGTCATGTGGCGGGATATGGCTGTGAGCTACGGCGAACTTGATAAGCGCGCCAATCGCCTGGCGCGCCACATCGGCGCGATCGTGCCGGGAGCGGGAGGCCGCATCGCCCTCGGGGTGTCGCGCTCGCCTGACCTCCTCGTCGGGCTGCTGGCGATCCTCAAGGCCGGGCATGCCTATGTACCCCTAGACACCCAGCAACCGGCGGCGCGGCTGCGGACCATTCTCGAAGACGCCCAGATCGCGGCGCTCGTTTGCGACTCTCTCGACGTCGCGGCGACTTTGACCTACGTGCCGGTGATCGAGCTCGCCACAGACAGGGACGAAATCCTGTCGCACTCCGACGCACCCTTACCACGTTTCCCGGCGAACGGGGCCGAGGGTACCGCCTACGTGATCTTCACTTCGGGGTCGACGGGGAAGCCCAAGGGCGTCGAGGTCGCGCATCATTCACTCACCAATCTGCTGTGGTCGATGGCCCGCAAGCCGGGCTTCACTTCGGCGGACACGCTCCTGGCCGTGACAACGATCTCGTTTGACATCGCGGCTGCCGAATTACTACTGCCGCTTGCTACTGGCGGGCGCGTGGTGATCGCAGATCGTGCCGAGGTCACGGACGGCTTCCGACTGGTCGAGAGGATTGGGACGTCGCAGGCTACGGTGGTTCAGGCTACGCCATCGCTGTGGCGGATGTTGCTTGAGGCCGGGTTTCGATCCCGCCCTGGTTTTGCGATGCTGTGCGGCGGGGAGCTTTTGTCCCGTGATCTCGCGGACAGGCTGCTGGAAGGAGGTGGCGCCTTATGGAACCTCTACGGGCCTACTGAAACGACGATCTGGTCGAGTGCGGGTGAAGTCTTACCAGGTTCCGACCTGGTCACCATTGGAACGCCTATTCTTAACACGCAGATTCACGTGCTCGACGCCAGCAACCAGATTGTGCCGATCGGCGTTGCGGGCGAACTGTTTATCGGTGGCGCAGGGCTCGCCAAGGGGTATTTGGGTCGCGCTGACCTCACGGCTCAATCCTTCCGCAACGTCTCGCTGCCTGGCCGCGAGCAGCGGCGGCTTTACCGTACAGGGGACCGGGCCAAGCGTCTGGCCGATGGCGCGATCCAACTCATGGGGCGCGCCGATACGCAAGTAAAGCTTCGTGGCTTTCGGATCGAACTCGAGGAAATCGAAGCCGTCGTGTGCGCCTGCCCTGGCGTGGCCGCGGTTGCCGTGTCGCTCAGCAACGTGGGCTCCGAGCCGAGACTCGTCGCATATTTCGTTCCTGCCGGGGATATCTCGCTGGAACCATCCAGTCTGAAGAATTATGCGGCCGCGCGTTTGCCAGATTACATGGTGCCGACACTCTGGATGAGCCTGGACGCGTTGCCGCTCACCCCGAACCGCAAGCTCGACCGCGGCGCCTTGCCGGTGGCGACGGCAGTTCCGGCTCACCGGACGGTACTGCCGCCTGAAACTCCGCTGCAAGCTCAACTGGTCCGGATCTTCAGTGACGCTTTGCAGGTCCCAGACGTCGGTATTGATGATAACCTTTTCGCGATCGGGGGGGACTCCATTCACGTGTTCCGAATCGCCTCGCGGATGCGGGAGCAAGGCTTTGCTCTTGAGGCCGCGAACGTCATGCAGTGTCCAACAGTCCGCACTCTTGCCGACGCCGCCGCGACCCCGCGTGCCACGAGCGACGAAGCGGCGGCGCCTTCTCTGCAATCGTTCCGCCGCACCGCCCGCCCTCTAGGAGCGACCACCCGATGACGTCACGTCTCGTGCACCCGTCGCAGGCTCAGGCCGCTCCGATTAGCGAGCTGATGGTTTTTCCCTGTTCCTCGTCTCAGGAACGCTGCTGGTTCATCAATGCGATGAGCCCTGGAAATCCGGCTCTCAACGTCGCCTTGCGCTGGGAGCTTAAAGGCCTTTTCCGACCGGTCACGATCGAGAAGGCGTTCCGCGTCATCATCGAGCGGCACGAGGCCCTGCGGACCCAGTTCGTCGAAGAGGACGGCGTACCGTTGCAGCAGGTCGTGCCGAGATCGGACTTCAAGCTGTCGGAAATCGACCTGACGATGTTTCCTCAGAACCAGCGTCTTGACGAGGCATTGCGATTGGGACGGCTCGAAGCCCACAGGCCCTTCGATTTAGCCAAAGTGCCGCTCATCCGGGTAACGCTTCTCCGTCTGGCGGTTGATCACGCTCTATTGCTGGTGACGATTCATCAGATCGCGTTTGATGGTTGGTCGATTCGCCTGATCAGCCAGGAATTCGGCGTCATTGCAGCGGCGATGGACGCCGATCATCAGCCCTATGGTTTGCCCGATCTGCCTCTGCAATACGGCGATTTCGCCGCATGGCAGAAGGCATACCTTGCAAGCGGCCAGTTCGAACGAGAGAAGAGTTACTGGCGCCACCAATTGGCCGGAGCGCCCTATTTCGAAGTGGCAGGCGATCGCGAGCGACCAACGCAGTCGACCTATAACGGCGAGATCGTTGCGGCATTCGTCCCGGGCACGCTGACCGATCAAATGATGCAGCGGATAAAGCAACAAAGGCTGACGCTGTTCAGCTTTGGCTGCGCCGTGATTGCGGCGGTCCTGCACCACTATACGGGATGCGAGGATCTTTGCATCGGGACACAAATCGCCGGTCGTGATGATCCGGACCTAGAACATCTCATTGGTGTGTTCATCAATAATCTGGTACTTCGCCTCGACACGTCCGGAGATCTGACATTCCTTGAATGCCTGAAGCGGGTGAACCAAACTGTGCAGGACGCGCTGGCCCATCGAGGCATGCCTTTCCATATGCTCGTTGAGCTTCTCAAGCCTCCTCGCGATCCGAGTCGGATGCCATTGATCTCGGTCAATTTCACGGTGCTGCAGGACGTGATGGATGATGCGCGTTACGGCACGTTCGAACTACTCGGCCAGCCGTCGCTCTCGGCTGGTTCGCTCTACGATCTAAATTTTTTCATGGTGCACTGGCCGACAACCGGCTGGCGCATCGCGCTGGAATACAACACGGATCTCTTCGACAGGAGCACCGGCGAGACGATTCTGGAGCTCTGGCTCGCTGTCCTCAAACTGGCTGTGGAAAAGCCGGATTTTAGACTTTCTGGGCTTGCCCTTCGCGGGCGGCATGCTGGCGCATTAGGCAAGCAGGACGCCGCAGCTATGATCGAGACGGCGCTGCTGCGCCATCCAGACATCGACACGGCGGCCGTGGTAACCCGTGAGGCCGGAGACGGCGTCTCGGCGCCGTACGCCGTCGTCACCCTACGCTCCAACTTCGAGGGTTCCCTCGATGCCGTTCCAACGATCCTGACGGCTTTTCTCCGTCGAACCATGCCTGAAGCGCATCTCCCGGTCAGGATCGACGTCCGGATGATGCTCCCACGCACGTCGGGCGGCTCAATCGACAGGCTAGCTCTGGCTAAGTCTCTAGCAGGCGGGACACCTTCGCCCCTTTCATCATCCTCACGAGATTCCGCTTCCAACGCCGAGCGCCTCTTGATGGAGATCTGGAAGGAGGTGCTCGGCGTCGACACGATAACCGCCGATGCAAACTTCTTCGAATTCGGGGGACATTCGCTGTCGGCCCTGCGGATGCTGTCCAAGGTGACGGCCACGTTTGGTCAGAAACTCAGCGCTTCAACCCTTTTTTCCTCACCGACTTTGCGTGCATTTGCAGGCTGCATCGCCATCGAAGAGCAGAAGTTTGATGAATGGAAGATCGTCCCCATCCAGGCTGATGGATCACGGACGCCGATCATCGCGATAAACAATTCCGTGACGTATTATAACCTGGCCCAAAGTCTGGGGGCGGACCGCCCAGTCCTAGGCGTTCAGATGTTCGATCCGGAGAACCCGCGGGTGTTGGAACCCCGAACGCTGGAAGAAATTGCTGCGGATTATGTCCGTCTCATTCGGATAGCGCGCCCTAGAGGGCCTTATGTTCTCATGGGATTGTGCGTCGCAGGAGACCTTGCATACGAGAGCGCGCAGCAACTGAGGCGGGCCGGGGAGAAGGTTCCCCTAGTCATTCTCGCGGATGCGTGGGCGCCTGGGTTTCGAGCGCGATTGCCCGCTTTCAGGCAGGTTGTCCTCAACCTAAACTTTCAGTGGAATGAAATTTGCCATCGGGGTGGACGATATCGGCAGAAGCTCTCTGCTCAGATCCGCGCGTTTCGCAGGGGTCAAATTAGGTTTTCACAGATATTGGATGGCTTTCCAAAAATCCTGAGAACCGGCATCCCGGAGTTCGCGACGTTGACGGGTATCATCAAATATGAGCCGACGAACTTGGAAGACTGGGAGAGCCCGTGGTTCCTAGCGCATCTGCTCGATGCCAGACGCGCTTACAACCCGGCGCCGGCCGACGGAATACTTGCAGTTTTGCAAAGCGATCAAATGAGCACCCGCTTTGCGGACAAGCAAATGGGATGGGGTCCGTTGGCCAAGCATCGACTTGCTTTCCGCGCCATTCCCGGGTGGCACAGCGATATGTTCCAGGAACCAGGAATTTACCACGTTGCTGAATTTCTTCGGCCGTTGTTGGCCGAGATCGATGACCTCGATCCTTCACCCTTGCGCCGCGATAAATGCGGAGCAACTGAATGACGTGGATGACGGTCGGCACCTTCGGATCACGCACATGCGTCGGACATGGACGCCAAGTTCATCAGCCTCAGCGAACACTGCGCCGAGCGGACTGCGTATGCGCCAGCGAAGCCAGCTGCGGGCTCGAATTGACGTAATTGCCACTGGCGAGCCGCCTCGAGATCACCATTCAGATCCAAAATCTGTGGTGGGTGATCCGGCACGATGGCGATTTCGAGCCGATCTAGCGCAACGGCGAGACCCGATCCGAGCGCCTTGAGTAGCGCTTCCTTGCAGGTCCAGAGATGATAGAACCGGCGAAGAGCATCAGCTTCACTCAGCTCTGCCAGAGCTTGTCGCTCTCGGACCGAAAAAAACGCGGCTACATCCTCCTTGATCGGTCTCCTCAGCTCAATGTCTATACCGAGTTCGGCGTCCCAGCAGAGCGCCAATGCGGCTATATGGCCGCTATGGCTGAGGTTGAAATAAGGGACGGGCTGGTGGATGCCGCATAGGGCCGGCTTGCCGTGAGGTCCGTAGCTGAACTGCAATGCTCCGGGTGGCAGCCCGACATAGCGGGCGAGGATGCCTCGAAGAATTGCTCTTGCACTCAAGGAACGGGACGCGTGAACTGGCGCCGCAAAACAAAGCAGCCGCGTCCGCTCCTCATTCGACAGAGCGGCGGCGAGTTGCGGTGGAACCGGATTGTCTAACCCCCAAATCCAGAGATCGACCTGTTTCGCCTTCATCGGGAAATAGGCCAGGTCTCCTAATGATTGATCGACAATTTGCACTTCCTACGTCCTAATTCTATGATCACGGCCAAGAACACACGTCTTCTCTTTATACACGTTCGGTAAATGGGAGCCCAGGCGGTTGCGCCGCGCGATCCTCGCCGCTCAGGTCTCATACTAGTCCGCAGCTCGCCCTCGTTCCGAGTTCACTGCGTTACGCCGTTGCCTCTCCGTACCGTTGCTCCCCGGTAGTTATACCCGTGGGCCCTAGTAGCCAGTACCGCCCGCCAGCTCCCGCCACACGGTCCGAAACAGGATTCGGAGGTCGAGGATGAACGACCAAGTCTCGATATACAGCAGGTCATGATCGACGCGGGCCTTGGCGTGTTCCGCGTCTTCCGTGCTGCCGCGGAAGCCCGAAACTTGGGCGAGCCCGGTGATGCCGGGGCGGATCACATGGCGCTGGTGGTAGATCGGCACTAGTTCCTCGTACAAGACGCCGCCTGCCAACATCCCGGGAACGTGCGGCCGCGGACCGATCAGGGACATGTCGCCAGTGAGGACGTTAACCATTTGGGGCAGCTCATCAAGGCTCGTCCGCCGCAGAAAACGTCCGAACGGCGTAACCCTCGGGTCATTGTCCCGCGTCTGCTTGACGCCCTGCTGGTCGCCTAGCGTCATGTACATGGTCCTGAATTTCCAAATCTCGAATAATTCGCCGTTGGTTCCATACCGCTTCTGCCGGAACAGCGCCGGACCGCGCGACGTGCCCTTGATCAGAGCCGCGATGAGCAGGAGTGCCGGCGCCAGCGTCATTAAAAACACGAGCGCCATGGATACATCGAAAGCCCTTTTGCTCCTGGCGGCCACGATGTCGTGCGATCTTGCCCGGTCGCGGGACACATCCTGCCCCGAGTCGTACGACCGGAACGGTCTCGAACCGGCCAGCGTCGCGACATTGAGCTTTGCCTGCCCAAATTTTCTGACCTGCATGAGGTCAGCGTCCTTCATCGACATACTAAATGCTCCGGAGTAGCGCGCCCGTAGGCTAGTTCGTCGAGCTTGGAAACCGTGCTGCGAGGCACGGCTCAACCGGCATCCTGTGCACCGCATAAAAAGCCACTGATGCCCTTAATCTACACTTTCCGCTTTGGTTCCCGTCGGCCGAGCATCTGGTAAGGGGTTCGGGCGGATATAACGAGATGAAGAGCCATAAGGAAGCTGTGGCTCCTTCTATGACGTAGGTCCACACAAGTGAGCTTTGGTTAATTTGTTGGGTTGTTCTCACAATACGTGTGAGTGACCGTGCCATGGTGGACGCAATCAATGACAAAATTCTAAAATTGCTCGGCGTTTTGGCCCTCGACGCTTTACAGCTCCGTTCGCGGTCCATATACATGCATAATCCCACGGCGATCGGCATTCACAACCCTCGCCTTGTTAATGCGCGACCCGCCACAAGGGATCAAACGTCTTGCCATCGACTAAACAACATCTCAAGCGACTTGCGGGATTGGAAGTCATGGAACCGGTTCGAGGGGCTGAGTGGCTCGATCGTGAATAGCTGAAGTCTATGAGAGCGAGCGTATCAAGCCTCCTCTTTATTTCTTTGATCGTTTTGAGCAAAGGTGGGCGATCATGAATGTCGTCCCGGATACCTCGGTCGACTCCCAGGCGGTCGCGCGTTTCGTCGACACTTTCGTGGTCGTCACCGAGTTTGGCCGAACCACCATCGACGATGTCGAGCGCGCGCTCGCGACATCGGAGACTGTCGCGAACCGGATCGTCGCGGCGGTGCTCAACAAGGCCCGCAGTGGCGACCGGGGCCTGCAGCGACGCGTGCTCCGCCGCGCACGGTCTAACAGCCCGGCATTTTCGGCATGAATGCGCCGCTCGGCCTCAAGATGACCCTCCGCCGGGCCGTGACGCCCGTCGCACGGGCTGCCCGCCGCTCCGTGCTGCCGCTCATCCTGCCCCGTCCGGCACACAGGTGGCCGTCCCACCTTCATGATCTGCGTGTCGTGGGTCTTCTGTCGTCCTCGTCCGGGCTCGGCAAGTCGGCGCGGCTCTGCATGGACGCGCTCGGGGGAGCCGGCTACGGCGTGTCGGGCGTCGACGTGGGGAGTCTCTACCAGAGCGACGACGGCCTTTCATTTCCGGCTTCTGCCGAGAAGCGTGGTCCTGCCCAGCTGTCGATCTATCACTTGAACCCTCCCATGCTGTTGCCGGGCATCATGCGGGCCAACCCGCTGCGGTTCCTGCGCACCTTTAATGTGGGCTACTGGGCCTGGGAGTTGGAGACATTGCCGCGCGAGTGGATCGAGACGATCCGTTTCGTGGACGCCGTCATGGTGCCGTCATCCTTCTGCAAGCGCGCCGTCGAGCGTCATACCGACAAGCCCGTGCTGGTGGTCCCTCATCCGGTGCCGCTGCGCACGGAACTGCAGCCAGTCCCGGCGGTCGACCGCTTCCGGGTAGTCAGCATCTTCAACTTCGGCTCGTCCTTCGAGCGCAAGAACCCGCTCGCGGCCATTCGGGCCTTCCGTGGCGCTTTTGGCTCGGACGAGAATGCCGAACTCGTCCT
>JAABUT010002488.1_pt1 | contig 17634 bp, 13 predicted proteins | sample 5559281 | NCBI WGS metagenome assembly JAABUT01 (sample SAMN10711880, study PRJNA513359) | rock metagenome | isolation source: Antarctica rocks | place: Antarctica: Victoria Land, Ricker Hills nord | collected 2016-01-04 | reverse complement strand
GAAGCGGAAACGGTCCGCGAGGTCCCACCTGACCCGCAGGCCGAAGCGGTCGAGACGGCGCGCAGCGAGGCGTATGCCGACGGTTTTCGCACCGGGCTGGCACAGTCGGCGCAGGATCGCGCCGATGTCGCAGGGCGGATGCTGGGGCTGATCGCCGAACGCATGGAGGATGCCGGGGCGGCGGCGCGTGCGCACGGCGAGGCGGCTGCCTTCGAGGTTTCCCGCCTGCTGCTCGGCACGATCGGCATCTTGTTTCCGCTGCTGGCCGCACGCCACGGCGGCGCCGAGGTGGCCGATCTGGTGCGCGTCCTGACCCCGACCCTGACCAGCCAGCCGCGCGTGACCATCCGCGTCGGCGCGGAGATGGTGGCGGACGTGGAAGCGGAGCTGGCCCGCCTGGACCCCGAGGCGCTGGAGAACATCCGCCTGCTGCCCACTGACGGCATGGCGCCAGGCGACGCCCGGATCACCTGGAACGACGGTTCCGCCGTCCGCGACGGCGCGGCGCTGTGGTCTCGCGTGGCAGCGGTGATGTCGGCGCATGGGTTGATGGCGGCGCCGGATGCGATCGCCGCTCCGCCGACGGCAGACGCGTGACGAACAGTTTTATCCCCCGCATCGGAGATCACCATGCCTGACGAGATGGAGTTGCCCGAACTTGCTGAAGCGAGCGGCATCGAAGGTGCTGGCGGCCCGCGCAGCGCCCGCGACCTCGAGGCCGTCTACGACATTCCGGTGACCGTCAGCGCGGTACTCGGCAAGGCCACGATGCAGGTGTCCCAGCTGCTGAAGCTGGGCCGCGGCGCGGTGGTGGAGCTGGACCGCAAGCTGGGCGAGGCGATCGACATCTACGTCAACAACCGCCTGGTGGCGCGGGGCGAGGTGGTCATGGTCGACGACAACCGGCTGGGCGTGACGATGACCGAGATCATCAAGTCCGACCGTGGCTGAGATGACGGATCGCCAGGCAGGGAGCACGATCGATGCGCATGATGATCATCGGCGCCCTGTCCGGGGCGCTGGCACAGGCTGCGCAGATGGCGATGGCGCGCGGCGCCAAGCTGGATCACGCCGACGGCCCCGAAGCCGGCCTGGCGCACCTGCGCCGCGACGGCCGGGTGGACGTGGTGCTGTGCGACATGGCGCACGACATCGGCGCCCTTGTGACCGCCCTAGCGGCCGAGCGCATCGCCGTTCCGGTGGTGGCCTGCGGCGTGGGCGTGAACGCCGAGGCGGCCGCCCGTGCCATCCGCGCCGGGGCGCGCGAGTTCCTGCCGCTGCCGCCGGACGCTGACCTGATCGCCGCCATCCTGGACGCCGCCGCCGGCGAAACCGATGCGGTAGTGGTGCGCGACCCGGTGATGCTGGCCACGATGCGCCGGGCCGAGCAGGTCGCCGGCGCCGATGCCTCGGTGCTGCTGACCGGCGAGAGCGGCACCGGCAAGGAGGTGTTGGCACGCCACATCCACCGTTATTCACGCCGCGCCAACGCCGCCTTCGTGGCGCTGAACTGCGCCGCCATTCCTGACAACCTACTGGAAAGCGAGCTGTTCGGCCATGAGAAAGGTGCCTTCAGCGGCGCCGTCGCCCGCCGCGTCGGCAAGTTCGAGGCGGCCGACGGCGGCACGTTGTTGTTGGACGAGATCGGCGAGATGGATGTCCGTCTGCAGGCCAAGCTGCTACGCGCGGTGCAGGAACGCGAGATCGACCGCATCGGCGGCAATGGTCCGGTGCGGGTCAACGTGCGCATCCTGGCCACCACCAACCGCGATCTGCTGGCCGAAATCGGCCACGGCCGCTTCCGCGAGGACCTGTATTTCCGCCTGAACGTCGTCAGCCTGCGCATCCCGCCGTTGCGCGAGCGCCCGGGCGACATCGCCGCCCTGGCTGAGCACTTCGCCCGCCGCTATGCCGACCTGAACGGCGTGCCCTTCCGCCGGCTGACGCCGCTGGCGCTGCAGCGCCTGACCGCGCATGGCTGGCGCGGCAACGTGCGGGAGCTGGAGAACACCGTGCACCGCGCCGTGCTGCTGGCCGGCGGCCCGATGATCGACATCGACTCCATCGAATTGTCGCCCGGCTCCCCTGCCAGCGCCGTGGTTTCAATGTCACCCCACACCAGCGGCATCTCCGGCCTGGTCGGGCGGCGCATGGAGGAGGTCGAACGCGACCTGATCGTCGAGACCCTGCTGCACACGCTGGGCAACCGCACCCATGCCGCGGTCATCCTGGGCATCTCTATCCGCGCGCTGCGCAACAAGCTGCGCGACTATACCGCCCAGGGCGTTGCCGTGCCGCCGCCGGCCGCCGGCGTGGCGGCCTGACCGATGGAAGGCACGAGCAGCGTGATGCTGGCCAAGTTCGGCGTGCGGCTGCGCGGCTTCTCGCCGGGCACCGACGTGGGCCTGGCGCTGGGGGTGATCGCGCTGCTGTCGGTGCTGGTGCTGCCGCTGCCGACGCTCATCCTCGATTTCGGCCTGGCGCTGTCGATCACGTTGTCGGTGCTGGTGCTGATGGTGGCGATGTTCCTGCAGCGCCCGCTGGACTTCACCAGCTTTCCCACCTTGCTGCTGCTGACCACCCTGCTGCGGCTGTCGCTGAACGTCGCCACCACCCGCCTGATCCTGGCGCACGGCAACGAGGGCCATCTGGCCGCCGGCCATGTGGTGGCGGCCTTCGGCGGCTTCCTGATGGGCGGCGACGTGGTAATCGGCGTCATCCTGTTCGCCATCCTGCTGGTGGTGAACTTCATGGTCATCACCAAGGGCTCCGGCCGCATCGCCGAGGTGGCCGCCCGCTTCAGCCTGGACGCCATGCCGGGCAAGCAGATGGCGATCGACGCCGACCTGTCCGCGGGCACCATCGACGAGGGCACCGCACGCCGCCGCCGCCGTGAGCTGGAGGAGGAAAGCGGCTTCTACGGCGCCATGGACGGTGCCGCCAAGTTCGTCCGCGGCGACGCCATCGCCGGGCTGATCATCACCGTCATCAACATCCTCGGCGGCTTGATGATCGGCGTCGTGCGGCATTCGATGAACTTCGCCGACGCCGCCTCCACCTTCACCACCCTGACCGTGGGCGACGGGCTGGTCAGCCAGATCCCGGCGCTGCTGGTGTCGGTCGCGGCCGGCATCGTGGTCACCAAGGGCGGCATGGAAGGCACCGCCGATGCCGCCCTGATGCGCCAGCTCGGCGGCAGCCCGAAGCCGCTGGCGATGGCCGGCGGTGCGGCGGCGGTGCTGGCGCTGATGCCCGGGCTGCCGGCGCTGCCGTTCCTTGGGCTGGCCCTGCTGGCCGGCGGCGGCGCCTGGCTGCGCCACAAAAACCCGCCGCCTGCCGCCGACGCCCCGCCCGCGCCGGTTCTGACCGGGGAGCCGCCGATCAGCGACGCGCTGCGCATCGACATGGTGCGGCTGGAACTCGGCTACGGTCTGCTGGCGATGGCCGGCGGCGACGCGCCGCGGCTGACCGAGCAGATCAAGGGACTGCGCCGGGCGGTGGCGATCGAGATGGGCTTCGTGCTGCCGCCGGTGCGCATCCAGGACAACATGGAGCTGGAGCCCGACGTCTACTGCGTGCGCATCAAGGAGATCGACGCCGGCCGCGGCACCATCCGTCCCACCATGCTGCTGGTGATGGACCCCAGCGGCAACGCCCCCGACCTGGCCGGCGAACGCACCATCGAGCCGACCTTCGGCCTGCCCGCCCTGTGGATCGACGCCGCCGACCGCGAGGAGGCGGTGTTCCGCGGCTGCACCGTGGTCGACCCGGCCAGCGTGCTGACCACCCACCTGACCGAGATCGTCAAGCAGACCATGGCCGAGCTGCTGTCGTACAGCGAGACCCAGAAGCTGCTGGACGAGTTGCCGCGCGAGCAGCAGAAGCTGATCAGCGACCTGATCCCGTCGCAGATTTCCGTCGGCGGCGTGCAGCGCGTGCTGCAGGCATTGCTCGGCGAGCGGGTGTCGATCCGTGATCTTGCGACCATCCTGGAGGGTATCCAGGAAGCCTGCGCCGGCCAGACGCGGCCAATTCCGGCCATCGTCGGGCACGTCCGCACCCGCTTGGCGGGCCAGATCAGCGACGCCAACAGCGGCGCCCGCGGCTACCTGCCGCTGGTCACCTTGTCGCCGGAATGGGAGGTGGCATTTGCCGAGTCGCTGGTCGGCCCGCCGGAGGAACGCCAACTCGCCATGGCGCCGTCGCAGCTCGCCGAGTTCATGCAGCGCCTGCGCACCGTGCTGGACGCCGCCGCCGGGTCGGGCGAGGCGCCAGTGCTGCTGACCGGCGGCAACATCCGTTTTCATGTGCGCGCCATCGTCGAGCGTATCCGCCCTGAAACCCCGGTGCTGGCGCAGGGCGAGATATTCTCCCGCGCGCGCATCCGCACCGTCGGCACCATCTGAAGCGGCTGAAGCTGTACCGGGGCCGCGGAATGGCTGACGCGATGCGCCAGATGCGCACCGACCTGGGTCCTGACGCGCTGCTGCTGTCATCGCGCCGGCTTGGTGACGGAGTGGAAATAACGGCCGGCATCGACCAGCCGGAACCGCCGGATGTCCCGCCGCCAGCGCCGCCCGCGTCGGTCAGTTGGCTGCCGGTGAAGTCATCGGCCGGGCCAAGTGATCCCATGCGCGCCGCGGCGATGGCCTGGCACGGGGTGCCCGCCGCGCTGGCATCCAAGCTGCAGGCCGGTCCGCTGGCGTTCGCGCTGTCAACCGTGCTGCGCTTCGGCAGCCTGGCTTTGCATTCGAACGCACCACCTCTGCTGCTGATCGGGCCGCCCGGCGCGGGCAAGACGCTGACGACGGCACGTCTCGCCACCCGCCTGGTGATGGCCGGCATCATCCCGCTGGTGATCACCGCGGACGGCCAGCGCGCCGGCGCCATCGAACAGCTTGCCGCCTTCACCCGCCTGCTCGGCCTGAAGCTGCTGGTGGCCAGCACCCCGGAAAGCCTGGCGCGCGCGGTGGCGCGGCGCGAAGCCGGCACGCCGGTGCTGATCGACGCCCCCCGGCAGCGACCCGTTCGACGGCAGCCAGATGGCCATGTTGCAGGCCCTCGTTGACAGCGTTCACGCCGTCACGGCGGTGGTGCTGCCGGCCGGGCTGGACGCCGGCGAGGCCGCCGACCTGGCAGCCGCACATGCGGGCGCCGGCGCCCGGCTGCTGGTGGCGACCCGGCTTGACGTGACGCGACGGCTGGGCGGCGTACTGGCCGCCGCCGCCGCCGGGCTGGCGCTGACAGAGGCCGGGATCGGGCCAAGTGCGGCTGATGGCCTGACGAAGCTGACCCCCGAGATGCTGGCCTACCGGCTGCAACAGCTTCCCGCCCGACCGGAACCCTGCCCATGATGAAGACCGAAAATCTCCTTGATCTCCGGATCGGAACCGCGCCGGCGCGCATGATCGCCGTGGCTTCCGGCAAGGGCGGCGTCGGCAAGACCTGGTTCGCCATCACCCTGGCCCACGCGCTGGCCATGCGCGGCGACCGCGTGCTGCTGTTCGACGGCGACCTCGGCCTTGCCAACGTCGACATCCAGCTCGGCATCACCCCGGCGTCCGACCTGTCGGCGGTGATATCGGGCCGGCTGACTCTGGACCAGGCGGTGCTGCGACACCCCGCCGGCTTCGCCATTCTTGCCGGACGCTCCGGCTCCGGCGCGCTGTCGGCGCTGGACGGCGCCGCCCTGGAACGCACCCTGGTGGCACTGCGCGGCGCGTCGGCACAGTACGACCACGTGGTGCTGGACCTCGGCGCCGGCTTGGACAGCTCCGTCCGCCGCATGTCCGCCTTCGCCGACCTGCTCCTGGTGGTAGCGACCGAGGAACCGACCAGCCTGACGGATGCCTACGCCGTAATGAAGCTGCACGCCGCCGACGCCGGCCGGGAGGCTCGCGTCGTCGTGAACCAGGCCACCAGCCGCGCCAACGGCGAACGCACCTACGCCACCCTGGCCCGCGCCTGCAAGGCGTTCCTGGGAACCACGCCCCGGCTTGCGGGCATTGTGCGCCGCGACGACCGTGTCCGCGACACCATCCGGCGGCAGACCCCGCTTCTGCAGCGCCATCCCACCAGTCCGGCGGCCATGGATGTCGAGGCTTTGGCGGCGGGATTGTAAGGCTGCGAGAAGATCACTGCTGTTTCCCGGCCTTCGCGCATTTGCCCGAATCGTTCGATTTGGTGGGCTTTGCGCGCCGTCCTGTGGGCGCTACACTGTTCGACCGAGTTGCTGTGCGCTCGGGCCATGAGGACCCCGTTGATGAAGTTCAAGGCCGATCGCGCGACACTTATCCGGGCGCTCGCGCATGTCCAAAGCGTGGTGGAAAAGCGCAACACCATCCCGATCCTCGCCAACGTGATGATCGCGGTGCGCGAGTCCAAGCTCACCCTGACCGCGACGGACATGGAAATCGCGGTGATCGAGGATGTCGCGGCGATCAGCGCGCGCAATGGCGCCTGCACCGCGCCGGCAGCGACGCTGTACGAGATCGTTCGCAAGCTGCCGGAAGGTGCCGAGATCGAGCTGGATTTTCCGGGCGGGGACAGCCAGCTGGCGCTGCGGGCCGGGCGGTATGCGACCTCGCTGGTGGTGCTGCCGGTGGAGGACTTCCCATCCATGACCGCCGGCACCCTGCCGCACAAGTTCGCCCTGCCGGCGCAGACCTTGCGGGCCTTGATCGACCGCACCCGGTTCGCCATCAGCACCGAGGAGACGCGTTACTACCTGAACGGCATCTACATCCACGTCACCGACAGCGACGGCATGAAGGTGCTGCGCGCGGTGGCGACGGACGGGCATCGCCTGGCGCGGGTGGAGGAGCCGCTGCCGGAAGGAGCGGCGTCGATGCCCGGCGTCATCGTGCCGCGCAAGACGGTGGCGGAGCTGCGCAAGCTGCTGGACGATGTCACGGGCGACGTCGACGTGGCGCTGTCGGACACCCGCATCCAGTTCCGCGTCGGCACGATCTTGCTGACCAGCAAGCTGATCGACGGGACTTTCCCTGAGTATGAAAGGGTCATCCCGCGCGACAATGACAAGATTTTGCTGGTCGGCAAGAAGGACTTCTCCGATGCCGTCGCCCGGGTGGCGGCGATCTCCTCGGAGCGGTCGCGGCCGGTGAAGATGTCGCTGGCGCGCGACCTGCTGGTGCTGTCGGCCGCCAGCCCCGAGCAGGGCACCGCCAGCGAGGAGCTGGACGGCGACCGAGTGACCTACGACTCCGGTCCGTTGGAGATCGGCTTCCAGGCCCGTTACCTGAACGACATCACTGACCAGATCAACGACAAGGTGGAGTTCCGCTTCTCCGACGGCGGCGCGCCCACGGTGGTGCGGGATGCGTCGGACGGCAGCGCCTTGTACGTGCTGATGCCGATGCGTGTCTGACCACTCGCTGACGCCGGGTTTGCGCCTGGCGCGGCTCAGCCTCAGCCAGTTCCGCAACTATCCGGCGTTGGTGTGGCGTCCGCAGGGCTGCATCGCTGTCATCACCGGCGCCAACGGAACCGGCAAGACCAACCTGCTCGAGGCCATCTCGCTGCTTGTCCCCGGCCGGGGTCTGCGCGGTGCCCGCATCGCCGAGCTGACGCGGCGCGGCAGCTCATCCTGGGCGGTGGCTGGCCGGTTCGACACCGAGGCCGGACCGATGGCCGTCGGCACCGGCACGTCGCCGGACGGCAGCGCTGAACGTCGGGTGTTCCGCCTGGACGGCAGCGCCCCGCGCAGCCAGGCGGAACTGGGCAGCCGCGTCAGCGCCGTGTGGCTGACACCGCAGATGGACCGGCTCTTCCAGGAGGGCGCCAGCGGCCGGCGTCGTTTCCTCGACCGGCTGGTGTATGCGCTGGAGCCGGGCCACGCGCGCGAGGTTTCCGGCCATGACACCGCCATGGCCAGCCGCAACCGGCTGTTGTCCGAGGGCCGGGCCGATGCGGCCTGGCTTGCCGGCGTCGAGGACGCGATGGCCCGCCACGGCGTCGCGGCGGCGGCGGCCCGGCTGGCACTGGTGGGCCAGCTGAACGCCGTCGCACCCGACGGCGCCTTTCCGCCGCCGCGTTTGGAGGTGCTGTGCCCGGTGGGCGCTCGGTTGCGCACCGGCCCGGCGCTGGCGGTGGAGGACTGGCTGCGCGACACCCTGGCCGCCAACCGCGGTGCTGATGCAGCATCAGGATCGGCCGCGGTAGGGGCGCACCGGGCGGATCTGGCGATGCAGGACGCCGCGACCGGGCTGGCGGCGGCGCAGTCCAGCACCGGCCAGCAGAAGTCGCTGCTCATTGGGGTGGTGCTGGCGCATGCGGCCCTGCTGGCGGCGGTACGCGGTTTCAGCCCCATGCTGCTGCTGGATGAGCCGCTGGTGCACCTGGACGCGCAGCGCCGCGCGGCCCTGTTCGCGGCGTTGCGCGCGCTGCCGGCGCAGGCCTTCCTGACCGGGACCGACAACGATGTTTTCGCGCCCTTGCGTGACGCTGCCGAAATGGTGCGCATCGAGATGGACGCATTGCATCCCGACCCGGGCTGAAGGCCTGCGCTGTGCTGTCGCTGTGGTCAAAACGGCGTAGATGGCGTATAAGCGGCTTCTTCCAACGACCCCCTGGCGACGACCCCCTGGAGCCTTTCCCCGGCATGAGCGACAACGCCGCGCCTACCCCCGATCCTGATGCCTACGACGCTTCATCGATCTCGGTCTTGCGCGGCTTGGATGCGGTGCGCAAGCGGCCCGGGATGTATATCGGCGACACCGATGACGGCTCCGGCCTGCACCACATGGCTTTCGAAATTATCGACAACGCGGTGGATGAGGCGCAAGCTGGCTTTGCGTCGCATGTGTCACTTACGTTGAACGGCGATGGCAGCGTGACAGTGCGCGACGATGGCCGCGGCATCCCCACCGACATCCACGCCGAGGAAGGCATCTCGGCGGCCGAGGTCGTGCTGACGCGTCTGCACGCCGGCGGCAAGTTCAACCAGAACTCTTACAAGGTGTCCGGCGGCCTGCACGGCGTCGGCGCGGCTGTGGTGAATGCGTTGTCGGAATGGATGGACGTGCGCATCTGGCGCAATGGCCACTCCCATTTCATTCGTTTCCGCCACGGCGACTCCGAGGCACCGCTGATCGATGAAGGCCTTTCGGACGGCGCCACCGGCACTGAAGTGACGTTCAAGCCCAGCGGCGGCACCTTCACCAAGGTCGAGTTCGAATACGCCATCCTGGAACGCCGTCTGCGCGAGCTGGCCTTCCTCAACTCCGGCCTGCGCATCGTGCTGCGCGACGAGCGCGCCGCCGAGCCGGTGGTGGGCGAGTTCTGCTACGAGGGTGGACTGGTGGCGTTCGTGGAATACCTCGACCGCGCGAAAACTGCGGTGTTTACGCCGCCGATCAGCGTGACTGCTAGGGAGGGCGCGCCCGGCGTTAACATGGCCGACATCCGCGTCGAGTTCGCGCTGAGCTGGAACGACAGCTTCCACGAGACGATGCTGTGCTTCACCAACAACATCCCGCAACGCGACGGCGGCTCGCATCTGGCCGGCTTCCGCCAGGCGCTGACCCGTGTGGTGTCGAAATACGCCGAGGGCATGGGCAAGAAGGACAACCTCGCCTTGGTCGGCGACGACATGCGCGAGGGTATGACGGCGGTGCTGTCGGTGAAGGTGCCGGATCCCAAGTTCTCCAGCCAGACCAAGGACAAGCTGGTCAGCTCGGAGGTGCAGCCAGTGGTGCAGGCGGTCGTTGCCGACATCGTCAGTCACTGGTTCGAAACCCACCCGCGCGAGGCCAAAGGCATCATCCAGAAGGTGATGGACGCTGCGTCCGCGCGCGAGGCCGCCCGCAAGGCGCGCGAGCTGACGCGGCGCAAGGGCGTGCTGGACGTGTCGACCCTGCCCGGCAAGCTGGCCGACTGCCAGGAGCGCGACCCGTCCAAATGCGAGATCTTTATCGTCGAGGGCGATAGCGCCGGTGGCTCGGCCAAGCAGGGCCGCGACCGCAAGTACCAGGCGATCCTGCCGCTGAAGGGCAAGATCCTGAACGTCGAGCGCGCTCGCTTCGACCGCATGCTGGGCAGTGCGGAGATCGGCACGCTGATCACGGCGCTCGGCACCGGCATCGGCCCGGGCGAGCCGGAGCAGGGCGGCTTCGACATCTCCAAGCTGCGTTACCACCGCATCGTCATCATGACCGATGCTGACGTGGACGGGTCGCATATTCGCACCTTGCTGCTGACCTTCTTCTACCGACAGATGCCGCAGCTGCTGGAGCGCGGGCATCTGTACATCGCGCAGCCGCCGCTGTACCGCGCTAAGCGTGGCAACGACGAGCGCTACCTGAAGGATGATCCGGCGTTGGAACGCTTCCTGCTGGACAAGGTGCTGGGCGAGGCGCGGCTGAGCTATGCCGACAGCCGCGTGCTGACCGGCCCCGAGCTAGACGCCGAGGCTGCCTGGCTGCGCGAGGCCGGCACCCGCCTGCGCCGGCTGTCCGCCGTTATCCCGGTGGCTCTTTTAGAGCAGGCCGCCATCGTCGGCGCGCTGATGCCCGGCGACGAGCAAGTCACCGCCATCGCCCAGGCCTTGGTCAAGCGTCTGAACGACGTGTCGCTGGCGGCCGAGCGCGGCTGGACGGTGGCGCCGGCCAACGGCGGCTTGGTGATGGCGCGCACCGTGCGCGGCGTGTCCGAGGTGCACATGCTGGAGGCGGCCAGCCTGCGCAGCGCCGACGCGCGTTGGTTGAACGACCGCGCCGCCGAGCTGCTGGCGCGTTTTGACCAGCCGGCAAAGCTGAAGTTGGAGAGCACCGAGTCCAGCGTCGTCGGTCCGGCCAGCGCGTTCGACCGCATCCTGGCCCAGGGGCGCCGCGGGCTGACCATCCAGCGCTTCAAGGGCTTGGGCGAGATGAACCCGGACCAGCTATGGAAGACCACGCTAGACCCGGCGGTGCGCACCTTGTTGCAGGTCGAGGTGGGCGACAAGGAGGATGCCGAGGGGGTGTTCTCGACCTTGATGGGCGACGTGGTCGAGCCGCGGCGGGATTTTATCGTTGCGAACGCGCTGAAGGTGGCGAATTTGGACGTCTAGCAAGCTGTTGTTGTGGGCAGCCGTAATTGGCGAGACAAACACGCTATTGCAGAGACTCTCCAACCCGTAACCGGCTGCAATGGTTGGAAAGCCTAAACAGACGGGGCGAGCTGAGGCTCGATCCGATTGCTGCTTTCCCGGGCGCCTAAATGATCGCCAGGGTCCATGGCAAGCAGGAGTGTATAGGTCTCCTGGGCATCATCGTACCACCCAGCGTCGAAGAACTCGTCTGCGAGAGCTTTGATGGCGTGGAGCCAAGGACGCGCCGCCCCAGTGTCCCACAGGTCCAGGTCGTCATACGTTTGGATAACGGGATCCCACAAGCGATGACCTTCCTCCACGGCTATGTTGAGGTAAAGCACTCTGGTGGTATAGCTCTCTTGTGCATCCGCGACCACTATATTGGCCTCGATGCAGTCCTCGTCTCGGCGCAGTGCAAGACAGGCTAGGAACAGTCTGTCGTAGGGATCAGACACCTGCGCCATACGTTTGACGAAAGGCTCCGCTGGCGTGGAAACCCTGAACCCGGCGGCAGTTTCGATCAGCCTAGGTTTCCAGGCTGTGCTCTCGATTACAGTTCCCATTTCAAACTCTCAAGGCAGCCCTATGAGAATTCCATGGTTGGTTGCAAGCAACGAATGCCCATCATAATCAATCGTCACGCTCAAAAGCTGGAGTCAGCCATCCAATCAGTCCATTCGCAGGTCCTTGCACAAGCAAAATTCGTCAAGGAGAATAGCAGGATAGTCACTCATATCGAGGGCTTACCAGATATGAGCGTCTTCGCCGGAATGTGGAATGCTTAGCCCCCCTGATCAGATTGACCGTTGGCGGCAAGCGCCGACGGAGACTCAGATCCTTGAGTTCAAGCAGGGCAAAAATCATTATGATAGCCATAAGCTGTCAGAATATTGCGTTGCGATAGCTAATGAGGGGGGAGGGCACTTTTTAATTGGCATTGTGGATGCGCCACCTCGGCCAGTTGTCGGAACTTCTGCCTTCCCAAATCTTGTAGCAACCGCAGACTCTCTGTTTATCAAGCTTGGCTTTCGCGTTGATGTTGAGGAAGTGCAACATCCGGATGGCCGCGTACTGGTATTTCATATTCCAAGTCGACCACGTGGCAGCGCATACCATCTTGATGGCAGATACCTGATGCGGTCGGGCGAAGCTCTCAAGCCTATGAGTGAGGACCGGCTTCGGGTTATTTTTGCAGAAGGCCAACTAGATTGGGTGGAGGCTACATCCCTGTTCGGACTGTCAGAAAGCGAAGTCGTAGACCTTTTAGACACACAGACGTTTTTTGAACTGATTGAGCAACCATATCCCACGACGCAAAGCGATGTTCTTCGTCGCCTGCGCGAGTTCGGATTTATTGATAGGTCCGCCACATCCTGGTCGATCAGGAGAATCGGTGGGCTTCTGGTTGCAAAGGACCTAAACCAATTTCCTGAACTGGCCCGAAAGGCGCCGCGAGTTGTTGTCTACGCAGGCGAGACCAAACTCACAACTCGGCTAGACGCCAACATTGTGAGAGGCTACGCGGTTGGCTTCCAGGCCCTAACTGAACTAGTCATGAGCCACCTGCCACAGAACGAAGTGATCGAAAACGCGTTGCGCAGGCAAGTCAAGCTGCTGCCAGAGCAGCCGGTTCGAGAGTTGCTGGCGAATGCCCTGATACACCAGGATGTCACCATCAGCGGTGCATCTCCCATGATCGAGATTTACAGTGACCGCGTAGAATTCTCAAATCCTGGGGAGCCTATCGTGCCGGTTGAGCGGTTCATTGATGGATGGTTATCGCGAAGCGAACGCTTGACAAGTCTGATGCGCAAGATGCGTATTTGCGAGGAGAAGAGTAGTGGCATCGACCGCGTGGTAGCGGCGGCGGAACTCTTCCAGTTGCCAGCACCGGAATTTCGCAAGGGATATCAACGTACGATCGCGATTGTGTTTGGCCCACGTTCGTTTGAGGACATGAATCGAGATGATCGTATTCGGGCCTGTTTCCAGCACTGTGCGCTGAACTGGGTCACCAGCGGTCAGATGACCAATCAGTCGCTTAGAGAGCGTTTCGGCGTACCGGAAGCCAAATCAGCAAGCGTGTCACAAGTGATAGCGGCTACCATAGAGACTGGCTTGGTAAAATCAGATGAGGCTGTCGGTGGCTCACGAAAATTCGCAAGGTACGTACCTCATTGGGCGTGACGCTTATCTAAAGCCTTACCATGGACCAGACCTATTATGGGGGAAAGCTGATAGATTTCAGAGCTTTGGCATTTAAGCTAATTTAATCCTGTCTACGAATTGTTCTCTGCTCGGCCTATTGCCTATTTAATCGCAAACCGCAGAGCCAGGCTCTCTCCGAGAAAGTCTCGACATATCAAAGGCTTTTTATTTAATCCGATTTAAGCGCGCATCTGACGCGGGCAGAGCAAGCCGTTCGCAAGATCGTTTTGAAGGATTGAGCTGCTGCCGGTTTCGTGGACACCGAGGTTAGGGTGCTTTACAAGATTGGAGGGTGCAGATGGGACGGCGACAGTTCAGCCGGGAGTTCAAGCTGGAAGCGGTCCGGCTGGTCAATGAGCGTGGGGTTTCGGTGGTGCAGGCCAGCCGGGACCTAGATGTGGGCGAGAACATCCTGCGGCGCTGGGTCAAGGAGCTGACCTCAGATCCTGGGCAGGCGTTTCCGGGTCAGGGCCAGCTCAAGCCGGAGCAGCAGGAGATCGATCGGCTGCGGCGTGAGGTCGCCAAGCTCAAGGCAGAGCGCGACATCCTAAAAAAGCCGCGGCCTACTTCGCGAGGGAGTCGTTGTGAGGTTCGGCTTTGTCGCGAAGCATTGAGGGATCTGGCCGGTGCGGTGGCTTTGCGAGGCGCTCGGTGTCTCGCGCAGTGGGTTTCATGCCTGGCTCTCCCGGTCGCCCAGTGCCCGCGCGCGCAACGACGACGTTCTCGGCGCCCAGGTCAAGGCCAGCTTCGTCGGCAGCGACCGGACGTATGGCGCCCGGCGGGTCTGGCACGACGTGCTGGCCGAGGGTGCTGCATGTGGACTGCATCGCGTCGAGCGACTGATGCGTGAGCAGGCCTTGCGGGCTCGGCCACGCCGCAGGGGCCAGCTCTCGGACAAGGGCACACGGCACGAGGCTGCGGACAACGTGCTGGACCGGCAGTTCGAGGCCACGGCGCCGAACCAGAAGTGGATTGCCGACTTCACCTATCTGTGGATAGCAGAGGGATGGCTTTACGTGGCGGCCGTCATCGACCTGTTCTCGCGCCGCGTGGTCGGCTGGTCGATGAGCGCCTCGATGGCCGCCCAACTGGCTGCCGACGCGTTGATAATGGCGATCGGGCGCCGCGGTAAACCGGACGCGCTGCTGCACCACTCGGATCAGGGAAGCCATTACAGCAGTGAGCAGTTTTAGAAGCTGCTGGCGGATCATGGCGTCACCTGCAGCATGAGCAGGTCGGGTAATGTCTGGGACAACGCGGCAATGGAGAGTTTCTTCTCCTCGCTGAAAACCGAGCGGACAGCCCGCAAGGTATATCGCACCCGGGACCAGGCCCGGGCCGACGTGTTCGATTATATCGCGCGGTTCTACAATCTACGCCGACGCCACTCGACCATCGGGTATCTCAGCCCTGTGGAGTTCGAGCGGATCAAAGCGTCAGCTTAAGCTGCGTGTCCACGAAACCGGCAGCAGCTCAAACAGTGTTAGAGCTTGCGACGGCCACCCTTCTGCATCTTACGACCCGAACCTGAAACGCTGTGTAGTATTACTGCGGTAGGCTACTCCGCATACTTAGAAACGCAGGGACGCCGCGGAGACTGGTCACGACCGTTTAAAGAGTGCGCCAATTTCGGCTTCATCCATCCCGAACATGGCGACGGCACGTTTGGTAATCTCGGCCGTGCGCGCTTCCAGGAGCTTTGGGAAGTTGCCGGGTTCCAGAAGCTCCCATGTCAGCAGCCGCTCCTTGAGTTCAGCCTCCGAATACGCAGGTTGCATGCCGGGCTTGCGGAACCAGACGTTCGGCGGGGTGTCTGATTTGTTTCGGTTGTCCTTCCCGCGCAGGAAGTGGAAGTTCGCATAGTGGTTGGTCAGGTTATTTGGAACGCCCTGCTTGGTCAGTGTCGCGCGTGGGAAGATATGATCTCGCTCCAGGTTGTCCGGGTTGTGGTCGAGTGTGATGCCGCCGTGCGCGATATTTAGTGTGAGATCGAGGTAGCGTGACAGCAGGTTTTCAAGGGAATCGATGCCATAGTGGTTCGCCACCATCTGAGCCAACTCGGCGAGAGGGAAGCTTTCTACGCCTCTGCATTTGTTGCGAGCAAACGAACCCATTCGGGCTTCCGCGCTGGAGAAGATGCCAGTCATGAGGACGATGTAAATCCCCACCACCATACGCCTCCTCTCGCCCGGCCCTGGTGCCGGGTGCTCCATCAGGTAAGTCACAAAGGGCAGTAAGGAATTATGGCCCCGCAGAAAGCGTCCCGAATTAATCCTACAACCGTCCATCAGAATGACTTCGAGCGTCTTCCACGCTTCCCTCGCAATAGGCACAAGCTCGTCCATCCCGGTAGCCAGTGCATTCAGCTGGCCAGACCGGCCGATCAGATTTGCAAACCGCGTGTCTGATCCGACTGCTATCAGGAGGGATTTCAGGACGTCGTCCCGCGTGATCTCAAACGGGCGAGCTGTGTTGATCTGGTCGACGGCCTCGTAGATCCTTTGCTGAATATTGTTCAGCTCGATGTCGAGCAGGCTCATCAGGAGGTCGGATTTAAGGAGGACCAGCCCTGCTGAATTGACCCGAACGAAAATTTCAAGAATTTCCTCTATAGGCGTTTGAGTCTGCACCTCACCGTCCTCGTCGATCAGGTGAAACTGCAGCGCCTTATCATCCGGCAGTAGTAAGGAACCTCGATAATACGCTAGGTCCAACCGATCGGTTTGATCGTTGTCTAAGCCGAGGTCAGTTGCTCGTTTTTTCACAAAGGGACGAATTTCCAGTCCCCGAACTTTGGTCATCTCGTCAAATCGGACGAACACTGCCCGATCAGATTTCGCACCGTCGGTCTTTGGCCACTCGTTAAGCTTGCTTGCATCGGCGTCGGTCATGAAGCGACAGTCCCAATAGGCCTCTGAGGTATCTTTCTCTCCCCGATAACCGCTCAGAAGGTCCACGTACAATCGTTTACTATCGTATGTGCCAAACAGAGCGATATACAGAGCGGTCAAACGTTGCTGGCCATCCAATACGAGGTAGCGCTCGCCCGTGCTTGCCTTGTCATAGTCGATGGTGATCCCGGTATCCGGCTTTACGTCTTTCTCAAAGCGGCGGAATCGCTGGGGTGTTCGCGTCCTCCAAAGGAGGGCCATGCCCAGGGGAAAGCCCCGGAGGAGGCTGTCGACTAAGTTAGTGATCCGATCCTCTTTCCACACAAACGGCCGCTGCATGGCCGGGAGGACGATCTTGCTATCGCCAATCATCGACATAACGCTCTTAAGCGATTGTTCCATTGCCACTCGGTTCGTCCCTGTTAGTCCGATGTTTTGGCTGGCAGAGAGCATCAGGTCAACCGCGTGACGCCCTAGCCTGCCAACGCCGCCAGTCCGTGAGATACAGTCTGGACCTTAGGTCAGTCACCTGAACGCCGCCCAAGGCTCTGTATTTGGATTGCGACGAAGGTCGAAAATGCGCACGATCGACAAGCACCAACGGAGCAGATAATGCATCTTCGTATGGCCGACTTGTTGCTGCTCGTGAGCCTCGGTTTGGGCGGATGCTCCCGGCTGATTGACAACTATAATAGCGATTACGGAAAGCTTTTGTCTGCGGCACCTGTCACAGGTGAACTCGCGACAGCATCTAACATGGGGCTGGTCCCAGTGAACTGGACGCTCACTCAATCTCGCAATATGGAGAAGATGGAAGCAAACGCCTATATTGCTGGAGTGGCTTTCGATTCCATCGTCAAATGCGACTACTTCACAAAGTCGCAGGGCTTGATTGCTCGCGGAGTGAGCACAGACCTCGATTTGGCAACGACTGTGCTCACAGCACTCGCGACTGTCTTCACACCCATAGCTACGATACATGCACTCACCGGCACAGCGCTCATCACGTCCGGCTGGAAGGATAATCTCAACTCAAACCTTTACGCTAAATATGCTGCTGAAATCATCGGTAATCAGATTGACACCTCATACTTTACTCCAATGTATTTGTATGTCCAGGATCTTCAGCGGCGGGCAGAAAGAGGTGACAAGCTTAACCCGCAGTTTGAGGTTATCCGCATCGTGATGATACATCGGGAATGCGACGTGGGCCGTGCTTTGGGCGCCCTGGCGGTGAAGGCCAAACAACCGAATGCGCCGTCAGCAGAAGATGCTGGCAGCGGCATCACGGCTGAGAAACTTGTCGGCGGCAAAATGCTGCCTGGTAATTTGCCGGGTGGTCCTTATACCATCGTGTCAGTAACTCCACCGTTCATGACCATTCGGCGTACATCAGGTGGTCCTTTAGAAATCAAAAAGATCGACGAGCTTTTAGCGCAAATAAAC
>JAABUT010002484.1_pt1 | contig 17643 bp, 15 predicted proteins | sample 5559281 | NCBI WGS metagenome assembly JAABUT01 (sample SAMN10711880, study PRJNA513359) | rock metagenome | isolation source: Antarctica rocks | place: Antarctica: Victoria Land, Ricker Hills nord | collected 2016-01-04 | reverse complement strand
GGGCAGCAGCTGCGGGGTCGGGAGCGGCTGCCCCGGCGGCCCGCCGGGCGGGGTGAGCAGGCGCTCGGCGAGTTCGCGGAGCAGGGCGTCGGCGGCGGGCGGTGGCGTGGCCGCCGCCGGGCGCGCCCCCGCTGTGGCGGGGGTGGCGCCGCTGAGGGCGAGCAGGACGAGCGCCGCGAGCACCAGGCCCCCGGCGGTCGCGATGGCATGCCTTCGCATCGTGTACCTCCTGATCATCCGTCGTGCGAGCGAGACGATTGCAAGCGCGCGCTCCTCCGCTTTCCCAGGGCGATCGGGATGGCCCTGCGTGGTGCCGTACGCCCTTCGGGGGGCCCGGCGGTCGGCGCGGGCGGGGGGCGCCGCGCGCCGTCGCCACCGCCCCCGGATGGCTATCATACCGCACGTCGGACACCAGGGCGGGCCGTACGGCACCGGCGCGCCGGCGGATGATGCCCCCTGGCACATTCGGGCGCTGCACGCCCCCGCCGCCCCTACCGTGCGGAGCCACCGTCACGTCGCCCTCGCCTGCCCCCCGGCCGCCGGGGCCGCGCGTGGTCAAGGGTGGCATCCCGCAGGGACGCAGAGCGCAGCGGCGCGCCCTTGACCGCGCGGGGTGGCGGCCACACTGGGGGAACGGGAAGACGCGACCATGCGCGCCGCAGCCGCACCGCCGGAACGACCCTGGGGGACCGATGGGGCGCGGGGCCTGTCCCCGCTCACGATGCCCATTCGGCGGGAGGCATCCCGCGCGCGGCGTCGCCGCACCCACCGTGCGGGCGGACCGGGGGGGAGCGCCACGGCGGGGGCCGGGCGCGGCGCGCACCATTCCGGGGTGGCGGGGCGGGGTGCACGGCGCGGTCTGGGGGAGCGGCGAGGTGCGTGCCGCGCCCGCCCGCCCGATCGGACAACCGCCGAGGTCCAGCACCGTTAACACCGGTACGCTATACTGACTGCCTCACTATCGAGATTCTGTCGCAGCGCCGCCATACCAGCCGCCGCCGCCGCTGCCGGGGCAACCCCACCGCGAGGTGGGGTACCGCAAAGCCGTGGATATCGGCCCCGCCGAGACTGCCTGGTTGCCAGCACCTGCCCCTGCCCCTGCGCTCGCGCCGTGGTCCGCGCGCCCTGCCCGGGTGATCAGGGGAAACACTATGCGCTACCAACACACGGCACTGTCAAGATAAGTCGCGCGGCGCGGAAGGTGGGCGCGTAGAGGCGTGCTGAAGGCGGGTGGCGTCGCCGCTCAGGCCAGCGCCAGGGTGCCAGCGATTGCCCGCCAGGTGGCGAGACGTTCGTCGCGGGTCTGGCGATAGGCGGCGGCGGTGAGGCGGTGGCGGCGGGGTCGGAAGTGGTCGGAAGTGGTCGGCGATGGGACCATACGCGGCGAGGAACCGCTGCGCGTGGCCGGGAGACTTGAAGCGCCTCATGCGTCGCTCGCGCTCGCGGGTGGGCTGGTGGGAATTCTCGGCGCGATGGTTGCGCCGCTTATGCTGGCGCTGCTCGACGCCGGGCAGCACCTCACGCTTGGCGGCCCCGTCGCTCGCCAGCTTGTCGGTGATCAGCACGCGCGGCACGTAGGCCAGGCCTTTGAGCAACCGGCGCAAGAACTTCACGGCCGCCCGCTTGTCGCGCCGGGACTGCACCAGGATGTCGAGCACGTTGCCGTCCTGGTCCACCGCCCGCCACAGGTAGTGCGCTCGCCCGTTGATCTGGATGAAGACCTCGTCGAGGTGCCACTTGTCGCCCGGGCGTGGACGCCGCCGCCGCAACTCGTTCGCGTACGTCTGGCCGAATTTGCGACACCACTGGCGCACCGTCTCATAGGTCAGGAGGACGCCGCGCTCGGCCAGCAGCTCTTCCACATCGCGGTAACTCAGGGCGAAGCGGAAATACAGCCAGACTGCGTGCGCGATGATCTCGGGCGGAAATCGATGGCGTTTGTAGCTGAGGGTACGTGCTTGTTCTTTCATGCACCGAGTATCGCATACCCGACCTCCCATAAGGCTAAATAGTTATCCTGACAGTACCGGATCACGCCACTCCCAGACGCAACGTTCGTGCGTATCATGCCCCCTCCGTTGTTGGTCGTGTCACGCCGCGTCACGGACGGCAACGGCGCTACCGGTACTGGGCACGGTGCTTGACGAGCCGCCACGGTTCGTCCACCGCGCGTCGTAGACCGCCTCGGAGGGCGTCGTCGGCGCGGTGCCGGTGGTGGCATCGCGTTTGTTGGGGTGGCGGTCAACTCCACTCATGCGGTGGTGTTGTATTGTCGCCAAGGTGCGTCCTTCGTGGAGGGCGCGGTGGCCTCGGGGGGTGTCGCTCGATTATCCGGGGTTGTTCGTAGGTCTGGGTGAACGGCCACGTCGTTAGCGGCGGCTCCGCTGCGGCCAGGGACGCCGTGCCGGGTCGCGCCGTGCGACACCGCGCGGGCGCGGGCGGGTCGGGCGGTGCTCGGCCCCGGGGAGGGTCGTCGCGTCGTCCGGGTCGTCTACCGACTGCGCGTCGAGGGCGGTGGTGCGGCGGGGATCGGTGCGGAAGGTGAGCTGGTGGGGGCGGCGGATCGCCCAGTACGGGCCGTGGGGGTAGATCGCCGGGTCCGGCCAGTGCGTGAGTGCGTCGAAGAGGCGCGGCCAGCGTCCGTTAGCCGCGTCTTGCAGCGTGAGACGGCAGGCGCGGCGGCCACAGACGACCGCCAGGCGCTGCTGGTGTCCCGCATCGAGATATGCCTGGAGGAGCGCTTCCGGGGCGGTGCCGGGGACGGGCTGCCCACAGACGAAGCAGTGATCGGGCTGTTGCCGGAGCACCAGCTGGGTCTGGTCGATGGTCTCCTGCCAGGCATTGCGGCTCATCGCTATCCTAACTTTCTCTCTGCTGCCGGGTGATTGTTGCGTCTTGTCCCCTCCCTCATTGCAGGTTCCAGACCAACACCCAGCCCGAATCACCCGCCGGGCGGCGGTTACGTGGCGATCCGGGCACAGGGGAAAGGGGTGAGGAACGAGGGCGGAAGGTGCGCACAGACCCCGACAATGGGGGTGTCGTAGGCTGGGTATGTGGCCCGTTTCCGTGACTGGAAGTGTAACAGGTACGTACGGTGCGCGCCCGGACTCCGTGTCGTAACGGTGCGGGAGCCGGTGGCGTCGTTATTGAGCGTGCTGGCCTCCGCGCTGTGCCCGCCTGTGCTTGTTGCGCGTCGTGTTTCATAGCGAGCCATGTCATTGCTACGAGGGCATTTCCTAACTCATGGCGTGCCCTCCCAGAGGTGGGCGAGCACGCGTTTGGGGGCGCGGATGAGGTCGGGGCGGCCAGCCTGGTGGGCGGCGAGGGCGACGACGAGGGTGGCGGTGTAGGTGAGAGCGACGCGCTGCACGACCGCCGTCCAGCCGACGACCGGCGGGCGCTGGAGGCGGAAGAACGGGAAGGCGCGCCCGAAGAAGCGCTCGATGCCGCCGCGCTTGCCCAGCTCCCCGAGCGTCCAGGTCGGCGGCAGGCGGTCGCGGTTCTTCTGCCGCTTGGGGTTCCAGGGGATCACGGCGACGGCGCCGAGCGTGGCATGGATCCAGTGGATGAGCGCCAGCCCCCAGTAGGCGGCGTCCAGGCGGATGACGCGCGGGCGCAGGGCGTAGAGGCGCACCGCCCAGGTCAGGAGCGGGCGGGCGAAGGGGCCGTCGTGGTGGTTGGCCGGGGCCACGATGAAGAAGACAGGCAGGCCGGAGCCGCGGCACAGCAGGGTGTGGGCGCGGTAGCCGCGCAGGTAGGGCGTGGGGTGGTGCGCCGGGGCGTGGCCGCTGGCGGCGTCCGGGTCGCGCCGCCGCCAGGCCAGGATCGGGGCGCTATCAATAATGAGGTCGCGCGCGCCAATCAGCCGGGTGCGCAGCGCCTCGCGCACCGCCAGGACGAAGAGCATCTCGCACGGCGGCGCGCCCGCCCGCGCCGCGCGCTTCCATTGCTGGCTGGCGCTCGGCACCCGCAGTCGCCCGTGCCGGTCGCGCGGCAGGCCGCACGCCTCGGCGAGCGCGGGCCACGCGACCAGCCACTCGCGCATGTCCTGGTACGACAGCCGCCAGAGCGTCCGCAGCAGTGCGATCAGCAGCAGCGACTCCTCGGCGTAGGTGCGCGGCCGCCCGCCGGGGCCGGCGGGTAAGGGCGGCGGGCAGCGCCGATGGGCGGCCTGCACCGCCAGGCGGCAGAGGGTGAGCAGGTGCAGAGTCGCCACCAGGGCCGGGGCGGTCAGGTGCAGCGCCGCCGGTTGCTTGGCGACCGCGCGCTGGTATGATGGGGGCGGGACCGGGGGCGTGCGAGCACACGTCGCGGGGACCATCGCCATCCTCCTCGGCGCGGGAACGAGCCGCGCCGAGGGGATAGCTTACCCCAGCCCCTGGGAGTTAGGAAACGCCCTCTGCTACTCCCGAAAGGCAGGCGGCGATGCGCACACCACTCGACCGCTCTACCGCCTCGTGACCCACCTCATCCACCGGTATGGCGATGCGCACCCCCACCAGGCGCTGCCCACACCCCACCGAGGATACTTCTCACGTTAAGTTTTGACTGAACGAAACCTCCCCACACCGCGCCAGTTCTGGCCATCGCTAGCGCTTGTAAATGCCGGATCCGGTCTCCTATAAGCCGCTCGTTCCCCACTTTCGGACCGCCGGCGGCGCCCAAAAGGCTTAACTTGACAGTGCCCGCCACGGGCAGTCACGCGAATTGTCCCCATCCCGGCCTCAGCGCTTGAGGGCAACGTCGGTAGCACGGATCCCGCTGGGCGGCCCGAGATCGGCGAGGAGCGCGGCGACGTTGCCACCCAGACCCGGCAACACGAGATCCGGCGCGATATCGGCCAGGGGCGCGAGGACGAAGGCGCGCTCGTGCAGGCGCGGGTGCGGCACGGTCAGGTCGGGCGTCGCGAGCGCGAGGGCGTCGTAGTCGAGGAGGTCGAGGTCGATCGTGCGGGGCGCGTTGGGGAACGGTCGAGCGCGTCCCAGCGCGCGCTCGATCCGCAGCAGCTCGCCCAGCAGGGCATGCGGATCGCGCGTCGTCGTGCCGGCGACGACCGCGTTGAGGAACGCGCCTTGGTCGGCGTAGCCGACCGGGTCGGTCTCGTAGACCGGCGACACCGCGGTCACCAGGACGGTCGCTCGGAGCCGGTCGAGCGCGGCGCGCAGGTACGCCGCCCGATCGCCGAGGTTACTTCCAAGAGCGATATACACGGTCGCTCCTGTCGCGGTGCCGGTCATCGGCCGCCATCCTCGAAATCGAAGCCGCGCACGACCGCGTCGGTCATCCGCGCGACGCGCACCATCGCGTGCACATCGTGGACGCGGACGATAGCCGCCCCGCCCGCGATCGCCAGCGCGACCGTCGCGGCGGTCCCCTCGACGCGCTCGTCGGGCGGCAGGCCAAGCACCCGCCCGATCGTCCCCTTGCGCGAGGTCCCCGCGAGGATGGGCCGCCCGAGGACGCGCAGCTCGCCGAGACGCCGCAGGAGTTCGAGGTTCTCGCGCGGTCCCTTGCCGAAGCCGAAACCGGGATCGACGATCAGCTGCTCCCAGGCGATCCCGGCGGCGAGGGCGCGATCGAGCCGCCGGGACAGCTCCCCCACGATGCTCGCCAGCAGGTCGCCGCGGTCGTCCGGCACCCGGTCGTGCATCACGACGACCGGCACCCCGGCGCGCGCCGCGACCGCCGCGAGGTCGGGGTCGGCCTGCAACCCGCGCACGTCGTTGATCAGGGTCGCGCCCGCGGCGAGCGCGGCCGCGGCCACCGCGGCCTTGCTGGTATCGACCGCGATCGGGACGTTCACCCGCCCCGCCAGCGCCCGGATGAGCGGGACGACGCGGGCGCTCTCCTCCGTCGCCGTGACCGCTGTCGCGCCGGGCCGGGTCGACTCCCCGCCGACATCCAGCAGGTCCGCGCCCGCCGCGACGGCGTCCAGGGCGCGGGCGAGCGCCGTGTCGGGAGCGGCGGCCAGCCCGTCGCCGCTGAAGGAGTCGGGCGTCAGGTTGAGGATCGCCATCACGTAGGTTCTGCGCCCCCAGACGAGGGAAAGCGCGCCGCACCGGGCGGGCGGCAGGCCGCGGCTCGGTTCGCTCACGAGGTCGCCCCTCCCCGGGCGGTATGGCCGACGAGGGCGAAGAACTCCGCGCGCGTGGCGGCACGCTCGCGGAAGCCGCCCCGCACCGCCGAGGTGACCATCGTCGCGCCCGGTTTCTGCACGCCGCGGATCGTCATGCAGGTGTGCGTCGCCTCGATCAGCACCCCGACGCCGTCGGGGCGCAGGGTGCGCAGCAGCGCATCGGCGATCGCGCTGGTCAGGCGCTCCTGGATCTGCGGGCGACGGGCATAGCCCTCGACGACGCGGGCCAGCTTCGAGAGACCGACGATCCGCCCGTTCGGGATGTAGCCGATGTGGGCATGGCCGGTGAAGGGCAACAGGTGGTGCTCGCAGAACGAGGCGAAGGGGATGTCGCGCAGGATGATCATCTCGCGGTGCTCCTCCGCGAACGTCACGTTCAGCTGCGCGGCGGGGTCGGCGTGCAGCCCGGCGAAGACCTCATCGTACATACGCGCGACCCGCGCGGGTGTCTCCCGCAGCCCGTCGCGTTCGGGATCTTCCCCGAGCGCGAGGAGGATCTCCCGGACCGCCGCGGCGATGCGCGGTCGATCCACGGCAGTGCTGCGGTCGTCGGGGGGCCGCGTTGTCGACGTGGTGTCGTCGCTCATCCCGCACCCCGCGCCCGCTCGATGCGCACGCCCGCCGCGCCGAGGAAGGCGCCTTGCAACGCGACCTCGGGTTTCCGCATCGTCACGGTCACCCGGTCCGTCGGGAACTCGGCGAGCAGCGTCGCCGCGAGCTCCTCGGCCACCGCCTCGAGCAGCTGGCGCGGTGGCCCTTCGACGATCGCGCGGACGCGCTTATAGACCGCGCTGTAGTTGATCGTCTGGGTGAGATCGTCGTGTCGCCCCGCCGCGCGCAGATCGGCCCGCAGGGCGACGTCCACCAGGAAGCGCTGCCCCTGGACACGCTCCTCCGGATTGACCCCATGATAGGCATAGAAGTGCAGCCCTTCGAGGAACACCGTGTCCGCCATCGCCATCGCCTGACCCTCCAGGCGGTAATGATACCCCGCCGCGCGGTCGCACGCGATGGGAGCGGGCGGCACCGGCATGTCGCTTGGTTTTTGGGCGTCCCTTGACAAACCCTGATCCCAGCCCTACAGTTGCGGCTCAATCGAATAGTCGGGAACGGTGTCCCACGCCCGGATGCACGGGACACCAGGGGGAAGCCGGTCGAAGTCCGGCGCTGTCGCGCAACTGTAGCGCAGCCATGCTGCGAAGCCAGATCACCCGCCGTTCCTGCCGATGCCGCGACCTTCGCGTGAAAAGGTTGGAGTGGTATGCGCGTCTCCTCATCTGCTCCCACCGCCGATCCAGCGACGATAACGGATCTGCAGCGCTATCCGGCCACGCCAGTGGTAACGCTCATGCCTGCGCCTGCGCGCCGCACGGTCGGCGATCCGGTGCCCGCGCCTCGGCGGGGTGGCCGATGAAGCGGGCGGTACTGGTCATCGGGCATGGCACGCGCGATGGCACGGGGACGGCGGAGTTCCGCCGCTTCGTCCGCACCTGCGCGCCGTATTGGCCCGACCGTCGGGTGGAACCGTGCTTCCTCGAACTCGCCGACCCACCGATTCTCCCCGCCCTCGAGGCGGTGATCGCGGCCGACGTGGGCGACATCGTCGTCGCGCCCGCCTTCCTCCTCGGTGCCGGGCATATCAAGAACGACGTGCCGACCGCTATTGACGCGGCCCGCGCGCGCCACCCCGGCGTGACGATCCGATGCGCTGCACCGCTCGGGGTCGAACCACGGCTCCTCCAGGTGCTCGATGACCGAATCGCGACGTCCGATAGCGGCGCGGTTCCGGCGACGGAGACGGCGATCCTCCTGGTGGGGCGCGGCACGAGCGATCCGGACGCGAACGCCGATGTCTACAAGCTCGGGCGCCTGCTGTGGGAGGGGCGCGCGTGGCGGGACGTCGAGTGCGCCTTCATCGGCCAAACCCGACCGTCCCTCGGCGAGGGGCTCGCGCGGTGTGCCGCACTCGGCGCGCGGCGGGTCATCGTCGCCCCGCTATTCCTCTTCACGGGGGTGCTGCTCGAACGCATCGGGCGGCAGGTCGGCGAGCAAGCGGCGCGCTACCCCGGCGTCGAACTGGTCGTCGCCCCGCACCTCGGCGCCGATCCGCTCCTGGTCGAATTGCTGGCGCAACGGGTGCGAGAAGTGGAAAGCGGGCGCGTCAGCATGGGCTGCGACACCTGCGTGTATCGCGCCCCCCTCGTCGGCTTCGAAGGGCGCACCGGGATGCCGCGCGCATCCGATCTGCGCCACGGGTTGCGGGGCCACGGGCATGCACATGGCCGGGACCTGGTCGGGGAAGTCCCGGTTGCCGAGCAGGCCTCGGCCGCGCCGATGGCGGCGGCACCGCTCCGGTTCGCCGCAGACGGAACGGTGTCGTGGGGTGACATGTGGGATTCGTTCTGCGCGTTGCCGCAGGTCGGCGGCCCGCCCCATCGCGGGGTGGATGCATTCCTCGCGGCGGGCGAGGGCGACGAGACGACGAGCGTCGGCTATCGCTTCGCGGTGGCGGAGATCGGCCGGGGGATCGCCGCGGTCAGCGGGCTGGCCGCCGCCCCGGCTACTCCGGGCTGGCTTGCGGTCCGCTGCGACTCCGCGCGTATGGCCCGCTGGCTCGCCGAGGCGATCGGTCGCGAGAATGTGGCGGCGCGTGCCGAAGGGCCGCGCCTCCTGGTCCCTGTCGGCGCGGATTTCCGATTGCCTGGCGAGATCAAGAGCGTGATCACCGTGGTGGCCAAGACGACGCACTACTGGCGGGAGCACCTGGCGGCCGTGGTCGAGGACGCCGACTCCCGGGTCGCCGCGCCATGAGCACCTTCCCGACCGACCCGGCCGCGATCACGACGGAGAGTTTCCGGAGGATCGACGCGCTCCTGGCACCCTATGGGCTCGAGGCGGACACCTACCCGATCGTACGACGCGTCGTGCATACGACGGCCGATCTCGAGTGGGTCTCCTCGCTCCGCTTCCACCCGCTGGCGATCGGGGCGGCGGTGGCGGCGCTGCGCGGCGGTGCGGCGCTCGTCACCGACGTGCGGATGGTCGCGGCGGGCGTCGGGGCCATGGGCCTGGCGCGTCTCGGCTGCACGGTGCATTGTGCGATCGACGCGCCCGAAGCGGCACGCCTGGCGAGCGAGGCGGGGATCACGCGCGCGATGGCCGCGCTGCGACTGCTCGCGCGGCAATTCCCCGAGGCGATCTATGTGGTGGGTAACGCGCCGACGGCACTGTTCGAGATACTGCGCCTCCATGCGGCGGGGCTCATCACCTCCCCGCTCATTATCGGCGTCCCCGTCGGCTTCGTCTCGACGGTGGAATCGAAGATGGCGTTGATGCGGGCGCACGATCTCCCCTGGATCAGCAACATCGGCCCGAAGGGGGGCAGCGCGGTCGCCGCGTCCATCGTCAACGCGCTCCTGGAACTGGCGGGGGATGGTGGGTGATGGTCGAGGATCTCCCGCCAGCCCCGCGCGATCGGAAGGGTCTCCGGACCGGTTTCACCACCGGGTCGTGCGCGACGGCGGCGGCGAAGGCGGCGACGATCGCGCTTGTCGGCGGCCACGCGCCCGCGACCGTCACGATCGACCTGCCCATCGGCGGCACCGCGACCTTCGCGCCGGTCCGCTGGGAGCTGGGCGATGGCTGGGCGAGTTGTGCCGTGGTCAAGGATGCGGGGGACGATCCGGATGCCACGCACGGCGCGCAGATCCACGCCCGGGTCGCCTGGCGGGAGGGTCCTGGGATTATCCTGGCGAGCGGTGAGGGGGTCGGCACCGTCACCCTGCCGGGCCTGGGCCTGGAGGTCGGTGGGCCGGCGATCAATCCGGTGCCGCGGCAGATGATCGGCGCGGCGGTGACGGAGGCGGCGGGCGAGATGCTGGCGCGGCGCGGCGTGCTCGTCACCATCTCCGTGCCGGGCGGCGAGGCGATCGCGAGGAAGACGCTCAACGGGCGTCTCGGGATCGTCGGCGGCATCTCCATCCTCGGCACCTGGGGGATCGTCAAGCCCTACTCCACCGCCTCCTGGCGGGCGAGCGTGGTGCAGGCGGTCCAGGTGGCGGCGGCCAACGGTCAGCGGGAGCTGGTGCTCTGCACCGGGAGCCGTTCGGAGAAGTTTGCGATGCGCCACTTCGGGCACCTGCCGCCGCTCGCCTTCGTGGAGATGGGCATCTTCACCGGCGATGCGCTCCGCGCGTGCGTGCGTGCCGACGTGCGGCGGGTCGCGATCTGCGGCATGGTCGGCAAGTTCGCGAAGTTGGCCCAGGGCCACATGCAGACGCACGTGGCCGGTAACCAGGTCGACACGACGTTTCTCGCGACGGTCGGTGCGGAGTGCGGCGCCGGGGCGGCGTTGCAAGCGGCGATCCAGGGTGCCAACACCGCCCGCCATGTCGGCGAACTGGTCGAGGCCGCCGGGCTCGCCGCGCCGTTCTACGGGAAGCTCGCGGCGCTGGGGCGTGACCGCTGCGGCGGGCACGTGCGGGGCGGCGTCCAGGTGGAGGCACTCCTCTTCGACTTCGCGGGGCACCTCCTCGGGCAGGCGGGGGCGGTGAACGCATGATCATCGCCGTGTCACCCATCGAGATCGTCGGCATCACCGATGGCGGACCACGGAGTCTGACCGCCGAGGCCCTGGCGATCGTGGAGCGCGCCGAGCTGCTCTGCGGCGGCGCGCGCCAGCTCGCGCACTTTCCCGGACATCCGGCGGAACGACTCGTCATCCGCACGGGGATGGCAGCCCTCGCGGCCCGGCTGTGTGCGGCCGCCGACGCCGGTCGCCGCGTCGTCGTGCTCGCCTCGGGCGATCCGTTCCTCTACGGCATCGGCGGGACGTTGCGGCGCTTCCTGTCGGCATCGCGGCTCCGGGTGTACCCGAATGTCGGCGCGGCACAGCTGGCCTGGGCGCGCATCGCCGAGCCGTGGCAGGACGCCGGACTGGTCAGCGTCCACGGTCGCGCCCTCGCCCCGGTCATCGATGCGGCACGCCGCTACCCCAAACTCGCCATCCTCACCGATGACGAGCATACCCCCGCCACGGTGGCGCGGGTGCTGCTCGCGGCGGGGGTGTCGGATCGGCGCGCCGTCGTCTGCGAACGACTGGGCGGCGAGGCCGAACGGGTGGTGGAGACGCGCCTCGCGGGCCTGCCAACGCAGCGGTTCGATCCCCTGAATGTCCTGTTACTGCTGACCGACCGAGGAGGTGGTACGAGCGAAGCCGCGGACGGGGTAGCGGCCGAGACGGATATGCGCGTCGCGACGACCGGCTGGATTCCCGGGCTACCCGATGAGGCTTTCGCGCAGCGCATCCCGCGCGAGGGGTTGATCACGAAGCGCGAGGTCCGGGTGCTGAGCCTCGCGGCCCTCGCCGTGCACACGCGGCCCGCGGTCATCTGGGACGTGGGGGCCGGGAGCGGCTCGGTCGCGATCGAGGCCGCCCTGCTCAACCCCGACGCGACCGTCTACGCGATCGAGCGCGATGCGGAGTCGCTCGAGCACATCCGCGAGAACTGCGCGCGACTCGCGGCGCGGAACGTCGCCGTCGTCGCGGGCGAGGCGCCGGGGGTCTGCGCGGGACTGCCCGATCCCGACGCGATCTTCGTCGGCGGGAGCGGCGGGGCGCTGGCGGAACTCATCGACCTCGCCGTGGCCCGTCTCCTGCCTCGCGGCCGCCTGGTGCTCAATCTGGCGACGCTCGAGGGATTGCAGGTGGCGCAAGCGACGCTCCGGGGGCACGGGTGGCCACCATCCATCACGCAGGTTTGGGTCGCGCGCGGCACGCCGGTCGGCGCGCTGACGCGGTTACAGGCGCTCAACCCGGTCTTCATCGTCGCCGCCATGAGGGGGGACCAGTGAGCGCTCTCGCGCGACCGGGTTTGTACGGCGTGGGCGTCGGGCCGGGGGACCCGCGCTGGTTGACGCTCCGCGCCGCCGAGGTACTGCGCGCCGCCGACACCATCGCGCTGCCGCGCGGCGCGCGGGCCACGACCAGCAAGACCCTGGCGATCATCGGCGACCTGCTCGACCGGGGGCGACAAGAGTTCATCGAGTTGCCTTTCGCGACCACCGGCGAGCCGGAGGCCACCGAGGCTTCGCGCGAGGCGATCTTCGCGACGGTGGCCATGGCGCTCGCGGCCGGGCGGGCGGTGGCCTGTCCGCTGCTGGGCGATCCCCTCCTCTACGGCTCGTTCGGGCACCTCCTGACGCGGGTGCGCGAGCGGATGCCCACGACGCCGATCGAGGTCGTGCCGGGCGTCGCGGCGTTCACGGCCGCCGCGGCGCGTGCCGGGCGGCCCCTGGTGCAGGGCGACGAACGACTGGCGGTGTTGCCGGTGATCCACGAGGCGGATCTCGCCGGGCTGCGCGACACCCTGCGACAGTTCGATACGACGGTGCTGCTGAAAGTGAATCGCTGCGTGGATGGGGTGATCGACGTGCTGGAAGAACTCGAACTGACCGGGGGTGCCTGGTACGCCGAACACGTGGGCATGGCGGAGGAGCGCTTCGTGCCCGACGTGCGCGTCCTGCGCGGGCGCGATCTCCCCTACTTCTCCCTGCTCGTGATCCAGGGTGGGGGTGAGCGATGAGCGGCATGCAGCCAGCGTGGGGCGGATCCGACGCGGCCGGGAGCGTGGCCTTCATCGGCGCGGGGCCCGGGGCGCCCGGACTCCTGACGCTGGACGCGGTGGAGGCCCTCCGGGCCGCGGATCTGGTGCTGTACGCCGATTCGCTGGTCAGCCCGGAGCTCGCCCGCTTCCTCCGTCCCGGCGTGCCATTCGAGGGGACGAAAGAGCGCCACCTGGACGCGATCGCGGCGCGGATGATCGCGGCGGCGCGTGCCGGACAGCGCGTGGCACGCGTGCATAGCGGCGACCCGGCGCTCTACGGCGCGATCACGGAGCAGATCGCGCTCCTGCGGCAAGCGGACGTCCCGTATCGCATCATCCCCGGGGTCAGCAGCGTCTTCGCCGCGGCGGCGGCGCTCGGCGTCGAACTGACGGTACCGGACGTGGCGCAGACCATCATCATGACCCGTGCCGCCGGCAGGACGGGCATGCCCGCGGGAGAGTCGCTGCGGGCGCTCGCCGCCCACGGCACGACGCTCGCCATCCTGCTCGGCATCACGCGTATCCGCCAACTCGTCGCCGATCTCATCGCGGGCGGCTACACGGCCGATACCCCCGCCGCCGCGCTCTACCGCGTCAGCTGGCCCGACGAGGCGATCGTGCGCGGCACGCTCGCCGATCTGGCGGCGTCAGTGAAGGCGGCGGGGTGGAGCCGCCAGGCGCTGGTCCTGGTCGGTCGCGCGATCGATCCGGCCTTACAGGACGGGGCACACCGCTCGCATCTGTACGCCGCCACCTATAGCCACCGCTTCCGCCGCGCCGATGGGCGCCCGCCACGAGACGCGACCGGCACGCCCGCCGCGCCGGTCGCAACAAGCGACCAGGTGGTCACGCCTGTCGTCGCGAAGGCGATCGGCGCGGCTAGGGCCGACCGGTCGCTGGCCCTGGTGGCGCTGACGAGGGGTGGCACGTCACTCGGGGCCCGGCTGGCCGCGGCGCTCGGCGGGACGCTTTACGCGCCGGAGCGTTTCGCCGGGGGCGCTGCTATCCCCTATGAGGGCCGCGTCGCCGATCTCGTGGGTAACCTTTGGGTGCACCATGATCGTATGGTACTGCTGATGCCGGTCGGGGTGGCGGTGCGTGCTATCGCGCCGCTCCTGAGCGATAAGCGCACCGACCCCGGCATCGTGGCCCTCGATGAAAGCGGGCGCTACGCCGTCAGCGTCGCGGGCGGGCATCTCGGCGGCGCCAACGCGCTGGCCCGCGAGGTTGCCCGCATCGTCGGCGGCGAGGCGGTGATCACCACCGGCTCCGACGTGCGCGGGCTGCCGGCGCTCGATCTGCTCGGATCCGAGCGGGGCTGGACGGTGGCCAACCCGGACGCGCTCACCGGTGCCGCAGCAGCGCTTGTCAACGGCGAGCGTGTCGCGGCGTTCCAGGAGGCCGGGTCGCGCGCCTGGCTCTCGCACCCCGAGGCCGCCGCGCTCGACCATGTCGCCCGGATCGAGGACCTCGGCGCTCCGACGATCGCCGCGGCACTGGTCGTCACCCACCGGCGGGGCTCGGCGTTACCACCGGAGGTGCAGGACAAAGCGACCACGGTGATCTATCACCCGCCCTGTCTGAGCGTCGGAGTCGGCTGCGCGCGGGGGGTGTCGGAAGAGGAGATCGCCGGGGCGGTTGAGGGGGTACTCGCGGATCATGGCTTGGCGCTCGCGGCGGTGCGCGAGCTCGCCTCGATCGACGTGAAGCGGGACGAGGCGGGATTGCTTGCCTATGCCGCGACCCTGAGCAAACCGATCCGCTTCTTCGGGGCCGCCGAACTGAATCGTGTCCCGGTACGCAACCCTTCACCGGCGGCGCTGGCGGCGGTCGGCGCGCACGGGGTGGCGGAGCCGGCGGCGCTCCTGGCGGGTGGCACGCGGACCTTACTCGTGCAGAAGGTCGTCCACGGGCGGGTCACGGTGGCGGCCGCGCTGCGGGAGGAGAGCGATGACTAGGGGCCGACTGTCTCTCGTCGGTACCGGTCCCGGCGACCTCGCCCAGCTGACACCGGCGGCTCGCACGGCGCTCGCCGGGAGCGAGGTCATCGTGGGCTACCGGCTCTACCTGGATCTCCTCAGGCCGCTCCTCGCGGGTAAGGAGATCATCTCCTCGCAACTCACGGAGGAAGTCGCCCGTGCCGAACTGGCGATCGATCTCGCCCGGCGCGGCCGACGCGTGGCGCTCGTCTCGAGCGGCGACGCCGGGGTCTACGGCATGGCGGGACTCGCGCTGGAACTGCTGCACGGCACGGGCTGGCGACCGGGTGACGCGCCGGATGTCGAGGTCGTCCCGGGGATCACCGCCGCCGGTGCCGCCGCCGCCCTGCTGGGTGCGCCGCTGATGCACGACTGGGCCTGCGTCTCGCTCAGCGATCTCCTCACGCCGTGGCCGGTCATCCTGCGCCGCGTGGAAGCGGTCGCTGCCGCGGATTTCGTCCTGTGCCTCTATAACCCGCGCAGTCGTCGGCGCGACTGGCAGCTCGACGCGGCGCAGGAGATGCTGTTGCGGTATCGCACGGCGGGGACGCCGGTCGGACTCGTCACGAACGCCTTCCGGGAGGGGCAACGAGTCCACACGACGACGCTGGCCGCACTCGATCCCGCCCAGGTGGACATGCTCACCACGATCGTGGTGGGTAATAGCGCGACGATCGACCTGGATGGGCTGTTGGTCACGCCGCGCGGCTATCCGGTCGGCGCGGGCACCCCATGAACGTGCGGCCCCGCGTAGCCGGGCCGACGCCCGGCGCCGACATGCGCCCGCTGTGGCCGCACGCGACCGCCGGGATGTCGTCGGGTGGACCTGCGACGATATCGCCCGTTCGGCTCGTGGGGTCGTCGGCAGGCGACCGGGAGCACGCCATGAGGCAAGGATGACGCTCGATCCGCCGATGCAGGCCACCGACATGGACCACAGCACCACCCACGGCACGGCGCTCGTCTCGCTGATCGGGGCGGGGCCGGGCGATATCGGCTTGCTAACCGTGCGCGGGCGTGACCGACTGCGGGACGCGGAAATCGTCGTGTACGATCGCCTGGTCGATCCGCGCCTCCTCGATGAGGCGCCCCCGACGGCGGAACGGGTCTACGTCGGCAAAGAAGCACACCATCACCTGCTGCGGCAGGACGCGATCAACGCCCTCTTGGTGGAGCATGGTCGCCTCGGCAAGCGCGTCGTGCGCCTCAAGGGCGGCGACCCGTTCCTCTTCGGGCGCGGTGGCGAGGAGGCGGCGGCCCTGGCCGCGGCCGGGGTGCCCTTCGAAGTTGTCCCGGGGGTGACGAGTGCCCTCGCGGTCCCGGCCTATGCAGGCATCCCGGTCACCCACCGCGACGTGGCCTCCTCCGTGACGATCGTCTCCGGGCATCACGACCCCGTGCGGGGAGACGCGGGCCGCAACTGGGGGGCGTTGGCCGCGGCCGAGACGCTCGTCTTCCTCATGGGCGTTGCCGACCTGCCGCGCATCGCCGCCCAACTCGTCGCGCACGGCCGCCCGGTCGACACGCCGGCCGCGGCGATCGCCTGGGGCACCTGGGCGGCCCAGCGCACGGTGGTCGGCACGCTCGGGACGCTGCCCGGCCTGGTCGCGGAGGCGGGCCTCACCGCCCCGGCGACGGTCGTCGTCGGCGCGGTCGTCGGCCTGCGGGAGCGCCTGCGCTGGTTCGACGATCCGGCGCGCAAGCCGCTGAGCGGGCGCCGGGTCCTCGTCGCCCGCTCGCGGGCGCAGCAGAGCAAGCTGAGCGCCATGCTCGCGGCGCTCGGTGCGAGCGCCGTGGAACTGCCACGGTTTCGTTTCGCCGAGCCCGACGACGAGCGACCGTTCGGCACGGCGCTCGCCAGGCTCACCACCTATCACTACCTGGTCTTCACGAGCGGACACGGCGTCGGGCGCTTCCTCGATCGGCTGCGCGCCGACGGTCGCGATGTGCGGTCCCTCGCCGCCGCGCGCCTCGTGGCCGTCGGCAGGGGCGCGCAGGAGGCCCTCGAGCGGCGCGGCCTCGTCGCCGACCTCGTGCCGGACAGTCTCGGGGTCGAGGCGATCCTCGCGTGCCTGGCGGGGCCAGGGCTCGCCGGGAAACGGCTCCTCCTCGTCGCGGCGGTCGGGACAAGCGCAGCCCTGGTGCGGGGACTGGTCGGGCTGGGGGCGACGGTCGACCGGATCGCGCCCTACCGCACGGAGCAACTGCCGACCGATCCCGAGACGATCGCCGCCCTGACGACCGGCGGGTTCGATATCATCACCTTCACGAGCTCTTCGACCGTGTCGAACGTCCTGGCGCTCGTCTCACCCGGCGAGGGTGCCGCGCCGGGCGGTGTGACGGCGGTGCCGCCGTCCCGGCGGGAGCTCTTTGGTGGGGCGCTCGTGGTCTGTATCGGGCCGGGCACGGCGCGGACGGCGCGCGAGCACGGCGTGCGCGTCGATCTCGTCGCCGAGGAGTACTCGATGCCCGGGATGGTCGCGGCGATCCTGATGTGGTCGCGCGGTGTGGAACAACTCGCGCAAGACGATCACGCACGGATGATGGGCAGGAAGATGGCTCGCGCCGAAGGGGCAGCGGAGCCCGATCATACCAGCCAGCGTCGAGAAGAACAGCAATGGTGAGCGGTGGCAGCAGCGTGACGAGAGCCGGAGCAGTTGACGGGGCACTGTCAAGATAAGTCGCGCGGCGCGGAAGGTGGGCGCGTAGAGGCGTGCTGAAGGCGGGTGGCGTCGCCGCTCAGGCCAGCGCCGGGGTGCCAGCGATTGCCCGCCAGGTGGCGAGACGTTCGTCGCGGGTCTGGCGATAGGCGGCGGCGGTGAGGCGGTGGCGGCGGGGTCGGAAGTGGTCGGCGATGGGACCATACGCGGCGAGGAACCGCTGCGCGTGGCCGGGAGACTTGAAGCGCCTCATGCGTCGCTCG